>Ga0197142_1000633_pt1 | contig 32478 bp, 19 predicted proteins | sample GBS60_MetaG_FD_148614 | JGI IMG/M metagenome (GOLD analysis project Ga0197142, IMG submission 148614) | Sediment microbial communities from Great Boiling Springs, Gerlach, Nevada, United States - GBS 60_MetaG | ecosystem: Environmental > Aquatic > Thermal springs > Hot (42-90C) > Sediment...
TACCCATCTTGGGGGGCAATCTGCCGGTTAGCCGGGCGACGGAGTGGCAGCCGGGGATCGGCCAGCACGGGCCTGGAACTCCTGCCGGGGCCGGATCGGCAGCCACTGACCGGTTTTGGCCGACTGAAGCACCCGGTCGATCAGATGCTGAACATAAACCCCCTGCAGGAGGTCGGGCTGAACCGGTTGGCCGGCGGCCACGCCCCGCAGAAAATGGGCCAAACACTCCGCATGCGCCCGCTGCCAGCCGATGGCCGCCTTCCGGGCAGGGAATTCCGTCCCCGGCGGGGGATACCGATGGCCGCTGTCGATCCAAGTCCATCCCCGGTGGCCGCCGCAGGGTTGCTCCGGCTGCCGGGCGTCGTAAAAGCCTACATGGTGCGGGTCCATCAGCGAAAAGCGGATCGCCCCGTCAGTACCGTGCAGTTCCAGTCGAAGTTCGTCTTCCGTGCCGGTGGCCAGCTTGGAGGCTTCGATCAGACCTTCGGCGCCGTTTTGCATCCGGGCCAGAATCCAGACGGCCTCCTCGGCATCCACCGGGAGCATCCGCTGGGGATCGTCCGGCGATGGGCGCTGGGGGAAGGCAATTTGCGTGTGAGCCAGCAGTTCCCGAAAATCGCCTAACAGATACCAGACCAAATCCAATAGATGGGAGGCCAGGTCTGCGGTTACTCCGCCGCCCGCCTGGGCCGACAACTTCCACCGAAGCGGCGTTTCCGGCCGGGCACTGCCGCTATGCAGATACAAGGCCCGGAACTGTAACACCCGGCCAAGCCGACCTTCCTCCACCAGCTGCTTGGCCCGCATCATGGCCGGGAAAAACCGATTGTGGAACGTCATCTGGCCAATGCCCCGGTAGGTGGGCAGGGCGGCCAGAATCTGTTCGGCTTCGGCCCAGTTGGCCACCAGCGGCTTGTCGCAATAGATATGTTTGCCATGCCGAATGGCCGAAAGCAGCGCTTCGCAGTGCAAATGATTGGGCGTGCATATATGAACGATGTCGATGTCCGGCGCTTCGGTGATCTGCCGATAATCTGTAGTCCATTCACAGCCGAGCTGTTCGGCAGCCCGCCGGGCCGTTTCCGGCCGACCGGTGGCCACCCGGACGATCCTAGCCCGAAGCGGCGCCGGATCGCTGATAAACGGCAACACCGCCCATCCATACGCATGGACTTTGCCGATCATCCCAAAGCCGATCATCCCAACCCGATACTCGTTCATACAGCCTAGACCTCTGTTCGGTTCCAATTCGAGATTTTGTACCGTGTTAGCCGAATGGAGGCAACTGCTTCCCCCCCTCTGTCCCGTTTGCCCGGCCAACCTCCGTTTGCCTCGCCTCTGCCGGTCTTCGAGAGAGGCGATTGGCTTCCTTCCGCTAAGATGTTACAAATATTACGGAACCTCTGAAAAATCCTGAAAATGTAGTGAACTAGGTGGTCTTTTGATGATGTTGTCGGCCTCTGAGGTTGCCGAAGGTATCTCCAATGGATTGTATGCAGCATGGACAGCGTCTCTCGTTATATGGGGGGTTTTCTGAGAAATCTCCTGAAATACTTCCCCTTGTGTCCACGTTGAATTATTCAGAGGTTCCTTTACGAACTTTTTAGGAACGTGCCGTTTTGGGTATCTATGGGCCAATCCAATGCAATTGAGCTAAATAGGTCCACATAATTGCGAAAGGGTTCAAGGGTGCGAAATACCTCCGGTTTCGGAGGTGCCAGTAGTCCAACCACTTCCGGTTTTTTGTGGATTTATTTAGCCAGACAGTACCCGGCGCATGTTGCAACCGCTTGGCTTGGCCATAGTGCCCAGGTAGCTATGCGGCACTATTGGCGGGTTACCGAAGCGGACTTTGAGAAGGCTATCGGGGGCAAGTCGGGGGTGGAATGCGGCCAGCAGGCGGGAGAAGTGAACATATGGCAGGATTCCGATTGTGGCCAAAAAAGCGGCCAAGAAGCGGCCAAAAATGCGGCACAGCAAGCGTCGGCGCCCGTTTGCGAAGAAGAGAAGTTTTTGCCGCAAAGCCTTGTGGATTTCCAAGTTACGCAAAGCGTTTCTAATCCTGCTCGACTAGTGCAAATTCGTCCAGTGCCCGGAAGAGGACTCGAACCTCCACCCCCTAAACGGGGACAAGGACCTGAACCTTGCGCGTCTGCCAATTCCGCCATCCGGGCCCTAGAAAACACGTAACATTTTAGCCGAATGAAGAGGAACCCCTGCGTCATTCCTGCGCAAGCAGCAGTCCAGGCTTGTTCCCGCACAGACGGGAATCCGGCCAGTATGGCTTCCTACTTTCTGGATTCCCGCTTTCGCGGGAATGACACAAAAGGAGCCCCCTCCCCGGCCTCTCGACAGCCAGGAAGAGGCGAGTTGCTTCATTTGGCTAAAGCGTTACCAAAACACTTCACATCGATTGTTTTGTTATTTGTGACTATTGGGCCGCATGTAGTAAATTTGCCGTAACCATTTATAAATAAATAACTTATGTTTTTTGCTCTCTTTGGGGTGCTAACCGTGCCAGCAAAAGCCCTCACTCATGAGCATTTCATAAGTGATGGCAAAAAATCCAAGGGTAACTTCATACGGCTAAATAGTTACTATTAATTTTAATTCATCCGGACAAGTTCGCAAAGGGGCAACTCCCTGGGAATCCGATAACCTCGATTCCATATCCTCCCACCGGAAGCAATCTCCCTAGGCCAGGTAACCCTCCCTAGGGTTTCAAGTCCAGGATGGGGACTCTCCGGGAAGGCATCGATAGCGTAATTTTGATGAGATTTTCTTTGACGGAGCGGATTTTGCAGTGGCTCAGGTCGATCAGGTTGGGTCGGCCTGGCGACCGGGCCGTAGCGACACCCCGCAGTGGGTTATCTGTATCCCCCTTTGGGTGGATTGGAAGGATAGATCGCTTCTGGGGGCGTTCCGATCGAACCAGTACAGCACCCAGATTTCCTAAAGTTGTTCCACCCCGATGAGGCCGGTTGGTATTTTATCGATCTATAGGTTTTCTCGGCGGTTTTACGGACCCAACCGATCGGCCAAACGGTGTAGGTACCTTGGGGGCCTTTTTTGCGGGTGGGGCCTCTTGGGGCGTTGGTACCTCGGAACACTTTAGCCGATTGAAGGAGGCGATGTGTCATTCCTGCGTAAGCAGGAATCCAGGCTTCTAGGGCCGCAAAAATCCCCCTCACCCGGCCTGGCCTTCGGCCTATCCCGGCCTCTCCCACCAGGGGAGAGGCGGGTAGCTTCATTTGGCTAAATCGTTACGGTACCTCTTTTTTTGTTCGGGTTTTTGTGCCGCCAGGCCCCGGCCGAGCAGAACCCTGTCAACGCCACCAAAACCCCTGCTGTTACCAACCCCTTCATCCCTTCCTTCTTTCAAAATAGAGAAAACAGGAAATTTTGGATTTCAAAATAGGGAAGACAGGAAATTTTAGTCATTTAGGTTGGGAGAGTTCTCCGGGCAATCATGGTTGCTTCATCCCTGGGGGTATCGAATACTATGCTCTAATAGGGGTATTTTCTCCTGCTTTTCATCCCACTGGGTAGGTTCAAACCCTGCAAAAGGGCCGGAATCCGCCTTGCCCGTCGTCGCCGGAGGCATCTCTTCTGGGACCGATTGATTCTAGCTAGGCCCATTGGGCTGGCTCTGCTGCAGCCGACATTCTCGTTTTTCGGTAACATTTTAGATTGACTGTATCTACCGGACCTAATTACCACAATTTGTAGTGTTCGTGCCGACTCGTAGCCACTACATCTGGTAGGGGCCGGTTCCGGTAGATACAGTCAATTTAGCCAAATGAAGCAACTCGCATCTCCTTGGGCCGTGGAGAGGCCTGGGAAGCGTAGCTCGGGGAAGGCCCCCTGGATTGTCATTCCCCTGAAAGCGGGAATCCAGAAGGAGTAGAGGTCCATATTGTCTGGGTTGCCGCTTGCGCAGCGGGGATGAACCTAAATAACTCCACATAATCGCGAAAGTGGTCCAAAGTGCGAAATGCCTTCTTTTCCGAGTGGCCAGTAGTCCGCCCACTTCCGGTATTTTTTGGAGTTATTTCGATGCCTGCTTGCGCAGAAATGCCACAGGGTAGCCTTCCAGTTGGCTAAAATATTACGTTTTTCGTAACACTCTAGCCGAATGAAGGCACCCACTTTTCCCTTGGGCATCGTAAGGACGGCGGGCGAAGCCGACTCAGAAGTGTCATCCCCGCCCAAAGCGGCCGTCCAGAAGTAAAACTCCCTACCCCCCGGGTTAAAATCAACCTGCATACCTCTTGAGCAGGCAGGGCTACTACGCTCCACTACATCCGGCTAAGTGTTACTCTGCTCCAACCCCATATTGGGCAGAGGGATTGGCAGGGAGGTTTTTGGGGGCGCCCCTCCGAGGCGGTCCCAAGCTGGGCAGGGTGGGGTGGTATTAGCCAGCCTGGTTGCCAGGAACTAGGGAGACGGCTGCGCTATTGAGTTTACGTCTTGGAGGAAGCATACTGGAAAGAATACGGGTTGGCAGTCCCGTCTGCGAGGCTGAGCCGAAATGGATAGCCCGACGGCGGCAGCGATCCGTTTCCAAACCGTTTTGTTTTCGTTTGACGGTATCCACCCGGTCAGGCCCCGACGGCTTGTAGGGGCTAAAACTTGGCTCGAACGCCACAGATTGTGGTAATTGGGTCGGTGGATTCAGTCAACTTAGCGAATTGCGGTTTGATTAAGGTTTTGGCACTCTGGGGGCGTTGGTTGGTGGAGTCATTCGGCGAAAACCAGAATGGTACAACCGGCTAACAACAGCAATTCGGGACAGTCTCGGCGGAGGCGATCAACCGCGGAGAGCAGCAGAGGCGGAGGAAGCGTTCTTGTTCGGAGCTAGGATTCGCAGAATCAACAAAGCGGGAAGGAGGAGGATGAGAATGAAATTGGCAGCTAGAGGTAGTTTTCGGTGGGTGGTGGCGTGGATTGTGCTGTGGGGGGTAATTTGGCGGGGTGGCTATTTGGTGAGGGCCGAAGGGCCGACGGCACCGCCGGCAGTGCCGAAGACGCCGCAGGAATTGCAAGCTCTGGAGGCTCAGGTCAAGCAGGTTGTGGCCAAGGCGTTGCCCTGTGTGGTAGGGATTCGGATCGGCACGGAGCAAGGCAGCGGCGTGATCGTCAGCGAAGACGGTCTGGTGATGACGGCCGGCCATGTATGCCATCGGGCCAATCAGGATGCCGAGGTGTTGCTTTATGACGGCAAGGTAGTAAAGGCCAAGACATTGGGGGTGTTTCGTAGTGGCGATGCCGGGCTGGTGAAGATCGTAGAACCGGGCAAATGGCCCTTTCTGGAACGAGGCCAATCCGCCGAGCTAAAGCCGGGGGATTGGTGTGTGGCGTTGGGGCATCCGCTGGGATACATGAAAGAAAGGCCACCGGTGGTGCGGGCCGGTCGGATTGTGCAAGCTGGCGATACGCTTTTGCAGACCGATTGCGCCCTGGTGGCTGGGGATTCGGGCGGGCCGCTTTTGGACCTAAAGGGCCGAATCATCGGCATCCACAGCCGGATTGGCGGTGCGATGAATATGAACTTCCATGTGCCTATTGATTTGTTTATAACTCATTGGGATCGGTTGCTGCGGGGAGAAGAATGGGAAACCCAACTTCCGAGCCGGGATGGGCCGGAAATCCGGGCGGCATTCCGACCGCTGGTAACGGAGGTGTCCCGTTGCGTGGTCCGTATCCGCTGCGACGGCAAAGAATCGGCCCTGGGCACCATCATCGGGCCGGACGGCTGGATCGTTACTAAAGCCTCCGAACTGAAGGGGAAAATCACCTGCCTGTTGCAAGACGGTCGGGAAATGGAAGCCCAAAAGGTGGGCCTCCATGAGGCGTTTGATCTTGCCCTGTTGAAAGTCCCAGCCGAGGGACTACCGAATATCCCCTGGAGCGAGCAGGCGGATCCGGCGGTAGGCCAATGGGTGGCCGCGGTGGGCCCCCAGGAAGAACCTCTGGCTGTCGGTGTGATCAGTGTGCCACGTCGGCGGATTCCGCCGGCACGAGCCATGCTGGGAGTGATGCTGGAAGATGGTCCCCAAGGTCCGTTCGTGCGGCAGGTCATCCCCAAAAGCCCGGCGGAACAGGCTGGTCTGCGGGTCAACGACATCATCACCCAATTGAACGACCAGCCGGTAAAAGACCGGAACCAATTGGTCGAGCTGACCAAGCAATTTCGGCCTGGACAGAAGGTGAAACTGCTGGTAGTGCGAGATGGGCAGAAGTTGGAGATTTTGGTCATGTTGGCGGTGGTGCAGATGCCCGGTCAAGAAAAACAGCGGATGCAAAACGCCTCCGGCACAGGCTTGAGCGCCCGGCGGGAAGATTTTCCGGTGGTGTTGCAGCATGACACGGCTCTTCGGCCGGTGGATTGTGGAGGGCCGCTGGTGGATCTGAGGGGCCGGGTGCTTGGGATTAACATCGCCCGGGCAGGCCGGACGGAAACCTATACGGCGCCGGTGGATGCGCTGATGCCGGTGCTGTATGAGATGCTTGCCGGTCGGGCGCCGGCGCCGGAGTGGTTGGTTTCTCGGAAGGCGGAAGCGGAGTTTGCCGCTCGAGAAGCAACTGCCCGTCTAGCCGCCGAAAAAGCCCTTCAACAAAAACTCCGAGCCCTGACTCAGGAAAAGACATCCTTGCAGGAACAAAAATCTCTCTTGGAAAAACAGAAAGCCGATCTGGAAAAACAAAAAACTGAACTGGAACACCAAAAACATGCCCTGGAAAAGCAGCGTGGAGAATTGCAGGCCCAACTAACCCAAGCCCAGTCGGCCCGTCAACAAGCCGAAACAGAAAAGCAAAACCTGCAAACCCAATTGGCTCAGGAGACCCAAAAGAAGATGGCACTGGAACAGAAGTTGGCCGAGCGTGAAAAACAACTAGCCGACTGCCGCCAACAATTGGCGGACAAGGAACACCGACTTGCCGAGTTGGAAAAACGGATAGCCGCTTTGGAGGCCGCTGTGCCGCAACCGGCGGAGGAAAAGCCAGCCGAAAAACCTGCCGATCCGAACCAGCTTCGGACCTCTCCGCCCCCGGCGGAGTCGGCGCCGTCGGACAACGCCTCGCCATCGACTCCTGCAGAAAAAGCTACATAGGTCCACATCATTGCGAAAGTGTTCAAGGGTGCGAAATACCTTCGGTTTCGGAGGTGCCAGTAGTCCAACCACTTCCGGTTTTTTGTGGACTTATTTAGTTAACGTTTCCTTGCCCAAAAAGTTCCTACGTTTTCTCCAACCGACTCTCTTCCCCTGGCCGGCGATAGAAGAAACGGAACACTTTAGTTTGACTGTATCTACCGGGCCTAACTCCTACCAGTTGTAGGGGCTAACAAGCGTCTCGAACACCACAGATTGTGGTAATTGATCCTGCTGGATACAGTCAAGTTAGTCGTTTGAAGCAAGGGAACCATTTTTGCCAAAAGGAAAACAGTCCCGTTCAGCTCGGCGGAATAGGTACTTTTCTGGCGATGCCCGATACCAATTCCAGCAGTCAAGCGGAAAGGGAGTGGCAAGTTGGTGTTTTATTGATCTTCGCAAAACCAAGGGATACACGAGGTGGCCGAAAACAAGGGATTTTGCCGTCTCTATGATTGCCGAAGATCAATAGGGGCTTGGCGCTTTGACGTGGGGGGCGGGATGGATGGCACGCAAGCGGTCCGCACAAGCAAAAAGGCCAAGCACGGTGGGGATCGCCGGCTTGGCCTTTTTATATAAACATTTGTTCAATAATTCGGGGGATTTTATCTGCCCCCCTCCGTTTCGAAGGCCTCAAAGAGAGACAACTACCCCCTAATCGGCGAACGGACCTTCAGGCACAACCGAAGGCCCTCTGCCTGGACCTTGCACAAGACAACGTTGCCAAGAAACCCTCTTGAAGCCGCCCTAGAGCGGTTAGGCTACTTTGCGTACCACGCCCACGACCACGCCAACGATCTTGGCATTTTTGACATAGATGGGTTTCATTTTTGCGTTGGCCGGTTCGAGGCGAATCCGATTTTTCTCCGGAATCCATCGTTTCAGGGTGGCTTCGCCCTCATCGGTAATCGCGACGACGATTTGGCCTTTACGGGCGGTTTTTTGTTTCCGAACGACCACATAATCGCCGTCGGCGATTTGGTCTTCGATCATCGAATCCCCCCGGACCCGTAAGACAAACAGGTTCTCATCTTCCGGATCGAACATCTCGCGGAAATCGATCCACTCTTTCTGTTCGACGGCTTCGTGCAACACGCCCGCCGCAATCTCGCCAGCCAAGGGCAACCCGTAGCGATGAATCGGTTCGGCGGTCAACTCAATGGCCCGGGACATATAGCGATGGCGTTTAATCAGCCCTTTGCGTTCCAAAGCTTTCAAATGCCCCACCACGCCGTTCGGCGAGCGAATATCAAAGGCGTCGCCGATTTCGCGAACCGTCGGTCCATAGCCGCGGTTGCGAATCTTGTCGCGGAGGAACTCGTAGATCTTCCGCTGCCGTTCCGTGAGCCGTTCAGTCACATCCATCTCAAACTCCTTCGTTAAAAAAGGTAAACTAGACAAAACTCAAACCCTATTTTTTTTTTCGTAACACTTTTTAGCCAAATAGGGGACACTGCCTCACTGCTACGGAAGCAGGAATCCAGTCTTCCCCCTTTGCCCCAGCCGTCGAGAGGGTTAGGGTGAAGGGGAAAATCCGGGAGGGCGGACGTCTCGTCCGCCTTGGTTATGCGGGTCCAAGGCCCGCACTCCCAGCAGCCCCCTCACCCGGCTTCGCTTCGCTCTCAGCCAATCTCTGGGCCGCCAGGGCAGAGGCGAAAATGCTGGATTCCCACTTGGGCGGGAATGACACCCAAAGTCTCTTCGCTGCCTGGGGGGAGAGGCGGATTACTTCATTCGGCTAAATTGGTACCCCTATTTTTCCCAATTATACGATAGACGGTCGTATATAGCAACATAGTGGGGGGGAATTTTTTTTCTTTTTTAGAAAAATATCCATGTAGTCCATTTTCTTCAAGGGGGGGCCCCTATGGCACAGAAAAAATTTAGCCCCATATTCGCTCCTTTGCACGGCTTTTGCTAATTTCCTTAACGCTTTGTGATATCGAAAGTTATCAACCATACCGCATTTGTTCATGCATTTTCCGTAACAATTTAGTTTGACTGTATCCACCCAGCCAGGTCCCTACCACTTGTAGGGGTTAAAAAATCGGCTTCAACACCACGGATTGTGGGTAATTGGTCACGGTGGAGCAGTCAAGTTAGCCAAATGGCGCAACCGGCTCTCCCCTGGGGCTAAACCTAGTATGTCATTCCCCCGAAAGTGGGAATTCAGAAATCAGAAAGAAGAGTTGTAACATTTTATCCGAATGGAGAGGCGTGCTTGTCACACCCCTCCAGCGGTAGGCCAAGGGAGATGCCTACAAAGCATCGGACCTGACAGGCAGGTCCCTCCCAAGGCGTCTTCATTCGGCTAAAATAAAATACCACAAGAGTGTATTTTGTTTTTGGCCACACTTACCACGCAATATCTCCGTACCAGCCACAAGGCCGGGACTGCTGCTTCGCAGGAATGCGACCTGAGCCCCCTGCAATCGGCTAAAATGGTACCATATCCTTAACTCCAAAATTCACAAAGAGTTAGACATTGCCACGATGTTGGGTACCCCAAATTGGCAAAAGTCGAGCCAAGAACTTAAGTCCACATCCCCTTTTGGGGGAACATTTTAGCTCCAAAGGGGAGATGCCCTATATCTTGGCATTCGGTTCCATGCGGGGAATCGCCGTCCGATCCGCTCGGGCGTCATCTTGACGACGGGTTGGCGAATGTCAGGGGCCAAGGGATCGAAATGCCAAACACTTCAGGCAAAAGAGAAGTATTCCTGCTGATTTTTTCCTGTAGTTTGCCTGTGGAGGAGGCAGGCGGGGCATTGGCTAGGAAGAGTGCCTACCGGCGGTGGGCTGTGCGGAGGAATTCTTTTGGCCGACAGACCGGGCTAGTTATTCTTCCGCGGTGACTTTGTCGTAGAATTCGACGTATTTATCACGCAGTTCGTCGTTGCAGCGGGCGGCAATGGCACTGCGCGGATGTTGATTAAGCATGCCGGTCATCATGTACTGCGGATACGGTCCCCATTCGATTTGGCGTCGGAGCGGCTCGATGTAGTCTTGAATAAACGCCCAGATGGGCCGAACGTGGAACTTCGGGTTCCGGAGGAAGCCGAGCAAAAGTTCCATCGGGCAGTTGCCAGCTCCTCGGCCCAGGCCGCCCATGCTCGCATCCAGCCGATTCGCCCCATGGATGATCGCCTCAATGGTATTGGCAAAAGCCAATTGCTGGTTGTTGTGGGTATGGATGCCCACTTCTTTGCCGGCAGGCTTGGCGTATTGGAGATATTTTTTCACCAGTATTTCCACCTGCTCGGTATAAAAGGAGCCGAAACTATCCACCACCACAATCACCGAAGCTGGGGTCTGGACGAGCAGTTCTAAGACTTGTTCGATTTCTGTTTCGGTATTTCGGCTGACGGCCATCAGGTTGGCCGACACCTCGTACCCCTTCTGGTACGCGTCGTTGATCATATCGACCGCCTCGACCGTCTGCGTGGCGTAAAAGGCTACCCGGATCATGTCTAGGATGCTTTTGTCTTTGGGGAGGATGTCGGTTTTGTAGTCGGCTTTACCGGCATCGACCATGGCGGCCAGTTTCAGCGGAGTTTGGTTTTCGCCGAAAATCCGGCGCAGATCGTCCTCCTCGCAGAATTTCCATGCTCCGAACTTATCGCGGGCGAAAATCTTTTTGGAGGCTTTGTAGCCGACTTCCATGTAGTCGATGCCCGCCTCCACGCAGGTCTGATACAACGCCCGCACAAACGGGTCGTCGAAGTGGTGGTCGTTGACTAGGCCGCCGTCCCGCAGCGTGCAATCCAGCACTTTGATCTCCGGTCGATAGGTAATCCAAGGTGCCGGCATCGAGTGGGGTCTCCTTAGTTGCTAGAAGGTATTACACCTTGCTGCTAGGAATTGGGTAACACTTTAGCCGCATGGAGGGGCCCGCTTGTCGCCCGATAAATCCCCTCTCCCTGGTGGGACAGGGTAGAGTGCGGGGGAATAATAAAAAAGGGGTCTGCCGCCTTCTTTTCTCCTCCGACGGCTTCGGCTTCGCCTGCAGCCGTCCTGCCGACGGCCAGGGGAGAGGCCAGTTTTTCCTTCGGCTCAAAGGTTACCGGTTACAAAAAACGCGAACTTCTTGTCCGATGCTAATGATCTTCGCAATACTCATGGACACTTAAGGTCCTTAATTGGACTGTATCTATCGGAATCGGCCCCTACCAGATGTAGTGGCTACGAGTCGGGCCGAACATCCCACATCTTAGATTGTGGTAATGAGGTCCGGTAGATACAGTCAAACTAAAAACAAGGGATTTGGGCTGTCTCTACGATTTGCAAAGATCAATTGGGTAAGTTTTGGGGCCGCTGGATGAACCTTGGGAGGAAAAACGTCGCCCCAAAAGTCGGCCCACCGGCTTCCGCCGGAGTGGGCCTATATACATTTTTTCGTTGGGATGTATCCCCATATCTATCCCCGTCCGGGCCCCAGGAGTTGGCGGGGCCAATATCGATCGGCTCCCCAGATGGTCCCAGTAACTACGGGTGGGTACCGTCAACCGACGTAGACTTACTCAAACTGTAAACAGAAACGCCGGGTGATAACTTATTGCAAAATAAGGATTTCATTGAGTTCTATCGGCGGATCGCTTCCTTCGGTTCCAGAGGGCCGAATGGAGCGTTTTTCGTCTGGTTTTGCCAGGGTTAGACGGTTTCATTTACAGTTTGAGTAAGTTTACCTAATTGTTGGTTGCAAAACGGTCTTTGTCAACCGAGCAGTGCGGCAGGGGCAGAGGCGGGGGACCAGGGAGGGGCCGGGAAAAATAGGGTTTGGGTTTTCCCACTTTTTTCCCTTCACCCGGCTGGCCTTCGTCCAAACTGGTCTTTCGATGGCCTAAATAACTCCCCAAAAAAACGAAAGGGCAGAGGAAACTGGTCTGGTTCGAATACTACCGACTTTCGACGACCAGCCTTCCATTTACTCGCAGGCGACAGCCCTCCGAGGCACTTCCAGTTTTTTGTGGACTTATTTAGGGAGAGGGGGGCTTCTTTCGGCGAAAATGTACCGCTTTTCTAAAAGCCCGAATTTCTTATTTTGACTGGATCTGCTGGAACCGGCCTCTATCAGTTGAAGGGGGGTAGGAATCATTTCTAACACCCCAGAAGGTGGTATTTGGGCCCGGTAGATCCAGTCCATGTATCTACTTTGTAACATTTTAGCCGAATGCAAGGGTTTTATGTGTCATTGTCATTGCTACGGGAGGAGGAATTGCGTCTGCTTTGTGCCTGCTAGGGGGTTTCTGCTGGGCCATCGGGAATTCTGGGATACTTTTCTTGGATTCCCGCATGTGCGGGAATGACACGCTGGGTTTAGCCCGCCAGAGACGAAGCGAGTTGCTTCATTCGGCTAAAGTGTTATTCTACTTATTGTCTGCCGAAAAGTTACGATAATTGTGTTTGGGTTTTTCCCAAGGGCGTTCGGTTGGATCGGGACCGGGTATCCAAAACGGCTGAGCGGTTTTTGGGAAAGTGCAGTTCCCCCATAAGGGGGGTAGGGATCGGGTGGGTCTTCCAGCGCAGGAAGGCCATCATTGACAATTCTTAAAGAAGCTGGATAAATTAAAGAAGAGGAACTACGATCAAAGAGGCTGGGGGCTGAGCGTCTGGAGGGGCGGAAGGCTCAGCGGCGGCAAGCAGGCAGGTCTTATTGATCTTGGCAAACCCAAAGGATACAACACCAAAGTGAAAAGCTGGGAGTTGTCCGCATCTACCATGAGCGAAGATCAATAGGGCCATCCCTTCTGATAGGTCTTGTCGAACCGAAGCGGCCAAGGACATAGCTATGCCAAAGTCGGAAGCGGTTTGGGCGTTGGATATTGGGCAATGTTCGCTGAAGGCCTTGCGGTGCGTTCCGGACGAAAGGCCGGATCGGCTGGTGGCCGACGCTTTCGATTACATCGAATATCCGAAGATTCTTAGTCAGCCTGGGACGGAACCGGCCGAATTGATCGCCGAGGCTCTCGAACAATTCTTGTCCCGCAATACGGTCAAAGGGGACCAGGTGGCTTTAGGGGTGCCGGGGCAAACGGGGTTGGTGCGTTTTATCAAGTTGCCTCCGGTAGAAAGTAAGAAGATTCCGGCCATTGTGTATTACGAGGCCAAGCAGCAGATTCCGTTCGATTTGGCCGATGTAGTTTGGGACTACCAGCGGATGGGCGGCGGAAGCGAAGAGGAGGGATTCACGCTGGAGACGGAGATTGGGCTATTTGCGATGAAGCGGGAACAGGTGTTCCGCATCCTGGAACCGCTGACGCAGGTGGGCATTGAGGTGGATGTGGTGCAATTGGCGCCCCTGGCGTTGTACAATTTTATGGTATTTGACCAGATGCCCGATCTGGGGCCGCCGGAAGAATATGATCCAGAAAACCCACCGCCTTCGGTGGTCTTGCTTTCCATGGGCACTGATGCCACGGACCTGATCGTAACCAATGGCTATCGGGTCTGGCAACGGAGCATTCCGATTGGCGGCAACCACTTTACCAAGGCGCTGACGAAAGAATTGCGGCTTACCTTTGCCAAGGCGGAACACCTGAAGCGGAACGTGTCGGCGGCGGAAGACCCCAAGGCACTGTTCCAGGCGATGCGGCCGATCTTTCAAGACTTTTTGACCGAGGTGCAACGGTCGCTAACGTTTTTCAGCAATCTGAACCGCAAAGCCCACATCGGGCGGGTGGTGGCTTTGGGCAATGCTTTCAAATTACCGGGGCTGCGAAAATATCTGTCTCAAGGTCTGGGCTATGAGGTGCAGCGGCTGGAGGGGTTCCGTGGTTTGGTAGGCCCGCAGGTGCTTCATGCCCCGGCCTTTAAGGAAAACATGGAAAGTTTCGGGGTCTGTTATGGTCTGGCGGTTCAGGCCCTGGGCAAAGGACTTATCAAGACGAATTTAGTACCCAAGGAGATCATCCAGGATCGGCTGATTCGAGAGAAGAAGCCGTGGGCGGTGGCCGCTGCGGCGGTCCTGATGCTGGCCAGCACCCTAAGCTTTGTCAGTTGGACTCGGGCGCTGGGCACGGTCGAAGAAACCGCTTGGCGAGACTCCCAACAAAAAGCCCGCGAAGTCAAACAGTTTGCCGATAAATGGAAACAGGATATCACTCAGACCTTGGACGAATTCCAACGGACCGATCAAATCGGACAAAATTTGGTCGGCAACGTGGAACGGCGGATACTCTGGGCAGAGCTGCTGTACGCCATCAACGAATGTTTGCCCAGGGACGAAAGGGAACCCCGACCGGTCGATCCGAAGGAACGCAATGAAATCTACATCGAAAGCATTGAGGCGCAGCGGGTGGACCAGTTGGAGAATTGGTATGCGGCGGTGCAAGGCAAACTTCCCCTCAGTGGGCCTGCCGCCCCTGGGGGGGAGGGCATGCCCCCAGGAATGTCAGGACCTGTCGGACCGGGCGCCCCGACCGGCGCAGCAAGTGCGGGCGGTCCTGGGGGGATGGGGATGGGACCCGGCTCCTTGGGGGCAGCCCCGATGCCGAGCTACCCCACGACCCCGGGCCTCGGTACTCCGGGTGCTAGTACCCCGGGGGCTGGTCCACCTTCGGCCAGTGGCGCTGGCTCGGAAGGCAGTAGTCCCCCAACCGAAGGCCCTTCCGGACCAGGGTGGGTGGTACGCCTTACCGGCTACCATTTCCATAATTACTCCCCCCAGGAGGCCAAGGGCCGACCTTCCAGTCTGGAATACGTCCGGCAAACTCTGATCGAAAATCTGCAGAAGAAGACCGTCGAATTGCCGGTCTTCACGGCCACCGAAGGAGGCACCGAGGTCAAAAAAGAAACGGTATCCATGAAAGAACTGGGCATCGAGTACCCGGTGCTTGTGGAACCCAAGCCGTTGCTCCATTACACGGTGCTACATCCGGAGGCCATAGTGGCCGAAATGCTCAATCCGAACAGTGCTTCCCACTCCGGTTTTGGCGTGCCGGAGGATCATCTCAGACCTACTCCTGGAATGCCTCAGCAACCCGGAATGCCTACTGCGCCGGCTGGTAAACCATCCGCCCCGGTATTGAAAACCATCAGCATATCGAAATATCCCTTTACTGTGGAATTCGCTTGGCGGCCTACGCCGCCTAGTAAACGGTTGGAGGAGCGTAAAAAGGCTCAAGCGACTCAAGCAACCCGGCAATAAAAAGGCCCTGTCGCTTCCACCGGAAAAACTGCGATCTGAGTTGCTGGAGTCCGATCGGACTCCGGAGAGGCTGTTCCCAAATGCCGTTTTTTACCCGGAGGCCCGGCCAACTAGCGGCCCCCAAGCTGCCAAAAACCTTGATAAAACGGGCACTTTGGTAAAACGGAAGAGTTTGAAAACAGTTCGGGGCCGCCGTCCGGCTAGCAATTTCGGGACGGCCTCTTAGCTCGACTTTTGCCATTTTGGGGTCCCCGGCATCGGGGCCATGGCCTAACTGTTTGTGAATCTTGGATTTAGGAAAATGCATGAACCAATGCGGTATGGTTTGTAACTTTCGATAACACAAAGAGTTACGAAAATTGGCAAAAGTCGAGCTTAGAACTCCGGGTTGTGAGATCAGGAATATGGGTTTCCCATACTGATCGTCCGAATCCATACGCCGAAAGCGAGCTTTCGACCCGGGTGAGTTGACGATTCCTTCCTTTTTAGCAAGGCGGGATAAGCCATGGACTATCTCAGAAAAGTTCTCATTTTGGTGCGGAAATATCACTTTTGGGCGTTAGCGGCTTTGGTCTTGGTCTTGTTGGGGGTATTTTGGACTTCTGCCGCCGCGCGCTTTTCGGAGAGCTACCAAAAACGCGAATCGGATATCCAACAGGATTTTAAGAACATGTACGAATTGGCGGGCCTGTCCGATCCGGTAAACGAGATGGTCTATACGGCCTTGAAGAATGTTCATGAGCAATTGCGCAATAATGTTATGCGGGGCTGGCGGTATTTGTACAAGCAACAACAGGAGAACAATCGCCTTCCTGATGTGTTGGGGGAACGATTCAAGAAGGAATGGGAGAAACGGGAAGAACATGGCTGGAATGAAGAATTGCCTCCCGATCTACGGGAACATTACTGGAACTTTATTGAACGGCATTTTCCTAACCTATTGAAAGACGCCAAGATTCGTCGGCCCACGCCCCAAGAACAGCTCCTTAGCAGGGCAGGAGGGCCTCCTGGGCCTGAGCTAAGCGAAGCCGGCGCAGGGATGTCAGGCATTCCACAAGATGGGGAAGAAGGGATTGTGATCTGGGAGGAAGCCAACTATAGGCAAATGGAAGCGGCTTTTCGATGGAATCAGTTGCCTACTACCCAACAGATACGTCTGGCTCAGGAAGACCTCTGGGTATATGAAACGTTGCTCGGGATCGTCAAAGAACTCAACAAAGGTGCCACCAGCCATTACAACGCCGTGGTCAAACGCATCTTCGCCTTGGACATTGGCCGATATGCTACCAACGCCTTTTTCGAAGCCCGGGATGCCCTGGGGCTTCGCGTGTTGAGCGGAGTGGGAATGGGTGGGGGCGGTGTTGCTGGCGGGATGCCGGGCGAACTCAGTCCTCCCCAACCGGGTGCTCCCCCAGGCGACGCAGGACCGGCTATGTTCGATGGCCCCCCGCCGGGCGATGCTATGCCCCCAGGGGCGCCGCCCGGAATGTTAGAAGGGCCCGGCCTGTATCCTGGGTTCCCGGTCGCAGGAGCCACGGCCCTCGATCAACCCTATGCCTACCGCTACGTAGATCAAAATGAACAACCGGTATTGGTAGAAAACGGCGTGCCGAAACATCCCTTCTCCGAGTTCAAAATGATGCCCATCCGGATGCGCCTGCTGATGGATCAGCGCAGAATCCCGGAGTTGCTCGTCTTGTGTGCCAACTCCAAGATGCCTATCGAAGTTCGTCAAGTACGGATCAATCCCGGTCGAGCCGCTAAGGTCAACTACGCGGCCGGACGTTCCTCTCTTAGCACGGCCATGGCGCCTAGATTCGGCCCCATGGGAGAAGGGGTAGGGCCGATGGCGCCGGGAGGTCCTGGAGCGGGACAAGGTAGTTCCGGGTTAGAAGGTCTATGGACACCACCCATTTCTGTTCACGTGGGGGCCGGCCTGGGCATGGGCGCCTCGGGGCCGGGCGACACCTTCTATCAGGGCCACTATGATTTGGTGGTGGAAGTGTTGGGGATTATTTACATCTATGAACCACCCGACGAAAGCAAGTTAGGTACGGGGACAGCCCTAAGCCCGTCGTCGGCAGCCCAGGGGCCGGCCCCGGAAGCTCCCGGACCGTTGCCCGAGGCCCCTGGGGAACAGCAGCCCACCACGCCGGCCACCCCGGCGCTGCCCACCGGTCCTGGAACGCCTGCGGAGGTTGGGCCAACCGGCGACGTACCGGTCACAGCACCTCCGACCTCCCCCGCTCCCCCCGGTGATCCGGCTGCTGGACCACCGGCACCTTCGGGTAAGCCGTCGGCCGGACCAGCGGCCATTTCGGGTAGCCCGGCTCCAGGGGCAACGCCCCCCTCCCCCGCTCCTGCAACACCAGGGCCAACCGCTCCCCCCTATCAACCAAAACCAACAGAGGCCGATTTGCCCCCAGAGGAGGTTCTGCCCTCTGCTACGCCCAAGCCCCCTACCACTCCTACAGGAAGGAGCACCTAACCCCATATCCCATCACGGATTGTGAGGAGGACCAGCCATGAAAATCAAATTCGACCCCAAAAAAGCACAAGAGTTCGTTCTCCACCATGTGGAAAAAGTGCTGTTTGGCTTGGTCGTTGTGGGATTTGTTTGGTTTGCTAACTATATATTTATACATAGAAAGGGGCTCCAACAGACCCCCGCGGATTTGATGCGGATTTCCGTCGAGACCCTGGAAGGACTCAAGAGGTTCCCAAAAAAACTCCCCCTAGAAGCCAAAAATTACGAACAGATCATTAAAACGACGATCGGCCGAATCGACCCCAAAGATTACGCGCATCAGGTCTTATGGTGTCCGCCGATTTTCGATCCATTGCCCAAACGGGGTGAACCTCAGTTGCTTACGGTGCGTGATCTGCGGGCTGCGCCAGGGTGTGCAAAAGTGTATGTTGCACCCTCCTCCCCCCCAGGCGTTGCGGTCTCGCCGGAGGAAATGATGCCGCCTGGTGGGCCGATGCCTCCGGAAGGTCAGGTACCAACCGGTCCGGGAACCTTCTTCGGAAAAGAAAATATCGAAGGGGAGCGGTGGGTGGTCTTGACCGGCCTGGTGCCCTATCGAGAACAGATCGAAGCGTATCGGGATGCCTTCCGAACAGCGGGCCGGGAACTGGCCGACGGCGGACGCATCCAATTCGGCCCCGCTCCCGGCGCCGCGCTGATAGAAGGCGCTGTGCCGGGCACGATGGGACCAGCAACCGCCCCCATCGGCGCCAGTGCCGATATGCCTATCTATGTCCACTACCATGTCCAACGGGTCGAAGTCCAATCCGACAGCGACATCATCGACGAAGCCGACTGGGAAGCCGGCAAGATCAATATCGCAGAAGCCAAAAAAGAAGGACTTCGACGTTGGGGAGCCACGGCTACTTCCAGCCCCATAGGCGAGGCGCCGGACATAGGAATCCACCCGTGGTATTGGGAAGCAGCTTTGGACTTTCCGCTGCCTCGGTTTGCCGATGGCCGGTCTTTAGATGAATCCTTTGCCCATCCCCCAGCAATTCCTCTCCTTAAGAAACGGACCTACTCCCTGGGGCCGGATGGACGGCCTTTTCCCCAAAGTACGACCAGTTTGCCGGAACCGGCCCCCGAAAAGGCCGAACCGGTTCCTCCTAGCCCGGCTGCGGAAAAACCGAAAGTAGCCGTCCCGGATCAACCAGATATGCCTACAATCCCTGGGATACGACCCGGGATGGGCGAAATGGGACCTGGTATGCATCCGGGGGCCATTCCACCAGGAATCGAAGGGGTTGGCCCTATGGGACCTATGCCCGGGCCTACCCCAGGTTCCTTTTACGGAAAAATACGGGTCCCAGAGGTCAAACTCTTCCGTTTTATCGACCGGACTGTGGAACCAGGGAAACGGTACCGGTATCGGGTCCGATTGATGTTAGCCAATCCGAACTACAACCAGAATCCCCGTTTCCTCCAACGTCCTGACTTGGGCAAAAAAGAATATATCGTTACCCCTTGGTCCGAACCAAGCAATGTGGTCGAGGTGCCCCGTGACGACCGACTTCTCCTCTTGGCGGTCAAACCTTCGTACAGTTCTCAAGTGGAAACCACCGCCAAAGTCGCCTTGCTCAAATGGATTCACAAAGAAGGCGAAATGGCCTTCAAAGAACAAGAAAGGGTCTCTCGCGGCCAACTGCTCAATTTGCCCAACCAAAAATGGCCCGACGAAGATACCCGAAAAACCCCATCGACCGTCCCCAAATCCCCAGCCACCAAACCGTCTGCCAAAGTGCCAGGAGCACCCGGACCTGGAATAGAAGACTATGAAGCCCTCCTTCAGGCGGGGACAGCGAAAAAGAAAACCCCTAGAGAAAAAGAAAAGGAGAAAATTCCTCCAACGCCGGAAGCCTTGGGATTCGGGCCGCTCGGCCCACAACCCAAAGCCCCCCTGGATATCGACTATTTGACTGAATGTTTAGTCGTCGATCTGCGGGGCGGTTATCGGATTGGTCGGATTAATCTGCCCGGCCAAGGACGTCTCCCCCACTCCGAGGCGAATGCACCGGGCGAAATCCTGTTGCTCCATCCGGAAGGCTTTCTCTATGTCCAAAACGAACTAGAAGATGCAGAAGAGTATGACAAAATCCTCCAACTCCAAAGGCCCCAATATGACGAACGCTTCGGCCCCGGCTGGATGGGGACGCCCCCCGGAATGTTCGATGCCATGCCCCCGCCGGGTATTGTCCCCGGCCAACTAGCCCCGGGCGAAACTGGCCGTCCAAAAACGACTCCCAAAACCCCCACTCCCAAACCAACCTATCCGCCTAGAGGATAGGGTCCCCTCATCTCGAGTTTTCCTATTTTTGGAACATTTATAAGGAACCTCTGAATAATTCGACGTGGACAAAAAAGAAGTATTTCAGGCGATTTTTCCGAAAACCCCATATCCTTGCACTGCTGTCAATGCTAGCATCCAATACGTTGTAGCTGCACTGACGAACCTCCGAGGTAGTCAACATACTCAAAAGTCCACATAGTTCACTATATTTTCAGGATTTTTCAGAGGTTCCATAACATTTTAGCCGAAGGAAGCGACTCGCCTCTCTCCTTTGCGGGAGAGGCCGGCCAACCATAGTTTGGCCAGGTGAGGGGAATTGGATGCCAAAAGGCGCCTGGATTCCTGCTTACGCAGGAATGACACAACACCTCTTACATTCGGCTCAAATGTTACGAGGGGATAAAATCGGATCGCCCTTACAGAGGGAAGGAATTACTTCCGGTGGGATACGGTCAACCAAAAGTGTGAGCGTCAAGTTTGTGGGTAGTGGGCTAATTGGATGGATGGGTACCAGACCGACTCCCAGCAGGAAGCTCCTTTCCACTGGAAATTGGATACACTTTGGAGAATGCAATGGATGGGGCAGTAGGGTATGCAGCTTTCTTGGGGCCTTTCGACTGGAAAATGGATAAACTTTGAAAAATGGGTAAACCTTCTCCTACAAGCCTCTTTGGACCAAAATCATTTTCCACCCACAAACTTGACGCTCACACCACACCAACCAAAAATGGTACCCGGATCGAAATGCCCTTTGCCACCGGATTCTAAAGCTGCATTGTAAAAGGGATCCTTCCTCGGATCCGAATGCTTGGGGGGAGGGCTATATCCCAAACTGGGGGGGTGAAAGATGCTGGTGGAATATTCCGGGTAACCGATGGGAGAATTTTCCGACTTATCAGGTATATTTTGCCACTATTTAGTGGGATTAAAGACTCCGAACTTTTCCCTTGCGCCTTCCGTACTAGATAAGACCAGTGGAAGACGGATAACTTATTGATTCCCCCCATTTTTATGTAAATTGTCCCACCAAAATTGGGAAATCGACAATGCTGGGGCATTCACCTTGTTGATTTTGGTGGGCGGGTTACCTTGGTAAGGGTACCGGATGGATTAGGCTTCCTGGTTATGGTGCTTCAGCTTAAAGAGGTAAAGAAATCGTTTACGGAGCCGGACGGTTCGCCCCTGCCCATTTTGGACATCCCTTGGTTTGAATTAGGGCCGGGCGAGCAGATGGTTTTGGTCGGCCCGAGCGGCTGCGGCAAAACCACCCTCCTGCATGTCATTGCTGGCATCAGCCGACCGGACAGTGGCCATGTCAAAGTCAACGGCTGGGACATCACCCTGATGACCGAAGCGGAGGTAGATCGGTTTCGGGCGGAGACGATCGGCTATGTGTTTCAGACCTTTAATCTTTTGCCGGGGTTTACCGCCCTGGAGAATGTGATGTTAGGGATGCGGTTCGGTCGGGGCCGGGTGGATCGCAACAGGGCGAAGTATCTTTTGGAACGGGTTGGACTGGGCCATCGGTTGCATCACAAGCCGACGGCCCTTTCCGTGGGCGAACAACAGCGGGTTTCGGTGGCCCGGGCGTTGGCCAATCGGCCAAAACTCATCCTGGCCGACGAACCGACGGCCAATGTCGATGCCGGCCATCAGCAGCAAATCGTCGATCTGCTGCGGAAAACCTGCCAGGAAGAAAAGGTGGCCCTGCTCATTGTAACCCACAACATGGAAGTGGCCGGGCAGTTTTCCCGGGTAGATCGCCTGGAAGATTTCAACCTGGTCCTGAAGAAACCGTCCAGCAGTTCACTGTCGCCTTCTGACCAATGAATAGCACTTGTGAATAGCACTTGCTAGGAGACGGACTGAGGGGAAACCGAGGATGAGTTTGTGGCTGATTGCATGGCGAAACATTCAGCAGCGGTCGTTGGCATCGGGGCTGACGGCCCTTTCGATGGCGCTGGGGGTAGCGCTGGTGGCGGCGGTTTTGGTTATCCATGGGGTGATCGACCGGAGTTTCCGCCGGGGAGCACAGGGGTATGATCTGGTCATCGGCCCCAAAGGCAGCCCCATGCAACTGGTGCTCAATACGGTCTATTATCTGGGCGATCCGGTGGGCAAAATCCCCTATGAACACTACATGGAACTGATTTCCCATCGGTTTCAGCTTCCCGACGGCCGGGTGGCTCTACCGTTTACCAAATGTATCCCCGTGTGCATGGGCGGCAGTCATTTGGGTTTTCCGCTGGTGGCCACCACGCCGGAGTTTTTTGAACTTTCGTTCATGGAGGGGGGACATTACGAGTTTACCCGGCATGGGGGCCAGGGGCGAAATATGGAAATCGGAAATCCCTGGGAGGCAGTCATTGGCCCGGTGGTCGCCAAAGCCGCCAATCTTAAACTGGGCGATCAATTCCAGCCCCGCCACACCACCGGGGTGGAAGAGGAAGAGGATCATGAGCATCATCCGTTCACTGTGGTAGGCATCTTCGCTCCCACCGGCACCCCCAACGATCGGGCCATCTTCGTCAATATCGAGGGCTTTTGGCGAATGCATGAACATGACCATGAACAAGACACGGATAGCCCCGGCTCTGAAAGCGTGTCTGCTGGCCAAAGTGGTTCTTCCGCCTCGACTGCCCCCCAGAAGCCTGTTCCCACTGAGCACCGCCAACCGCCGTCCAGCTCTTCCGCCTCCCTGTCCAATCCGTCCTCCGAACATACCCCACCCCACCACGCCATCCAGCGGGCCATCTCGGCGGTACTGGTTCGATTGGATGAGTCGGATCCGACGCTCAACGTGGCCCTGCCGCGACTGATTGAAGATTATCGGATTGGTGGCGTACAGGCGTTCCAAGCGGTGCATCCTTCTGTGGAAGTGGCTAAACTGCTGGAAGGCATTATTGGCAATGTCCAGTTGGTACTCCTGATTTTGGCCATCTTGGTGGTGGTAGTGGCAGGAGTGGGCATCTTAGTAAGTATTTATAACTCGATGAATGAACGCAAACGGGACATCGCCATTATGCGGGCCCTGGGTGCAAGCCGACTGACCGTTATGATGGTCATCCTGCTGGAGTCGATTCTGCTTTCGTTGGGCGGCGGCGCGGTCGGGGTGGTGCTGTCTCATGGGCTGATCGGCATCCTAGGCCCAATTATTACCGAACATACCGGGGTGCAAATCAGTGCCCTGCAGTTCCAACTGAGCGAACTGGTCTTGATTCCCGGGTTGATTGTATTGGCCTCGATTGTGGGATATTTGCCGGCCGTGGCGGCCTACCGGACCGATGTGGCCAAAGCCCTGGCCGCCTCCCCATAACCCCAGCAGTTTCCCCCTGTCACCAACACAGGAACGATTGCCTTTTATTAAGGAGTTTTCCTATGGCAACCGCTATCTCCGAACACCGGACGGATTTGATGCCGGAAGTCTCCACAACCGCCCTTCCCTATCGCCACGTCTCCACCTTGGCGGTCGGTAGCCTGGTTTGCGGAGCATTGTCCTGGTTGGGGGCCTATTTTGAATGGTTCTTGCTGTTGCCGTTGCTTGGTATCGGATTGGGGCTGGCTGCCCTGACACGGATTGACCGTTTTCCCGACGAGCTGACCGGCGTTGCAGTGGCCAAGGTGGGCATTGGGCTGTCGGCGATGTTGGGCCTAGTGTGTTTCGGCTGGCATGGGTATTTGTATTTTGCGGACGCTCCCCCAGGTTACTATGTAATCACCTACGACGTATTGAAACCTCTACCCGGCGCAGCGGCGGATGATCCGCCCCCATCGGCCAGAGAATTGGAAGGCAAACGGGTGTTTGTCAAAGGATATATGTATCCGGGCCGACAGACCCTCGGCATTGAACGGTTTACGTTAGTACCGTCGCTGACGCATTGCCAGTTCTGTATGCCCCAGATCAAACCCACCGAGATGGTCGATGTGAAGTTGGTCCACGGGATGAAAACCCGGTTTACCAACCGCCGGCGAGGCGTGGGCGGCATTTTCCACATCCGTTCCCCCGACGATAAAGAACCGGGCCTGCTCTATCAAATTCAGGCCGATTATCTGCAATGACCCCCCTACCCATTCGGACATGGTGGGCATACCCTACCCAAAAGACCATCCCGGAGAGGCCAATCGCCCAACAGAGGCTTTTCAAACTCCCCAGATTCCCCGTGAAACGCCTCTTTTACCCCTCTCTTTGTGGGGACTCAGAGACTCAGCCTTGGTGGTCCCATAAGGATCAGCACAAGCTCATTCGGCGATGCCAAACAATTCTCTGAGTTCTCTATTTTGCTTATTCTCTCCATTTTTCAAGCCTAAGGAGGTGAAACCGCTTCCGAAAACCCTTCGCTTCGCAAAAAGAGAAAAAGGGGGTATATTTTATCGGATCGCTCTGCCACATCCGGGGCCGTTCAGAGGCCATCCTCCTGCCCTGCTCATCCCTCCGGAGTAGCGGAGCACTTGGTTTGTTGGACGATGCTCTAAGAGCCTCCCGGAGCGGCAGAGTGTACCGGGGACTGGGTCGCAAGAGCCCGGTGGGAGTTTGCTGAGGCGGTTTTATGGCCAGATATATAGTCCGATTTGGGGCGATGCGTTTTTTGGGCCTGTTCAGCGGGCCGGAGGGGAACTGTTTTAACCGAGGAGACAAGGTGATTGTATGTACCGAGCGGGGGTTAGAAGTCGGTCAGGTGCTTCGGGAGGCCGACCAAACCATCCAACAGCAATTGGCCTCTGCCCCCCAAGGCCAAATCCTCCGGACTATGACCCCGGAAGACATGAACGAACTGCGCCGCATCCAGGCCAACGAACATAAGGAGATGGAAATTTGTCAATGCTATGTCGATCAACTGGGCCTCCAGATGAAACTGGTAGATGTCGAACATATCTTCGGCGGCGAACGGATCATCGTCTATTATCTGGCGGATGGCCGGGTGGATTTTCGGGAGTTGGTGCGTCTTTTGGCCGCGGAGTTCAAAACCCGGATCGAAATGCGACAGATCGGCGTCCGGGACGAAGCGAAGCTGTTGGCCGATTATGGCGATTGCGGCCAGCCGGTCTGCTGCAACACCCATCTAGTCACCATGCCGCCGGTGTCGATGAAGATGGCCAAATTGCAGAAATCGACTCTGGATCCGACGAAGATTTCAGGCCGATGCGGCCGGTTGAAATGTTGTCTGCGATATGAATATCCGATCTACGAACAGATAGTTGAGCATTTGCCCAGTATTGGCGCCCAGGTGTCCACTCCTTTGGGACCAGGCCGGGTGATCGGTCAGGAAATCTTGGCCCGACGGGTGCTAGTACAAACGGAGGATGGTTCCCAACGGTATTTTTCACCGGAGGAGATGACCATCGTATCGGAAGGCCAGGCCCCAGAGGCCCCAGAAGAGAGCATACCGGAGTAACCAAGGGCCGCCGTTTTTTCTCCACAGAACGTCGGCAGCCAGCCAGAGGGTTTTACCAGGGATAGGCAAGGGGAATGATAGTTATTTGTTCAATAAAACGGAGACGGTTTGGTTCGTGCGATGTTTGAGCCATTGCGTGCGATTGCCCAACTGGCAAAGGAAGACAAACGCTACAAACTGGATGCCTATCTATTTTTGTTTGAAGCGTTACATTTTGCGCAGGAAGAGCTTCGCATGGGCCGGGATGCCCCTAGTGAGCCGTTGCCCGGCGAAACGCCGGAAAAGACGGAAAATCCGGTGGGCCGCCATGTTACCGGTCAGGAGTTGTGCGAGGCGATCCGGCAATATGCGCTTCGGCAGTATGGCTACATGGCCAAGACGGTCCTCAACAGTTGGGGCGTGTATTCCACCCGAGATTTTGGAGAAATTGTGTACAATTTGATCAAGATCGGCCAAATGCGAAAAACCCCGGAGGATCGCATCGAAGATTTTGACGATGTGTATGATTTTCAGACAGTTTTTGTGGATCAATTTTCCTTCGAGGGCACCAAGCCTCCCCGTTCTGGCGCTGCATAAAAGGTAACAGGTGAGCCGAATGGAGAACCACGCTTGTCGTGCCCGCAAAAGGGGCGATCCACGGCAGACGCCTCCAAAACCCTCGGACCTGACAAGCAGGGCCCTCCAAGGGCATATCTTCATTCGGTGTAACATGTTAGTTTGACTGTATCCACCCGGCCAGGCTACCACCATATATCGGGGCTAAAACTGGCTGGAACTCCATAGATTGGGGCAATCGCTCCCAGTGGATACAGTCAAGTTAGCCGAATGAAGCGACACGCCTCTTCCCCGGTGGGCTAACCCCGGCGTGTCATTCCCGCAAAAGCAGCCATCCAGAAAGTATTTCCGAGTTTCCGCGTGCCCAGCAGGAACACCCTATTGATCTTCGCAAATCGTACTGACAGCCCAAATCCCTTGTTTACAGGGAGCTTGAGTGTCCATTAGTTTTGCGAAGATCAATAGTAGGCGCTAAGCGGCCTGGACTGCTGCTTACCCAGGAAGGACACCATCTTATTGCTTCAAACGGCTAAAGTGTACCATTCGGCTAAAATGTTTTACCATAAACGAGGTCGGGATGATCTGTCGGTTGTGGGGAGGATGACGTAAGAACATTGCCGCCGAAGGAAGCCAGGGCCTGGCAGTGCGGAAGGCTGGGCCGCCCTATTGATCTTCGCAAATCGTAGAGACAGGCCAAATCCCCTGTTTTCAGCCGCCTGGAGTGTCTCTTGGTTTTGCGAAGATCGTAACATTTTAGCCAAATGAAGGGGGCGATGTGTGTCATTCCTGCGCAAGCAGGAATCCAGGTTGCTTGGTGTGTGCTCCTGTGTTCCTGCTGCACAAGCGAGAATTCTGGGATACCTGCTGGATTCCCGCTTATGCGGGGACATGCCGGGTTTAGCCCATCGGGCAGAGGCGCTTCATACGGGTAAAATGTTACCGAAGATCAATAGGGAGGCGGTATCCTGTGTATTCCGTTCTTTCTGGATGGGCCCCTCCGAATCGGGAAATCCTGCCTTCGCCAAGAGGCTGTCCCGAAATTGCCCAATCTGGGTGTTGGCAACCAACGGAGGTCCCCCATCCAGTTGCTAAAACCCTACAAAAACAGGGGTTTTCCCATATCCTTTGGCTTCAGGCTGGAACCGCTCGGATAGGGGAAAACGGAATTTTGGGACAGCCTCTCAGAAGACTGCCAAGGTAAACTAATCTCCAAAGGCACCCCCATGTCTGGATCCCGTCGCTTAGAAAACAAAGGTTCCCATGATGTTTCTGGAAAGTCGGTTGGGGTTGGCGCCCAGCCGTCCGGCGGCAACTCTCTGACACCGACGAGAAGCCAACGGCTCTTCTTCTGGATGATGACGGTCGTGTTGGCCGGTTGGCTCCTTCTGCTAGGACTTTTAGCCTGGTGGTCGGGGCGATAGAATGGTTTTTGTAACATTTTAGCCGAATGAAGTAATTCGTCTCTCCTACTGCGTGAGAAGACGGCTCCAGAGCAAAACGAAGCTGGCTGAGGGGTGTCATTCCCGCGAAAGCGGGAATCCAGAAAGTATCTCGGCGTTCCCGCTTGCCCAGCAGGGAGACTGGAGCAGACACCAAGCAGCCTGGATTCCTGCTTACGCAGGAATGACACATGGTACCCCTCCATTCGGCTAAAATGTTACCTTTCCGGATATTCTAGGGTTGTGCCTGTGATCCAGCAAATTGCATCCCTGGATGATCCCCGGATTGCCGGCTATCGGAACTTGCCGGATCGCACCCTGCGAGGAGAAAATATTTTCATAGCCGAAGGGAAACTGGTGGTCCTTCGGCTTCTGGAGAGTGGGTATGGAGTGGAGTCGGTGTTAGCGGCCGAGGAACATGCCGAGCAGATGTCCTGCCTGGTCGGGGAGCGGGCGCCGCTTTTTGTGGCCGCCGAGGAACTGATCCAGCAGATCGTGGGCTATCCGTTTCATCGGGGGGTGTTGGCGTTGGGGCGTCGGCCGGAACAGGAGCCCGGTTGGGAGGAAATATTAAACAAATTTTCCATCGACCGGCCGCTCCGCCTGGTGGTTTTGCCGGCCATCAACCAGCCGGAAAACCTGGGCCTGATCTTTCGCAGTGCGGCGGCTTTCGGGATGGATGCGGTGCTGTTGGGGCCGCAAACCGTGGATCCGCTTTCTCGGCGGGTGCTTCGGCTTTCGATGGGCGGCGTCCTGCACATCCCCTGGGCCAGGACGGAACATCCTGTTCATGATCTGCGGCAGTTGGGCCAGCGCTGGCAAGTCCTCCGGGCAGCGGCAGTCGTTGATCCGGCCGCCACGCTCCTGGAAGACTTTTCCTGGCCGCAGCGGGCTGCCATCCTTTTGGGTAACGAGTTCGAGGGCCTGCCAACTTATGTTCAGCGGCTTTGCGACGTTCGGCTTACCATCCCGATGCACACTCCGATGGATTCGCTGAATGTGGGCGTAGCGGCGGGGATTTTCCTCTATGCGATGACCCGCAGAAAATCCCCTTCGTCGTTCTAAGAGCGTGTTTGAAAATAGGGTTTTACCTCAGGAGGCCTTGGAGGGGCGGAGGCGTTTGAGCATCAGAGGGATCATGGCCACGTAGATCATCGCTTCGCTCGTCTCGGGCAGGAATTCGTAGTCTTTGCTCAGGCGATGATACCGGTTCAACCAACCGAACGTCCACTCCACAATCCACCGACGCGGCAGAACCTCGAAGCCGCAAGCCTCTGCCCACCGACGGACAATCTCCAACACCCAACCCAACGACGACTGCACCCACTCCACCAAAGCCCCCGCATATCTCCCGTCTCCCCAGATATTCTTCTGTCGCGGCAATCCCCCACGCACCCGCTCGAAAACCAACAGCGCCCCATCCCGGCAGCGCCCTATCCCGGTCTTGGATGTTCGCCGGATGCACCACTACCCCCAGGATGAGGCCGAGGCTGTCCACGAGCAGATGCCGCTTCCGACCATGAATCTTCTTGCCGGCGTCATACTGCCGTCTCTCCCCCCGTTTTTTTGTCGTTTTCACCGACTGGCTATCGATGATCGCCGCTGTGGGTTCCGGGTGCCTCTGGCTTTGCACCCGCACAGAGCTTCGCACGCATCGTGAATCTTCTGCCAAGTCCCATCCTTCTTGAATCGGGGTAACATTTTGTAACACTTTGCCCGAATGGAGAGGGCTATGTGTCATTCCTGCGGAAGCAGCAGTCCGGAGTTTATTCCCGCGCAAGCGGGAACCCAGGGAATATGGACTTCTGCTTTTTTGGATTCCCCCTTTTGCGGGAATGACACCCTCACCCGGCCAGCTTCGCTGGCCGGCCTCTCCCGCTAGGGGAGAGGCCGGTTTGGCGTGAGCCAAACCGGGTGAGGGGGCCGCCGAGAGTGCGGGCCTTCGGGCCGTATAAGAAAGACCCGCCCGACGTCCGCCCTCCCCAGAATTTCCCCCTCACCCTAACCATCTAACCATCTCCCGCCAGTGGCGAGGGAAAGAACCCCTCCATTCGGCTGAAATGTTATCTAAGCTCTAAGTGTCCTCTGGATTTCCCCGGCGAAGGCTTCCGGAGCTTCCGCAGGCAGCCCCCTAGGAATCTCGGAGGAGTTCCATTCGGGGTGGCCCAGCAGGGAGGGGAGGAAATTTCGGAAACCACTATATCTAGGGGGTTGAGATATTGACACTCAATAGGTTGTAGCCCCAAATGCCGTAGGCCGGGCCACATCACTCTTTGCCGAGCTGGGTTTTTCAGGAGGGCCGGAAGCGAAGGAGAACGTGCTTCTTCGGGGTTTGTTTTTGGCGGGGAATCCATGGGGAGCAAACTAAAAAGACACTACTTGACAGTGTCGAATTTTGGGATACAATGAAAGTGCCATGACGCACAATGCGCTGCCACCCAAAGACGGTCCGGTTTATACCCTGGCGGAGTTGGCCCGACGGTCCGGCTGCCCGCAGCGGACGATCCGCTTTTACATTGCTCGGGGATTACTTCCCCGGCCGCTCAAGGCGGGCCGGGGGGCCTCCTACGGGCCGGAACACCTGGAGCGGATCGCCCTGATCCGCCAACTGCAGCAGCAGGGGCAGACTCTGGCCGAGATCGCCGTCCAGTTGGGGGGCCGAACTTCCCAGGAAGCGCTTCCCCAACCTTCGCTATGGCTGACGTATCGGCTGGGGGATGACGTGATGATCCAGGTTCGGGCGGACTGTCCGCCGTGGCGTCTGCGGCAAATTCGGAGCATCGTGCGCCAACTGGCAATGTTGTTGTCGGAGAAGGTCGATTTTCCCCAAGCTGAGGAGACAGATCATGAGCACGGTACTTGAGGACACGGTCCCTTTTCTGGCCCTCAATGTCCAAACGGGGCAGGAAGTCAAGCTGGCCATGCAGGAGCTGATGCTCACCGGAACGGTCCTGCCGGTGGGAGCGGAGCTACGGGTGCGGCATTTGTTTCGTTCGGCCGAAAAGAAGCCGGTGGAGGTGATTTACTGTTTTGGGTTGCCGCGGGATGCGGCCCTACGGCAGTTCCGGCTGGTGGGAGAGAATTTTTCCGTTTTCTCTGAGCTTCACCCGGTCTCGGAAGCCACCAAGATATACGAAGAGGGGGTTTCCCAGGGCAGTTTGTCGGCCTTGGTGCGCAGTTACCGGGACGGCCTGGTCAATCTCAGCCTGGGGAATCTTCGACCGGGGGAGACGGTGGCGCTTTATTTAGACATTTTGGCAGGTGTGGAACTGCGTGAGGATGGTTTTCGGTTTCGGTTTTCCTTCACCTTAGCACCGTGTTACCATGCCAAAGCACGGGTGGTGGAACCGGCGCCGGATCAGGGCGAAATGGAGCTTCCGGAGGAGTTTGGGGATGTGATTTTGCCTACCTGGATGCGTGAGGGCCGGAATTTGCATGCCGTGGGCTTTTCGCTGAGGGTGCAAGTCCCCCAGGGTGTACGGCAAATCGGTTCCCCCTCGCACGCCCTTACGGTCAAAGACGAAGGAGATGAAGGTCTGACGGTGGGGCTGGCTCCGGAGCGGGATGTGCCGAATCGCGATTTGGTGCTCGACGTGCAGACGCAGGAGGCCATTTCGGGGGTCTTCGGCGGCCTGGATGAAAAAGGTCGAGGATATGCTGCGGTGGTGGTACCTTCCTGTCGGTTTGGTCGGCCCCAGCAGGGAGCACGGCGGGTGGTCTTTGTGGTGGATCGCTCTAGCTCCATGGGGGGCACGCCGCTGGAGCAAGCCAAACGGGCCGTGCAGGCCTGCTTGGGGGCCCTTTCCCATGAGGATATGTTCAGCCTGGTAGCTTTCGACAATGAAGTGGAATCCCTGAGCGAGCAGCTTCTGCCGGCAGATAGTTCTCATCGGAAACAGGCCCAACAGTTCCTGGCCCAGATCGAGGCCCGAGGCGGTACGGAGCTTGCCCCGGGACTGCTGGCAGCGGCGAAGCTGCTCGGACCCGAGGGCGGGGACGTGCTGGTGGTTACGGATGGTCAGGTCTTCGGAACGGAAGACATTCTGCACCAGGTGCGGGCCAGGCCAACCCGCATCCACGTGTTGGGCATCGGGGCCGCCAGCCAGGATCGGTTCCTCACCCTGCTGGCCCGGCAAACGGGCGGTCGGAGCCGATTCCTCACCCCACGCGAACGCGTGGATACACCGACCATCGAGCTTTTTGCCGGGATCGGAGCGCCGGTAGCACGCCATGGGAAAGCCTGGGTAGTTGGTTCGTCCGAAGTGCGGCTAACGCCGGATGGGCCGTTTAGTGTGTGCCGAGGCACGCCTTGGATGGCTTTTGTATATGCTGCCGATGGTGCCCAAGCCGTTTTGCATCTGGAGTGGGAAAATGGGGAGGGCGGGCAGCAGTTGGAGATCCCGCTGGGGCTGAAACCCACTGCGCTGGCCGAGACGGTGCGCCTGTTGGAAGGGGCACGCCGCATCACCGACCTGGAGGCCACGCTTTCTGCTTTGCCAGACACTTCCACCCGGAAACTCCAACGGGAAGAAAAACGTCTGCTTGCGCAACTCGAGCGGCTCAGCAAGCAATATGGTCTGGCCAGTCGGGCTATGGCCCTGGTAGCGGTGATCAAACGTCCTGGCGATCGCCCCGACGAAGTTCCTAAAACCCAAGTGGTCCCCGTCGGGATGCCCGAAGATACAGCCTTCGAGAGTTACTTCCGTTCATCTGTCGATTTCCTCGCGGAGGCTTCGGAATCCTCGTGCAGCGCTTCGCCTCCCCTCTTCTTCCTCTCATCGTCTCCTCTGGATGTCTCCGACGTCTCCTCCTCGCAATCCGTCTGGATGTCGGCGGGGATGCCCTTTGACCGGTCCCTTAATCAGCTCGTGGGCGCTGGGTCGCAGGATCGGATGGAGGAAGAAGACATTTCGGACGAGGCCTTGCTGGTGGAATTGGCCGGCCGCATCGAACCCGACGGCGGCATGCCCGGAA
>Ga0197142_1000634_pt1 | contig 32477 bp, 33 predicted proteins | sample GBS60_MetaG_FD_148614 | JGI IMG/M metagenome (GOLD analysis project Ga0197142, IMG submission 148614) | Sediment microbial communities from Great Boiling Springs, Gerlach, Nevada, United States - GBS 60_MetaG | ecosystem: Environmental > Aquatic > Thermal springs > Hot (42-90C) > Sediment...
GACTCCACAACCACCTCATCTGGTTTTTCCACAAGAGACTTTGCCAAAAATTCAACGAGATTTTTCATTTTCTCGCTCAAAGACTCCGGCATTTTCTTCTCCTCTTCTTCCGTAAGGGTTACCCCCCTTACCTGATCTATCGGTTACCGAGCTTTGCTCTGACAGAATATACTTTGTCCTGAGGTTCAAGCACCCTATCTCTACGGTCATCTACTTTGATAAGAGTCAAAACTCTCCGAACCCCTTCTTCAAAGCATCTTTCATGCATTTTTAGGATTACCGGAAAAATTTCCTCCAGAGACCCACTCAGTATTGTTCCCATCGGAGTAATTTCATACTTAATACCGCTTTCTATAACCACCTCAATAACCTTTGCTACATACCCGCTAAGACTTGTATCTGCCGTCCCCAGAGGAACAATACTTACTTCCACAATAGCCATCTTTTTACACTCCTTAAAATCATCTGCCGCACAATTCTTTAATGCCTTGATGGCTATTTAGCAAGCACTTTACGATGGTTTTCAATAAAATCAGGCAAAATCAGGCAAACAAGATTCCTTACAGACTCATAAAAATGCTCTTCTCTATGAGCTTCCAGAGTGAGAATTGGATAAACTCCATTATTCGAAAGTTTTCTGAAAAGTCCTGTAAAATCAACAGTTCCAGTCCCAGGTGGGAAATGGGCGTCTTCAGAACCATCATTGTCGTGAAGATGAACTTCCTTCAAGTAAAGTATAAGGTTATCAAGCCATTCCATTAAAGGAGCTTTGGCAAAGCAGTTTCTATGTCCCACATCGAGGCAGAATCCGAAATACGGAGAATCAATTGTCTTGATTATTTCCAAGTGAATATCCGGTCCTTCTTCCCAGACATTTTCAAGAGCGATAGAACATCCAATGTGCTCTGCTCTCCTGGCTATGCTTTCCCAGAGTGGAAGAGAGCGATCAATAAATTCATTAACATGCTCTCTGTGATGACGTGGATCAAAACCAGTATGACAGACAACCTGGCATGGTTGCATGATTTCACATACATCCATAAGCTGGTGAAGTCGGACAAAGGAAACATTTCTTATCAAAGGATCAACGCTTCCAGGACAAAGATCCCAGAAGGGCCCGTGGATGGAATAACGAATTCCTCTGCTTTTTAGAAAATCCGCTGTTTCGATAAATACTTTTCTGGGAACCCCGTCAAGTTCTTCAACTCCGATACCAATCTCAACAGACATTTTCTCCTGCAGTATAGATTCCGCGTACTTTTTAAAAAATCTCCATGGCATGCCAATATGCAAAATAGAAAGAACTTTACGTTCTGCTTCAGAAAATTCCTTTATATCCGAACTTCTCATCTTAGCTAGACCCTTCACCTCTTAGCCGTTTCCATGTTTTGCGATCCAGGAAACTACCACTAACATTTTCTTCCATTTCAAGAAACATTTTCCACGGAACAGCAAACGACATAACGTCTGATCCAAGGTGTTTTTTGAGATATAACCTTGCAGAAATGTCAGTCAATCCCACAACGGCTCGAGGGTTTTCGGATGCCGCTTCTTTGTAAGGGAAAATGCCTATGGTTTGACAGCCAGCACCAAAAGGAATGATAACATTTTCGACACCCTTTCTGGAATAATTGGCAAGCACCACAAGAGCTGACAGTTCCTCAGGGGAAGCAAGAAAAACAACCACAGAAGGAGTTTCCACGTTAGGGTCGACATCCTTAAGGGGTTTAAAAACAACGTATTTAGTCGGCACTCTAGTCATGGGTAGGTTATCAAGAAAATCTTTAACGAGCTCCGGAGATTTAAGGTATCTTTCTCCTTCCAAAAAGTCTTCAAGAAATTCATCGGTTACAAATTGTTTAATCTCTTCGGCTATTTTCATCCCGGGCCCCCATCGAGCATTACCAATCGAAAGAAAATAGCAAAAACCGTCTATGCTACCTGGAAACTTAACATATTGATTTCCAAATCCAAGGCCAACGCCACCTCCCCAGCAACCATAGGTCCTTTCGCTAAAAACCGCCGGACCTACTTTGGCAGCACGTGCAAGCATCCACATGACACAGCCCCATTTGCCTTCTTTGAATTCCGCCGCCAAGGAAGGCTTTTCATCAGACCAAATAATAGCCACCGGCTCAAATTTAAACCCTATAGATTCTCGTATTTTGCTAAACATGGCTTCCTCTCTCCATTAAAGTGGAGAAACCTTTGCAAAACAATCTTATCGTCCATAAAACACTAAATCACATTATTCCACCCAAAGGCAAGGCAATTGTTGACTTTCTGCGCAAACTGCCTAAAGGTATTCTTTGAAAAAATCAGGCTAGCTAAATCTGGAGCAGGAAAAAGATGCTAGTCAGTTTAAGATATTAAACGAAAGGAAGAAGAATGTTTCAACGACTCAAAGAAAAATTAGGTGGTATCCTGTTTATACTTTTTTTGATTGCGGCTGGATACGTTTGTTTCCATTTTCTCTTCATGGACTTCACGATAGACTTGTGGTGGTTTGAATCACTCGGCTACGAAAAATACTTCTGGCAGAGAGCAATCTACCAATACATCATATTTTCGAGCGCTACCGTTATTTTCTTTGCGTTGTTCTTCGCTAACTTCTGGATCACATCAAGAATGCTTACAAAACCTCAAGTAACTACCGGAACCGGAGGAGAACTGGAACAGCGACGAATAAAACGCATTGTTGAGAGTTTCCGTTACGGATCTATGAGAGTTTACACTCCTCTTGCTATAGTTCTGGCCATAGTTCTTGCCTACCCAATGTTCAAGGAATGGGAAAAAGTTCTGCTCTTCGTTTTTTCGGTTCCGTCAGGGGTAAAAGACCCAACATTTTCAAAAGACATAAGTTTCTACCTTTTCTCACTCCCGTTTTACAAGCTAATAGAAAAAAGATTTGCCATTATTTTCATGATTATCACCGCTGCCACTTTTATTCTTTACGCTTTGGAAATACGGTTACTGAAACGAACTTTCGATCGCTTTGCTTTTCCAAAGCCAGTTCGGGTCCATTTAAGTATACTGCTTGTAGGGTTGGTATTCATAGCGATATGGCATCTAATGATAATGCGTTATGAACTTGTTTACACCAACAGTCACTCGAGCTTCTACGGTCCTGGTTATATAGAAATGAATGTTCGCTTGCCTTTAATATGGATGGCAACCGCATTCATAGCTCTAGGCGGCATATTCCTTGTAGTTTTCTTCAATTCAGGAAAAGGCTGGAAACCTCTAGGTATTACTATCATTCTCGCAGCTATTTCCTATGGGTTATTACAATCAAACGTCATTACAGATAGAGTTCAAAAGTATATCGTCAAGCCTAATGAGCTTTCAAAAGAACTTCCATATATTAAGCGATCCATTCAAGCAACATTACAGGCTTACAACCTTCAGGATACAGAGATTATAGAATACCGCCCTGAAAGTGACGGAATCCTTGGAAAAGCTGAAGAAATAAAAAGAATTTTACGAAACATTCCGGTCTGGGATAGAGATCTTCTGCATGATGTTTATAAGCAACTTCAAGGACTAAGACCTTATTACGATTTCACCAGTGTCGACGTTGATCGTTACACCGTTGGTGGATTTCCCCAGCAAGTTTTTATAGCTTCCAGGGAGCTTTCAGTCGAAAAACTCCCCGACACTGCAAAAAACTGGGTTAACCTCCATATGAAATACACTCACGGACACGGGGTCGTTATTACTCCAGCCATACAGGGTGGAGAAGAACCAATAACATGGTTTGTTAAAGACCTACCTCCTAAATCATCTTACGGATTCACTCTAAACCAGTTTTCCATTTACTACGGTAAGGCAAACTACACTTATGCCATAGTCCCCAATAAGCTAGGAGAAGTCGGATACCCTCAGGGTGAAACCATAACAACAGAAAACTACAACGGAACTGGAGGAATTCCCATTTCTTCAATTTTGAAGAAAGCAGTATTTGCCATCTATTTTAAAGATCGCAACATTTTCTTCACCACAAACATAACCAAAGAATCTCGAATGATGTTCCGCCGAAACATTGTGGAAATCGCTCAACGGCTAACCCCGTATCTTGGATTAGACAAAGATCCTTACGTGGTGGTTGCAAAAGGCAGACTGTTCTGGATAATAGACGCTTATACTTTTTCAAACCGCTATCCCAACGCAGAACCTTTTAGCGAGGCTATAAACTATATTAGAAATAGCGTAAAAATAGTTATTGATGCCTATAACGGCTCAGCACACTTTTATATTTCAGATCCAAGGGATCCTATTATCCAAGCCTATCGAAGAGCCTATCCCGGGTTTTTCAAAGACATCTCATCAATGGACGAGGAATTACGGTCTCATATCAGATACCCTCAGGACATATTTAAAATCCAAATGGCAATGTTTGCTCGATATCATCAAACCAATCCGGAAAATTTTTATAAACAAGACGACGCATGGCGGTTTTCTCGAACCTTCAGAAACGGTGCTGAAAAAATAATCCATCCCTATTATCTAACTCTCAACATCTTCGACCCAGACAGAGTAGAATTTCTTCTTATCCAGCCCTTTAGCCCTAGGGGCTTAGATCTTCTTAGAGCAATTGCAACCGTATCTTCAGACGGTGCAAGGTATGGAAAAATAACAGTGTTGACCTTTCCCAAAGAAACTCAAGTTTACGGACCATCCCAGATAGATGCCATCATTGATCAAGACACAACTGTGTCCCAGCAGTTTACATTGTGGAACCAGATAGGATCCGCAGTTGAGCGAGGAAATATCATAATCCTACCTTATGGTGGATCCGTTATCTACATACAGTCTGTTTATCTTAAAGCTACAGCTGGTGTGACCATTCCTGAACTAAAGCGTCTCATAATCGCACACGAAGACATGGTGGTCATGGACACATCTCTTGAGGGTGCCTTTGCACAGCTTATAGAACGCATTGAAATGCGTCAGAAGCTTTACCAGGAGCGGCTAAAACGGTTTTCCGGAGAAAAGGAACAAAAAGATCAACCTTCGGAAGAGCAACCTCCAATCCCCAGTCCCCAATCCCCAATTCTTGATCCCACTCAGAGTCGCTAGAGAGTGCTGGGCTCCCGATCTGGATCGTCCTTTTTGCGAGGAGGAGCAACCTTATCGAGAACCTTTTCGTAGTAATACTGGCCTTCTTCAAGAAGAGGCGAGGTACGCTTCATCATGTTGAGTTTAAGGACAAGATAGTTAAGCTTCTTGATTTGTCGATATTTTTCCTGAGTGTCCTTAATGCCGGAGAGAAGTTCTTCTGTGGTCTTGATTTCTTTTTTAAGTTCCATCTCAAGAGGAAGGCATCCGGCGTTTTTGAGAATTTTATGAGCAATACGGAGTTCAGGGGGGATATGGCTGTCATCTTCAATCTGTATGGGCTTACCTTTGCAGGAAAGATTATCGAATTCCCCTCGCTCCATAGCTTCTCTGATACGCTCTTCGGCAATTTTTTCGAAAATAGTGAAAAAATTGCTCATGGTATCTTCCCTTTCCTTCTAAAATCTAACACCACCGATAGGAGGCACGTCACCAAATGGCTATCATAAAGACTTTTTTCACTCAACCAGAAATTTCTCCAAAAGACATTTTCATAATCGGAGCCGGAACTTTTGGGAAAAAGGCTCTTGAACGTCTTTCCTCAAAATATCCCACTTCCCACATAACAATAGTTGACAGATCGGAGGAAGCTTTATCTAACTTGTCCCGTAATAACCCTTACAGTGCATCTTTCAGAATAATAAAGGGTGACGGCGTGGAAACCATTGTTCAGAATAAAAAGATAATCCAGCCCGAGACGTGGGTTATTCCCGCCATTCCTGTTCACGTTGCCAGCGAGTGGATTGTGAGAAAGCTTATGTATAAAGGCTACAATCTCAACCCCGCCCCCATACCGGAAGACCTACAGACAAAGCTTCCCAATCCTTTTATCATGGCGGGACGAAATGATCTGCTTTTTATAAGCGTTGCTTCTTTTATCTGCCCAGACAATTGCCCAGAACCGCCGGAAAAATGCACTCACACTGGAAAACCAAGGACTGGAAACCTCTATGAAATGATAGCTGATGCCATTCCCGAACCGTGGTCAGCCCTGGTATTCAGAAGCTTTCAACTTTCACCTGGTGTGGGAGGCTATCCAGCGTTATATCTTATGGAAGGATTAAAAACTCTGGAAGAACTAGGGTTATCCATCCCGAACCAGCGTGTTGGCTTAATCCCGCGGAACGCGGGACATCCCTTAATTATCGCCACAGCCTGTCGATGCCACGGTGTTGTGAGCGCTCTCACGCTGCATTTTTCATAGAACTTAAATGTCGTAGCAATTCTTCCAGGGAATGAGCGCATTGACACGGGCGTCCACCATAATAAATTCGCCACACCGTTTTAGACCCGTTTTCGCTCGAAACTTCTATTTTCAAAGGTGCACTCTCTCCGGAAATAATTCGATAACCAGCTCTGTTAAGAGCTCTTCTTGTCCAAACTCCAAAAACGCCGTTTCCTTCAAAAGCTATTTCGCCCAAGGACGGGCTCTCAAAAACAAAGGTGCCTGAACGGCTATCGAAAACGACGTCAGAACAGTTAAAAGCGGTAGCAAAAGCTCCATTTAAAACCAGATCTTCCGGGATTCCGTCTACAATACTTCCTCCTTTAGGAAGAAGCCACAAACGATCGGCACTTCTCAAGGCAAGGTCGAGATCGTGAGTAGAAAGAAGAACGGCAATATTGGATTCCCGAGCAAGCCTTCTAAGTAAAAGGAACAGTTCAACACGACGTGGCAGATCAAGAAAAGCCGTAGCTTCATCAAGGATCATTACTCGGGGTTGTTGAGCTAAAGCGCGAGCAATCATGACTTTTTGGCGTTCACCATCGCTTAATTCACCAACCAGACGATTTGCGAGGTCCTCTATTCCCACGGCTTTTATGGCTTCCCATACAATTTTTTCATCTTTATTAGAAAGTTTTCCAGCCCATCCCGTGTAAGGATACCGTCCCAGGGCAACAAGAGAGAAAACGGGCATGAGTCCAACGGCAGGTCTATCCGTCAAAACAACGCTTAGGCGTCTAGCAAGCTCCCGCGGAGAAAAGGTAGAAATCGGCATCCCATCAAGCATCACCTCACCTGAAATAGGTTTATGAATTCCGGCGAGAGTTTTAATAAGCGTCGATTTGCCAGCGCCGTTCGGGCCAAGAAGGCAAACAAATTCGCCAGCCTTCAGGCTAACTTCAATTCCTCCAGCCACAATAAAACTACGCTCCTTGCCGGATTTATAACCAACGGTAAGTTTGCTGGCTGTTAGAACATTAGACATTCTCTCACACCTCCATGCTTTGCCTTCTCTTCAGAATAACCCAGATAACTACAGGAGCGCCAATAATGGAAGTAACGGCGTTAAGAGGTAGCACGGCACGACTTCCTGGAACCTGAGCCATAAGATCGGCAGCAAGAGCCAAAATAGCTCCCATGAGCAAAACACCGGGAACAAGAACTCGATGATCTGATGTCCTGAAAATCAAACGACAGAGGTGAGGCACAGCAATACCAATGAAAGCCACAGGCCCACAGAAAGCTGTTACCGTCCCCGCAAGAAGGGAACTGCCGGAAATAATGAAAACTCTGGTACGCCGCACATTCACTCCCATGCTCCGAGCATACTCTTCACCCAGAAGCAAAGCATTAAGCGGCTTCATCATTACCACAGCCATGAAAAGCCCTAGGGCAACCGCCGGAACGAAAACTCTGAGCTGTATCCAGGTTACGCCTCCAAAGGAACCAAATGTCCAGGTGATAAACCGTTGTATAGAATGCTCCACAGCAAATTGAATAAGCACCTCAACAAAGGCGTTGCTGATATAACCTATCATGAGGCCAATAATCAGAAGGGTAACGCTTTGTTGAACTTGTCTGGAAAAGGCAATCACTATCCCGAAGGCGGTTCCGGATCCTGCAATCGAAGCCAAAACAACAGCCATATTCCCAAGGAAGCCCGTTTTTGCAAAAAACGCTGGCAACCCCAGATTCCATGCGGTAAGAACCAGAACAGCGACACCCAAACTAGCTCCCGAATTGATACCCAACACATAGGGACTAGCCAGAGGATTTCGGAAAAGGGTTTGCATCTGAAGACCAGCTGTTCCTAAAGCAGCCCCGGCAAAGGCTGCCGTAATAGCTCTAGGAAGCCGAAAAACAAAAATAATCTCACGCCACTTTTCGTCCACCTCCGAAGGACTCACAAAACTCAAAAGAATATCTCTTAGAGGTATCATCACCGATCCAAGGCAAAGCTCTAGGAGAAAAATAGCAATGAGCAAGGCGCCAAGAAAAAACCACCTTATAGGCTGAGTCTTGAGGACAGAAATTGAGATCGGCAGAATGAACGATTCGCCTGACTGAGTCATTTAGTTTCCTCACCTGGAATAGTCACTTTTTGGCGGCAAACGGCGATACCAAATAAGCTGGTGATCGGGTAGTATTTCCGGATGAAATATTTTAATGAAATCGGCAAGAACAAGATCTGGACGAGCTACGCCCGTTTCCCAGAAATCGTTCCCGCCAGCAGCATTTACCTTAACATCGTTGTTAAAAACATTACCCTTTCGAAAAGCATTAAAAAGGGAAAAACGGTCATCTATCGCTCGCAATTCCTCGAGAGACTGCACAGGCATAATAACCCCGATCCAAAAATCCGCATTTCGTGCTCTCTCAATAACCGTTTCTATAGCTACAGTCATAGTACCGGTGGACTGATCATCGTCCCAAAGATATTTGGCTCCAGCGTCATGTATCAACCTTGCTACGTACCCTCCACCACCAGGAATATGCCACGTCCCACGAATAGGGGCATTGCAAAAGACCGTGGGACGATATGAAACGTTCTTAACCTTATCGGACAGGGCTTCATACCGGGAAACTATGTCATTAAAAGCTCGGTCTGCATCAGCTTCTTTATTGAAAAATGCCCCAAGGAACTTGATCCATTCAGCTCTTCCAAGAGGATGAGCCTCCATGTGGGGAGCAACAATAACGGGTTTGAAGCCACCTTCAAGCAGTTTCGGATGTTGATCCGTAGCGGGATTACCGGTTCCATAAAGCACGACAATGTCAGGCTTAAGAGTAACAAGGCGTTCTTCGTCGAATCTTAGCCCCATTCCTTGGCCTTTGCCTACTTTTGCTATATGGCCTTCTTTTATCAGTGCAAGAATTTCAGGCGAATGAACCCAATCTGGGGCACCGATACCAACAATGGACTTTTGCATCCCTATCATGGGGAAAAAAGCAGCAAAAGTAGTGGAGAGAACGGCAACTCTTTTTACTGGTATCGTAACTACAATAGCTCCAGGAGGAATGTCCTTCGGCACGGCCTGTCCCTGAGGCACAAGCACATAGACGAAGCCTTCCTTTGCTCCCCGCCATGGGTTTTTTACTTCCAGCTTTTTGTAAGTATCGTGATAGGTAATGTTGAAACACTTAGCAAAACGCACGGACGTTTGATTAGGGGAAAAACCCCCTTGAAGATTATCAGCAAAAGCCAGCAGAATATCTAGCATATTGAAGGAAAACATACAAATAACAAGAAAAAACACAAAAAAACGATTTTTACTAACACCAGGCGCCGATAAATCCATTCTATTCTCCTTTATTCATAAAAAAAGCCTCAGAATTTAAAATGTCTTCTGAGGCCTGCACCCAGTTTCTTCGCCCTCATCTTATATACCCGCTAGACATTCCGAGTCTATGCGGGTTATACTCCGTCAGGCAGGTCTTCTGACTCACGGATCATCCTACTCTCCGAGCCTTCCCATCTCGCTCTGGCGAGACAGTGGCTTTTTTCGGATTTCGTCCCCGTTCACAGCGGCGGGACCGTTCCCGATTTTCACGGGATTCCCTTTTAAGCGTTTCCGCACCTGACGAAATCAAACTACAAAATAAAGGGCTCTTTTCAGATTGTCAATTAGTTTGGGAGGCTGTTTAGAAAACGCAGTAATTCGTAGACATACGTTCCTACCAATTCTTACCAACAGCAACGATGCCATCTAAACCAGTAAGAAGTGTGGAAACACACTATATCGTTACACGATTCATACCACGGACACCAAACAATCCTTTCTTCTTCCCACAAATGAACCTTTTCAGCTCTTACCATTGGTACAGAATGCTTTGTTTCCCCGATCGTAATAATTTCAAGACCCTGGATGCGTCCGGCAATTGTAACCAAACGATTTTCTCGATAGATAGCAGGATCGAGAAAACCAGGATAAACAGCTACAAAACGTCCCTCAGATTGATCTCCTACTTTGGGTTTGGCGTCATAGGAAAGAGGAAACTGGAGAATTTCGAAATAGGTTCCATCCTGCCGATTAGAAACTCGAACAATTTGACCTCCCCATATAACCATTTCCCCTTTGTAACGAGAAGGATTCATCTTAGCCTGGATAAGACTTATAGGTTCCTTGATTTGAGCAGCGTATTGGCTAAATATAGAGGGAGCGCAAGCAGTAAGAACCGACAAAGCTACAATCAAGAACCAAACTGTTTTTTTCATTTAAATCCCCCCTTTTCCCAATTCTAGTCATACACACAAATCCTGGCTATTTATGTCACATAACGTGGCAATCATATAAAGTTTCTTTAAAATTTTAAGATTGAGCTTCAGGTTCTTCAAGGTAAAGTTCACCAGAATCGTAATCATAGGCAAAAAGCTCTGCATACCGTCCCCAGTCAATAGCCGTCTCTAACTGATTCCACGCTTCCTCCGGAGTAAAGTGGTTCTTCAGTATATCGATAAAGAAATCTTCTGAGACTCTATGCTTGGACATGGTTGTAAGAACCTGCACAATTTGCTTGATAAGCTGAATGTTTTCGAGTGCGGCATCTCGGAAAATCTCTTTCTTTCTTAGAGCATCAGCTTCTGCCCATTGTTTCCCTTTTTCTGTAAGTATAAAGTCACCTTCTCGAATTTCTCCAAAGTTCAGAAATACCGCTGCTTCGATGAGTGGAAAGATATCATCAACTTCCATAGCAAGCTCTGAACTCAATGCATAGACATCCACTCGTCCACCCTTGTCATGAACAAGCTCCACAAGACCTGCTATAGCCCCAACCTTAGCATGAGGTAGAAACTGATATCTGCCAGCTTCCAGTGGAAACGGAACTTCCTCAGCAGGCTTGGTGATCACAGTGTAGATTTTGTCAAGGATGAATTTAAACTCTTTTGATGTTCGATCCCTCGGATAAGGCAACTGGATAGGGATTTCTGCTCTTATTCTACCGGGATTGTGGCTCAACACCACCGCCCGTGACGCCATACTCACAGCTTCCTCGATGTTATGAGTGACCAACACTATTGCCTTGGCAGGAAGCTTACCATCACGCCATAAATCTATAAGGTCGTTTCTAAGGTTATCAGCTGTCAGCACATCGAGAGCCGAAAAAGGTTCATCCATGAGTAGCACTTCCGGCTCTACTACAAGCGCTCTCGCTATACCCACACGCTGACGCATCCCACCGCTCAGTTCTCTCGGATAAGCATCTTCAAAACCATCTAGTCCTACCAGGTCTATAGCTTGAAGAGCTCTTTTACGGATTTCATCTTTGGAAAAACCGCTTTTAATAAGCCCTATTTCAACATTTTCAAGCACAGTAAACCAAGGAAATAGAGCAAAACTCTGGAACACTACAGCAATTTTTGCATTTGCTTCCTTCAAAGGCTTTCCTCGGTATAATACTTCTCCTTTTGTAGGTTCTACCAATTTTGCAAGTATTCTCAACAGAGTGGACTTACCAGCTCCTGACTGCCCTAAAATAGCCACAAAACTCCCTGTGTAAACTTTCAGATTAATATCCTCAAGCACGACTATTTCTCGACCCTTTCCAACGAAAAAGGACTTTTTTAGGTTTCTTGTTTCTAATATGATTTCTCTTTCCATAGGTTACTCCAGCACATATTTGGTCTTGGCAATGTAAAACAGCCGCTTCCAGAGCAATCTGTTCATACCCACAACTATAGCGGCCATAACGCAGGTAGAGACAAAAAGGAGTCCAAAATCTCCAGCCGCACTGGACTGACTAATGAGAGCACCAAGACCTTTCGTCCTCATTATTGTTCCACCGAAGGAAACATATTCACTAACTATCGTTGCGTTCCAGGCTCCACCCGAAGCAGTAATCAAGCCGGTAACTAGATAGGGAAAGATGCTGGGAAGAATTAAAACTCGCCATCTCCTCCATCCGGTAATGTTATAGGCTTTTGTTATCTCTATGAGATCCTTGGGAATAGCTGATGCGCCTGCGATTATGTTAAAGAGAAGATACCATTGAGTCCCCAAAAGCATCAGAAAGATAGCCCCTATATCGAGGCCTCCACCAAGTCTTATAAGAAACAGGATGATAATGGGAAAAACGGCCGTTGCAGGAATGCTGGCAGCTATTTGAACAATGCCCTGGAGCACACTAGCGGCCTTGGGATTCATCCCAATGTAAACACCTACCGGAAGAGTCCATAAAAGAGCGAGAAGGATAGCTACAGAAGTTCTTGCAAAGGAATAACAGGACGCTTCGAGAATAGTCAAAATATCCTGAAAGCTTACCGATGAAACCAGTCCCTTAACTTTCGCAAGTGCCCAGATAAAAACCACACCAATAGCTATAAGCTCGAGAAATCCGGTTAACTTGCCAAGCCATTGGAAAATCCTGCCAAAGCGCGGGGACGGTAGTTTATAAGTAGATTTTTCAAACCAGTCAATGCAATCACTTATCAAGCCTCCAATCTTTTGCATGACCACAGAGGTATTAATAAAATCAAGAACAATCGATTCACGTTCACTTTCCGGCGGTATGTTGTCCATCCTGAACCTCTGAGACCAGACAATAAGGGGTCTCCAAATAAGCACGTCCAGAATAACAATCATGGCGACCATAGCAGCGAGGCCATAAAGAATGTAGCGCATATTTCCCTGGGAAGCTGCCATTTGTATATAAGAGCCGATTCCGGGAAGGCGAAAGTCTCTATCTTCTAAAACAAACATCTCACAAGCCATGAGAAAAAACCACCCACCAGCTACGGACATCATACTGTTCCATATAAGCCCTATAGCACTGGCAGGGAGATCTATGCGAAGAAATTTAGAAAAGCGGTTAAATCCGAAAACTACGGCTACTTCGCGAAATTCCCGAGGAATAGTGTTTATAGAATGGTAATAACTGAAGGTCATGTTCCATACCTGCCCGGTAAAAATCAATAAGATACAGGCCATTTCAATGCCAATTCTCTGACCAGGAAAGAGATTGATCATGGCAAGGACAACAGCCGGAAGGAAAGAAAGAACAGGAATGGATTGAAGAATATCCAGGAGAGGTATCATGATCCGCTCATGCATTTTGCTCCGGGACGCTGTATAGCCATACCATATAGAAAACACCAGAGAAAGCAAATAAGCCAAAGCCATTCTGACAAGGGATTGAGCAGCATAGAAGGGGATGTTTTTTGGATTCAGATCAATCTCTAGAGCTCTTTCAACCGGATAACTCCACTGAGAAGCAATATACACCACCAGTTCAAAAACCCCACAAAGGAACAAGAAAACAACCACGTCAATAAATCTTATCCTGAAGGATTCAAAAGGTATAGAAACGGGAATTTTCACAAAGTGTTACCTCCCTTACAATCTCAGGCAATAAGCATGCGCAAGCACCATCTTTAAACAAATCACTCCCTAAAGGAGCGATGCACATTAACACTTTTGACACCTGGAAATCAAAAATTTTTTGGTCTGTAAGTGGTGGAGACCTCCACGATTTATGACTCGCTCTTAATATTGTGTCATTGACTTTTCCCACCTCCTGTTGTTTAGTAAACAATATAGCGAGTAGCTATAAGGCTGGAAGCTGGTTTACAAAAGTGGAGATTCAATTTACTGAAGGTAGGCAATTGATAAGTAAAAACCTTTAACCATCTAAAAGAAGGGGATGTCCTATGATTATTGAAATGAATCCTCAGCATCCTGAACCTCGTAAAGTCAAGCAAGTTGTGGAAGTTCTTGCCAACGGTGGTCTAATCGCTTACCCAACGGACACCTTCTATGGTATAGGGTGTGATCTATTCAATAAAGAAGCCATTGAAAAGGTATATGCATTAAGGGGCAAAACCCATGACAGACCTTTAAGCATTGTGTGCAGTGATCTTAAAAACATAAGCGAATACGCTCAGGTGACAAACTACGCTTATAAAGTCATGAAGCGTTGCCTCCCCGGTCCGTATACATTCATTTTGGAAGCGTCCAGATTGGTGCCCAAAATAATGCTTTCTAAACGAAAAACAGTTGGTATTAGAGTGCCAAATTGTCCCATAGCTTTAGCCATTGTAGCAGAACTCGGACATCCTATTATCAACACAACCGCCATTGACAGAGAAACGGGCGAGACGCTCATTACTCCCCAGGAAATAAAGGAAAAACTGGGAAATATGCTGGACGTCATAATAGATGGAGGGCCTGTGCCCGGAAAACCATCCAGCGTTATCTCTCTGATAAACGACCAACCAGAGATTTTACGTGTGGGAAGCGGAGACGTTAGCTTCTTCTAAAGTTGCTCTACAGGCGGGGGATTAGGTTTTATAAATTTCCATGTCCTTAACAATCATTAAACACTGCTCTTTTCGCGAATCCCATTCGAGATGATAAACCACATTACACCGACAGCCTGGTTTGATGTAGGACGGCAAAAAAGAACCACCCCGCCACATAATCCCTTGAAATTTGCATCCAAACAGTAGCTTGAGATGTCTATGGCCATTGCCGAAAACTTTTACATCGGTGAGCCTTAGATTGCGGGAAAGGAAAAGAGGAGTAGGATTGCCCTGCCCATAAGGTTCAAGTCGTTCGAGAACTTCCAGTAATTCTTTTGAAATCAAACGGGTAGGAAGTTCGCAATCCACCACAAGCCGTCTTGTAAAAACATGATCTGGCCATCTAGCTAGAACACTTTCAAGGCGATCAGAAAATTCTTCCAGTCTGGAATATTCAAAAGAAAGCCCCGCTGCCGCTTCGTGCCCACCCCATCGCAAAAGACAATCTTCACACTCCGAAAGAACCTCACAAATATCCACTCCTGGAATGCTCCTTGCCGAGGCTCTAACTAATCCGTCATCCCCAACTGAGCCTATAATAACAGGGCCGTAATGATGTTCCTGAACCACTCTCGACGCAACAATACCTACCACACCAGGATGCCAATTCTTATCAACAAGCACTATACCACGACGACCCCGCTGGGTAGGCGAAGCTTCCATTTCTGTAAGATACGATATCACTTTATGAAACACTCTCGCTTCTTCCGCTTGCCTCTGAGCATTTAAATGATTCAGCCTTTGTCCAAGACTGGAAAGAGAATGACTATCAGCGGTCGTAAGAAACTCAAAGGCAATCATAGGATCGTCAATCCTTCCAGGGGCGTTGAGTCTGGGTGCCAGATAAAATCCCACATGTCCTGCCGAAAGTTTTCGTTTTTTAAGACCAGCAAGATCCTTAAGCACTGTAAGAGGGGCAAAGCGACCTTCGTTTATCCTTTGGAGACCCCATTTAGTAATAATGCGATTTGCTCCCGTGAGAGGCATTACATCAGCTATTGTGCCAAGAGCTGCAAGGGTTTGGTAGCGAGCGTCAAGCCTCGGCTTTTCGAAATACTCCGGAAGGAACGATCTAAGTTTTGCCAAAAAGAGAAGGGTTAAACCAGAACTACAAAAGTCTTTAAAGCAAGAAGGACACTGGGGATGTTTAGGATTTATGAGCAGAGTAGCGGGAGCGAGGCGATTAATGTTTTCTATCTTATGATGATCGATAACTACAACATCTGCTCTTTTGTCTCGAGCGGCTTGAATGGCTTCTTTGTCATGGGTTCCACAGTCGTTAACAATGAAAATATGCGCATCCAGATTTTCATCAACAACCCTTTTGGGAAATCCATAGCCTTCTGACCTATGGGGTATGGTCACAGAAAAATTAGAATAACCAATATCCCTAAGGAAAAAGGTCCATTGAGCAAGTGATGTAATGCCATCGCAATCATAATCGCCAACAATCACTATCTTATGATTTTTTGAAAGATGTTCCGCTACTAATCTGGCTCCTTCTTCGAAATTTCTCATCGAGAGGTAAGACTCCAGCTTCGCAAGAGACGAGTCCTCGAGAAGATCAAGATCTATTCCGCGCTGAGTAGCGAGCAACTCCAGCACTTCCTCATAGCTTGATGGAACAGGACATTTCTGTCCATTATCTTCGCTGCCATCCTCATAACATTGTCTCATAACCCACTCAAAACGCGTCATAGCCTATTCCCAGATTCTGGAATTGAGAAAAAACCATCGCTTCTCTTCCTTCTCCCGATTGGGGCAGGAATTGGTGTGCAGGAGAATATGCATCACACATTTTTAGCTAAACCTGTTCAGACGTTATGTTCATTGCCATGAGCTTTTTTACCATATTGCCCTCGGAGTCCTTAAAAATAACCTCCATCTTCCGGTTGGTTCTAACTTTTGTAACCACTCCCAAGCCGAAAAGTGGATGTCTGATAAGATTACCTTCTTGATAAGTTTCCGAAATGGAGTAAACAGGCACCCCTTCAGCCTGAGCATTCTGGAGCAAAGTGAACCATTCCTCATCCGTTTTCGGTCTGGAGATCCCTGTAAACAAGACTGAGGGCAGAGTTTCTTCAGGCTCTATTTCGTCGCTTATGATGAGTTCTTCACCTTCATCATAAGCCAGCTCTATCTCCGAAACCCCCTCCTCTTCCTCCTCTCCATCAGGCACTAATTCAAGATCGTCCATCATATCTTCAAAGTCACTGTCATCTTTTATAGGCGACATATCCGAATCCTCCTATAAGTTATTATCAGTTGTCCTCACCAAAAGTTCTACCATGATCATCTGCCAAAGCCCTATCGCAGGTGGGATGGTCTGACTCCATACCATACTTGGCAAGTCTATATCGTAAAGAACGAAAACTTATTTTAAGAAGGTCTGCCGCTTTATGTTTACGTCCACCGGAATAAACAAGAGCCTGCGTTAGGTAGTGCTTTTCTACTTTTTCAAGCAAACTGTCAAGATCAATACCTTCTGGGGGAATACTTGGAAGATTGCTAAAAAAATCCTCGACGGCATTTTTAGCCGTAAAAGTGCTTCTTGAAATTCCCTTACGACCTGGAATTGTGAGGCTCTCCGGAAGGATTATACAAGTTTGCTCCAAAGCTACCCCACGTTCGATAATATTTTCCAACTCTCTCACATTCCCTGGAAAGTCATAGGATTTCAAAATATCTATAGCATAAGAAGAAATACGCTGAATATTTTTACCTAGCTTCTCACTGTAACGTCTTAGAAAGTACTGAGCCAAAAGAGGGATGTCATCGCGTCTTTCCCTAAGAGGTGGCACTCTTATAGGGATAACGTTAAGACGATAATAAAGATCTTCCCGAAACGTTCCATTAGCCACCATCTCTTCAAGATTCCTGTGAGTGGCAGATATAATACGAACATCAACAGGACGATCTTCATTATCTCCAAGACGTCGGATGGTCTTTTCTTGAGTCAGCCTAAGTAACCTAACTTGTAATGCGGGGGATAATTCTCCAATTTCGTCCAAGAAAAGAGTTCCTCCCTGAGCTGATTCCACAAGTCCCTTACGATCATGCAACGCTCCTGTGAAAGCACCCTTTTTGTAGCCAAAGAGCTCGCTTTCAATAAGAGATTCAGGCACTCCACCACAATTGACCGCCACAAAAGGATAATCCTTTCGCTTACTGAGATTGTGAATAGCCCTGGCAACAAGTTCCTTCCCCGTCCCGCTCTCACCTGTAATAAGCACATTGCTGTCAACCATAGCAACCTTTTCAATAAGGCTATACACTCGGAGCATCTCAGGAGTTTCACCAACAAGAAGTCCGAAGTGAACGGTAATTTCATCCTTCGTTTCATCCACAGTTGTAGTAAGAGCAGAGACTGTCTTAGAACCTTTATAAGATCGCTTCTTTTCCCATGCTTCATCGAGAATACGATACATTTCGTTTATATCGAAAGGCTTAGGAAGATAGTCATATGCTCCCTCATTCATTGCTACTACAGCAGTTTCAGGACTTGCATAAGCAGAAATCATTATAACAACAGTATTTGGATCTACTCTTTTTACTTCTTTCAGCACGTCTATTCCACTTACAGTTTCCATCCTGATGTCAGCAATGACAATATCGAAATTATCTTTGCGTAGTTTCTCTATAGCATCTTTACCGCTTGAAACAACTACGGTCTCATACCCCTTCCTAACCAGCATAAGCTCGAGAAAATCTCTCATGCCCTCATCATCATCCACAACCAGAATCTTAGGCACGGAATGCATGATCTTTCCCCGCCAAAGATGCACAAACCCCGTCGGTCCTAACAAAAACCATCCTACCGTCCACAACGGTCATTTCAGCTCTTCCCTGAACCTTCCAGCCTTCAAAGGGACAATTGCGGGAAAGAGAATAGAAGTTTTCGGTTTTCACAATCCATTCATGGTCGGGATCAATGAGGGTAAGAAAGGCAGGTCTACCAGGCACGATAGAACCGTAAGGCAGTCCCAAAATTCTTGCAGGATTTGTAGAGAGAGCAGCAACGGCCTTAAGTGGAGAAAGTGCTCCCTTCTTCACAAGTTGAAGAACCAATGGAAGAGCCGTCTCCAAACCGATCATGCCGAAAGAGGCATAATCAAACTCGACATCTTTTTCCAAAACACTATGAGGAGCGTGATCTGTGGCGATAACGTCAATAGTGCCATCAGAAAGTCCTTCAATTACAGCTTCAACATCTTCCTGAGTACGAAGCGGCGGATTCACCTTAAAGACCGCATCAAAGCTCTGCACAGATTCCTCGGTAAGAGTGAAATAATGAGGAGCTGTCTCTGCCGTGACAGGAAGACCATCCTTTTTCGCCCGTCTTATCATTTCCACAGAACCCTTAGTGCTCACATGTGCCACATGGAGTTTCGCTCCGGTCCATCGAGCAATCTCTATGTCTCGAAGAACCATCACCTCCTCTGCAATTCTTGGAATCCCTCGAAGTCCCAATCTGAGTGATACAGCTCCTTCATTCATCACCCCACCAGCCGATAGATTAAGATCCTCACAGTGGCTTATAATAGGCACGGAAAATATGATAGAATATTCCATAGCACGACGCATAATCTGAGAGTTCATAACAGGCCGACCATCATCAGAGAAAGCAACTACGCCAGCTTCAACAAGTGAGCCCATCTCTGTAAGTTCTTCGCCCGCAAGACCTTTCGTGATAGCTCCAACCGGATATACGATACAGAAGCCTTCCGTTTGAGCCTTTTCAATAATAAACCTGGTAACCGTAGGATGATCATTAGGAGGTTTGGTGTTCGGCATGCACGCAACCGCAACAAATCCTCCAGCTACTGCCGCCATGGTTCCAGAAGCAATCGTTTCTTTGTATTCTTCACCTGGTTCCCTAAGATGAACATGCATATCAACAAGTCCGGGTGCAAGCCACAGCCCATCACAGGGCAGAACAGAAATACCACCACCGATGGCATCTTCAGCACTTAAAGGAGGAAGAATATCTCTGACAACGCCGTCAACTACAACAAGATCGACCCGTTCATCCCTACCCGTTGATGGATCGAGCAACCGAACATTCTGAAAAACTAAAGAGAGTTTTGGAGCATCACTTACCAAATAAACAATCCCTTTAGACACAACCCATCTTCCTTTCGAAAGTTTTTTTATCTATCTTTCCCGAACAGTCCCTGATCGAAAAAACTTACTTTCGCTCATAGTTTCTTATCGTTTTGCTATTTGAATTGAATTCATAAAACTTTCCATGAGTTTAATCATAGTCGGGAAATTTTCAGGAGTAGCCCCAGTCGCGGTAAATATAATCACCGTTTGTGGGGTATCGGCAAGCTGATACTGAACATAGCGGCTATCTTTCATCTGGCCATCAGCAACAAGGACGAGGGTTTCATAACCATTAAACATTCTCTTGGAACATTCGTAAACATTCACAGGTTTACCGGCACTAGTGGAAAGCTGAGCTGGAAAAGACTGACATAGCCGTTTCAAATCTTCGTCGGTTTTGGGTATGCTTCCGGAAGATTTATTAACAGCTACTACAAATCGGGGATTTTCGGAGAAGTAATATTCGATTTCTCCACGAAGTATCATTTCTTTCACAGAAGCAAGCACGTTTTTAGTTTCAGGCGTTACACCAGTATCTTTTTGAGCTGCCAGAAATGCCGACTCTACCGAGTCAGGATGTTCTACGGCGTAGCTTTTATCGAGAACCATCCATTTCGCCGGGAAAACCGCTCTGAAACCAAAAACACTCTCATAGACATCACCTGCAAAAGCAACTCCGCATACCCCAGCCGTAGCCAAAAACAGCACCATCCAGATAAGTCGTCTCATAACGAACTTCCCCTCATTTATCGCTTTCTCTTCTGAGCTTCATCGTAAATTAATCCACCGATTGCTCCTGCTGCAGCACCAATAGCCGCACCGGTAAAAAGAGATCCCTGAACAATAGCGGCTGTCGCAGTACCAAGACCTGCGCCAATAGCTCCACCACTGAGAACTCTCTGCTCTCTGGTGGTCATTCCGGCGCAAGAAGAAAGAAATACAACTATCAACCCGACAGCAACAAATTGTCTAATTTTCATGGCATCAACTCCTTTTCTTAAATTTCCGTCAGTCCGCCCCCTCGTTGTGCAAGTATGTAAAGTATAGCCATCCGCACAGCAACACCGTTTGTAACCTGATCCAGTATAACTGACCATCTTCCGTCGGCGACATCAGGACTTAATTCAACACCGCGATTTATGGGACCTGGATGCATAACTATAAGATCTTTCCTCGCTCTTTCCAATCTTTTTGCGTTAACTCCGTAAAGCACTGCATATTCTCGCAAGGACGGGAGAAAACTTAATTTCTGGCGTTCCCTCTGAAGGCGGAGCACCATAATAACATCGGCGTTTGGGATAGCTTCATCGAGGTCATAAGTTACTTTTACCTTGGCTCCTTGAAAACTTTTCTCCACCCACCCAGGAGGAAGAAGCGTGGGTGGACCACAAAGTGTCACTTCTGCTCCCATTTTGGTAAAAGCCCAGATATTTGATCTAGCGACCCGACTGTGAAGGATATCTCCTACGATCAGGAGTTGTAATCCCTCCACACTTCCACGGTGATCAATTACAGTGAGAAGATCCAGCAGAGCCTGGGATGGATGTTCGTGCTGCCCATCACCTGCGTTTATAACCGATACAGGAGTAAGCGATGCGATTCTATGGGGAAGGCCGGATTGGGAATGGCGAATAATAAAAACATCTGGCTTCATTGCTTCTAGGTTTTTTATGGTGTCAAGAAAAGTCTCGCCTTTAACCATGGAGCTTGTGGTCGTGGAAATGCTATAAGTATCGGCGCTGAGACGTTTTGCAGCTATTTCAAAAGACATTTTTGTTCTTGTGCTGGGTTCGTAAAATATGCTCACCACGGTCTTTCCACGCAGAGTAGGAACTTTCTTGATGGCTCGCTCGTTAATTTCCCGCAGGGATTTCGCAAGATCAAGAATATGTTCAATTTCACCACGAGAAAGCTCTTCAATCCCAAGCAGATCTTTACGTCTGTAATGGGTTTCGTTCATTGTCTTGTGGGTCCCTTCCCTTTCACTAATTCATCAATTTTTATCGGACAAAAGACAGGTTTTACCCATGGAGCAAAAATTAATCTCGTCAAATATGGTCGTCAAAATATTTCGGCATTAGAAGTTGGATTTTCTTACTTCAAGAATTTCAAGAGTTCGCAAGCCCTTGGGTGTTTGAACCTTTACTTCGTCCCCGACTTCCTTTCCTAGAAGTGCCTTCCCAATGGGAGATAAGATGGAAATAGTGCCATGTTCAACCTGAGCCTCAAAGGGGCCTACCAGGCAATAAGTTTCAATAGATCCCGTATCCAGATCCTCTACAACAACGGTGGATCCAAAAACTACCTTGCCGTTTGTATCTTCGCACTCTTCAATAATCTGGCATCGGGATAATTTGTCGGTAATGTCGCTTATTTGAGCTTCTATAAGTGCCTGCTTTTCTTTTGCTGCCTCATATTCAGCATTTTCCGACAAATCCCCGTGAGCTCTTGCTTCTTCAATAGCTTGAATAATCTTAGGTCTTTCTTCTCTTTGAAGCCGCTCGAGCTCCTTCTTAAGCCGTTCATATCCCTGTCGAGTGATAGGCACCATGCCGTCCATGACTTCAACCTCCTCTTCGGAAAATTTACAGAACAATCGGATTATCTTCTATCCTAGCAAAAAAAATCTTTCAACGTAAACTTGCAGGGGAAAGACCATGTATTTGAAGGCAAAAAGTTTTGGTTTAATCTAAAAAAGCGAAAACAAAACACGTCCAGAAAGGGAAACAACATGGAGCGAAATCTCCCTTACAGGGACTACAATTCCTATCTCCGAGAGCTGTTCGGCTGTAGGGTTCACAAAATCACTATAGACGCGGGCATGACCTGTCCCAACCGTGATGGAACGAAGGGCTTTGGTGGTTGCATTTATTGTAACGCTCGAGGCTCCGGAACCGGACAGTGGAATCTTGGAAAAAGCGTCCGTCAGCAACTCGAAGAAGCAAAACCTTATCTTAAAAAGCGTTTCAAAGCTGAAAAATTCCTAGCATATTTTCAATCCTATTCGAACACTTACGCTCCTCTCGAACGTCTGAAAGCTCTCTATGAAGAAGCACTTTCTGTAGAGGACGTCGTAGGACTCACTATCGGCACCAGGCCAGATTGTGTTTCTTCAGAAGTGTTAGACTACTTGGCACAACTTTCCAATAACTACTATGTATGTCTTGAATACGGACTCCAATCTGCTCATGATTCTACACTTCGCCTTATACACCGGGGACATGATGTCCAGACCTTCGTTGAGACTTTAAAAGAAACTCGAAACCGAAACATCCCTGTTTGTGTTCATGTAATTATTGGTCTTCCTGGGGAGTCAGAAGAAGACATGCTTGATACGGCTCGCTTTCTGGCAAAACTCGACATTCAATCTGTAAAAATTCATCTTCTCTACGTGGTAAAAGGCACCGTACTCGAAAAATGGTATCTTGAAGGTAAATACCAATGTCTTTCTCGTGAGAACTATGTTCGCATTGTAAGCCGCTTCATTGCGCTTCTTCCACCAAGCATTGTTATTCAGCGGCTCACAGGAGACCCTCATCCCGAAGAACTTGTGGCTCCTCAGTGGGCACTCAATAAACAGCAGAACCTCCAAGCTATAATTAACTACATGAGAAATAACGGTTTAACCCAAGGAAGTCTTTTAACTAAAAACTCTCTCTAATCTTTCTTTCCTTTTCCACTGCGGACTATTTCTGAAAAATCTTTTGCCAGTTCGACAAAAATATCCGGTGAAAGTTCTTCAGGACGTGCGGAAGGAGAAACCCCCGTCTTTTCCAGAAAAGACATAACTAAATCCGTCGAGACAAGATGGTCCCGAGATAAAAAGCTTCTAATGCCGTTAAGAATTGTCTTTCTCCTGTGCCGAAAAACCTCTGACACAAAGCTATGAAAAAACTCGTAAGACAAAGGTTCCCATTTAGGAACATCGAAAAACCGAATACGCACCACAACGGATTCAACCCTCGGTTGGGGAAAGAATTGCCCATGTCCAACAGAAAACAGTTTTTCCGCTTCTGCACAATTTTTAAGAATCACCGTGGGAATACCGTAATCTTTGGTGCCCGGGTTAGCAGTCCATCTCAAACCAACTTCCCTCTGAACCATAAGAACAGCTCGATCAACAACCTTGTGGGAAGAGATAAGGTTAAAGAGAAGCGGAGAACTAATGTTATAGGGGATGTTACCAATTACTTTTATTCGATCTAAGCTTCTTTCACCTTCTACAAGTGTTTCCCAAGACAAAGTTAACACATCTTGAATATGCCACGTAATTGATGCTCTAGACGCTGGCATAAGATTTTTTAAGGCATCAGCCAGCCCAGCGTCCAGCTCAACAAGGTGAAGACTGCAAGGATACTCTGTAAGATACTTGGTAAGAGCTCCCAAACCAGGACCTATCTCTACAACTATATCTCCTGAATTTATCTCAAGAGCTTCCACAATACGTCGAGCGGTTTGAGGTTGAATGAGAAAATGTTGTCCCAGGCTTTTAGCAGCTTTACGACCAAAACGATCGAGATATTTTCTAGGGCTTAGAAACATCTTCCTTTAGTACCATCTGGAAACAGCATCCACACTGAAAATATCCCATGAAAAGCCCTGACGTTTCCAAACCTCGTAGGCCGCCGCTGCTATCATCACTGCATTATCCGTGCAAAGAGAAAGAGGCGGAAGTCTAAGTTTCCATCCCTTTTCTAAAGCCCTTTCAGCGAATCGTTCCCGAAGCCTCCTATTAGCTGCCACTCCTCCAACAACTGCCACATGACTTACTCCTTTCATATCCGAAGCAAGCGTGGTCTTTTCCACAAGCACATCCACAACAGCTTCCTGAAAACTTGCTACCAAATCCTCAACACGATAACCAAGTGTTCCTTTTTCCTTATCTGCCGGATTTCCAAACTTTTTTACAAAATTCACCACGGCGGTTTTAATACCGCTGAAGCTAAAATCCAGAGAATCTTTTCCAAGAAAAGATCTAGGAAAATGGAAAGCCTGAGGGTTACCGTTCTCAGAAAGTCTGTCTATAACAATTCCACCAGGGTAACCAAGTCCAAGGAGCTTGGCTACTTTGTCAAAAGCCTCTCCAGCCGCATCATCCAGAGTGGTTCCAAGAAGCTTAGGGGCTTCACCGGGGCAAACATAATACAGAGCCGTATGACCACCTGAAACCACCAGGCAGACAGACGGTTCATCGAGTGGTTCCCCTTCGAGAAATGCCGCCCAGATGTGTCCTTCGAGATGGTTCACAGGGATTAAAGGCTTATCCATAGCATAGGCGATGGCCTTTGCGGCGGCAATCCCGACAAGAAGAGATCCGATAAGACCAGGACCGCAAGTTACAGCAATAGCATCGATATCATCAAAGGTGCAGCCCGACTCTCGCACTGCCTGATCGATGACCTGAATAATAGCCTCCACATGCCTTCTTGACGCAAGTTCTGGGACAACGCCGCCGTAGGGACTATGAACACTTATTTGGCTAGCCACCACCTGAGATCTTACTATGCGGCCGTTTTCTACAACAGCAGATGCAGTTTCATCACAGGACGACTCAATACCCAGGATTATCATACACCACCTTCTTCACTAAGAAATTTCTCGGCTTCGGCAACATCCTCAGGACTGCCTATAAAAAGGGGCACTCGATCATGCAAGGTTTCCGGTTCAATATCGAGTATTCGCCGCTTACCGTCAGAGGCCGCACCTCCAGCTTGTTCAACTATCATTGCAAGTGGTGCGGCTTCGAAAAGCAGTCTTAGTTTACCTCGAGGTTTTTTCGGATCTTTTGTGTCCGCAGGATACATAAAAATCCCGCCTTTCATTAGATTTCTGTGAAAATCCCCCACAAGAGTACCGATATAGCGAGACGTATAGGGCTTACCCCTCGCAGGGTCCTTCTCCTTCAGGGAATCCACATAACGCCTTACAGGTTCGCTCCAGTATTGATAATTTCCTTCGTTTACGCTGTATATTTTGCCCCGCTTTGGTATTTTTATGTTTCGATGACTCAAGAGAAACTCCCCCAGTGCCGGATTCAGGGTAAAACCATGAACACCCTTTCCAGTCGTGTAAACCATCATTGTGCTGGAGCCGTAAATAAAATATCCTGCAGCCACCTGTTCCGATCCAGGCCTTAAAACCTCATCAAGGGTCACAGGACCGCTGTCCTTAAGACGACGACGGATGGAAAAAATAGTGCCAAGAGAGGCGTTAACATCTATGTTAGATGATCCATCAAGGGGATCGATCATCAAAATATAAGGACCTGTGGGATACTGAGGCGGAACCTCCACGATATCGGCGTCTTCCTCAGAAGCAATAGCCGCAATATGGCCGGTGTGAATAACTCGCCGAATGATTGTTCGATTCGCAAATTCATCAAGCTTCTGCACCTGCTCTCCATAAACGTTTTCCGCCCCTGTAGAACCGTATATATCCACAAGCCCGGCTTTACTCACTTCTCGGTGAATAATCTTAGCTGCAACGATCAACTCATTGAGAAGCTGAGTAAATGCACCGGTTGCATAGGGCGTTTCTCTCTGTTCCCGAAGAAGATGTTCGGTAACCGTAATTCCAAGACCTCTATCGCTCATGATGGATCCTCCCTGCTGGATAAGCGAATTTCTTATTGCCTTCGCCAAGTTTTATCCTTATAGCAAAACTCTGAAAAAGATTAAACCACAATCCTGCCATTAAGGGAGAACTTATAAATGCCGCTTATATGCTCTCCAACCGCAGACCAGAAAACATCCACAAAAAAGGACAGCTATGGCAAAGTGGTGGATTACCTAAGACTTGCAGTAACTGACCGATGTAATCTCCGCTGTATATACTGCATGCCCCCCGAAGGAATCCCCAGATTATCCCATGAAGATATCCTCTCCTATGAGGAATTACTGAGGCTTGTCGCCATAGCTCGATCTTTGGGTATCTCGAAGATTCGCATCACAGGAGGAGAACCGCTTGTCCGAAAAGGTATCATCTCCTTTGTTCGCCGTCTTATAGATGTTGCCGCTCCTGGGGAAGTAACAATGACAACTAACGGCGTTCTCCTTGCGGATATGGCTAATGATTTGTTTCAAGCTGGGATAAAAAGAATCAACATAAGCCTTGATACCCTAAAACCCGATCGCTTTCGTGAGATTACTCGTAGGGATGCCTTCTATGACGTGATTAGAGGTATCGAAAAGGCTATGGAAGTTGGATTCCATCCGGTAAAATTAAATGTTGTGGTTATGAAAGGAATAAACGACGATGAAGTAGAAGATCTGGCACGACTGACGTTGAAGGAACCTCTTCATGTCAGATTTATAGAATTCATGCCCTTTGGCGGCGAAGAATGGGAAAAAAGATTTCTACCTGCCGGCGAAATCATCGAGCGGCTTAAGTCGGTAGGAGAACTTGAGCCCACCATAAGCGTTAGGAGCAATGGTCCTGCTCAGTATATGCGATTTAGACAGGGGATCGGAAAGATCGGGATCATAAGCCCCATGACACATCATTTTTGCAACTCCTGCAACAGACTCAGGTTGACTCCAGAAGGTAGCCTTCGAACATGCCTTTTCAGCAAGGAAGAAATAAAACTTGGGAAATTTCTCCGAGGTGGGGCTTCTGATGGGGAAATTGCAAAAGTAATACTTGACGCATTAAAAAGCAAATCACCGCATCAGAGTTTTAATGCCGAACTTCTAAAAAAATGCATAACCAGACCTATGTCAACGATTGGGGGATAAAACACCGCTTACGACGGTGGGGAAGGAGAACTAACGGTGAAGGTCACAACGCTTGGCGCAGCAGGACAGGTAACAGGGTCTTGCCACCTTATCGAAATCGGCAATGCAAAGTATCTGGTAGATTGCGGTCTTTTTCAGGGAGGGAGAAAAACTGAAGAACTAAACTGGATTCCATGGACATTTAATCCGGCTGAAATAAAGGCTCTTTTCCTGACACACGCTCATATTGATCACAGTGGACGCATACCGAAGCTCATAAAAGACGGCTTTCGTGGCAAAATTTATGCAACTCGCCCAACGTTGGAACTATGTAAAATCCTTCTTCTTGATGCGGCTCATATTCAGGAATCTCACGCAGAACTCCGCACCAGGAAAAATCTACGTAAAGGCTTACCCCCCGTTAAGCCTCTTTACACACAAGCCGACGCTGAAGCGAGTTTTGCTTTCCTAAATCCGGTGGCACAGGGACAACCAATTGGATTTGGGGACAATTTGAAAGTCTCATTTCGAACTGCCGGACATATTCTAGGAGCATCCATACTTGAAATATGGGCGAAAGAAAATGCTCAAGAATGTAAAGTTGTTTTTTCCGGCGATATAGGACGGTCTAACCAGCTCATTGTTAAAGACCCGGAGACCATCTTCGAAGCCGATGCTCTCTTTGTCGAATCAACTTACGGTAATCGTGATCATAAAACCCTGGAAGAAAGTAAAAAAGAACTCCAGGAAGCTATTCTTTACAGCTACAGCCATGGGCAAAAAGTTTTGATCCCTGCTTTCGCCGTTGAGAGAACTCAAGAAATTCTCTATGTGCTCGGGGAATTTTTCAGAAATAAACTTATTCCCAACATGCCTGTTTTTTTGGACAGTCCTTTAGCCATTCAGGCCACAAGGATTTTCAGCGAAATGCAGGAATTCTTCGACGAAGAAACCATGGCAATTGTCCAGAAAGGAGAAAACCCCTTTTTGTTTCCCCAGCTTCAGTTCAGTCAGACAGTGGATGATTCACGAAGGATCAACACTGTCGAAGGGCCTGCCATAATCATTGCAGGAAATGGAATGTGCACAGCAGGCCGGATCCTTCATCACATAAAACACAACATCTGGCGGGAAGGATGTTCGCTTGTAATTGTTGGTTTTCAGGCCGAGGGGAGCATTGGACGTCAGATAGTAGACGGAGCAAAAAAAATTCGCGTAATGGGCGAAGAGGTATCGGTCAAAGCCAAGGTCTTTACCATTGGTGGATTTTCATCCCATGCTGGTCAGAAAGAACTGCTCGAATGGATCAGCAATTTTAAGAAAAAGGACATGAAAGTGTTCGTGATTCACGGGGAAAAAATGGCAAGTGAAGCCCTCGCTTCTATCGTGCGAGAACAGTTAGGATTGTGGACATACATCCCTCAGATGGGAGAGACCTTAACCATAGAACCAGTGAAACCAGTCGAAATAGTTCCAGAAGACGTCTGTGAAACCTATCTATACGAAATCGGCAAAAAATTTTTCGAACTCGAACATGGCATTATGCGCCTTCTTCCTTCAATCCCATCAGATAAACGCCGCACCATAGCGGAAAAACTCAAGAAAATTCAGAGCGAAATAGAAGAGGCAATAGCTCTGGCAGGCATACTAACTCAAACAGGCTCATGAAAAACATCAGACGGACGATCTTTCCTGCTCCTCAATTTTCAGAAAACTACGGATATTTTTAACAAAATCTCTTATCTCATCCCGCACACGGCGGTAGTGATTCAAAACTTCCTCCTCTGTCTTGGCAGATCGGGCAAGCAGAGGGGGATCATCAAAGGGAACATGAGCATACAAAGTCTTTGCAGGAAAGACAGGACAAGCCTTTTTGGCGCTGTCGCAAAGGGTGATGACATAATCAAACTCGATTGATTCTACTTCATCTATCGATTTTGAGCGCTGGTTAGAAATATCTATACCAACCTCCTGCATAACTTTTACTGCAAGAGGATCCAAGCCGTGAGGAGACACGCCAGCAGAGAAAGCCTCAAGCCAGTTATTATGGAAAAACCTTGTCCAGCCTTCTGCCATCTGGCTTCGACAGGCATTTCCGGTGCATAGAAATAGTATCTTTTTCTTCACTTTTATTCTCCTAGATATTTGGCAAACGGCTCAAAGTATTTTTCAAGAGCGCTCCTCTGAGCGGGAGAAAGCTCCGGACACTGATCTATACTACGTCCCCCGTCCGCAAGCTGAACGGCAAAGACCATACAGGTTGGAAGACCACACTTTTTGCAGTTGGTTTTAGGAAGATATTTAAGAATTTCCACAATATTTGGCTTTTTCGCAGCTTCAAATTTAGGTTGAATCTGATGACGACGTTCCCATATATCGTTAATTTGTTCTTTCATCCACTCGAGAATTCTATCGGCTTCTTCTTCATCTTTAAGAGCATTCACAGCGATAGCCTTCGGATGAATGGTGATCAATTTTCCGTGGTGCTTAAAAGTTATCGATGGTGGATCAGCGGTAAATTGATCTCCTCCTAGTTCGGCATTCAGATAGGGAATAACTTCTCCGATATCCTGATCGAGATGGGCTATGCAGTGAACCGACTGGAAACGAGGATTGCACTCGGGGCGGAAAATTTCTTTTCTGTAGCTTTCAAGCAACATGCTCTCGCCCTCCTTTTTGCTTTTCTTTATGGGAATACATCTATATTATTACCGTTGATGGTAATAGAGTCAAAATAAATTAGAACATTTTTAGCTCATAGCCGTGCGTTATTAATCAAGGCATCGCCCACAAAATCGTTATTATTTTGGGAGGCCTTAAATGAGATTAAAGGAAGTAATTTTAACGCTGTCCCCAGAAGAGGCACAGAAGGTGCTTGAAATCGATCTTGACGGAACCCCATCAGATGCGATTCAATTCATCCGTCAGGTGCTTGCAAAGTAAGGTAAGAGAAGTTCTCAAAATAAAATGAAAGCCAGCTTTTGAGGCTGGTTTCAACCCATCTCAGTTCAGAGAGTTTTCAAAATAATACACCAAAAAGGAGAAAAGCCATGCCTGTTTTAAACGTTTCCCAGGAAGAATACCTTAAGATGAAAGCTATCGTTATGGACAAAGACAAAGACGAAGCAATGAGCTTAATTAAAGAATTCCTCAAAAGGCTTGAACTCGAGGAGAGGAAGGCTTTGAAGTCTCATCTCGATTAGTCGTCCAAATATGGCGGAGGATAAAATGTTTCGACTAGACAATAAAGTTACGGTGGTCACTGGTGGGGCTAGGGGCATCGGAAAAGCCATCTGTCAGATAGCGGCAAAGCAGGGTGCCAGGGTGGTAGTAGCCGACATGAGACAGGACCTGGCAGAGCAAACCGCCTCAGAAATAAAATCTTCTGGGGGAATGGCTCTGGCAGCCTATGTAGATGTAACTGATCTCGAATCGGTTAAATCCATGGTCAGCAAAGTTCATGAAGTTTACGGACATATTGACATCCTCATCAACAATGCAGGCTGGGATAGAATCATGCTTTTTCAAGAAACAACACCGGATTTCTGGGACAAAGTGATAAACATCAATTACAAAGGCGTGCTCAACTGCATATACGCCGTTGTAAATGACATGATTCAGAAAAAATACGGTAGGATCATCTCTATCAGCTCTGATGCCGCAAAAGTTGGAAGCAGTGGTGAATCAGTTTATTCTGGCGCAAAAGGAGCCGTTATTTCTTTCAGTAAGACCATGGCAAGAGAACTTGCCAGATATAACATCACGGTCAATGTCGTATGTCCAGGACCTACTGAAACGCCCCTTGTTGATGAGCTCAAAAAGGAGAGCGAACTAGGAGAGAAGATCCTGGGTGCTATGGGAAAAATTATTCCGCTTAGAAGATTGGGAAAGCCAGAAGACGTGGCCTATGCTGTGGTGTTTTTAGCATCGAATGAAGCAGAGTATATTACTGGTCAGGTCTTAAGTGTAAACGGTGGTCTTACTATGTGTTAACAACAAAAGCGGAGTATCCACCATGAAGTTTCAGGACATAATCTATGAGAAAAAAGATCGAATCGCCAGGATTTCTATAAATCGTCCGCAAAAATATAATGCTTGCACCCCCGTTACTCTTTACGAACTAACAAAGGCTTTCATTGATGCCTGGACTGACAGAAATATAGGGGTGGTGGTTTTTACAGGTGAGGGGGATAAAGCCTTCTGTACGGGTGGAGACCAGAGCATTCGAGGGCTCGGCGGTTATGAAGGTTATACTGCAGGGGAACTAGAAGGAACCATCGCTGCTCTTCCCCTGGAAGTGGGTTGGCAATTTGTAACATTTCTTATTCGGCACATTCCCAAGCCAGTTATTGCCAGAGTCAACGGTTACGCAATCGGTGGAGGACATGTCTGGCAGGTAAACTGCGATTTATCCATTGCTTCGGACAAAGCCAAATTCGGTCAGGCCGGACCAAAAGTAGGAAGTTTTGATCCAGGATTCGGCACGGGTGACTTGTGGCGTAACGTTGGACTCAAGCGAGCAAAGGAAATCTGGTATCTTTGTAGAATCTACTCGGCTGAAGAAGCCCTTAATATGGGACTTGTAAATAAGGTCGTTCCTCACGAAAAATTGGATGAAGAAGTTGATGCCTGGTGTAAAGAACTTCTCGAAAAAAGTCCTACGTCTCTTAAGATGCTTAAATACGCATTCCTGGCAGAGTCAGATGGGTTAGGGGGTATTACTGAACTAGGCGTCGGAGGATTAAGCCTTTATTACGGAACGGAAGAGTCTCTCGAAGGAAGAAACGCCTTTATGGAAAAGAGAAAACCAGACTTCTGGAAGTATTTTCTAAAAGAGGAGTAAGACTTCAAAGTAACAGAAATTTAGAGGAGCAGGAAAGATGGAATCAGTTAAGGTTATTCAGTTGCCCGTGGGACCCATGGAAGTTTTTTGTTACATTGTCTTTGATCCTCAGACAGGTGAAGGCGTAGTAATTGATCCGGCAGGGGACGTCGACAAAATTCTGCAATTCATCAAAGA
>Ga0197142_1000635_pt1 | contig 32466 bp, 24 predicted proteins | sample GBS60_MetaG_FD_148614 | JGI IMG/M metagenome (GOLD analysis project Ga0197142, IMG submission 148614) | Sediment microbial communities from Great Boiling Springs, Gerlach, Nevada, United States - GBS 60_MetaG | ecosystem: Environmental > Aquatic > Thermal springs > Hot (42-90C) > Sediment...
GCTGCCTTCACCGCTGCCGCCTTATCGGCACCGCTCACGACAAACAGCACCAATCGCGCCGTGCTGAGGGCGGCCGGTGTCAAACTCAGCCGTAACGGAGGTGGCTTTGGTGCATCAGGTACGACTACCGTCAACGCATCAGCCGTGATGGACTTCAGCGATGGATGATGAGGAAAGAGAGACGCTGTATGACCGTCTGGCCCCATCCCCAACAACACCACATCAATCTGATCGCCATGCGCACCCAGTAGTGCCCGCACCTGTTGTTGGTAGATCATTGCCGCCTGCTCAGGGTCACGATAGTAGGTTGGTACCGGGAAGACGTGATCCGACTGTACCGGAACATGATCAAGGAACGTTTGACGGGTAGCGCGATAGTTGTTCTCAACATCATCGAATGGTACGTACCGCTCATCGGCAAATACGATACTAACGACCTGCCAGTCAATCTGTTCGCGGAACGGCTGACCGGCGAGCAGCGGATAAAGGCGTGTAGCCAGACTGCCACCGGAAAGTGCGACCAGTGCCCGCCCACGGTCATCGATTGCAGTACGGATATGTCTGGCTGTTGCATCAGCGGCTGCCCGGTAGAGATCATCGGTATGCTCGTACACCTGAATTGATGGTTGGTTCATGGCTGTTCCTCTCTTCCTGCCTGACATCCCCCCGCTGGCGAGAGGAAGCGGCGATGTTACTCATCACTCGCAGCATCATCACCTAGAATTACTACGATTTCAGCTTCGCTGCTGATCCCCACCGGATGACCGACGATCAATTGGGCATTGAGCAATTTAGCCAAGCGACGGGCAGTGAAGGGGGTGTTCCCAACCTGATAGACAACCGTGCGCGGATAGTCGCCTGGTGGTGCATCGGTGGGTGCAAGAACCGTGAAACCGTTTGTCTTGAGCTTTTCGCTGGTACGACGGGCCAGGCCTGCAACATCAGTGCCATTGAATACCTGTACGTGTGCCTGTTCGTTCGCTTCGCCCGGTGGAGTCAGCCAACGGTTAACCATTGCCGCAACGTCGCTAGCGTCCCAGATCAAGTTTGTACCGTTCATTTGTACCGCAACACTTCCCGGTTCAATCCGGTAGCGGCCAATCAGTGCCGGGTCGAGACTCCCTGCCAGTCGTGCTATTGCCAGCAACGAATCGAGCTGATCAAATGGCAACGTTGTCAGGATAGCCGGAGTCTCACCGGTTTTGGCGAGAGCATCACGCAGGCGTGGCAACAGCATGATGCGCTCTAGCCAGTTACGTCGCTGAATCTCCTGCACGATAGCCTGTACGACCTGTTGCTGTCGTTCGGTGCGTCCAAAATCGTTATCGGCGTGGCGAGTACGAGCATAAATCAATGCTCGCGCTCCATCCATTCTTTGCGGACCAGGTTCAAACTTTACCTGCATCACCCCGTAATCGGCAGTCGGGTAATTGTCATCTACAATGCGTCGTGGCACATCGATAGTGATGCCACCAAGCGCATCAATCAGCGCTGCGAAGCCATCAAAATCGATCTGTACCACATAATCGACCCGCATACCGTGCTGTTCAAGGTTGAGAAAACGGCTAACCACATCAGCAGCGTAAGCCATACCTGCCTGTTCTGGACTAACCCCGGTGCCGTAGAGTTCAGCAGCGTGACGATACCCGTACGCATAAGCGGCGTTGATTTTGCTTGCACCGAGTGCAGGTACATCGACTTGCGTGTCTCGTGGAATTGACAGTAAGTTGACCCAGCCTTCCATACCGTCAAACCGCACGAGCAGCAGCGTATCACTACGTATCCCTTCTTCCGGGCGATCACGGCGAATATCGACTCCTATCACCAGAATGTTAGCACCAAGCCACGGTGAAGCAAACGTCGGGCCACGTGGATCACTGACAACAATCTGCTGCGCCAGTTGCCGTACCTGCCAGTAACTCAGACCAATCACCAGGATTATCAAACCAACCAATCCTAACAATATCCAGCCGATTGGCCAGCGTCGTCGGTTAGGATTGGCATGATGGGGCGACGAACGATTCAGGTGACGCATTACTCGCGTCTCGCCAGTATAAGGAACACCACCGGAAGGTGAAGACATGTTTCGCCGTGGTGTGATGTCTGACATTCGGTTGCTCCTGCAACAAAATTGCTCGATGAGTCCAGTAGAATTGTAGCATCATTATCATCAGAGGGGAGTATAATGCCTGTGCAACAATTGTCAATACACTTGCTAGCTTTGAATAATCGAGGAGCACATCATGGAAGTAGGTCTGATCGGTCTTGGGCGTATGGGCGCCAACATGGCGATACGTTTGCGACGTGGTGGGCACCGGGTGATCGTGTACAACCGCACCGTTGAAAAAGCACGGGCGTTGGCAGCCGAACACGACCTGATTGCGGCTGAAGAGCTAACCGATCTGGTAGCGATGCTCACCCCGCCACGAGTGGTCTGGTTGATGTTGCCGGCTGGTACGGCTACTGACGAGCATCTGGCCGCTTTGACTCCACTCCTTTCGGCAGGCGACATTGTGATCGATGGCGCCAACAACAACTACAAGGCCAGTATTGCCCATGCTGAACAGTTAACAGCCCAGGGCCTGCGTTTTCTTGATGTCGGCGTGAGTGGAGGCATTTGGGGCTTGCAGATCGGTTATTGTCTGATGGTCGGTGGTGATGAGGCTACATTCCGTCATGTTGAGCCACTCTTGCAAACACTTGCACCACCGGAAGGCTATCTGCTCTGTGGTCCTCACGGTGCTGGTCATTTCGTAAAGATGATTCACAATGGGATCGAATACGGGATGATGCAGGCCTACGCTGAAGGCTTCGAGATCCTCCGCCAATCGCGATACGATTTCGATCTGGCGAAGATTAGTCATCTCTGGAATCAAGGGAGTGTTGTACGCTCATGGCTTTTAGAGCTGGCCGAACGAGCATTTTCCGCCGATGCTGATTTATCGGGTATTCGTGGCTACGTTGAAGATAGTGGTGAAGGGCGCTGGACAGTGCAAGAGAGCATTGATCTCGATGTGCCGGCGCCGGTTATTACACTGTCGTTACAGATGCGTTTTCGTTCACGTCAGGAAGATAGTTTCAGTATGAAAGTTCTGGCGGCACTACGCCAACAATTTGGTGGCCACGCAGTAAAAAAAGTGGAGTGAGTGAACGTGACAATGGCTTTCCTAGACAACCCACTACGTGCCGGGTTGCGTATGGGCCGTACCCCTGAACCGTGCACAATGGTCATCTTCGGCGCTAGCGGTGATTTGACCAGACGTAAGCTGGTACCTGCGCTGTACAATCTGGCCCGTGAACGTCGTTTACCGGCTGGCTTTTCGGTGGTCGGTTTCGCCCGTCGTGATTGGAGCGACGACTCTTTTCGCGATCTCCTTCGCGAAGCTGTCGATGCGAACTCTCGCTCAGGGCCGGTCGATCCGGAATTGTGGGCCAGTTTTGCCCAGGGCATTTATTACCATTGGGGCAATTTTGATGATGCTGATGCGTATCGTCGTCTAGTCGAACGACTGGCGGCGATTGATAGAGAGCGTGGTACCGGTGGTAATCGCGTCTTTTATTTGGCAACCCCACCGGAAGCCTACCCAACCATTATTGCTCAATTGGGTGCCCACGGTTTGGCTCGTTCGTCTGGCTGGACGCGCATCATTATTGAAAAGCCATTTGGTCACGATTTGACCAGTGCCCAGGCCCTCAACGCCGAAGTTCTGTCAGTTTTCAATGAAGATCAGGTCTACCGGATCGACCATTATCTCGGCAAAGAGACGGTACAGAATATCTTGATCTTCCGCTTTGCCAACGCCATCTTTGAACCAATCTGGCATCGGAGTCATATCGATCATGTGCAAATTACCGTTGCCGAAACCATTGGTGTCGAAGATCGCGGTGGCTACTACGACACCTCTGGCGCACTGCGTGATATGATCCAGAATCACCTGATGCAATTGTTGTGTCTGGTGGCGATGGAACCACCATCGGTGTACGACGCCGATGCCGTGCGCGATGAGAAGGTGAAGGTCTTGCGTGCCGTGCGTCCAATTGCGCTCCACGATACTGTGCGTGGTCAGTATGGGCCGGGTAGTGCCAATGGCCGACCGGTGCGCGGTTATCGGGAAGAGAAGGGTGTGTCACCGACGTCGCAGACCGAAACGTATGTGGCGTTGAAACTCTTCATCGACAACTGGCGTTGGGCTGGGGTACCGTTTTACTTACGCAGTGGGAAGCGCTTACCCCGGCGGGTAAGCGAGATTGCCATCCAATTTAAGGCTGCCCCGACGATGATTTTCGCCGATACACCATTGAACGATCTTGAGCCAAACGTCCTGGCGATGAAGATACAACCCGATGAGGGGATTTCGCTCAAATTTAGCTCGAAAGTACCCGGTCAACCTCAGATTCGGCCCGTCACGATGGATTTTCGGTATGGGGTATCGTTTGGCGTAACTTCACCGGAAGCATACGAACGGCTCTTACTCGATTGCATGCTTGGTGATGGCACCCTCTTTACCCGTCGTGATGAAGTCGAGGCGAGCTGGGCATTGTTGACGCCAATCTTGCGGGCATGGGCCGAAGGCCCACCACAGCCGTTCCCAAACTATGAAGCCGGAAGTTGGGGGCCTGTAGAGGCTGATGAGTTTATCGCTCGTGATGGTCGATCCTGGCGGCGATTATGAAATGGTGGAGTAGATTATGAGCGAGGCGGCTATTGATATTGGCGCCATCGAGCGTGAGTTACGTCAGATGTGGCAAGAACAGGCCATTCATCCCAATGCTGGTGGCCAGGCAGTTATCCGGGCTTTGACTCTGAACTTGATAGCACGGGCGCCAGATGATGCCTGGGCAGAACAGATTCTGTCAGTTGCCCCAGGGTTGACTGCACAGCATCCCAATCGTACAGTGATTGTCATCGACCGTCCCGGTACGACAACCGAGGTGCAGGCTCAGGTGCAAGCGCTCTGTACGCTTACCAATGCTGGCCGTACCCAGGTATGTGGTGAACAAATTACGATCAGTGCTCGTGGGACGCCGGCTGGGCAACTGGCCGGTCTGGTGTTGCCGTTGTTAGTTCCTGATCTGCCGGTTGTCCTCTGGGCACCTGGTCCTCAACCGTTCGCTCAACCATTGGTACAACGCCTGTATCGGTTGTGTGATCGAGTCATTGTCGATTCAACAACGTTCGCTGAACCGTTAGCAGAGCTGGCCGAGCTGGCAACCTTTGAGCAAAAGGCAAACGGTGCGCCAGCAGTGAGCGATCTGGGGTGGACTCGTCTAACCCCCTGGCGTGAGTTGGTGGCCCAGTTCTTCGATAGCCGTACCTTCTTACCGCACTTGCATCGGATCGATGAGATCGTGATCGAGTATGCTACCGGTACAGTGGTGAATCCGGTTGCAGCCCTGCTCTTTGTCGGCTGGTTAGCCAGTTGTCTGAAATGGGCGCCGCTTGAAGAAGCCGTTGGTGTTGAAGGTGAGACTATTCGGTTGTACTTGCGTCGTCCTGCGGTCGGTGTTGGGCCGGCAGCCATTCGGCTGGTGAGTGTTGAAATACGGCCATCGTTATCTCCCTCCAGAGCTGGTCTGGCGAGCGTTGTGCTGCGGGCAGTCGATAATCAGCGGGCCGAGTTCGTAGTTGAGCAGACTGACGATGCAGGTCATGCCCGTACACGGGCAACTGTTGCCGCTACTCCCCCAATTGAACGAATGGTAAAGGTTGATCCCGTAACGCTGACCGATCTCCTAAGGAGCGAATTACGCCTCCTAAGTCGTGATCGAACCTTTGCGGCAGCGTTGAACTTGGCCGGTAGCCTGGCCCGGCGTATAACAAGTTATCACAATGATTCACTATAATGTCGGTCTACTGTCGGTACGGTGTATTGTCTAAAGGTTGAATCAATGTTTCCCTTCACCGAACTTCTACTTAGTCCGATAGGTGTTGGTCTGCTGATCTTGATGCTGCTGTTGGAATGGCTGACGCTGGTGCAGATCAAGTGGCAACCGCTGTTCAGAGCCTTGGGGGATGCAGCGATTGCTAGTACAGTTTCATCGGTCGTCATTGGATTGCTCGGTCAATTAATACTGTCCCTAGAGAACCCACTAGTCGTAATAGTAGCAGCGTTTGCGCTGGCTGTAGTGGTTGAGGGTTTCGTGTTTATGCTGATTCGCAAGCGCCGGGCAGCGGCCTGCTATATGGCAGCATTGCTTGCGAATGTAGTGTCTTTTATCTTTTTCCTGATCTTTTACTTGTCGTTTTTCGCAATGTGATACGGTAAATCGTTATGACGGACGGAGGGCGGTACCACTGACCGGATCCACCGTATCGTCTACGTTGACCGTATCGATGGTGTTGGCGGAATGGAAGATGTGGCCGGGATTTATCAGGGGCACAATACCGCCGTGCCCCTCCATATTGGCGAATGGTCCTTCCAAAATTGTGCTATCTCGTATTCTGTGATGAATACGACGCCATACAATATCAATCACACAACCACAAGTTGGGTTTCCCGGCCCGTCCCTTCTGCAATGATAGCTGCCATCCTAACGATGGTTTACCGCTTTTTGCCGCGCGGTACTGCTGGCGATTGCCGACCACGTGGTGTTGTTTTGGTTGACGGTAATTGCCCACTCTCAATGGCGTCCCGAATCTTGGTTGCTTCTTCGGCGACCGTTGAACGGGTAGCACGAACTGCTTGTGACGGCCTGGCTGCTGATTCTGAGTTCTGCAAAGCCGCTAACTCGTGCTCACGCCCGAGATGGCAATGCTTGAACTTCTTGCCACTACCGCATGGACATGGATCATTACGACCAATCTGGGGTGTCGTCCGTCGCTGCGGCTTACGTGATGTCTCGGTACTACCGTTACCGCTCGTGCGGGCAGTTGCCAGACGACGCGCCTGCTCTTCGGCGATCTGGCGTAGATACGCTTCGTACTGGAATGTAGCTGGAATAATGTTGTGAACAATATCGCGGGCAATGTTCTGCTTTAGCTCATCGAACATGCGGAACGATTCGCGCTTGAATTCCACCAGCGGATCACGTTGCGCGTATGCTTGCAGCAAAATATTTTGCCGCAGCTCGTCCATTGCCGTTAGGTAATCGACCCACTGCCGATCAATCGCACCAAGCATGACCCGTCGTTCAATGGTACGCATTACATCGGGAGTAACTGCCTTCTCGCGCTCGGCATACGTTGTCTCAAGATGATCAAGCAGGTACTGCTCGATCTCCTCTTTCGTTTTTCCTTTTAGCGTTTCAGCCGTAACCGAGGGTGGCAATGTTGGATTGATCCGACGATAAGCACGCAGTAAGTCAGTCAGCTCCGCTTCCCCAAAACCTTCTACCAGGTGATCATCAATTTGCTGTTGGATCTCTTCAGCGATCAGATCAAGCACGCGCTCACGCATGTCCGCTTCATCAAGGATAGCCCTACGGTCAGCATAGATGATCTGCCGCTGCTTATTCATCACGTCGTCGAATTCGACGGTGTGCTTGCGCACATCGAAGTTATACCCTTCAACGCGGGTTTGTGCGCTCTCGATGGTGCGGTCGAGCAGACCAGCTTGCAAGGGCACATCGGAGTCGACAAAGCGCTCCATTAAACGCTTGATCCGATCTACTGGCCCGAAACGACGCAGTAGTTCGTCTTCGAGCGAAAGGAAGAAGCGTGATGATCCCGGATCACCTTGTCGACCGGCACGACCTCGGAGCTGGTTATCGATCCGGCGGGCCTCGTGCCGTTCGGTACCGATGACGTGTAGGCCGCCAAGCCGACGCACCTCTTCACCTTCGGCTTCGGTCTGAGCGCGGGCTTTCTCCCAGGCTGCTCGCTTCTGTTCCGGTGTAGCCGTTTCAAGGGTGAGACCTTCTTTGCGCAGAAACTCTTCAAGCAGGCCATCGGGATTCCCACCGAGCAAGATGTCTGTACCACGACCGGCCATATTGGTCGCGACTGTGACGGCACCTTTCCGACCGGCCTGGGCAATGATGGCAGCTTCGCGTTCATGGTGCTTGGCATTAAGCACGTTGTGCGGGATGCCAGCCTGTTTTAACATCGCACTGAGGCGCTCAGAGGTTTCAACCGACGTGGTACCAATGAGAACCGGACGTCCAAGCTCGTGCATTTCTTGCACTTCACGCAATACCGCTTTGAACTTCGCTTCTTCGGTTGCGTAAATTTGATCGGGCAGGTCCTCACGGATCATCGGCTTGTGCGTTGGGATGACCACAACCTCAAGATTGTAGATTTTAGCAAACTCCTCGCGTTCGGTGTAGGCGGTACCGGTCATACCGGCCAGCTTTTTGTACATACGAAAATAGTTCTGGAAGGTAATGGTGGCCAGCGTTACATTTTCGTTCTTAATTGCCACCCCTTCTTTGGCCTCGATTGCCTGATGGAGACCATCACTCCAGCGTCGTCCTGGCATTGCCCGCCCGGTGAATTCGTCAATGATCACCACTTCACCGTTTGGTGTGACCATGTAATCGCGATCACGCTGGTAGATAAATTGCGCTTTGAGCGCATTCTCGATATAGTGCATCTTTTCGTAGTGTTCAGGGTCGAAGAGACTTTCACCCGGTGGAATACGGAGGAGCCGTTCGAGCTTCTCGATCCCCTTTTCGCTCAAGTAGATGCTCTTTGTGCGTTCGTCGATGAAAAAGTCGCCATCCGGTTCCAAACCCTCTTCTTTCACCTGCTTGGCCGATACCGAAGAACGACGTAACTGGCGCACGAGTTGGGCCATCTGGCGGTACAGATCCGAAGATTTCTGGGCCGGGCCGGAGATAATCAACGGAGTACGTGCTTCGTCGATCAAGATATTGTCTACTTCATCGACGATGGCATAATGCAATTCACGCTGCACGAGCTGCGACTTCTCGTAAGCCATATTGTCGCGCAGGTAGTCGAAGCCGAACTCGTTGTTGGTACCGTAGGTGATGTCAGCCAGGTAGGCTTCGCGGCGCGTGCATGGCCGCCAGTGAACGAGACGCTGATCTTCAGGATTGGCATTGGGGTCGATATAATCAGGATCGAACAGCGCACTCTGATCATGGGCGATAAACCCCACCGAGAGACCAAGAAAGTGGTAGATTGGTCCCATCCATCCGGCCCCGACTTTGGCCAGGTAGTCGTTTACGGTAACGAGATGTACGCCTTTGCCTTCGAGTGCGTTAAGATAGAGCGGGAGGGTTGCGACTAGCGTCTTACCTTCACCGGTCTTCATCTCGGCGATCTTGCCCTGATGCAAGACAATTCCACCGATCAATTGCACATCATAGTGGCGTAGCCCAATCGTGCGTGTGGCTGCCTCGCGCACGGTTGCAAACGCTTCAGGCAAAATATCATCGAGCGTCTCACCATCGGCCAGACGTTTGCGAAACTCATCAGTCTTGGCGCGCAATTCAGCATCGCTGAGCGCCGCAAATGCTGGCGCGAGCCGATTGATCTCATCTACAATTGGTTGCAACCGGCGCAGCTCCTTTTCGTTGCTGTCGCCGAGCAGACGCCGGAGAAAATTCAGCATATCAACACCTCATGACAGGCAGTGAGACTGCCTGGTACAAAACACGACAATCGCTTGCCTAGAAGGGCTAGCGACGGTTACTCACTTCATTATAGCATTGCTGTTGATTTCGGTGATGACCTGTTCAAACACCTCTACCACTCGTGGATCGAAATGACGCCCGGCCTGTTCGCGAATGTAAGCCAATGCCCGTTCGTGTGACCATGCTGCACGATATGGTCGATCACTGGTCAAAGCATCGTAGACATCGACAACCGCAAAGATACGGGCGGCGAGTGGAATTTCTTCACCGCGTAGCCCACGTGGATAACCAGTACCATCCCATTTTTCGTGATGGCACCATGGAATGTCGAGAGCAGGAGCGAGGAACGTAATCGGTCGTAAAAGTTCGACCGCCAGCGTGGGATGAGTCCGCATAATCGCCCATTCTTGCTCATCGAGAGGGCCGGGTTTAAGCAGGATAGCATCGGGAATCCCCATTTTGCCAATGTCGTGCAAGAGCGCACCGCGACGGATATGCACCAGTTCTTCTTCACTAAAGCCCATACGGGCTGCGATTCGTACCGTCAATTCGGTTACGCGCCGCGAATGTCCTTCCGTCTCGCGGTCACGCAGGTCGAGCGCACGCGACCATCCTTCAATTGTCTCGTCGTAGGCCGCACGTAACTCAGCGTTAGCTGCACGGAGCCGCTCGAACAGATCGGTACGATGGAGCGCATTTGCCGCTAGGTCGGCAATATCTCTGAGCAGTTTCATTTCAAATTCGCTTAGTGGGGTTGCGCGTGTAAAAAGCAGTGCACCGATCTGGCGGTTGGCAGCATTCAGGGGAACACCAAGTACAACTTTCGTCGATGTTCCAAAAATATCGGTAAGTTCTATTGGCGCATCGGTTCGACTGAGCCGTTCGGTCACCGCTGCGAGCAGGGCAGGTTGCTGTTCGAGACTGGCCAGGCAGTCGAGCGCCAGATCGATCTGGAGTATTGATTCGGTTGAACGGAGCAGCGCAATACTCTCGGCCTGCATGACCTCGCGCACTTGTCCAAGTAAAATTGGCGTGAGTTCTGACCATAATTGAGCCGGACGTAATGAGGCGCCAATAGTAGCGATGATTGCCCGCCGTTGTTCACGGGCAACTTGATCGGAAATATCTTGTTTAATAGCAATGAAACGATAAATCTGCCCATGCTCATCGGCAACGGGCGTAATGGTCATCTCTTCATGGTAGAGGCTACCATCTTTCCGCCGATTGATGATCCGCCCTCGCCATGGTTTGCCCGACAAAATCTGATCCCAGAGTTCAGCATAAAATGCTCGATCATGCTTGCCAGAGCGCAAAATCCGCGTCGAACGGCCGATCACTTCGCTAACCTCATAACCAGTAAGTGTGGTGAACGCAGGATTCGCCCACTCGATAACACCGTCCCGATCGGTAATGACTATTGTATTTGCGGCATCGTTGAGAGCTTGCGCCTGCAACTGCAAACGGCGGTGTTGCTGATCGAGCTGAGTGCGGTAGTGCGCATTTTCTATTGCAATAGCTAGTTGTCCAAGGAATCCTTCACGCTTGATGATGTAATCAGCAACCCCCAGCCGTAGCGCCTGGAGAGGGAACTCTTCATTGCCCGGTTGCGCCATAACAATAAGCGGCTGATTGATCCGGCGAAACTGAATTAACTCTTTTACCAGATCGAGCATTGCCAGATTAGGTTGGGCACAATCAATAAGTACAACGTCACCGACCGGATGACCGTGATCGAGTTCGTACAGAAACGAATGCTGTCCACGGATATTTCGGCAGTGCAAATGGGGTGCTGTACGTTGGAGGTATTGAATGGTTGTTTCACTATTGGTCGGCGATAATTCAATTACCGTTACCTGGATAGCCTGACTTCGGCGAACCTGTTGTGAATGAAAGCGCTGGCATGCCTGTTCAATAATCGCACCAATGCGGTCAAGATAATCATCACGCTTGATTACATAATCATCGGCGCCAGCCTTAAGGGCACTAATAACCATATGATCGCCACCGCCGCCGGTCAAAATGACGACGGCAAGCGGTAAGTTTTGCGACCGGATCAGAGCTAGCAGATCAAGTCCATCGCCGTCACGCAAGTGCAGGTCGAGTACGACCCCTTCGTATGGAACATCGGCAGGTGATAATCCCTGCACATGTTCGTATGCTGCGTGATATGAAGAGATATGAGTGATGGTCGCTGCGGGATTAAACTGTTGCATTGTACGCCGAAAGAGATCGGCGTCGAATGGATTGTCTTCAATCAGTAGGAGGCGAAGAGGATGCGTTGGCATTTGGTATCTCCAGATAAAAGGTTGCCCCAACACCGGGACTGCTTTCCGCCCATACTCGCCCACCCATGCGCTCTACCGCTTTGCGTACAATTGCCAGCCCAATTCCTGTGCCAGGGTAGGCTTCCTGTGGATGTAAACGCTGAAAAATAGTAAAAATGCGGTCATGATCACGCATGTCAAAGCCGATACCGTTGTCTTTCACCCACAATCGTACCGCGTTATGCTGAATATCACTGCCTATTGTCAGTCGTGGTTGAGGAACGTGCACGCTGAACTTGAGCGCGTTGTCGATCAGATTACGTAGCGCAATGGTTAAGCCGGTTGCATCGACACATAGGCGAGAACAGCGCAAGTCACGCTCGACAACAACACCACGACCGGTAATTTGCTCGGTGTATGGGTCAAGAATTTCCTGAAGTATGCTGTCAAGATCGATAACGGTATAGTGAAGTGGTTTACGCTCAATGTGGGTGTATGCCAACAGATCATCGATCAACTGATTCATCTGCTTGATTGCGGCTCGAATGTTCTGTATGCACTGGCGGCCATCTTCGTCAAGATGACTGGCGTGAAAACGAGATAACAATTGACTGTACCCATCAATCACCCGTAGCGGGGCCTTCAGGTCGTGTGAGACGATAGCAGTAAATGATTCAAGTTCCTGATTAAGTTCACTCAACTCTTGATTGGCCATCTGTAAGGGTGCTGTGTGTTCAGCAATGCGCTGTTCGAGCGACGCATTAAGTTCCTGGAGTGCTGCATTCGCGGCGCGGAGTTGGTTATAAGTCTGCTGATTGTGCAAGATCATTCGCCAGCGCTCAATGCCCAGCCAGATTGCCATGATGGCGACGAAGGCCCATCCTTTGAGGGTCTGCCAGTTCGTCAGCTCTTCGGTATTAGTTACCAGCTCACTTAACAGGCGATCAGAAAGGATGATCCAGGCTCCGGCAATAAGAATATAGAGACAGGCGAAACGAATAGCGCTGGGGAGCGGATCGGCACTACGCCAGAAATACCGGATCGATGCAAGCGACATAGCTTTATCCCGCCATGAGTTATCATGTACGAACATCTTGAGGAGTCATCAAACGGGGATGCGCTCTTGCCGGAATTACTCAATCTATCATAGCACACTCCTATAACCAATGCTACCGCTGCGGCAGGGGTTTTCAGAGTTCTCAGCTTGGGAAAACGTGCGATACGGTTCAACGACGGAGCGAACCGACGAACCGCCTGCATCGGCTGCCGCTGAAGCCCGCTGTCACCTGGGTGCGCGGGCTGATTGCACGGCAGACGGCGGCTGTGCACTGCTCACGCTGCTGCTGAAGCCCGCTGTCACCTGGGTGCGCGGGCTGATTGCACGGCCGACGGCGGCTGTGCACTGCATCTGCTGTCGCTGAAGCCCGCTGTCACCTGGGTGCGCGGGCGGATTGCACGGCCGACGGCGGCTGCACTGCGCATGCTACCGATGAAGCCCGCTGTCACCTGGGTGCGCGGGCAGATGATGAAGCCCGCTACCACCTGGGTGCGCGGGCCTCCGGCCCGCGTTGTGTCGTGTGCGACGAGAAGATATCGGCTGGCGCATAAGTACACCTTCGGGGTGCGGGTTCTAAACCCGCCCCCCCTCGGCAGTGACGGATACCGTCGGAACAGAGCGCTGCCGCTGCTGTGCACGTTTCTGCGCTTGTTTCGCTGTTCACTTCCAGCTCTCCGAACCGCTGTTGAGTGGGATGAAAACAGGAGGAGAGAAGGAGAGGGTAGTGGAAGAAGTAATGAATATAAAGAGGTGAACACCCGACCCGTCCATAGCTTCTTGTTTCGACCTGGTCTGCGACTACGACCCTGTTGTCGCCGTTGTCTCGTCGAGCATATACGTTACCATAGCGGTAGGGCGGGTTCAACCCCCGCAAGCGGTGGGGCCTGGGTGAGGGTGGTTTGCTGATGCGCTAACCGATAGTTTACCGCTATGTACTGTGGGATATGGGCCAGAGAGCTGTGCTCCTAGGCAAACGGCGCGGGAACTCATGTGAGAGAACATATCGAAGGCAGTACAATACGGCATATTATGGTTAGTATGGTACTCAGAGTGTCCAACTGCGTAATACTCAGGAATTCAACAATAGAGACGCTATCTGGTTCGTCAAATGAGCAAATATGGCATAAGATGTTCGTGTAATATGTCAGTGGTGGCCGAAGAAAGGCGGCCTTCCGGGCCTGTTGTAAAGCAGGTTCGGTAAACCAGACGATATGGCAAAAGCAGGAGTGCTTTACGTTGGTACCGACAATGGCCTCTATATGTTTAGTGATCCAGGTGGCCTAGGACGCTGGCGATTGTTGCCTGATGTTTCCCTACCCGGTGAGCAGATCATTGGTCTGGTAGCAGCCGATTCGCTAAGTCTGGTTGTCGCAACCAGGCAGGAATTTCGGCGTAGTGATGATGGTGGTCGGCAGTGGCGTGAAGCCGATGCTGAAGATCGCATGCTCTTTAATTTCCTGAATAGTGATCGGGTTCCTGTTGCCACGGTTCAGGGAATGGGTGTCTGGCGTCAGACTGAACCACCCCTGGCCGATTGCTCACTGTTAGCCGTGCTCTCTGGGAAACAAGAGGTGCTTTTAGCCGCGAATGCTGATGGAACACGTCTGTTGCGAAGTGATGATGGTGGAAAAAACTGGCAACAAGTGTCGGTAAGCTGGCATGGTCGGCTGAGTGCGTTTGCCCCTAGCAGCTACCATATTGACGTTGTTTGGGCTGGAACCGATACGGGCCAGATTTGGCGTAGCGATGACCGTGGCCGTTCGTGGCAACTGGTGGGGAACGTTCCGCATGCTGTGCGCTGTCTGGCAGCAGTACGGGTGGCGTAAGATCGTGCCCGGACGACAGGGCTTTTCTGTTCCCTATCTAGGGTAGAAGAGAGAAGCCAGGAAAAAGAGGGCAGGAATGAATGAGAAGCTGAGTTCCCAACCCGCTTGCAGTGCATGCGAAGGCGTGCAGCTTCTCGTTCTGACGGCCCTCTCGGTGACGGTCCGGTTGGCTCGTTGATGATGTCTGCCGCCGAAGTGGCGTGCTGAGAACCAAACTCGCCTTACGTTTCCCCTTCCTCTCTGCCAAGATGAGAGGGAGGGGACTAGGAAGAAGGCGAGGGATTCGCCGCGTCCTGCACCACGCGAACGAGCGGCCATCCACCTAGGATCGAAGGAGACTCGACGCTGAAATTGCTGAAAAGATTACGGGTGCTGTCTAATACCCGTAAAAGTCGGTGTACCCTTCCCGGTCTAGCCGGGCAATCATGTGGGCAAGACGGGTAGCGCTACGCGGCAGTTTCCCAACACAGAGAGTGTGTAATCCGCTGAGGGCTTGACGAAACCGTGGCGTATCATCGCCGCGCAGACGTGGTAAGAAACGTTGCAAGAGCTGAAGATCGAGTGCCTCCAGGGCCGCCATATCACTTGCTTGCGTTATGAATTCAAGCGTCTCGCGCAGTGCTCGGTATCCTGCCGGTCGCCCCGCTGCCTGAAAGAGTGTCTGTACCTCGCTCAAGATGTGCCATATCTGCTCGTCTGCGATCTGGTACATTGCACGCAGTGCCTGTATATCAACCGAACCCAGCTCGATCAGATTAGCCCGGTCAAGTACTTTATCGCTCAGGGTGAAGGTACTTTCATCAACGTTGACGGTGCCAATCAGACGCAGATTGACCGGTAGCCGCAGCGGATTATGCACGATTCCGCCGCCAGCCAGTGGTGTTTCGGCAAGCGGTGTACCCAGATCGATCAATCCCTCTGCTGTCTCCATCGCCGACAGAATCGGCGCCAGATAATATTCTGGTCGTGCCAGATTCATCTCGTCAAGGCAGACAATATAAGTCTGATTGGGGTCAGCCGCTGCCTTTAACACATGACGCAAAAATGGCGTCGGTTGGTATAGCCCGGTCAGGGTGTTGTAATAACCAAGGAGATCACGGGCACTGTGCCAGTCAGGTTGCACTGCTACCAGGAGGTAGAACGGGTTGGGCTGACCTTCATCAACTCCTACCAGGGCGTCGGCGTAGAGGCGGGTCAACCAGGTCTTACCACTGCCACTTGGTCCCGCCAGGATGACCAGTGGCCGCGCCTGAACTGCGAGGTGGAAGGCTTTTAGGGTACGTTCGTCAATCACCATCCCACGCTGCCGAACGATCGCTGTGATCTGACTAACCGATGGCGCACCGGTAACGTAGCGTGCTGGCGTCTCACGTATTGTGTGGGTAGGCGCAAGATCGATCTCGGCCTGCTCCATAAGCGCCTCGTTCAGAGGGAGAAGAGAACAAATATCGTCGATCACCTGCTCTGCCGACGGCAGACGATCCCAAGAGTACACAAAACCGGCCCAGAGGTACTGCGCACGACGACTAAGATAGTGGTCGATCCAGCGCATTCCTGGTACCGGCAACCGCCGACCGGCAAAACGGGCCTGACCTTCACGCTCAATCCGATCAATTAACGCTTCCCATACCGGTCGTGCGGTACGCCAGATATAGGCCAGTTGTGGACGGCGCACTCCCCACAGTTGCAGACCAACTGCGAGAGTGCGTTCAAGGCCACTCACGGTAACCATAACACCAGCGCCACGGGGTGGCCGATCGAAGGCAAACCAGTAATCTGCAATCGGATCACGACGGCCACTCCCACGGTCAATTGCCCGTCGTGACTTAAAGCTCAATTCGTAGAGCGGCCATCGCTGTGGTAAAAGTTTAGCCGCCCGTTCGGCTGCCTGCTGGGCCAGTGTAAGCATCTCTGGATGCAACAGCCGTTGTACGGCATGCCAGCGCTCACTAACGCCAGGTTGTAGTAATGCCTGGAGTGCAAGAGATGAAAATGGCATCAGGCAGTAGGTGGACGTAAATAGAGCTGCGGATCAAGCCCCGGCTCATTTTGGCCAGCATGAAAGGCAGCGTAGAGCCGTGGTAGCATTTCGTGCAGCTCATCGGCTATCGCAGCCGTTGCTTCCTCAATCAGATCAAGTTCTAACCGGGCAATTGGAAACTGCCGAGTGACAGTTAATTGGGCCAGAATTGGCTCCTGATCAACACCGTAACGCATCACAGCGTTGATAGCGAGGTTGTTGTCAATGTCGAATTGATCGGCAAACAGATCAATGACCTTTTCGGTCTGAAATGACAGTTCGGCTGCCGCTTGCTCGGCCTGACTTAATGGTAGATAGTAGGTTAGCTCAAACCCTAACAGGTGTTCTTGCTGTAATTCCCGACGGCGAGCAACGAGTTGATTGAGCATATCGATCATCGGTTGCCCATGCAGCGAGACAACTGTTAGCTCAGCCGGCCATTGCAAACTGATGACCGCCCGCAAGGGAGGCCGTGTCCAGTTACCGTGTTTGTCAACGTTTGGGGCCAAACAAGTGACATACAGGCTTCGCCCCATTGTGTGCACATCAACCAATTCTTGCGTATGCACGATATTGATCTGTTGCTGTTCGAGCGCTTCAATAAGCAGTGAAATCAGTTGCTCGTAGGTGAGCATAGTGATGTCCTTAGGAGCAGTCGATGATACCTGTGTGTGGATTATACCACTGTCCACGCGGATGAAGAAAGTCTTACTCTGGTATAATATCGTTTGCGGTGCAAATAGATATCGGGAATCGGTGATGGCTGTTCAGTCTCTCTACCGTAAATGGCGTTCTCAGACCTTTGCCGAGCTGGTCGGGCAAGAGCACGTTGTGCAAACGCTGCGTAACGCGATTGCCGAAGACCGGGTCGGTCACGCATATCTGTTCACCGGTCCGCGCGGCGTCGGTAAGACAACGATGGCCCGTTTGTTGGCCAAAGCAGTGAACTGTCTCCATCCCGATCTGGCTGCCCGCCCATGTGGTGTCTGCGAATTATGTATTGCGATTGCTGAGGGACGGGCCGTTGATGTCATTGAGATGGATGCCGCCTCGCACACTAGTGTCGAAGATGCTCGCGAGATTATCGAGCGCGTGCAGTTTCGCCCTAGCGTGGCGCGTATGAAGGTCTACATCATCGATGAGACCCATATGCTCTCGACGGCGGCGTTCAATGCTCTGCTCAAGACTCTAGAAGAACCGCCTGATCACGCGCTCTTTATTCTGGCAACCACAGAAGTTCACAAAGTACCGGCAACCATCTTGTCGCGTTGCCAGCGTTTCACCTTTGTCCGACATAGTGTTGCTGCAATGGCGGCACATCTCCGCCGGATCGCTGCCGCCGAAGGCATCACTCTTGCTGAAGGTGTTCCAGAGGCAATTGCCCGTGCTGCGACCGGTAGTATGCGTGACGCGCTCGGTATCCTTGAGCAACTAGCGTCGTTTGTCGAAGGCCCGATTACGTTGCAACAGGTGCAACGCTTGCTTGGTATGACGGCGGCTGCCGAGATCGATGCTCTGGTTACCGCTCTGCTGAGCGCTGACGTGACAGCCGCGTTACGGGCAGTGCATGCCGTGGTACAGCAGGGGGCCGATCTGCGTCAGTTTACCCGCGATCTCGTTGAGCGACTGCGTGCAGTGATGCTGTTGAAGGCAACAAATGATCGCACCCTTCTCGATGTGGGGGATGACGAAGTCACGCAATTGAGCCGGTGGGCCATTCAGGCCGATATGGCGGCATTGGTTCACTGGGTGAAACTGTTCAGTAACCTCGATGCTCAATTGCGAACGACTCCCTACGGTCAGTTGCCACTAGAGGTTGCCGTGGTTGAAGCGTTGCTCACCCCAGCTTCCGTTTCTCTACCAACGGCGCCGTCTTCATTCGTTACACAGGCAAGCCCACAACTGGTGCGTCCGCCAACAGGTCGGGAAGCGGGAATAGCGGTCTCTTCGGTGTCAACGCCAGAAGTACATTCACCGGCGAAACCTGCGCTGTCACCAACCAATCGTGAACCTTCACATGTCTCTGTATCTTCATTAGCGGAATCACCATCGCCTGATCCTGGTGTACCACTAGCAGAAAGTACCTCACCGCCGGAGGTTTCACTTGCCGCTGATCCACTCCCGCCGCCACCAGCCACCTGGGCAGCCAGTCGGCAGCTCCGGCCACCGACCGATCCTACCGTCGCCCGAGCTGCCGATGCAGATATGTCGGTGCTCGAGCACATCGAAGCTACCTGGGAAGAGATCAAACGTGATGTTCGCCCGCGCAGCCCGACGGTCCAGGCTCTCCTGAATAGCGCCCGTCCTTACGATGTTGAGGGAAATACTGTCGTGTTGTTAGTGACCTCCTCATTTCACAAACAACGCCTGGAAGAGCCGAAGAATCGCTCGATCATTGAGGATGTCTTGCGCCGCCGTTTGGGTAAACCTTACGCAGTGCGTTGTACGATAGAAGAGAAGTCGGTCGAACCAACTGATCTACGCAGCAAAATCCGTGAGGCGCGTAAAGATGAGTTTGTGCGGGCTGCACTCAACATCTTCGATGCCCATATTGTCGATATTGAGCCACTAGAGCCAGAATAGATGGCTTAGATCCTATCCGAATACCTCGTCGTTACGTCATGGGGAATGAGTCCTGTCGGATATACGACTTGTAGGGGTGTGGCGCCGCCGTGCTCCTACGGGTAGGCCCTGCTAGTGAGCGAATGACCGATGCCCATGATTAACGGTCGTCAGGCGCATCTTGTGCCCGCCGTTCTGAAGGGGCAGTTCGCGAACCAATCCTCGGTCATTGACGGATATGGGGGCTGGGGGATGCGGGCCGGAGGCCCGCGCACCGATCATGTCACACCTTGACCTTCCCTATCGGCGATTGCTGCTGGGGGCAATGGGGCTATTCGTCCATTGGTACACTTCGGTACTGCCGCGTGCGCATCAGTACGCGAAGGGACGCCAGGCGATAATCTTTATTTCCCGCAACGAGATGGTTCGAATAGGCTCTTGCTCGCTTACTCTGCTGCCAGGTTAGGGTCGCACAGAGTGCTTGGGCAGAGATACGTTTGCTGGCGTTGTTGAGTAATCCGCTCTCCACCCCGGCGTACCGTCTTGAAAGGCGCTTTCCCAGATCAGCTCCCTAACGCGAGGTAGGAGTGAGAATCGTTATGATTTTCTCCTCCTCAGCGGAGAAGACTGAGACAAGGGGGCGGGTAAAGAAGCGAAAGCGTAGCATCGAATAGAAACGCTCTATCAGCCAATTTTTCTGCCAACCGAAAGCAAAAAACCTCCTATTCGACCATCCCTCCGTACTCAACCGCCAGCCAAACCTGGCTACGATACTCTATCGTAGCCACGGTCAAGACACAAACAGCCCGCCTAAATACGGGCTGCTTGAACACCATTCCCGGTCTGGCTGAGCGAGCAATGGCTACACGAGATTGAGCAGCTCGTTCGCCGTGCGCCGCATATCGAGGAAGACCAGACCCAGCTTGGCCCGACTCTGTGCCAGCGCTGTTAACACTGCTTCTTCACCGATAGCCATTAGGATAACGTAACCGTCTTCTCCTCGCACAAAGACCTGATCAAGCTGTCCACGTTTCAACTCGCTGGCGATACGCTCACCAAGCGAAAGCATAGCCGCGCTCATTGCCGAAACCCGATCTTCTTCGACATCTGCCGGCAGCGCCGAAGCCATGATGAGGCCGTCGACGCTAACTACGGCGGAGGCCTCAATATCGGGTGTGTTCATCGATAGGGCCTTCAGATGCCGCACCATCTCTTCGGTTCTGCTTGCCATTCATATCCTCCTTAGAGGCCGTCAGCCAGTTCGGGACAAGAACGAAATAGTGTGGGCCTTAACACCAATTAGTGCAGAACTAACATCTCGACGGCCTACACGTCGCTTATTCTACTACATCTTCTCACGAACGGCAACTAGCTTCGCCAACTTTTTTTGCACCTTAACCGTTCACCTGTGTCTGGACTTTGTGATTATTGTAAGAGGTTTTGGTCAGTTGGTCAACTCTGTCGGCAGGCACGTTCTGTTGTCTTGCCGATCATGCGCGTTACCGCAGCGGTAGGGGCGGACCCCCGCTTGCTGGAAGCCTGAGGGTATGATGCGCTAGATTTCTGAACGTGTGCTCTACAACGCGGGCTAGAGACTCGCGCTCCCAGAGAAACTGCACAGGGTGGGGATCGCCGCAAGCATGCGCCTGATGCTCGTCAGTGTTGCTCTGTTTTTGAACCATTTGGTCATCGAATGCAACTTAAAGCCGAGCACTATGAAAATCCCTGGCGGCGAACATTCCACTGTTTCGATAGTAAAGGGTGAGGAAAGTAACCCTCGCTACTAAAACTATGCTTTAGCAGTCTCCTACTCCTAGGGCGGCGTTATTCGGCTACGTAGGATTTCATCAGCCAGGGTGACTGCCTGTTCAGGGGTGATCAAACCACGTACTGCGCTGAGTTGCATATCGGCCAGCGTATTCCAGACCAGTTCATTGGTAATCCGATCGGTAGGCATGGGAAGCCCTCGTTGGGCTTGCAGTCGAAACGCACGGGCAGCAGCCAGTTGTACACTATCGGCCAGGTCGGTATCATTGAGTGACAATGCGAGCTGGGTTGGCTGACGACCCGCCATCAACAACATCCGCTGGCTATCGACGTCGATCATAAAGCGGATAAACGCCTGCGCAGCCGCCTGCTCGGCCGGATTGTTCAGGCGCGCATTGATCGCAATCACATCGGCCTGGACATACGGTTGCGGCACCCGATCTTCGGTACTCACCACTGGAAGTAGGGTCACACCAAGCTGATCGTTCCAGATCGCACGATATTCAGCCTGGGCGTGTGCCCAATCAATTGTCATGATTGCCTCACGTGCCTGCAATGCTCGATCTACTAATACACCATCGAGGGTCGCCAACAATAGCTCATCGCGATAGAGCTGACTCAACCAGGTTAACCAGCGCTCAGCACCTTCACGTCCGCTGCTTCCGAGCACCACCGTTCCTTGCTCATCAAATACCCGACCACCAAAGGCGTAAAGATACCCAATCGTTCGATCAAGCGCGAGGTTGTAGGCTAATCCCCACACCGGCGGATCGCGCTCACGATCGGTCAAAGCCCTGGCGGTTAACAGCAGCTCTTCGATACTGGACGGAGGTTGTAAAATATTTGCCCGATTGTAGTAAAGTGCCAATGTGTCAAACGTAATTGGTACGCCAAATAACATTGATCGCCCGTCAACCGAGACGCTGGCAGCGCCAACTGCGGTGGGCAAGAGACTATTCAATTCGCTCCCGGCAAGCATATCATCGAGCGAACGCAATACACCGTTTTCTACCAGCACACCGAGTGTATGACTCTGGATAATCACTAGATGCGGCCCGCCACCTTCACCAACGGCAGTTACCAGATCAGACGGTAGGCTTACTGCAGGTCTGGTCTGGAGTACCACCTGCCATTCAGGATGAGCTTGGTTAAATGTATCAACCAGCGTTTGTAAGACGCGAGCCTCGGCTGCTGGCCACGCATGCCACAAACGTAACACCACACGCTCAGACAGGGTTGTTGGCGCAGTGGAGGAAGGAAACCCCGCACAAGCAGTCTGCGTCAGCAACCAGAGGAGCAACAGACGAAAGAGCCAAAACCGATGGTGCACAATGTCCTCGCAGTATTGGTCGGGCCTCTTTATTATAGCAGGATGCATCTGCGCACGTTATTCATAACCGTACAATGCTCACCGTGGAACGTTTTTTCTACCAGATAGTAGCGATGTGCAGAGAGCGGAAAGCGACAGATGCCGTCATCGCTGTGTAAGGGCGGGTTCACCCCCAATCCCCCCCTTGCGGGGGGCCGAGGGGAGCAAGCAGGGGCGAGGGGGGTGAGCACAAGCGAGGGGCTGTAGGAATGTGCTGATATGCAAGCCGATGGGTTCCATTTGCACACTGAACGACGCAGGCCTCTGCCCGCGAACCCGGGCAATCGTGTGGGTTGTGACGTTTTGAGCGCCTGAATAACGTTCCTCGTTCGTAGCTCTCCGTTCATTCGCCAGGAAAGAGCGTTCATCATACCAGACAATGAAAACGCTCAAAATCCCTCGTTACGGAACGACAATCACCCTGCACAGTCGTATTCGATATTCCGTCTCAAGACGGATTGACAGAATCGTCTGAAGAGAATACGCTTGAAGTTCAAGTCAGTGTGACAGTGGCGAAGCGAGGGTTTTAGAGCTTGTCTGAAGCAGGCTCTTAAGAGCATTCTGGGCAACAAACGGTTGACAGGTCCTACCTCCTCCAGTTCCCTTTCTCGCTTATGTTGCGATAGGAAGGTATGATGCAGGTAAACTCTTACTTCGCCACAACAATCAGGATCGAGGAGGGATGACAATGCGCGTCGGGCTTGATTTCGGCACCACGAATTCGAGTGCTGCGGTGTACGATGGCCACCGTTTGCGTCTGATCAATCTTGACCCGATAAACGTTCAGCCGACCATTCTACGCTCGACGCTCTTTATCACCCGCGAGGGCGTACCTTTTATCGGACGTGAGGCAATCAATCGCTTCACCGAGGGAAATGTTGGGCGTGAGATTGAATATGTCTGGCGATATATCGGTGATGCTGAATTGACCTTTGCCGAGAGCGGTACGGTGACGCAGGCGCTGTATGTGAAAGTAGATGCAAACGCCCCTGGACGCTTATTTCAGTCGTTGAAAAGTCACCTCCGTGACCGTAGTTTTCAGAAGACCAACGTCTTCGGTGTGTACTATGCGCTGGAAGAGCTGATTGCGCTGGTCTTGCGCATGATCGTTGAACGGATCGAACAGCAACTTGGCGCCCCGATCAGCCACCTGGTGATAGGGCGACCGGTGCACTACGCGACCGATCCGGCAAGTGATGCGCTGGCGTTTGAACGTATGCAGGCGGCGTGTCGGCTGGCCGGTCTGCGATCGTTTAGCTTTCTCGAAGAGCCTACTGCGGCAGCACTCTCTTATGTCTCTACCAATCGCCGGCCGCAACGGGTGCTGGTATTCGATTTCGGTGGTGGTACGCTCGACATTACCATCATGGAGCTTGATGAGCGAGGGCGACCATCGTTTTTAGCGACGGATGGTGTACCGGTAGGCGGCGACCTGCTCGACCGTCGAATTGTCATGGGCCGCCTCTTGCGGCACTTTGGTGAGGGGGCTACACTTGGTCCGCGTCGTTTACCGTTCCCAAGCCATGTCTTAGAGCATCTCAGCGAATGGCAGACGATTATCGATCTGACCCAGCCCAAGTATCTGGCGATTATCGATGAAGCGGTCGCGATTGGTGATCGTCCCCACGAACTGAAGGCTCTGCGCACCCTGGTTCGTAAGAATTATGGTTTACCAATGTATGAAGCGGTCGAGCGCACGAAAGTGGCGTTATCTCAGGCTGATCGCGCCACCTTCATCCTCGACATGGGTGAGCAGACGGTACGTGATGAGATACCACGTTGGGATTTCGAGCGGCTGATTGGCCCTGATGTACGGGCAGTCGAACGTTGTATCGATCGGGCGCTAGCAGCAGCCGGCTTGCGACCTGATCAAATCGATGTCGTGCTGCGTACCGGTGGGAGTTCCCGCGTTCCGCGCTTCATCCGTATGTTGAGTGAAAAGTTCGGCGCCGAGAAATTGCAGGAGATAGATGTGTTTACCAGTGTTGCGGCTGGTTTGGCGATACAGGCGTATCAATCGTAATAGTATATTGTTCTCTTTCCTGGGAGCGCGGGCCGCTGGCCCGCCTTATCAGGCGCTTGAGCCAAACCCTTTGCCAGAACACCATTTGGCTCGGCTTCCCAAACCGTCCGTACCGGTGCGCTGATCCAGGTTGCAACCGGTTCTACCCATTTTCCTCGCAAGGCAAGGGTAGCAGTTACAGATTAGTTTCAACCATCAGCTATAGTATGCTCAAAGCAACCTTAACTGTAATGGAGGCTACCCTGTATGGATGGTTTAGGATTACTCTCCAGCCTGTTTGTAATTGGGGTGATCGTCGCAGGCATCCTGGCGAGCTGGTTGTTCGACGAATATTCTAAATCAGGCAGCAAAAATCCTCTTGCACCTCACCCTAACCCTCAAGACAATCATCCTTCACCGGCACCGCCGGTATCTCCAGCAGCAGTATACCAGTTTCAATGGCCTTTCGGCGACATGAGCTTTGACGATTTCCTTCAGCAGTCAGCTTCGTTCTCCGCTCTTCAGGACACACTGAAAGACAATCTCAACCGGCGTCTTTGGAGTATGGGGATCGGTGATGGTATGACCATTCTGATTCAAGCAGTAAACATTGACGTTGCCTCTCGTACCTATACCGTCACCTTTTCACCTGAAGGTCAACGCTTGCTTCAGCTAGGCCAACTTAGCATTATGGGCAATGGGAGAATTCCGATGCTGGTTGATGCAACCGGCAAAATTGTCGAAATAGGGCAGATCAGTAAAAATCTGGGACTGGTTGCCACATCGCTGGTGACACTGGTGGTGAGTGTTGCCCACTTCATTTCGACTGCCGATCTGGTCAAGAGAATTAAAAACATTGACAAGAAAATAGACTGGCTTGTTGCTATGCGCCGGATCGATCAGTTAGCCAAATATGAGCGAATCTTCGTTGCTGCACGTGAACGCTGTATGTGGCCCATTGGTGAGCGCGAACAGATGGAATTACGTCGGATGCGCGATGAACTGCGCGAGCTACGAGCCGTTCTGCGCCGTGAGTGGGAGATGGCGATAAATCAGCTAGAGGTAAAACCACCGTGGGTTAACGAGCTTCGTAGTAATCCTTTCTACAAGAATCTCCCTATCAAAGAGCAGATTGAGAGGTTAATCCAACAGCCTGTTGCGTGGGCAATTCAAAGCGAACAACAGCGCCTAGAGCAGGAACTGCACAAAATGCTGCCCTACCCCGTCCTGATCGAGTTGGGTTGGCGGTTAGAATTGGTTTTGGCGATGGCAAGCAAAACTGAAGTCGAGTTTGCGACCTCACTCATTGATGAACTGAAACAGGTAGAAAAGGTTTTACACCTAATCGAGAACAAAGGTAAGCCGATCCATTTGGAATACAGTCTGCTGGAGCCATATCGATCACTGCTGGCCAATTACAACGATCTGGCGCATAGCTATCGTTCATTGCCGGTGTCATAGAGCTACCTGGCGCAGATAAACTCTTCTTCTGCGAAGCCCAACCTACCAGGGCTTCGCGTTTGTTTTCCATCAACATACAACGTAACGCTAGCACGTATAATAAGCGCGTAATCATAGCCTATGGAGCGCCTATGGGATTCCAACAACAACTCGCCGAAGCAATTGCGGTACTAGAGGCATGCATGACGCTCGCGCCGGCAATCGACCAGATCACCGCCTGCACTGCCGAAGCACTGTTGGCCGGACATACGCTGTATACCGCCGGAAATGGTGGCAGTGCGGCCGATGCCATGCATCTGGCTGAAGAACTGGTCGGTCGTTACCGGTACAATCGGCGTCCACTGCCTGCTATTTGCCTCAACGCGGATGTTGGCGCACTCACGTGCATTGCCAACGACTTTGGTTACGAGGAAATCTTTGCTCGTCAACTTGCTGCCCTAGGCAAGCCTGGTGATGTGCTCATTGTATTCAGCACCAGTGGTCAGTCGCCGAATATTATCAATGCCTTGAGTACGGCGCGGGCCAGAGGCATGATCAACATTGCCTTATTGGGTAAAGATGGTGGCATGGCCCGGAATCTGGCCGATCATGCTCTGATCGTACCGAGTAACAACACTGCACGCATTCAAGAAGTTCACACGCTCATCCTGCACGCGATTTGCGAGCAGGTTGAACAACGTCTCGCCAGTTCGCTTGAACCACATGTTGAGAGGGAGGTATGAATCGCATTCTCGTCACCGAAAAGATCGCTGCTGAAGGTCTCGAAGTGCTACGCCAGGCCGGTACGGTTGATGTCCGGCTTGATCTCGACAAACCGACACTGTTGTCGGTGATCGGTGAATACGATGCGTTGGTTGTTCGTTCAGCGACCAAAGTGACCGCTGAAGTCATCGCTGCTGGCGAGCGGTTGCGTGTGATCGGACGGGCCGGTACCGGCGTCGATAATATTGACGTAGAAGCGGCCACCCGGCGTGGCATTATCGTCGTCAATGCACCGGCCTCGAATAATGTGGCCGTTGCCGAGCTAACGATTGGCTTGCTTCTGTGTCTGGCCCGTCGCATTCCGCAAGCCCATGCCTCAGTGCAAAGTGGGCGCTGGGCGCGCAACGAATTTGTGGGTTGGGAAGTACGTGGCAAGACACTCGGTCTGGTTGGTTTAGGCCGGATCGGATCAGAGGTGGCACGACGGGCCCGGGCAATGGAGATGGAAGTGCTGGCGTATGATCCGGTCGTCTCTTTTGATCGGGCCGAACAGTTGGGTGTGGCGCTGGTGACGCTCGATGAGTTGGTTCAGCGCAGCGATGTTATTTCACTGCATGTACCGCTGATCGAAAGCACACGCAATATGTTTGATCATCACCGGATTATGCAGATGAAACGCGGTGCATATCTGATCAACGCCAGTCGTGGAGGGATTGTCGATGAAGCAGCACTGGTCGAGGCCCTGAACAGTGGTCATCTGGCCGGTGCTGCCCTCGATGTGTATGCCCAGGAACCACCACCAGCGGATAGTCCGCTGCTCGGCCACCCGAAGGTGATTACCGTTCCCCACATTGGTGCGTCTACCGCAGAAGCGCAACTGAGCGCCGGTACCGAAATGGCCGAAGGTGTTGTAGTCGCGCTGAATGGTGGTACACCACGCTACGCGGTCAATGCACCTTTTGTCGCGCCTGAAGCATGGAATATTCTCCAGCCATACCTCAATCTGGGGCGATTGCTCGGCGCGCTGGTCATGCAACTGGTACAAGAGCCGGTACGCAGTTACGATCTTGAATTGGGCGGTGAGCTGGCCGACATGGATACACAACCGGTACGGCTGGCTGTGTTACAGGGCTTGCTGGCGGCTAGCAGTGTGGAGCGTATTACTCCGGTAAATGCACCGATTATTGCTCGTGAGCGTGGAGTTCGGATGACCGAACGAGTGACTCCAGAAGCGGAAAATTACGCCGGCCTGATCACGTTGCATGTCCAGACTAGTGAACGTACCCGTACATTTAGTGGCACCGTCTTGCGTGGCGAACCGCATATTGTCCAGATGGACGGCTACTTCGTTGATTTTGTGCCGCAGGGGTCTTTGTTGATCACCTATCACCACGACCAACCAGGCATGATCGGTAAGGTCGGCCAGTTGCTCGGCGCGGCAGATGTAAATATTTCGGGAATGTATGTCGGACGGCGTGCCCCACGTGAGCGAGCGGTAATGGTGTTGACCCTTGATGAACCGGCTCCGCCACACGTGATGGAGCAGATCGCAGCGATCCCTGGTATCCAGGCAGCGTTCAGTGTACAACTGTAAAAGAAAATAATATCAGGTGGGGGCGGGTTATTTTCGCCCCCACGCCGTCGCTTGACACCCATCTCATTTATTCGGGGGAACGACATCGTTCGGGGGCGGATTGTTTCCACCCCCAATTGAAAATTGATCTTAAGCCACACCTTCGGCTTCGGCCGGTGACTTGACGGGCTGAGCGAGCAGCCGACGATCAATCCGGAACATCGTAATAATACCTAACACCTGCACCGTAGCAAGCGCTGCCAGCGCCACAAAGTAGATCGGCGAGAACTTCTCGATCAGACCATTCTGCACTAACCCAACATGCAGGAAGAACATCCCGAACACGAATAACCCAACCGCCGGACAAATCAAGCCGTAAGTGCTGGGGTTACGGGCCGAGCCATTGAGATAGGTGCGGAAGTAGCCCACCCGTTGTAGAACTGACCAACCAAACAGACCGGAAAGTAGTTGCAGGCTGAAGAAGATAGCCGTGATGACAAGGCGGTGTGGTGCATCAATATGCAGCTCAAATCCGTTGTGCAGCCCATGGCTGATACGCAACACTGCAATGCCGATCAGGGTCAGCAAGGGGATTGGTAGCCACAGACTCGCTCCTGCCTCAGTTGCCAATCCGCTGGTCAGCATGGCGCGCACACCCAGCACCAGCATAATGAGCGCAATGACTACTGCTGAGGTGATAAAGAAGATTGCGCCAATAATCGAGAGACCAATCGTCAATTTCACCGTGCTCATTGCCGCCGGTGCTGCCAGACCGACGCCAACCATAGCGAAGGCAAAGGCAGCCAGCATTTGTGTCAGGTTGTTATTGCGTGCACAATCAAAATGACCGTTGCTGATCGCTCGCCCGAAAATATCGGCAAAGGTGCGCAATGCCAGTGCTCCCACAGCAAAAAATGCGGCCATCGCAAACGGGAAGAGATATTCAACCACGTTCCAGAGACCGGGCACAAAGACCGCACCGCTCACGAACAACACATTGATGGTCATCGCGAGCGTAAGTGGCAGCGCCATCAGCGAAACCGCCCCGTTCGTTTCACGTAACTGCACATAGGCACTGCTGCGGCGGAAACGAGAGAACTCGCTCAGATTCCAGATCAGCGATTGGAGATGGCGCAAAGCAAAGATCGCAATTCCGGCCAGCGCGACCAGCAAGAGGATTTGCCCGATCAAATCCGATTTTGCCCACAGTGCCGCAATGCTGTCAAAGGTGACGATGGGTGTCTTCGGGTGAGGAACGAGAAAGTTGAGCCAGATGAAGAAGGTAACAGCCATTCCGCCATTACCAAGCGCCGCCAGAAAGTAGATCGGCGTGTACCGCTCGCCAAGTGTGCGTAATCCTGTGAGACGACCTAACGACAAACTCATGGACGTGTAACCTCCTTCTGAAAATATTATTTTGACCATTTGCCCATAAGATGCAAAATCTTGGACGGAGGTTACACCCTACGTAGCGGCAGAACGCAATTACTAGTGTACACCGCGCCCGTAGGGGCGGGTTCCCCGCTTGTGAGAGGTCGATGGTGGGCTGAACTGGGTGATGTACGTCCTACGCCACGCCAATTGGACGCGGATCGGATCGCCACAGTCAATTTCAATCGTTCCCAGTGCATTGCCCGCATTAATCGTGGCAACGCCATGGAATCGTATTGACCCCCTCGCCGGGATCGGCGGCATCGCCCCTGTCACCTTCCGAGGCACGGCACTGTATGTTCAGCGTGATCTGCTACTTCATCTTCATCCCGACACGAAGGTACCTCGTGTACGGGATGGCCTTCAGAAATTCTGGTTTTTGATCGAGTTCTACCGTCTTGCCGCTGCCGGTAATCGCCGTCCCCGCAGTGGCGGTTGTATCACCGGCGCCGCAACCATCCACAAAAGCGCAGTCATCGTTATTGCCGAGAGCAAACACCACAGACATGTCGCCCCAATCACAAACGGCTCAAGGAAGGTGAGATACAGCGAGAAAAACGTTCCTCCTAACACCATCACTACTAACATTTGGCGAGCAAGCCGTATGCTGCCAACGCGGTCGATAATCCATGCGCCGATGATCGCCAGATAGCCTATCACACCCAATACGCCAACCGGAATACCCACAATACGGGCGTAGGGACTCTGGTGTACCAGATTACAATCACCGATAGGACCACATACCGCACTCTGCTGATGTGTCTCAATGAAGGCCAGGTAACTGGCTAACACAAGACCAACGACAGCGAAGATTGGAATGAAGCGAACGCTGGTTGCCGGTAGCGGCTGGTCAAACGGCCAGCGTAGACGACGGATTGCGATAAAGGTAACAACGACCATACCGGTCAGCACGAACAGAGCAACCGTATTCGCCAGCGGATCGCGACTAAACGGCGCTGTGGTAGGTTGAGTTGGCACTGTTGCGTGATCGTCGAACGATACGGTCAGTGCCTCTAAACCAGGAATAGCTGGCCACCCGTTCCCGCCGGCTGCTAATGCATCCTCGATTAAAGTGGGTAAATACCTAGGGATTTCTACGCTGCCAACTAGATGGGTCTGACTGAAGAAGAGGGCCGGCACCCCCTGACGATGAGCGGGTACTTGAAACACCCTCATTGCCGTTTCGTACAGCGCTAATCCGTCGGGCGTTGAAACATCGATGGTCAAGATTTGTAGCCGATCCGCGTAGCGTGCCTGCAGCGGTGGCAACACCTCACTCAGAACAACGTGACAATGTGGGCATGCTGGTGAATAAAACAGAACGGCATGCGCTATCGCATCTTGGGCGCGTACTGGCACGAACAAGATTCCGAACAGCAACGGTACACTGATGAGCGTCAAGCATAGGCGTCGCAGGGTCATAACAACCTCACTTTCGTTTACCTCGTAATCCATCGTATCGGCTGTAATGACCACTGCGTAGCGCAAAACCACTACCGATCAGCGAGAATCGGACAACTTAGCGCTTATCCGAATACTCGTCGTCACGTCACAACGGATGACCCTGAGTGATAATCAGCGTGATGCCGATAGAGCCGCATGGTCAGGCGAGATGACGCCTTCTCTCTGCGAGTGAACCTCAACAGCCGGACGTAGCGCCGCTGCGCTCCGCTGGTACTCGATATTGCTGAAGGAGCTGTTTATGAATCGTCCCTCCTTCGCGGATGGGATAGGTTCTTACCCAAGTGCTGTATAGATTGCGCCGCGAGCTGTCAGTTGACTGCGGAACAGGATTGGTCGCTCGGTCTGCCATTCAAGAGAGTTCGGTTTCATCGTTGCCAGAGTTGCCCGCAACGAACGAAGCTCAGTCGGTGTTGCGTTCGCACGAGCACGGGCGAGGGTGATATGCGGCGTAAAGGGACGCGGATCCACAGCTAACCCTATCGACTCGATGACTCGACCGATGGTCCGATGTAAGGATGCCAAGCCATCCAGGTCACCATCAAGGCCGGCCCAGACAACGCGCAACGAGCCGTTCGTTGGAAAACAACCGACTTGATTGAGGCGCAAGCGTAGTGGTGACACCGTGATCGCATGCAGACCGGCTAGGAGTGGAGCGACAAACCGTTCTGGAGTTTCACCGAGAAAATGGAGGGTTAAATGCATGCCGGCCGGGTCACTCCAGCGCACTGCCCGATTGTGGGCATATAAGCGCCTTTGAATATTATGCAATTCTTGACGCACAATTTGCGGTAGATCGAGAGCGATAAATAGTCGCAGCGTTGGCTCAGTATCAAGAGAGGGTTGGTTCATACTGAAATATTCCACGTTCAAGTAAAAGTGACCGTTCCTCAGAGTACGTCTGAATAATTCTCTTCCCGATACGTATCTCCTCTCTCGCCATCTTTCATCTTGGGAGAGGGAGAGCGCTGGGAGAAGGGCTGGTGCCTGAGTGGACTTCCACCTGATATGCCGCAGAACATCATCAGAAACCGACGCAGACGCGGTTCCACTCGCTCACGTCAGGACGTGGCCCAGAGGCCCGTAATCCCAGGTCATAGGAGCATTCGTCAGACACACTCTCGATTATGCAAAAAGTGTAGACTGATACTCGATGAACGTCAACTGACAGTTCAGGAGTGGTATCGCATATCAGAACGATCTCCGGTTACTCGATCCAGGCTTCTACGCTGGTTAAGAGGCTTTTCCACGTTTTAAGAGCCGGATCAAAACCCGAATTTCTTATCAGAAATGTACCGTACCCATGCAACCACTGCGTTGGGGACCAACGTTCTGTTCCGCCATCCGCTGCACGTTCCCGCTGCCGAGTAGGCAGCACCAGACGCTGCGCGTAACGGGTTGGGAGAGCGAGGTTCACCCCGCTCCGCTCACCTC
>Ga0197142_1000636_pt1 | contig 32449 bp, 30 predicted proteins | sample GBS60_MetaG_FD_148614 | JGI IMG/M metagenome (GOLD analysis project Ga0197142, IMG submission 148614) | Sediment microbial communities from Great Boiling Springs, Gerlach, Nevada, United States - GBS 60_MetaG | ecosystem: Environmental > Aquatic > Thermal springs > Hot (42-90C) > Sediment...
ATGATCCATTTTTGAGCTTTTATAAAATCAATAAAATTATTTCCTTTAAAAAAGAAAGGTAAATGTGAGATTAAAAAAAATAAAATAGAAAATAAAAAAATTAATATAATACTTGTTATTTTTTTTATTTTTAGAAGAAGAATAACTTCAACCATTAAGATGGGAATAGCAAAAAAACCAACTTTGGTTGATATAAACCATCCCAAAGATAAGCCGGCTAATATTGACCATAAAAATAAAAATTTAATATCATTTTTTTCTTTTATAATTCTTAAAAAAGAATAAACATGAATTAAAAAACCAAGAAGCTGTGGTAAATCAAGCATAGCAATTGTCATTTGATGAAACATCAGCGGTTCAAGAATAAATAAAAACAATCCTAGATAAATAAGATAGCTTTTTTTACCAAAAATTTCTTTTAGGATTAGAAAATAAATATAAAAACAAATGATAAATATAAAGATAGAAATAACTTGAGCATTTTTAAAAATCAAGATAGATAAGCCATAAATATATTTACCCAATGGAGGAGCTTCAGGATTTATATTAAATATATCACCAGTTCTTAAATAATCAACACCAGCCACTTGGTAGAGAAGTTCGTCACTAATAGATCTTGGACTTTGCGGAATTCGGTATTGAGAGTGATCAAATAAATCTTTGGCATATTTTTCATCAAAAGGTGTTGTATAAATGAAGCGATAGTGATATATAAGAAATAAGAAAATTAATAAAAATGGAATAAAGAATAAAATTTTTGAGAAAATATTTTTCATAAATTTTTGGTTAATTCAAAGAAGTATATTGCTGACTTATTTTTTGGTTTTTCAAATTTTTTAATTAATTTTATTGGCCAGTTTTTAGGAAAATTATTTCGATGGGGGAAAACAACGTAAATGTAATATTTATCTAAATCTTTTTGCCTGCCAAGCAAATGTCTTTCATCCAAAGGCCAATAGGCATCAACTAAAACACGATGTCCATCACGAGGAAGACTTGCCCGAAGCATATCGCCAATTAGGCCAAAATTACCTTCTGCCATCAAAATTACCGGTTTTTCTTTTGATTTTTTAATCGAAAAATCAATAATTTCTTTAACACCCCATCCAGCCGGTGGGCCTTCAATATATTGACCTCGATCAATTTTTGGGAAAGAAATGTTTTTAAAATCAAAAAGAATTTTATAATCAAAATACAAAGCTGAAATTAAAAAAATCATCAAAAAAAATATTTTTGCTTTTTTATTGAGTTGACTGATAAAAAACGAAGCAAAAATAATCATTAAGGAAGCAAAAAATATTAAGTATCGGGGAAAAATTACTTTGGAAATTGAGGCAATAATTAGAAAAGGGATTAAAAACCAAAGAAAAAGATAGAAAGTCAAAGATAGTTTTTTTTTAAAAAGAAAAAATAAACCAAAAAGTGTAAAAATTGGTAAAACAAATCCCGATTCCCAGATAATATTAATCAAAACTCCCAAAAAATTATTCCAAAACAAAGAAAAAGGTGCTTTTAAAAATTCTTCTTTCGTCATTAAAAAGGTGGTGTTTTTTATATCAATATAATGCATATAAGGGGATAAACGTTGAACGTTGTAAATCAAAAAGGCAATTATTATTACTAAACAATAAAGAAGATAAAAATTTAATGTTTTAATTAACCAATGTTTTTCTTTTTTAAAAAGAAAAGTTATTGGCGCTAAAAGTCCTAAAAAAACAAAAAGCTGAGTTGATGATTTGGTAAGAAGGGCTAGACCAGAAAATAAACCAAATATTAAAGCTAAATCTAAGCGAATATATTTAATAAGAACCAAAGAAAAAAATAAAATTCCCAAAAAACCCATATTAACGGCCGAATCAGTTAAAGCCATTCGGTCGTAAAAAAGAAAATAAGGAGTAAAAATGTAAAAAACGCTTCCTAAAAAAGCAACTCTTTTATTAAAAAGAAAAAAAAGAATACAAAATAAAAAAAATAAAGAAACAAAACCGGTAATAACTGAAAATAATCGACCAGCAAATAGGGGATGATTAGGAAAAATTTTTAAAAGAGAGATGGTGACCCATGTTTGTAACGGTTGTTTACCATCGGTTAATGAAATAAAACGCATTGATGCATCATGCCAAGCAGTTTTTGCCCAATTAATATAAATTCCTTCATCGGTAAAGATCGGAAATTTTTCTAGGTTAATTAGACGAGTTGAAAAATAAAGAAAAAGAAGAAAAAAAATTATTAAAACATCTTTTTTGGTAAAATTTCTTCTAAAAAAGTTTAAAATATCTAAAATATTAAACATATTTTGCTTTATTATACTTTAATTTAACAAAAAGATGAAAGAAAAAAAAATAGCCATTGTTTATGATTGGTTTGATAAATGGGGTGGGGTAGAAAGAGTGCTTTTGGTTTTGAATGAGATTTTCCCAAATGCTTTATTTTTTACTTCTTATTTTGATAAAGAAAAAGCATCATGGGCAAAAAATTTTAAAATCAAAACTTCTTTTTTACAAAAAATGCCTTCTTTTATAAAAAGAAGTCGAATTTTATCTCTTCCTTTTTATCCTTTTGCTTTTGAAACTTTTGATTTTTCTGATTTTGATTTAGTTATTTCTGTGACTTCTTTTTTTGCCAAAGGAGTGATTGTTAAAACGCCAGTTAAACATATAGTTTATCTTTTAACCCCAACCCGTTTTTTGTGGATTATGCCTCAAAATTATCATATTTTTGGTTTAAAAGAGTTCTTATTTTCCCCCTATTTCAATTACTTAAAAAAATGGGATTATGCTTGTGCTCAAAGGGCTGATAAAATTATTTCTATTTCAGAAACAGTAAGAAAGCGTTGTTTGAGATATTATCAAAGAGAGAGTGAAGTTTTATATCCACCGTTTGATTTGGAATATTGGAGAAAATTCAAAATTCAAAATTTAAATTTCAAAATAACAAATCAAAATTCAAAATTAATAAAAATTAAAAAAGCATTTTTTTTAGTAGTTTCAAGACTGGAAAGTTATAAAAAAGTTGATTTAGTGATTAAGGTTTTTAATAAAAGAAAAGAAAACTTAATTATTGTTGGGGAGGGAACAGAGGAGAAAAAGCTTAAAAAAATAGCGGGAAAAAATATTACTTTTTTTAAAAAATTAACCGATGAAGAATTGGCTTATTTTTATTCTCATGCTTTGGCTTTAATTATGCCTCAAGAAGAAGATTTTGGCTATGTTGCTTTAGAAGCGCAATTTTTTGGAACGCCAGTTTTAGCGTATAAAAAAGGTGGTGCGACAGAGACAATAATTGAGGCGAAAACTGGTTTATTTTTTGAAGAACAAAACGAAGAATCTTTAAATAAAATAATTGATTATTTTCTCTTAGTTAAGAAAAAAATAAAATATCAAACTCAAATTAAAAGTTTAAAAAATCTTAAAAAATTTGATAAAATTAGTTTTATAGATAAATTTAAAAAAATCATATGAAAATTGTTATTTTTGCGGGGGGTACCGGAACAAGACTTTGGCCTCTTTCTCGAAAAAAATCACCAAAACAATTTGAAAAAATAGTTGATGACTATTCTACTTTACAATTAACCGTTTCTCGTTGTCTTTTAAGATTTTCTGAAAAAGATATTTTTATTTCCACTAATGTAAAATATAAAGAAATAATTGAAGAACAACTTCCTCAAATTCCCAAAAGTAATTTCATTTTTGAACCAGAGAAAAAAGATGTTGGTCCAGCGATTGCTTTGGTTTGTGGAATTATCAATAAACGTTTTCCAAAAGAACCTTTGGCGATTTTATGGAGTGATCATTTAGTAAAAAGAAATAAACTTTTTATTGATATTTTAAAAAAAAGCGGTAATTATATTGAAAAAAATCCTGAAAAAATTATTTTTATTGGTCACAAACCCCGTTTTCCAAGCATTAATTTGGGATATATTCACTTTGGTGAAGAAAAAGAAAAAATTGATGGTTTGATTTTTTATGAATTTAAAGGTTTTAAATACCGCCCAGATAAAGAAACAGCGGAAAGATATGTTACTTTAAAAACCTATGCTTGGAATTTAGGTTATTTTGTTACCACTGCAAATTTTATTTATCAACAATTTTCCCAATTGGCTCCAAATATTTACAAAAATACTGAAAAAATTTTGTCTTATTATGGAAAAAAAGAATTTTCTTCAGTATTAAAAAGAGAATATGGAAAGGTGGAAAGTATTAATTTTGATAATGCAATTTTAGAAAATTTGGATAAAGAAAAAGCATTAGTGGTTATTGAAGATATTGGTTGGAGTGATATTGGAGCTTGGGAATCGTTAAAAGAAGCATTAGAGAATCATCCTTATGAGAATATAATTCGAGGAAAAGTTTATTTAGATCAAGTAAGAGACACTCTTATTTATAATTATGAAAAGGAAAAATTAATCGTTGGTATTGATTTAAATGAATTGGTAGTAGTTAACACATCAGATGTTTTGTTGATTAGTAGGAAATCTTCGGTGGCTAAGGTAAAAAAAATTGTTGAGAGTTTTGAAGGCACAGAGCATGAAAATTTTACTTAAACCTTTTTTTGGTCAGAATTATAAAAGATTTTTAAAACGTTTTTTAGATATTGTTTTTTCTTTGATTTTAATAATTTTATTTTTACCTTTAATAATAATTATTGCTATTTTAATAAAACTTGATTCTGAGGGACCTATTTTTGCTGATGTTCCTGAGCGAGTGGGTGAAAATGGTAAAAAGTTTAAGATGTATAAGTTTCGGTCAATGATTGTTAATGCTCACTATCTTCTTCGAACCGACAAACGTTTTAAAAAACTTTATGAGGAATATAAGCGCGGTAATTATAAATTAAAAGATGATCCAAGAGTTACTAAAATAGGTATATTTCTTCGTAAACATTCTCTAGATGAGATTCCTCAACTTTTAAATGTTTTAAAAGGAGAGATGAGTCTCGTTGGTCCTCGAGCATATTATCCTGATGAATTAAAGAATCAACAAAAAAAATTTCCCCACACTAAATCCCTTTTTAAAAAAGTTTTATCAGTAAAACCAGGAATTACTGGTCTTTGGCAGGTTTCTGGTAGATCAAATCTTGATTTTGAAAAAAGAATTGTTCTTGACTCATATTATGTTGATAATATATCATTTTTTAATGATTTAAAGATTATTTTAAAAACTCCCTGGATAATGATTACAGGTAAGGGAGCAATCTAAAAAAAGTTAAAAGTTTTTCTTCCGCTTGAATTTAAGGCGGATGATTAAACAAATAAAATTTTTAAATGAAAAGAAAAAAAATATTTTTTTATTTTTTTATAATTTTTATTTTATTTTTTGTTTTAATTTATTTTTTTGTTTTAAAACCAATAAAAGAGGTTAAGGCTAAAGGAGAAAAACTTTTAGTTTTATCAAAAAATTTAAAAACGACTTTCTCTAAAAATGATATTGATCTTTTGCAAAAAGAAATAGAAGATTTTGATTTGAAATATCAAGACTTTCAAAAAAGTGCCCAAAAACTTTTTTGGTTAAGTTTTATTCCCTATGGAGCTGATTTCAAAAATGCGGTTTTGGCAGGAAATTATATCATTAAAGCAATAAAAGAATCAGTTGAGGCTGTTTCTCCATACGCTGATTTGATTGGTTTTAAAAAAGGAGAGACAAATTTTGTTAATTTATCTGCTGAGGAAAGACTTCATACCGCTATTTTAACTTTAGATAAAATGCTTCAAAAAATTGACCCAATAGCTAATGATATTTCTTTAGCCAAACAACATATTGATAAAATTAATCCAAATCGCTATCCGAAAAAATATAAGGAGCAAATTAGTTTAATTAAAAATCAATTTGACGGTTTTTCTAGTCTTTTCATTGATGCTAAACCTATAATAAAAAATTTACCTGATATTTTTGGTAAAGATAAAGAAAAAACCTATTTTGTTCTTTTTCAAAACGATAAGGAAAGAAGAGCTACAGGTGGATTTTTGACTTTTTATGCAATTTTTAAAGTCAAAGATGGAAAAATCAGAGTAGTTGAATCAAATGATATCTATTCTTTAGATGAAACAATTTATCATCCAAAAGCCCCTCCTGAGATTCTTACTTATCATAAAGATGTTTATAAGTTTTTTTTACGTGATAGTAATCTTTCTCCTGATGTACCAACTTCAGTTTCCTTATTTGAATCTCTTTACAAAAAAAGTAGTAAACGAATTTATTATGATGGAATTATTTTTATCGATAGTAAAGTTTTAGTTGATCTTTTAGAAATTTTTGGCGATACCCAGGTCTCGGGAGTTAATTTTTCTGCTAATATTGATAGGCGGTGTGATTGTCCTCAAGTTATTTACACTCTTTTTGATATGGTGGATAGACCAACTCCATATATTCGGGAAAATAGAAAAGGAATTTTAGGTGATCTAATGTATGCTCTTTTATACAAAGCTTTAGGTTTTTCTCCAAGCAAATATTGGGGTATTTTGGCCCAAACGATGTTTGATAATTTAAAACAAAAACATATTATTTTATACTTTACTGATTCTTCTTTGCAAGAAGCAGCAGAAAAAGTGAATTTTGCCGGCCAAATAATTGATTTTTCATCTGATTATCTTCATATTAATGGTGTTAATTTTGCCGGTGCTAAATCTAACATGTTTGTTAAAGAAAAGATTACTTCAAAAACTTTTTTTGAAGGAGGAAAAATAAAAAGAGAGGTGGTTATAGAATATCGTAATCCTTATCCTCACTCTGATTGTAATTTAGAGCGAGGTGGTTTGTGCCTTAATGCCCCCTTAAGAAATTGGGTTCGTTTGTATGTCCCAAAAGGGTCAAAGTTAATTAATTTCTCTGGCTCAGAAAAAGAAGTCAAAACTTATGAAGACTTAGGAAAAACTGTTTTTGAGGGTTTTCTAAGAGTTAATCCTCTAGGAAAAGCAAAAGTTTTCGTGTCTTATTACTTACCAGACAGTATTAAAAAAGAAAATTATCGTCTTTTATTGCAAAAGCAACCGGGTGTTCAAGATCAACAGATTACTGTATCGATAGAAAATAAAAAAATTTATGAAGGGGTTTTTGATACCGATAAAGAACTTAAATTTTAAGGATAAAGAGAATGAAAGATATTTTTACCACCAAGGCTATTGTTATCAATAAAAAACCGCTTCTTAGTGCTAATTTATTACTGACTTTATTTACTTCAGAAATGGGAAAGATTAATATTTTTGCTTTTGGAGTAAGAAAGATAACGAGTCGTCGTCTTTCATATTTTCAAATTGCTAATTTTTTGAAAGTAGTTGTTAGAAAAAAAGATGAAAAATTTTATCTTAAAGAGGTAGTTTTAATTTCTGCTTTTTCTTCGATAAAGGAAAATAAAGACAAGTGGGAATATCTTTATCGGTTTTTTTATATTTTAAATAAAATTTTGCCTGAAAATGTAAAAGATAAAAAAAATTTTTTTTTAACTTTAGATTTTTTAGTTCATTTATCAAAAAAAGAAATGAATTTTCAATATTTCAATCAATTTTTAAATAAACTTCTTTTCAATTTAGGTTACATAAAAAAAGAACAATTATTTTTAGAAAATTTGAAAATAGTTGAAAAAATAATTGAAGAAAAAATTCCTAATTTTTCGCTATAATAATAATTTATGATAGAAAAAATTATTGCATTAGCAAGAAGAAGGGGTTTTATTTATCCTTCATCAGAAATTTATGGAGGAATTAGCGGTTTTTGGGATTATGGACCTTTGGGAGTAGAACTAAAAAACAATATTAAAAAGCTTTGGTGGAAAGATATGGTTTATAAACGTGATGATATTTTAGGCTTAGATGCTTCAATTATTATGAACCCTATTGTTTGGGAAAGATCTGGACACGTTGCTTCTTTTGCTGATCTTTTGGTTGAGTGTAAAAATTGTCATCATCGTTTTCGAACTGATAAAATCGAAAAAAATACTTGCCCTGATTGTGGTAAAAAAAATAATTTTACCAAACCAAAAAAATTTAATATTTTAACTGAAGTTTATTTAGGAGTGACCGAACCCAAGCAAAAAGCTTATCTTCGAGGAGAAATTACCCAAGGAGTTTTTGTTAATTTTAAAAATGTAGTTGACTCATCAAGAGTCAAAATTCCTTTTGGAGTTGCTCAAATTGGAAAGGCTTTTAGAAACGAAATTACTCCAGGTAATTTTACTTTTCGCAGTCGAGAATTTGAACAAATGGAGTTAGAATTTTTCATCAAACCCGATGAAAAAGAAGGTCAAAAATGGTTTTCTTATTGGAAAGAAAAAAGATTCTCTTGGTATGTTAATCTTGGGATTAAAGAAAAAAATTTACGTTTTCATGATCATAAACCTGATGAACGAGCTCATTACGCTCGTTTTGCAACAGACATTGAGTATCAGGCACCTTTTGGTTGGAGTGAGTTTGAGGGAATTCATCATCGAGGTGATTGGGATTTATCGCGTCATAATTTAACTTATAAAGATCCAATTAGCAAAGAAGAATTTATTCCTTGGGTAATTGAAACTTCAGGAGGAGTTGATCGAGCAGCTTTGTTTTTTTTAATCGATGCCTATTTTGAAGAAAAAGATCGGGTGGTTTTAAAACTTGACCATCGTTTGGCTCCAGTAAAGACAGCTGTTTTTCCTCTTTTAGCTAACCGTGAAGAATTGGTAGAAACAGCAAAAAAAGTTTATAATTTAATTAAGAACGATTATATGGTGGTTTTTGATGATCGAGGGAATATTGGTAAGCGCTATTTTGCCCAAGACGAAATCGGAACACCATTTTGTGTGACTATTGATTTTCAAACTTTAAAAGATAAAACAGTGACAGTTCGTGATCGCGATACTAAAAGACAAGAACGGGTAGCAATTGACCACTTAAAAGATTATTTAAATCATAAAATTATTAATTTAAATTAAAATCTTTATGGTATTTAAAAAGAGATTTTATCCACTATTTGCTTTTGTTTTTTTAGTTTTAGGTATTTTTATTTTTTTTCTTTTTAAAAATAACCGTTTGAAAAAAAAAGAAAGTTTTTCGTTGGTTGTTCCTACCGAGATTTTAATTCCCACGGTTGATTCTTCGGTAAAGGTTGATTTTAAGTCTTTTAAAAAAGGTGAAATTGTTTTAACTATCGCCAATGCCCCAAAAGGAACAAAAGAAATAGATTTTGAATTAAGTTATCAAGCGATAAACACTGATGTTGGGGATGGGGGTGAAGGGACGGTAGAACAGGGGATAATTGGTAAATGTTTTAAAGTTTTAGAATCTTGGCAGTGTGGAGAAGAAGATAATGTTGGTGGTCGAAAAATAGTCCTTGGCACCTGTTCCTCTGGTGTCTGTCGATATCATGATGTTGTTGGACCAATAAAGTTAAATCTAAAATTTAGTGGTAGTTATGGAGAAAAAATTTATGAAAAGGAATTCAAAATTTAATTTTTTCAGAAAGGAGGGAGAAATATGCCTAATCTAAAAACAGCAAAAAAAAATTTAAGAAAAACTAAGAAAAGAACGGCTTTAAATAAAAAGTATGAGAATAAAATTGATTATTTATTAAGAAAAATTAAAAAGGGAGTAAAAGAAGGAGCAAAAAATTTACAACAATTACTTAGTAATCTTTATAAAGCATTCGATAAGGCCGCCAAAGAAAAGGTAATTCATAAAAACAAAGCTAACCGAATTAAATCTAGGATAGCAAAATTAATAAAAAATAAAAAATGAGCTTTCGTATCAATCTTTTAACTGAAAAAAAGCTATCGGTAGTTGATAAACTAGTTTATTTTTCATTAAATTATTTACGTTATATTATTGTTATTACTCAATTGGTGATTATTTTTGTTTTCTTTTATCGTTTTCAGCTGGATCAAAAGATTATTGATTTGAAAGAAGCAGTTAACCAAAAAAAAGAAATTATTCAAGTTGTTTTACCATTGCTTTTTGAAGCAGAGATTGTTGAAAAAAAACAAGAGGCAGCAAAATCGATATTAGAGCAGCAAGAGAAAATTCTTTCCATGTTTAAATATTTTATTTCTATTTTTCCTCAAGGTTTAACTTTAAAAGAGATGAGGGTTTCTTCCGATGGCATTGAAATAGTAGGAACCGCTTTTCGACCTGAGTACTTACAGGCTTTTGTTAATTTAGCTAAAAAAGAAAAAAAATTTAAAAAAGTAAATCTTAAATCGATTAAAAAAAGTGAAGTAGGTTATGAGTTTGAGTTAGTATTTTCTCAATTTTTATGATTAAAAAAGATATATTTTATAAAAAGGCTAACGATTATACTTTTTCAGTTTTATTTTTTTTGGTTTTTTCTTTTTCTATATTTTTTATTGTCCGACCAACACTTAAAACTTTATTTTCTTTAAAAAAACAAGCAAAAGATTTAGAGGAAGTCAATCAAATTTATGATCAAAGAATTGTAATGATTGCTAATCTTCAACAGTTTTTAGAGAATAATCGAGAAAAGCTTCCTTTATTGAAAGAAGTAATACCCGATAAACCAAATTTAGCAAAAGTAATTGATGATTTTAATAAAGTTTCAAGTGAGAGTGGTTTTTTATTTACAAAAATCAACACCGAGGAAATTAGTCTAAAAGAAGCCAAGGAAAAAAAATATAAGCAGGTAGTTTTAAATATTGAGGGGGAGACTGATTTTGAAAAGATGATTAATTTTTTGGAAGGATTATTAAAACAAAGACGATTAAAGATGATTGAAAAATTGATAGTGACAAAAAGTGAGGAGAGCAGTCCTTCTGGTTTATTAAAAATTCAAATGGAGATCAAAGCCGGTTATTTATGAAAAAAAAAGAATTTTTTTGGATTTCTTTAACTATTTTTGTTACGGTAATTATTTGGATGATTGCTGATATTCAACATGCTTATTACAAAAGAAAATTAAAAGTGCCTCAATTGCCAGAAATAAGAGATTATCAATTAAATGATGAAATCCTAAAGATATTAGTTGAAAAACAACCATAAAAATTATGAGTTATTATTCCCAATTATATTTAAAAAATAAATCGACTATTCCATTACCTTTGGCAATTTTTGTTATTTTTATAATCACTATTTTTTTTGCCAATATTTTTCACAAACAATCTTTATCTTCTAAAGCAACCAAAAAGCTTTTGAAACGACTAGAAATTACTAATTTAAATCCAAATCAAGCAACAGTCGTTTGGGAAACCGAAGGAAAAACCACAGGTTATATTCTTTATGGAGAAAACAGCCAAAAATTAACATTAATTGCTTTGGATGAACGAGACACGGCTAATAATAAAAATAAATTTTCTTTTCATTATGTTAATTTAAAAAATCTTTCTCCTCAGAAAAAATATTTTTTTGTTATTATGTCTGATAATCAAGTAATTAAGAAATATGAAAATGAGCCTTTTAGTTTTTATACTCCAGGAGATAAATTACAAAACAAAACACCAACTTTAATCTATGGCAAAGTTTTTAAAGAGACCAATGTTTCTTTGGCCAATGCGATTGTTTTTTTAAATCTTAAAGATTATTATTCTCTATCTTCTTTTACTAAAGAAACAGGGGAGTTTCTTATTCCTTTAAGTGTAGTTTATAGTTTAAAAGATCTAAAACCAAAACTTCCTTCTGTTGAAGAAAAAGTGTTAATCGAGATTATTTCTGAGGAGGGATTAAAGACCAAAGTTGAGGGAAAAATAAGTCAACTTTCTCCTATTCCTCAACCATTATTTATTGGTAAAGATTATTCTTTTATTTTTGAAGAACATGTTTTGGGAGTAGCAACTGAGGTAGAAAGTTATAAAAAGGGAGAAATAAAAATTATTTATCCTCAGGAAAATGCCGTTATTCCTGGTTTTACTCCTCTTATTAAAGGAACCGCTTTACCAAATAAAGAAGTATTAATTCATCTTTTTCAACAGGGTGGCAAAAAAAACTATAGTGCCAGAATTAAAGTTGATAAAAACGGATTTTGGTCGATAAAATTTTCTGAAAATTTAGCTTTAGGAAATTATCTGCTGGAGTTAAAAACTAAAGACGATCAAAATAAAGAAATTGAGTTACAACGGCGTTTTCGTTTGATAGGTAATCAAGCAATTTTTGGTCGAGTTTTGGGTGAGGCTACTCCTTCGGCAACAATTGAACCCCAACCAACACCAACTTATTCATCCCAACCCACCCAAGCGGTAGAGTTACCCACACCTTTTCCTACCGTTTTTTATTCTACACCAACCCCAACTCCTTTTGTTTCTGGTCAAGGCAATATTCTTTTGCCCACTTTTTTGGGGATTTTGGCGATTTTTTTTGGTTTGCGACTTTTTTATAGTTTTTGATATGATTGGTTTATATGGAAGAAGTAATTATTTTTTTTTCTTCAATAAGTAAAATTTCTTTAATTAGTTTTGTTATTACTCTTATTTTATTAGGGTATCAGATTTATCTTTTTAAAAAAGAGATAAAAAGAAAAAAAAGCAAGCTTAATCTACCGGCTTTTAGAGAAGATTTAGAAACAAAACAAAAAAAAACTTCTTTAATAATAGAAAGAAAGAATGAAGAGAAAGAATTATCAACTTCTTCTTTTTTTTTGAGAAAATCTTTTATTATTCTTATTTTATTTTTAGTTTCGTTTTTTGTCTTTATTTTTACAATAATAAAAAACAAAGAATCTCAAGAGTTGCCTACTAATCACTCATTAACTAATGAAGAAGAAAAAATAATTTTAACAGGGAAGATAAAAATATATAATGAAGAATGGCAAGAATTAAGCGATGAGGAATTAAAAAGTTTAAAACCGGGACAAAAGATTGTTATTGGTGTTGAAAAAGTTGGATTTTCTGATATTGATATGGCAAGAATTAAGGTTAATCAAGGAACATGGGATGAAAAAACGATTACTCAAAGTTTTAATCCCGAAAAAAATGTTTTTTATCGAGAATATCAAATTGCAACTTCTGATTCTTTTTTAAAAATTGAGGCCCAACTTCATTCAAAAAAGGAAGGGTGGTTGGGTGATTAAAATATGAAAAAAGAAAAAATTATTACCATTGGGTTATTTATAATGATGATTTTTATGATTGGGGCAATTTTTTATTTTAGTTATCTTTTGATGGAGGCACCAACTGAGGAAAAAACAACCTCAGCCATTGCTCCTAAAAAAACTAAGGCCCAAGTTGCCACAAGCGAAAGGTTTATTGCTTTAAATCGAAATGATTCCGAAGCTTTCACCCCATCACCAACTTCTTTTAATTTCTCATTTTCGCCAACACCGCAAAAAGAGGCAACTCCAACTTTAACTGAAGAAATACCAACGCCTACCGAAATTATTCTAGCAAAAGCCAATACCCCAACTCCGCTTCCTTCTAATAATCTTTATTTATCACCAACTAAAATTGAAACCTTACCTTCTTCTGGGACAATTAATCGAAGTTTGATTCTTATTGGCGTGGCTATCATTTTTCTTTTTTATTCTTTGTTTTTTTAAGAGTATTTTTATAAGATTTTTATGGATCAGTTTTTTGAAAGTTTAAATGAAGAGCAAAAAAAAGCAGTTTTTTTTGTTAATGGTCCTTCTCTAATTTTGGCTGGTGCGGGTTCTGGAAAAACACGAGTTTTAGTTGCTAAAGTCGTTTATTTGGTTAAAGAAAAAAAAGTTGTTCCCTCATCGATTATGATGATAACTTTTACTAACAAAGCTGCCTCTGAAATGAAAGAAAGGATTAAAAAAGAATTAGGAGCTGTTAAACTTGGCTATATTGGGACTTTTCATTCTTTTGGGGCGTTGGTTTTGCGTCGTTTTTGGAAAGAGGCAAAATTGAGTAAAAATTTTTTAATTTATGATGAGGATGAGCAAATTAATTTAATTAAGAATATTATTAAAAAAGAAAAAATAGAAAAAATGTCACCCAGTTTTTTTGCTTATTATATAAGCTTAGCAAAAAACGAAATGATTGTTCCAGAAAATTTTTTAGAAAGGTTTTCTTTTTATAAATCGGCCTTGGTTGGTCAAGTTTATTATCTTTATCAGAAAGTATTGGAGAAAAACAACGCCTTGGATTTTGATGATTTACTTTTAAAGACGGTTGTTCTTTTTAAAAAAAACTCTTTGATTTTAGATTTTTATCAGAGGCGTTTAAGTTATTTTTTGATCGATGAGTTTCAAGACACGAACTTTTTACAATACGAGTTAATAAAGATTTTAGCAAAAAACCCAAAACAGATAACCGCCGTTGGTGATTTTTCGCAAAGCATTTACTCTTGGCGAGGAGCAAAGATGGAAAATCTTTTTGCCTTTCAAAAGGATTTTTCAAAAGTTTTCATTTTTTATTTAGAAAAAAACTATCGTTCTACCCAAAAGATTTTAAACTTTGCTTATCAGATTATTTCTCAAAATCAGACCCATCCTATTTTAAAACTTTATACCGATAAAAAAGAAGGAGAAGAGGTAGAGTTTTTTGAAGCAGAAAATGAAGAGGAGGAAGCTTTTTTTGTGGCAAAAAAGATTTTGGAAATTAAAAAAAACTCTTCTTTTTTAAATGAAAATATTGCGGTTTTATATAGAACTAATACTCAATCACGGATAATAGAAGAAGTTTTTTTACATTTTGGTATTTCTTATGTGTTGATTGGTGGGGTGCGTTTTTATGGTAGAAAAGAGATAAAAGATATTCTAGCTTTTCTTCGTTTATTGATTTACCCTAATGATGAACTTTCTTTAGAGCGGGTGAAAAAATTAGGAAAAAAAAGGTTTTTAGCATTTAAAAATTTTTACGAAAAAATAAATTTGGATTTAAGAAGTTATTCAACTTTAGAACTTATTGAAAAAATTTTAAAAGAAACCGATTATTTAAGTTTATACCGAAGCGAGATTGAAGAAGATTTTTCTCGTTTAGAAAACATTAATGAGTTGAAATCAGTTGCTTCTAATTTTCCTAATTTGATTGATTTTTTAGATCAGGTGGCTTTAGTGGAGTCGGAGTATTTTGAAAGTGAAAAAAAAGAAAAAGAAAAAAGCAAAGTTAAACTTATGACTTTACATCAAGCCAAAGGTTTAGAGTTTGACTATGTTTTTATTGTTGGCGTTGAAGAAGGTCTTCTACCTCACAGTCGCAGTTTTGATGATTGCCAAGCCTTGGAAGAAGAACGACGGTTGTTTTATGTGGGGATTACTCGAGCAAAAAAAAAGCTTTATATCTCTTTTGCAAAAAAAAGATATATTTTTGGCAGATACCAATATTCGTTAAGATCGCGATTTTTGGAAAACGTTTTGAAAGATTAAAAAGCTTATTCATGTTAAATAACAAAATATGAAAAAAAATAAATTTGAGGAAAAATATAGCAACAAAGAAGTTGCCTTTTTACTACGAAAAGTAGCGGCGGTTTATCTTTTAACCAATGAAAATCGTTTTAAAATTATAGCTTATCAAAAAGCTGCAGATAGCGTTGAAAATTTATCACGAAATATTTTTGATCTTTGGCAAGAGGGAAAATTAAATCAAGTGGCAGGAATTGGTAGTTCTATTGCTTCTTATCTTGATGAATATTTTAGAACAGGTCAGAGCCTTCATTTTGATAAGATATTAAAAAAAATTCCCGCCTCAGTTTTTGAGTTGATGAATGTGCCTGGAATTGGTCCAAAAAAAGCTTTTCGTTTGGTAAAAACGCTTAAACTTTTTGATAAGAAAACGGTAGTTTTAGATTTAAAAAACGCATGTTTAGCTGGAAAAGTAGCTGAAATTGATGGTTTTGGTGAAAAATCTCAAGGCGAGATCTTAAAAGCGATTAATCTTTTTGAAAAAAGAAAAAATTCTTCTCAAAGAATGCCTTTAACATATGCTTTTTCTTTAGCTAAAGAAGTAATTGATTATTTAAAAGAGAATCCTTTGGTAAAAGAGGCGGTAGCTTTGGGTTCTTTACGACGATTTGTTCCAACTATTGGCGATATTGATATTTTAGTAAAAACTAATAGCGATAAGGAGGTTGTTAATTATTTTGTTCAATTTCCTAAAACAATTAAAATCGATAATGCTGGTGAAAAAAAAGCTTCAATCATTGTTTCTCCCGAGATAAGGATTGATCTTCGAGTTGGTGATGAAAAAAGTTATGGAGCGATGCTTCAGTATTTTACTGGAAGTAAAGCTCATAATATAAAAATACGTGAATATGCTTTGAAAAAGGGTTATTCGCTTTCAGAATATGGGATAAAAGATTTAAAAACTAATCAATTTTATCAATTTGAAAAAGAAGAAGATTTTTATCGGTTTTTAGAACTAGAATATATTCCGCCTGAGTTAAGAGAAGGAACCAATGAGATTGAGATAGCACAAAGTTATAGAATACCAAAGTTGATTAATCTTTTTCAAATCAAAGGCGATTTGCATATTCATTCTTCTTTTGATTTAAAACCTTCACATGATTTAGGAGAGGCGTCGTTTTTGGAAATTGCCAATTATGCTAAAACTTTAGGTTATTCTTATATTGGTTTTGCTGATCACAATCCTAAATTTGGTGGTGGTTTAAGTAAAAATGAAATAGTTGATATTTTAAAAAAAAGAAAAGAAGTCATTGATAAATCTTTAAAAAATTTGTCAATTGATTATTTTATTGGATTGGAGGTTGATATTTTACCTGATGGTCGATTAGCTTTACCAGAAGAAGCAGTTACTTTTGTTGATTATCTTATTGTTTCAATTCACAGTGCTTTTTTTCAGCAAAAACAAAAAATGACCAAAAGGATATTAAAAGCTTTAGATTTTCCCAAAGTAAAAATTTTAGGTCATCCAACCGGGAGGCTTTTGGGAAAACGGGAAGAAATCGATGTCTTTTGGGAAGAAGTTTTTGAAAAAGCAAAGAACAAAAACATTGCTTTAGAAATTAATGCTTGGCCATTGCGTTTAGATTTACCTGATATTTTGGTAAGACAAGCAAAAAACTTTGGAGTAAAATTTATTATTAATACCGACGCCCATTCTTTAAAAGAGATGGAGGGAATGTTTTACGGTGTTTCAGTAGCCAGACGGGGATGGTTGGAGAAGGATGATGTTTTAAATACTTTCGAATATGGAAAGTTTAAAAAGTGGTTGAAAAATTGAGAATAGTTAAACGTTTAAAGTTTAATGTTTAGTGTTAGATGTTAGCAGTTAGATGTTAGGTGATTTTATGTTTTACGATAAAACAGGAAAAAAATTAACCATAAGAGAAGTTTTTCAAAAAATAAAAAATCGGATCTTTAATATTTTTTTAGAATTTGAAGTTTTCTTGCTTCATCTGTTGGGTTTTTTACCCTCGCATCATCTGCGTCGATTTTTTTATCGTTTGGCTGGAATAAAAATTGGTAAAGGATCTACAATCCATATGGGAGCGCGTTTTTATGATCCAAGAAATATTGAAATCGGAGAAGATTCTATTATTGGTGAAGAAGTAGTTTTGGATGGAAGGGATAAGCTAATTATAGGTAATCATGTTGATATCGCTTCGGAAGTGATGATTTACAATAGTGAACATGATATCAACAACCCTTTTTTTTTGGCTAAAAATGCGCCGGTTATTATTGAAGATTATGTTTTTATCGGTCCAAGAGCGATAATTTTACCGGGAGTAAGAGTTGGAAAAGGAGCTATCGTTGCGGCGGCGGCAGTTGTGACTAAAGATGTTCCCCCTTACGCAATAGTTGGAGGAGTACCGGCTAAAATTATTGGTGAGCGAAAAATTAAAAATCTTTACTATAGGCTTGGAAGAGCAAGATGGTTTAGATAAAACTTAAAGATTATAAAGAAATAGAGATTTTCTAAGATTAATATTAAGATATATTTTTTATTCGCTTACCCCAACAAGATACACTGCTTGCCAAGGATGATAATAAGAAAAAAAATCTTTTTCAAAAAGGATCTTTCCGTTTTTTGTTACTTTGTAATGGAAATTAACTTTAGCTCCCCAGGCAGGAAAATCAATTTGTTTAATCACTCCCTTTTTTAAAGTAGGATCATCTTGATATTTTGGGGGAAGTGGTGGCACAACATCCCAAATTTTTGGTTTTTCGATTTCTACTTGTCGGCCGTCTTTTTTTCCAAAAAGATAAAAAAATAAAAGATTTTTTTCTTTATCAATTTTTGTTTGAATAAGAATGTAGTTATTGGTATCATTTTTGATTTTTAAATCAATCCAAGGCGCAAAAACTGTCGCATCAAAACCAGCTGGTAAATCGTTTTCGTAGTAAGACACACGATAGGCATGATGATTGCGTTCTATAATTGGAAGACCAGCATTTAAAGCTGCTCGAAAAAGGGTAGTTGATACTTGACAAATACCACCTCCATCTCCAAGAATTGTTTTTCTATCTTTGATAATATAGGCCGACTGATATCCCGATAAAGAAGAAACATCACCAATTGTTTCATTAAAAGAAAGAATTTTCCCCGGAGGAATTAATATGCCGTTAAATTTTGAAGTTGCTAAGATAATATTATGGATCCGAGAAGAAATTGAGCCGGTAAAATCAGATTTTCCAACACCAATTTCTTCTGTAATTCCAAATTTATTAATTTCTGAGAGTTTTATTTCTGGTTCAATTTTTTCAACTGGAAGTTTTATAAAAAAATTTTCTTTTTTCTCTTCAATCATTTTTTTAGTAATTTTATTTAAAGTAAAAAGGAATTTTTCTTCGTTTACTTTTTGCCCCCATACCTCTTTAGCAAAAGCGACAACTTTACCCTTTTCAAATTTAAACAAAGCATTTTTGGTAGGTTTTTCATATTTTTCTTTTGCGTTTTTTAAAAATTTTTTAATTGGTTGAGGATCAAATGTTGGCAAAAGCTCTATTTCAAACCGATTTAGGTTGAAAATGGTAGTGATTTTTTGATAGATTTTTGAAGGAAGGTGGGTAGTTCTTCCGATTAAAAAAGCGCGTTCGGCCGCCCCTTGACTGTCAAAATTAATCTTAATCGTTTTTGCTGAAAAAGTAGCCACGACTTCATTTTGATAAAAGATAGTAATCGTTTTTTCTTTTAACTTATTATTTTTTTGTTCAAAAAAGTTTATAATATCTTTTTTTGTTTTTTCTCCAAAGTTTATTTGATTAATAAAAACATTGGGATAGATTTTTTTTGTTGTGTTTATTTCTTTTTCTTTTTTTAAAAAATAAAGCCCTTTTGAAGTAAGAAATAAAAACAAAGTTAGGACGGTAAAATAAAAGGTTTTTTTTGCTATCATATTTATTAATACCTTATATGAATGATAATAAAGAAAAAGACAAAAAAAATCAACTATTTGAAACGGTGGTTGTAGAAAACTCAACCAATTCTTCTGAAGTGGAAGAGAATTTAATACCTGAAGAAGTATCGCCTGAGATAACTTCTCCTGAGCAGCCAATAATTAAAGGTGAAGAAATACCACCAGAAGCGCCGCCGGTTTTTGTGGAGAATAAAAGATCTTATTTTTTTTTCGGTATTGGAATTTTGGTTTTTTTAATCTTTTTTTTTGTTATTTTGAGGGTTTTTTTTTCTCAAAAAAAAGCATCAAAACCTGTTTCTTTAACTTATTGGGGTCTTTGGGAGGAAAAGGAGGTTTTTGAGCCTTTAATTGCTCAGTACCAAAAAAATAACCCTCATGTGAAAATTAACTATCAAAAGATGTCACCTCAAGATTATCGAGAAAAGCTTTTGGTTAGGACTCAAAATGGTCAAGGCCCAGATATTTTTCGTTATCACAACACTTGGGTGCCGGAGATAAAACAGATTCTTTCACCTTTGCCCCAATCGATCATGAGTAATGAGGAGTTTGAAAAGACATTTTACAAAATTCACCAAAAAGACTTGAAAGTTGGTAATAATTATTATGGTTTGCCGCTGACAATTGATGGGTTGGTATTAATATGTAATCTTGACTTGCTAAAAAAGGCAGGTATAGATAGTCCACCATCTACCTGGGATGAGCTAACAGAGATGGTTCCAAAATTAACGGTAAAAGATCTTCAAGGAAAGATATTAACGGCGGGTATTGCTTTGGGATTGACTTCTAACGTGGAACATTTTTCCGACATTTTTGCCTTAATGCTTTATCAAAATGGGGGTGATATAAAAAAATTAGATAGTGAGGAAGCAGCAGATGCTTTAGAAGCTTATCGAAAGTTTGCTGAGGGAGAAAATGCTTTCTGGGATGAGAATCTTCCTAATTCAATTACCGCCTTTATTCAAGAAAAAGTAGCAATGATCTTTGCTCCTTCTTGGGAGGTTTTGGTGATAAAAGCAGCTAATCCTGAAATTAACTTAAAAGTTGTCCCTGTTCCTTCACTTCCGGGAGCAGCACCAGTTAGTATTGCCAATTATTGGGTTGAGGGTGTTTCAAAAGCCAGTCCTAATCAACTTGAAGCTTGGAAGTTTTTGCGATTTTTAGTGGAAAAAGACAATTTAACTAAATTCTATGAATTAGCTTCGCGGCAAAGACTTTTTGGTGAACCTTATTCTCGAGTTGATTTGGGACCAATTCTTTTGCAAAATGAATATTTAGGAGCGGTGATTAAACAGGCTGACTATTTTGTTTCGGTGCCCATGATTAGCCGGACTTTTGATAATGGATTAAATGATGAGATTATTAAATATTTAGAGAATGTCATCAATGCCACTATTGAGGGGGTTTCTTATCATGAGGCTTTAAAAACCGCCAAACAAGGAGTAGATCAAGTTTTTGAAAAATATCAATTATGATAAACTTTTCATTCTTTAATAAAAAAACCAAAGAAGAAGAAAAATATTTGGGACTGTTGTTGAAAGAGCAAACTGGGGTATTGATGATTTTGTCAAAAGTGAATGGGAAGTTTGTTCTTCAGCAAAAAGTTAATTTTTCTTACTCCAATGGTTGGGAAAATTTAACTGAAGATGTAAATGATAATTTAGGGAGTTTAAATCTTAAAAATGAGAAAATAGAAAAGTTAATTATTTTTATCTACTCACATTTAGTTGACCAAAAAACCAAACAAATACAAAAACCAGTGCTTTCGGCAGTGAAGCGAATGATTTTGGAGTTAAGTTTTTCTCCTTTAGGTTATGTTGAGGTAGAAGAGATAGTTGTTTCTCTATTAAAAGAAGAAGAAAATATGCCTTTAAACGCAATTTTAGTCGAGATTGATAAAACTCAGCTTTCTATCTTTGTTTATAAAGGAGATCAAATTGTGTTGAAAAAAGTGGTTAGTCGAACTGATAATTTTATTGATGATCTTTTGTCAATTTTTAAAGAAAAGGAAAAACAATTTCTTCCTTCAAGAATGATTCTTTATAACTCCGAAGATTTAGATCGAAAAGCCGAAGCTGTTCTTTCTTATCGTTGGCCTGAAGGATATTTTATTCAACTCCCAAAGGTAAGGATAATAAAAGAAGAAGAGATAATAAAGGCGGCGATTTTCCTTTTAGCCAATCAATTAAAAGAGGAAGCTAGTCTGATAGTCGAGAAGGAAAAAAAAACAGAAGAAAAATTAGGTTTTTTAATAGGAAAAGATATCAATGAGGAATCACCAAAAAAAACTGACAGCAATTTTTTTAAAAATCTTTTTTATTTCTTGGTCAAACTACCACCGTTTTTGTTACCTAAAGTTTCTTTTAAAATCCAACCTTTTTCTTTTAGTTTACCTTTTGTTGTTATTTTACTTTTTTTGGGAGGGATTTTTGTTAATGAGTGGTTTTTTCATCGATTGAGTTTAAATATTTATCCAGAAACAAAATCAATAGAAAAAGAGATAGTTTTTTTTGGAGCAATTGAAAAAGAAACCTTTTTTGACAAGCTAAAAATTATAACCAAAGAACAAGAATTTAAACTTTCTACAACTAAAAAGACTACCGGTGAAAAAGAAATCGGGGAAAAAGCCAAGGGCGAGGTGACAATTTTTAATAGCGATTTAACCACGGCGTACACTTTACCTAAAGGGACAATTTTAATTTCTGAGAATGGATTGAAATTTGTTTTAGAAGAAGAAGTAAAAATTGCTTCTGCTTCTGGTGATGCTTCAAATCCTAAGCCATCTTCCACCAAAGGAAAAGTAGTTGCTTTTTCAATTGGATCTGAGTATAATTTGGTTTCAGGAAATAAATTTTCAATTGAGGGGAAGTCAGCTAATCTTATTGCCAAAAACGAAATTGCTTTTTCTGGAGGATCGAAAGATAAAATTAGAACGGTTTCAAAAGATGATCTGGAGGAATTAAGAGAACAATTACTAGAAAAAGCAAGGACTAAAGCAATTACTGCCGAAAAAAACAAAAAGACAATTGCTAGCTTGAAAGAGACGAAGTTAAAAGAAGAAGAGTTTTCTAAGGAGTTGGGAGAAGAAGCCGAAGAAGTAAGCTTGACTGCCAAAGTTTACCAAAGGTTTTATTTTTATGATGAAAATCAGTTAAAAAATCGAGCTATTTTTTACTTACAAAAAGAACTGCCACAGAAGTTTAAGATCCAAAAAGAAACAATAAAGGCTAGTTTAATCAAAGCAGAAAAGAAAAAAGAAGACCAACTTAATTTGCGTTTTAAAATTAATGGGAAGGCAAATCGAGAAATTTCAATCGAGACATTAAAGAAAGAACTTGTTTTTGTTTCTAAGGAAAAGATGGCTGACATTTTAAAGGATAAATATAAAATAGCTCGTTATGATTTTAAATTAAATTCAGGTTTTTTGATTTTTGAAATAACACCTTTATTTGACAAAAACATTGAGGTAAAAATTTCTTATTAAAAATTAAATTTTTTTATCGCTATTTAATTTATGGCGCTTTATTCTTATTATAAAAAAAATAACTCACCTAAAAGAAAAATTGTTTCCTATTTATCTTACGTTTCTTTAACTGTTGGTAGTTTTCTTTTATTTTGGGCATTTTATCCAATTATTTCTTTTGAGATTTATTCACGTGTTCTTTTATCCAAAGAACTTAAAACACCGGTGGTTTTAGATGGAATTAATAAATCAATTAGCAATGGATTAATTTTGGGAAAATTTCATATTTTTTCTAATAATTTGTCCGATTTTACCAATGTTAATTTATGGTTTCCTTCGGTTGGGAAAAATAAAGTTGAGAAAAAGTTTTCAGTAAAAAAATACTATCTATCAATTCCAAAACTTAATATAAAAGATGCTTTAGTTGAGGCTGGAGGCGAGGATTTATCAAAAAGTTTAATTCATTATTTACCAAAGACAATGCCGGGAGAGTTGGGGAATGTGGTTATTTTTGGTCACTCAACTCTGCCTCAACTTTATCGACCTAATGACTATAAAAGTATTTTTACTTTTTTACCTTCTTTGCAAAAAGGTGATAAAATTTTTATTAAGATTGAAGATATTATTTATCAATATGAGGTTGTTGAAATGTTTGTTGTTTCTCCTAATGAAATTTCAGTTTTAAATCAGGAGTTTGATGGTTCATATTTAACTCTTATTACCTGTGTTCCACCCGGAACCTACTGGAAAAGATTGATAGTTAAAGCTAAATTAATGCCTTTTACTTTTGATTAGAATTGAAATAACCTATAGAATATGATAAAATATTCTTTATGAAAGAAGAGGCGGTTTTATCTGAAGGGATTTTAAAATATATTTATCTTTTACTTTATTTTTTTGTTTTTATCGGCGAAGGGATTAGATTTGTTTTTCGGTGGTTTTTTCTTCGTTGTTTTTTTTTATTTCTGGCGGTTTCTAAGATATTATTTACAATTTTAGCTTTTTTAGAAAGGCTTTTTTGGCAATTTCTTCTTATCATTAAAGCTTTTTTTGACCAAATTCCTTTAAAGGTTTATTATTTTAGCCTGGGGATTTTAACCACTTTTTTAATTTTGTTTTTTTACCAAAGTTATCTTTTTGTAAAAAGTCTTCCTTCTCCTTCAACCATTGGAAAAGTAAATTATCCACTATCGACCCATCTTTACGATCGAAATGGGAGACTTCTCTATGAGATTTATCGAGAGCAAAATCGAACTCCAATTAAACTTAAAGAATTACCGGCTTATGTCTATCAGGCAACTATTGCTATTGAAGATAAAGATTTTTATAAACATCAAGGAATATCTTTTTTGGCAATTTTGCGGGCGATTCGAGAAACTTTTTTTAAAAAAAATCTTCAAGGCGGTTCCACTATTACCCAACAGTTAGTAAAAGCTTCGCTTCTTACTCCTGAGCGTACCTGGCAAAGAAAGATAAAAGAGATTATTTTAGCTTTATGGACAGAAAGAATTTATACTAAAGACCAAATTTTGGAGATGTATATTAATCAAGTCCCTTACGGTGGTTCCGCTTATGGAGTGGAAGAAGCGGCTAAAACATATTTTGGCAAATCGGCAAGAAATTTAAGCTTAGAAGAAGCAGCGCTTTTGGCTGGTTTACCCCAAGCGCCATCAATTTATTCACCTTATATTAATCCAAAACTTGCTAAAAAAAGACGGAATGAGGTTTTGGAAGCGATGTATAAAGAAGGTTATATTAATGAAGAAACAAAAAGAAAGGCACAAGAAAAAGAAGTTGAGGTTTTACCCCCAAAAACATTTATTAAAGCGCCTCATTTTGTTTTTTATGTAAAGTCAAAATTGGAAGATCGATTAGGCACATCAATGGTTGAAGAGGGAGGATTAAGAGTAACAACAACTTTAGATTTATCAATTCAAGAAGAAGTAGAAAAAATTTTAAAAGAAGAGATTGAAAAAGTACGTCATTTGAATGTAGGCAATGGGGCGGTTTTGGTAACCAGACCAAAAACAGGAGAGATTTTGGCGATGGTTGGTTCATTTGATTATTTTAGTCAACCTTATGGAGCTTATAATGTTGTGTTAGCTTTACGTCAGCCAGGATCGGCGATAAAGCCGATAATGTATGCTTTAGCTTTACAACGAGGGTATACAACGGCAACCATTTTAGACGATTCGCCGGTTGTTTTTCAAATTCCTGGGGCTGAACCTTATCGACCAGTAAATTATGATAATCGTTTTCATGGGAGAGTTCCTCTTCGTTATGCTTTAGCTAATTCCTATAATATCCCTGCGGTTAAAGTTTTAGCAAATTTGGGTATTGATTCATTTATTGATTTTGCGACAAGATTAGGAATTTCTACCTGGAAAGATCGGTCTCGATATGGTTTGTCATTGGCTTTGGGGGGAGGAGAAGTGATTATGATAGATATGGCCAAAGCTTTTGGTGTTTTAGCAAATTTAGGAGAACAAGTAGATCTCATTTCTTATTTAAAAATAAAAAATAGTCTTGAAGAAACGATCGACGAGCCAAAAATTTCAAAATTACGTCGAATTAATCCGGGGATTGCCTATATTATTTCTGATATCTTATCCGACAATTTTGCCAGAACCTGGGCTTTTGGTCCAAATTCTTTTTTGGAGATAAAAGGCTATAAGGTAGCGGTAAAGACTGGGACAACCAATGATAAGCGCGATAACTGGACAGTTGGTTATACGCCTGAGTTTTTAGTAGTTGTTTGGGTGGGTAATAATGATAATTCACCAATGAACCCTTATTTAACCTCGGGAATTACGGGCGCTGCCCCAATTTGGAATCGGGTAATGATTTTTCTTTTGAAAAACTATGGAAGCGGTCTTTGGTATGAAAAACCAGAAAATGTTGTGGAAAAAAATTGTTATTTTGGGCGAAAAGAATACTTTTTAAAAGGAACTGAAAACAAGGTTAACTGTCAAGTTTCCTTTATCACCTCCGCCCCAGCACCTTAAAAAACTTTTTACTTTTATTTTTTCTTTTTTATTTCTTCAAAGCCGGTTGAAAGTTGGAGGACCTTGGGAATTATGATATTACCATCTTTTTGTTGATAGTTTTCTAAAATAGCAATTAAGATTCTCGGTGAAGCAATGGCGGTATTGTTTAAAGTAAAACAATATTCTTTACTACCATCTTTTTTTCGGTATTTAATATTTAATCTTCGTGCTTGGAAATCACCCATTATTGAATTGGACATTACCTCGCCATAAGCATTTCGATACGGCATCCAGACCTCAGTGTCATATTTAAAAATTTGGGGTTCACCCATCTCACCTGTTGATAAAATTACTCGACGATAGGGAAGTTTTAATTCTTCCAAAATTTCTTCACTGTTTCTTTGAAGTTCTTCATGAAGTTTTTTTGCTTCCTCTAAATTATTTTTAGCAATAATTACTTGTTCTACTTTCCAAAACTCATGAAGACGATAAAGACCTTTGGTATCTTTGCCATGCGAACCAGCTTCTTTTCTAAAACAGGCAGATAAAGCAACAAACTTCTTTGGTAATTCCTCTTCTTTTAAAATTTCACCACTGAAATAAGAAGTTACCGGCTGCTCCGCCGTTCCGGCTAAATAGGCATTATCATCGTTTAGTTTATAAGTATCTTGTTCTCCCCAAGGAAATTGTCCACAACCAAAAAGAGCAAAACCTTTAACAATGGCGGGAGCGATTAACGGCGTATATCCTTTTTTGACTAATTTTTGAAAAACATAAAAAATAATGGCTAAATGTAAGATGGCGCCTTCATTTTTTAAAAAATAACCCCGAAATCCAGAAACTTTAGCACCTCTTTCAAAATCAATAATATCTAAATCAGTGCCTAATTCGATATGAGATTTAACTTTAAAATCAAATTTTGGAATTTCTCCCCATGTTTTTATTACTTTATTAAAAGAAGCATCTTTGCCAACTGGTACTTCATCTATGGGGATATTGGGAACAAAAGATAAGAGATTATTAAGTTGTTTTTCAATTAGCGCTAATTCTTTTTCAATTGCTTGGAGTTTTTGTTTGATTTTTTTACCTTCTGTTATTGTTTCTTTTGTAGGTTTATTTTTGGTAAGTTTATTTCTTTGCTCTCTTAAAGTTTGAGATTGAGCAATGAGTTTTCTTCTTTTTTTATCAAGATCAAGGATTTTATCTAAGTTGATTTCTCGGTTTTTATTTTTGGCTGCTTTTAAAACTTTTTCTTTGTTTTGGTGGATAAAGTTTATGTCAAGCATAATATTATTTTATCAGATTTTAATTTTTTCGATAAGCCTTTTTAAAGCAATTAAACGGTGATTAATTTGTTGGTGTTCGTCACTAGTTAACTCTTCATAGTATTTGTTAAATTTTTTAACGATGAATAAAGCGCGAAAAGGATAACCAAAAGTTTTTTTATCACTTGGCTTTTGGGCAATATAACCTTCGATTTTTTCTTCTTCAAAAAATATTTTTTTGTTTTTGGGATCAAAAAAGCATAGGCAAACTTTAAGATAGGTAATTCGATTTCTTTTAGGAACATTTTTTAATCTTTCAAGAGTATAGTTTATTAATTCTTCATCACTTGCTTCATAACCCAGCCAGCGGCGAGATTTTACCCCTGGTTCATTGTTTAAATAGGGGATTAAAAGGCCACTATCATCGGCAATCGTTGGAAGATTTGTTTTTTTAGCATAAAATTTTGCTTTTATTCTGGCGTTTTCACAAAATGTTTTACCTTTTTCTTCTGGTTTTTCCTCTACTCTAACGTCTTTTAATGTAAGAAGTTTTATTTTTTGTTTTAACAGTAATTTTAGTCCATTTTTTATTTCTTCTAATTTTGCTTGGTTGGTTGTTGCAATTAAAATTTTTTTCATTTTTAAATTATACATTTTGATATAAAAATATCTATTGCAATTTTAAAATTTTAAATTATTATCTTATATTAAAAATAGTTAAAATTTTTTATTTTTTTTCCGCCTGAACTTTTGAACGGTTTTTTTAAATAAAAAAATGATTGAGAGATTAAAAATTAAAAATTTTTTCTTTTAAAGATAATTGCGCCCTCCAAGAAGGAGGGTTTTTTGTTTTATGGACATTTTTTGTCAAATCGATAAAAAATTAAAAGATCAAATAATTGATGAATCAGAAAATTTTTACCTTTTGCACGATGGTTTTCCTTTAATGGAAGGGCATATGCTTTTAATTCCAAAAAAACATTTTGACTGCTATTTAAATTTGGATAAAAATTTGATCAAAGAATTTAATTTATTTAAAAACAAAGTGATAGATTTTTTAACAAAGTATTATCAAAAACCAGTTATTTTTGAACATGGAATTGCTGGTCAAACAGTTTTTCATGCTCATCTTCATTTTTTACCAACTGATATTTTAATTACAAAACAAATTAAAGAAGTAGCAAAGATTGTAAAACCCCCCAAAGTTCCTTACTTGTATCATGAATTTAATGATAAAAAAAAATATTATCAACCGATAAAAAAAATAATTCCTGGCTTTTTTCATTATTATTATGCTTTACTCTTAAGTCAACCTAAAAATGGAATAAAAAGAAGTACTAATTTAAAAAAATTTTTATTAAAAGTTAAAAAGAATTATTTAAATTATGGAAAAAAAAGATAAATGCTCTTTTTGTTATGTTGGGAGTTATCCTTTTCCTCATTTTAAAGATTTTGGAAGAGCAAGATTAGATATCTTTCCAATTTTAGAATCAGATAATTTTCTAGTTAAACCCGACATTTTACCAACTAATCCTGATGGTCGACATTTTTTAGTTTTTCCCAAAACCCATGTTTATAACTTTGCTCAATTTGGTGGTAATTCTTTAATAGTTGATGAATTGGGTCGGTTAGTTTATCAACTTGAGCAAAGATTTGGGCCTTTAGTCATTTTTGAACACGGAGGGGTTGGAGAAGGTAATAATCATCAATCGGTTTATCATGCTCATTTTCATGCAATAGGGGGACTTGCGGGTTACGATATTATTTTTTATATTAAGGATATGGTTTCTGGTGGTTTTGGACAGGATGAAATTTATCCTTATCGGATTTTACCTGCTCCAAATTATGATTTTTTATCCAATCTTCATCCCCATTTTAATGGCCATCCCTACTTATATGTGAAACAAGGATCTCGGGCTTTATATATAGAAGATCAAAATGCAGGAATGAGATCACAAGTAACACAAAGAGCAATGCATCGTTGGTTTTCAGGTAAAGTTTTAGATTGGAAAAAAATTCCCGAAAATGAGGAATTTGCAAGAGAATCAGTAAGACGATTGGCTAATATTGTTGATTGGTGTTTGGGAGGAGAATACAACTCTCACCGGTTTTAATTTTTAAGCTGCTAAACTCACCAACCCAATCTCCATCTCTTGCCTACTTAATCCCCCGTGATGACCAAAAAAACGTTGTTCAAAAATGCCTTTTTCATACCACCAAATAGTTTGGTTTTCAAAAGGTAAAAGGACAAGGTTACCAACCCTTTTCAAAAAATTTTTTGAAATTTTTTCACCAAAAAAGCCTTCCTTAATTAAATCGTTGGTTTTGTAAACCAAGGCAACATCTTTTAATTTTTTTGATAAATAAAAAAAAGCTTCATCAAGAAATTCATCTTTAACGTATAAAAACATATCTCTTGGTGATCCAGCGGGTACTAAAAGTTGACCATTTTTATTTGTTTTTAACCATTTTTTTATTTTTGGGATTTTTTTATTTAAATAAAAAGTCATTTTTGGTGAAATTTCAATTTGACCGTGATCAGCGGTTAGTAAAAATAGAATATCTTTTTTTTTCTGAAATTCTTTTAAAAACAATCTTTCCATTAAGTTTAAAAAGGTTATAATTTCTTCTTCTGTTTGTTTAGAAGATGGGCCATATTGATGAGAAATTGAATCAATTTTGTCAAAGTATAAAAAGTAATAGCTTTTTTCTTTTTCTTTTTCTAAAATCTCAAAAAGATTGACAATGCCTTCGGTAATTGTTTTATAAGGGAAAATTTTTGTTGTTCCACGAAAAACAAAATTCGAATAAGGTGATGGTGTATATTCTTTATATTGAAAAATAAAACTTTTTATTCCGTTTTTTTTAAGAATTTGATAGAAAGTTTTTTTTGGATAGATATCTTTTGGTTTTATAGGAAATTGTTTAAGGCGGTTTTTTTCTTCTTTATTACCTGCTGTTGAATACAAAAGAGGTGCAATGATTACATCAACTTTTGGTTCGTAATAAAACCATTCAAAGACACCACTTTCTCCAACGGGTAAAGTTGTGTGTACGCAGGTTACATGAGCTGCGGTTGTTGAGGGGAATTGAGAAGTTAATTTAGAAATTAATCCGGTTTTTTCTATAAATTTAAAAAAAGGATGTTCTTGATATTTTTCAAAAAATCGCCATCCAAAACCATCGATTAAAAAAAAGATTATCTTTTGATAATTTTTATTAATGTTGGGAATAACATCAGTTGGTAGTTTTGAAAGCTTTGTTTTATTAAATTGATCAAGAATAAAGGATGGAATATTGGAGAAACAGTAATCTTTGTATTGAGGTTTTATTAATTCATTTTTAAAAAAAATATTTTCTTTTTTAAAAGAATTTTTATTTAACATTTGTTGATATTTTTTTAATTACTTTTTTAATTCCTAAACTAATAATTAAATCAGTTGCTCTTGGGCCAAATAATTTACCTGTTAAAACAAAGTAAAAACCTTGAAAAGCTTCTTTTGGATTGATATTTATTTCTTTTAAAGTTTTATTTATTACGTCTTGAATTTTTTCTTTTTCAAATGCTTCTAATTTTTCTAAATTTTTTTTTAAAGTTTTTAAAAATTTTTTTTGATTGTTATTTAAGGTGGAATTAGTTAGTTGAGAAAGATTATTTTTTGTTATTGTTTCTTCTTCTCTTTCAATGAGTTTTTTGGCATAAAAAATACGTTCTTCTAAAATAGTTATTTCTTCTTTATTTAACTTATCTTTTTTTAATCCTTCAAAAAATGAGATAAGATTATCTTTTTTTTGAAGAAGTAAATTATAAATTGTTCTAAATCTTGGCAAATAAAGCCTTTTTTTTGGTAAACTAGATACTTTTGAGAGTTCAATAATTCGAGCAAAATCAGTTAACACTTCACCTTTTTTTCCTGGGGGAATTTTTCCTTCTTTTTTATCAAAATAAGCTAAAAAACAGCGATCATATTCATCAAATAGGTTAAAAAGAGTTTGTTTGTTAGGATTAAAGTCGATATGACTGGTTATTGGGATTCGAACAAAAAGAAAACGAAGAACTTGGGGCGGTAGAATTTCTGCGACTTCTTTTGTAGATGAGCCAACTCCTTTGGAAGAAGACATTTTTTTCCCACCAATCGTAAACCACTCATACCCCCCAAATGCTTCCGGTGGGGGATAATTTAAAACTTCTTTGGCAATATGTGAGGCAACATCATAGGAGCCACCCGATGACATATGATCTTTACCTGATGATTCAATGGTAACGCCAATAACCGCCCAATGCGTTGGCCAGTCAACTTTCCAGACAAGTTTTCCATTTTCTCCCACCGGTTCAACTTTTCCTTCATAACCACAACCTTTGGCCCAAAAAACTTTATCGAAAAGACATCGATAATAGACATATTTACCATCCCATTTGTAGACATCAGTTGTGCCAATTTTTCCGCATTTTTGACAGATTGGATTATAGGGAAACCAATTTTTGCCAACAGTAGCTTTAGCCACTTTCTTATAAATTTCTCTTATTTTTTCAACATTATCTAAAATTTTTTTAATCACTTGATTCATCTTTCCTTCTTTATATAAAGTTGAGGAGTAAATAATCATTGGATGACAATTTAACTTATTAAAAACGTCAATAAACTCCTGAGCAAAGTAATGGGCATAGTTTTGATATTTTGGATCGGGGGATGGAATCTTATAAAGAGGTTTCCCCATATGAGGAAGATATTTTTCTTTATTAAGATAAACAGGCAAAGCATCCATTGGATCCATATCGTTAAAAACATATGAGAAGTAAGCGTTAACTCCCTTTTCTTTAAGAACCTTATAAACAAGATCATGAATCACAACACCACGAAGAGAGCCAACATGAATTCTGCCTGAAGGGGTTTTCATGTCATCGACCCACTCTTTTTTTAAATTTCTTTTCTTTATTTTTTGTACTAAACGGTCAACCCAAATCATAAAAAATTTAAAATTTTAAAATTAAAGTTTTAAAATTATAAGTCAAAATTAAAAATTAATTAATTTTAAATTTTTAATTTTAATTTAAAGATTTATATTTTGAATTTTTAACTAATTTTTGTGCCAATTTTAATTTCTTTATCAACCGTTATTAAAACACATTTTGAATGATCATCGTTTTCGGCAGCCAAAATCATACCATCTGATATTTGACCAGCAAATTTAGCTGGTTTTAAATTGACTAAAACAATAATATACTTGCCTAACAGTTCTTCTTTAGAATAATAGGGAACAAGAGCGGTGATGATCTGTCTTGGTTTTTCTTCACCAATATTAACTTGAAGTTTGTAAAGTTTGTCACGGTTTGGAATTTTTTCAACTGCGATAATTTTTCCAACTCGCATATCAAGTTTTTTAAAGTCATCAAAAGTTATTATATCATTCATAAACTTTTTAAATAACTAATAACCAATAACTTTATTATTTCTTTTAATTTTAGCAAATCATTTATTTTTATTCTTTCTTTTTTGGAATGAGAAAATTCGGTTGCATCGGCTAAATTAAAACATAAAAGGTTTTTCTC
>Ga0197142_1000638_pt1 | contig 32341 bp, 26 predicted proteins | sample GBS60_MetaG_FD_148614 | JGI IMG/M metagenome (GOLD analysis project Ga0197142, IMG submission 148614) | Sediment microbial communities from Great Boiling Springs, Gerlach, Nevada, United States - GBS 60_MetaG | ecosystem: Environmental > Aquatic > Thermal springs > Hot (42-90C) > Sediment...
CATGCGACTGTGCCATGCGGGCGCACAGAGTGCGCCCCTCCGACAAAGCCGGCCCTCGCGCCATCCCCCAAGAGCTGCGTCGGCCTGCGTGTGCACTTCTCATACGGACGCGCGGAGCGCGTCGCTAAGACAAACCCCCTGTTCGCGTCATCCTCGGTTTTAGGCCTGCAAGGCCCCCTCTCTTTGACCTTACCTCTTACATACAAGGGATGCGCTCTGCGCGTCCGCATATTACGCCAATACAGGTGCCCAGGGATTCTATTACCGGCAATGGTTGCACGAAGGACTGACGGTCTTGTGGGGATAACGTGTGGGTCGGGGCCCTGCCCCATTACGGGCGTGCACAGCCCGCCCCTTGACACCCGAGACACTTGCTCCGGAGGTTGCAACTTGCAACTTTAGGGGCTGAGCTTCCCCCCTTTGTGCCCGTAACTTCTGGATATTGTGTGACTTTCTTCTCGGGCACGAGAATTGCATCTTCAATCTTAAGACGATCCATGAGCCCAAGGGAGGGTATACATGCCCAGGAGATCCCAAGGACTAGAAGCCGATCCCCGAAAGGAGATAGCGGCCCTGAATCAGTTGGGCCACAGACTCCACCAGGAGGCACGCTACGATAGGTCCTTGGAGCAGTTCTGGAACGGACTTGTCAAGGCCAGGGAGCTCGGTGACAAGAAATGGGAGTGCATATCCCTCAACAACATTGGTATGGTCTATCAGAGCTGGGGGAAGTTCGACCATGCTATGCAGTTTTTCAGGCAGAGCATGAAATTAGCCCAGGAGATAGGGTACTCCAATGGGTGCGCCATAGCCCTCAATAACCTTGGCAGGCTGTATGAGGCCTGGGGAAGACTGGACAGGGCCGTAGAGAATTACCAGAAGGGACTGAAGCTAGCGTGCGTCGATGGGGAGCTCGGGACCCAGAGGCTCTTGAGGCTCAATCTGGCCATGTGCCTCGAGAAGCTCGGGCAATTCGAGGAGTGCAGGGTTCATCTCAGGGAGGTAGTGAGATTGGACGAACTCTTGGAACATCCTCAGCTGGAGCTGGACAAAGCGTATTTGGCCAGGATGGAGGGTCGTCCTTGAGAAAACTAGGAGGAGGTGTTCGAGCATGATGGAAGATCCCGGATTGAGGTTTTTGATGGAGGAAGTTCAGTACATGGCCCTGAGCTTCATGGGTCTAGTTTATCTGGCCAAAGTGATCTGGTTTCTCAAGAAGCCAACAGTGCGTGACAAAGCCCATCTCAAGGGGGATCCGGCTACAGGGGCTGTGGTCTCCTTGGCCAATATATTCATGCCTTGGGCAATGGAGAGCACGAGGATCCACTGGTACTTTTATCTCGAGTTCGCTCTCTTTCACTTGGCTGTCGCCCTGACCATCCTTTCCACTTTCCTCGTTCCCTTCGGCATGATGGAACCGGGAGATCCCTTCTCCAAAGTAGTGGTTGCGGCCATGGCAATGGGATTTGTTGTTGGGGTGAGGAGGCTCCTGAGGAGGATCACCAAGCCAGAGGTACGACTCATAAGCTCCCCTGACGATTATTTCTCCTTAGCGCTCCTTGACATTTTCTTCCTTTCCGGCATCTGGGCTCTGGGCATAGGGGAAAGGACCGCCATGTGGGTGTTCTTCATCCTCACCACTTTCTTCCTCGTTTATGTGCCCTTTAGCAAGATCTCCCATTACATAACGTATCCCTTTGCCAGATGGTACTACGGAGTCAATTTCGGGGGCAGGGGAGTCATAGTGAGAGCTTCGAGGGCGTTCCGTTGAACAAATGATCCCCTGAACCCTGCTTTTGGATGGACCCTTCCCAAACCCAAGGGAGGGGAACAAATCAGCGAATGAGAAGAGGAGGAAGATCAGATGCAGGACAAGATGGCCGCAGCCAAGGACATGGAGATCTCCCAGGCCAGCATCGCTCCAAAGCCAGAGGTGGCTCCCAAAGAGGGCCCAAAGCCGGCCTTCGAACCCCAAGACATCCCCAAGATGCTCGAGATCTTGGATCAAAGGATGAACAGGCTCCTCGCCTCTTCCTTGGCAGCCTGTGTTCACTGCGGGCTTTGCACTGAGGCCTGCCACTACTACGCCTCAACCAAAAACCCCGAGTTCGCCCCTGCTTACAAAGCCGACCTCCTGCGCAAGGTATATAAGAAAAGATACGACTGGCTGGGGAGGATCTTCCCTCGCTGGGTGGGAGGAAGGGACCTTGATTTGGAGCTGGCGGAAAAGATGTACGATCTCATTTTCGGGGCCTGCACTGTCTGCAGGAGATGCTCCTTCAACTGCCCCATGGGAGTGGATTACGCCTCCATAATGTCCACAGCCAGATACATGATGGCAGCCATGAACAGGCTCCCAGAAGGCCTCAAGGCGACAATAGATGTCCATCTCCAGACAGGGAACAATATGGGCATAACCGAGGAGGAGCTCATAGAGACCATCCAGTGGATAGAAGAGGAGCTACAGGCGGAACTGGAAGATCCCTCTTTCCGCATCCCCCTGAACGAGAAGGGGGCAAAGTATTTTCTCACCATGAACCCCAGGGAGCCCAAGTACTATCCCTTGACCATCCAGGCGGAGGCCAAGATCTTGCACGCAGCCAAGGAGAGCTACACCATATCCACCAAGTTTTGGGACGCGACCAACTACTGCCTTTTCACTGGGGATGTTGCCAACGCGAGGAAGATAGCCCAGTGGCAGGCAGAGGATGTGGAGAGATTGGGCTGCGAGTATCTCCTCGCAGCGGAGTGTGGTCACGGCTACCGGTCCATTAGGTGGGAGGCTGCCAATTGGCTGGGCAGGCAGCCCAAATTCAAGGTCATAGGGTTCCAGGAGCTCCTCGCCCAGTACATCCAGCAGGGCCGGATAAAGCTTGATCCCTCCAAGAACCCCCACAGGGTCACATATCATGACCCGTGCAATGCAGCAAAAAGCGGGGGAATCATAGAGGAGCCCAGGATAGTCCTGAGGGCTGCTGTGGAGGACTTCGTGGAGCTCAGGCACAATAGGCAGTATTCCTACTGTTGCGGTGGCGGGGGTGGTGCCTTGACCATGACCGAGTTCGCCAAAAGAAGGCTCGAGGCAGCAAAGGTCAAAGCCGAGGAGATCGCCCATACCGGGGCAAAGATAGTGGCCACTTCCTGTCACAATTGCGTGGACCAGCTCGCGGAGATAAACCGCCATTACAAATTGGGTGTGGAGGTGAAACTCCTCTGCGAGCTTGTGGCCGATGCCTTGGTAATGGAGTGAGGGGGGAGGAGGCCCCAGGAGGAAAAATGACCAAGAAGATCCTCATAGTGGATGACGAGCCAGCAATGCTCACTTACCTCAGCACCGTACTCCAGGATCATGGGTACACCACTGTCTGCTCACAAAGTGCAGAGGAAGCATGGGAGAAGGCCCTGGAGGAGAGCCCCGATCTGATCACACTCGATCTCCTCATGCCCGAGAAGACCGGGATAAAGCTTTACAAAGACCTCCGGAAACACGATCGCCTCGGGGCAATTCCCATAGTGATCATAACTGGGTTCACTCAGGAACAGTATCCCATGATAGACTTCAGGAAATTCATTTACGAGAGATCCATAAGAGGCCCAGAAGCTTTCTTGGAAAAGCCTGTGGCGCCAGAGGCCCTGGTGGAGACCGTGGAAAAAGTGCTGGGATGTGGGACCCAAAAAAGTTGAAGGTGCCTGGGGATGTTCTGGACGCCTGTGATCCCGAAAAAAAAGCAGGCCCCGGAGCAAGAGGAAAGGGGAGAAATTGCCAGTGTCCCGGAGGAGGCCAGAGGAGGACTGTTCCTCCTGGACTCACTTCCCTCTTATGCTTGTGTGGTGTCAAGGGACAGGACACTCCTGTGGGCCAATCAGGCCATGAAAAGGGATATGGGAGTAGTCCCCGGCATGCGATGCTTCGAGGTGCACTGGTTGAGGGAGAAGCCCTGTGGGGAATGTCCTTTGGAGATTGTGGCTTCTACGGGCAAACCCTTTTGCTGGGAGCAGTCCATAGAGAATCCCCAAACAGGGAAAATACAGGTGCTTTCGCAATTGATCTCTCTCCCTTGCGGCTTGACCCAAAAGCCCTGCTTTCTCGAGATATCCACCGATGTGACCCTTTTTAAGAGGAGACAAAGCCAGCTGGAGCTGAGCCAGAGGGAGTACAAGGCCCTCTTCGAAGGGGTTCCTTGCTACATATCGGTCCAGGACCGGGATTTCCGCATAATAAAGACAAACGGTCTTTTCCAGAGGGAGTTCGGAAGAGCCATTGGCAGGAAATGTTACGAGGTTTACAAAGGAAGGGATCGGAAATGCGACCCCTGCCCGGTGGAGAGGACCTTTGTCGATGGCCAGATACACTTCAGCGAGGAGACAGTGAGGAGAAGGTCAGGAGAGCCTATGGAGGTCGTTGTCTACACTGCTCCCATAAAGGACAACTGCGGCACGACTTACGCTGTGATGGAGATGTCCACTGAGATAACACCTGTGAAGACCCTCCAGAGGGAGCTCGCAAGTCTCGGGCAAGCGGTGGCCATAACGGCTCATTCCATAAAGAATATATTGGGAGGATTGGATGGGGGTGCATATGTGGTCAGGTCAGCTTTGAGAAGAAATGATCCTGAGCTCACGGAAAAGGGCCTTTCCATGATTCAAGAGGGAGTGGAGATGGCGAGAAGGCTCCTCCAAGACATCCTCCTTGTGTCGAGACATGGAAGGCCAAAGCTCGAGGACATATCTCCCGTCAACCTGGCCTTGGAGGTCATCTCCCTCTTCGAGAAGAGGGCTGGAGACTTAGGGATAGAGCTCCAATTGGAGACCATAGGGGAGAAAAACCTGGCCTTCAGGGGAGATCACAAGGGGCTCCACACGGCACTGGCCAATCTCGTTTCCAATGCCATAGATGCTTGCGCATCCTTAGGGGCTCAGAGGCCGGGGAAGGTCTCCCTCAGGGTCCAAGAGCTTGAGGACAATGTGTGCTTCCACGTGGAGGACAATGGTCCAGGCGTGCCAGAGGAAATCAGGGAGAGACTATTTCGGGAAATGGTCACGACAAAGGGCAATGCGGGCACAGGTCTCGGTCTGATAGTGACCAACAAGATCGTGAGGGAACACGGAGGTCATCTTCGCTACTGGAGTTCTCCTCGAGGGGGGACGATCTTCGAGATCATGATTCCGCGCAAGCCGGTCTATGGAGAAAAGTATCCCGAGCAAACGGGCCTCTCCCCGGGATGAGGCTCCATATGGCAACTGAGGAGGTGTATATGGGCGGGGGGAAGCGTATAATGATAGTGGACGATGAGCCTAGTATGACCACATACTTGGCAACCCTCTTGGAGGATCACGGATATGAAGCTCATTGTGCCAACGATCCCGAGGAGGCACTGGAGAGGATAAGAGATTTGAGGCCCGATGTGATCCTGCTCGATCTTCTCATGCCCAAAAAGAGTGGCGTGACGCTCTTCCAGAAAATATCCAGGGATGAGAGCCTCGCTCACATTCCCATAATCGTGGTCACGGGAATCCACGATCACATGATAGAGGATTTCAGGAGCTTTTTCTCTTCACTCAAGCTGAGAAAGCCCTTTGCCTTTCTGGAAAAGCCAGTCGTACCCGAGGAGCTTTTAAGGAAGGTAAAGGAGAGCCTCGCGGCTGTGAATTGAAATCGTGCAAAGAGGGAGGCCGGCATGGCAGCTGAGTTCTTGGAGGAGGTTTCTCGACGGAGCGGCCAGAGGTTCGAGGGCTGTTACCATTGCCTGAGCTGTGGGGGCGGTTGTCCTGTAGTGGAGGCAATGGATTATAATCCCAATCAGATCATCCGGATGGTTCAGAGGGGAATGAGGGAGGAAGTCCTGGGAAGCAAGGCCATCTGGGTCTGCGTGGGGTGTTTCTCCTGTCTTAGCCAGTGCCCTAATCGGGTCCACATCCCCGCCATGATGGATACCCTGAGGGAAATGGCCCTCGAGGCAGGTGTGAGGATTGCCGAGCCGGAGATACTCGCCTTCCACAGGGCCTTTTTGGGAGAGGTGAGACGCTGGGGAAGGGTCTATGAGCTGGGTCTTGTCCTCAAGTACAAGCTCTCGACAGGCAAATTTTTCGAGGATTTCTCCGTGGGATTCAAGATGATGGCCAAGGGAAGACTTCAGCTCCTGCCATCCAGGATAAAAGGAGAGGAGGAGATCAAGAGGATAATGAACGGCACAAGGAGGCTCAGATGAAAGTAGGCTACTATCCTGGCTGCTCGTTGCACTCAAGCGCTCAGGAGATGGGAGAGAGCTTCTGGGATCTCATGAGGCCACTGGGAGTCGAGGCCCTTGAGCTGGAGGACTGGAATTGTTGCGGCTCCTCTCCTGCTCATTCCACACATCATGGGTGGGCATTGAACCTGGCCATGAGGAACCTCCTCTTAGCCGAGGAGCAATCCCTCAAGGAACTTTTGGTAATGTGTCCGAGCTGCTTTATCAGGCTGAGGGAGGCAGCCAGACAAGTGCAGTCGGACCCTGAGAAAGGGGAGCAAGTCTCCAAGGCCCTCGGAAGGCCCTATGGAGGCAGCGTGAGACTCAAGTTCTTCCTGGAGATGCTCAGGGACATGGGCACGGAACAGCTAAGATCCCTCCTCAAGAAGCCCCTCAAGGGCATAAAAGGCGCTCTTTATTACGGGTGTCTTTTGAGTAGGCCAGAGTGGATAACGGGGTTCGATGTGGGGCCTTACGAGAGCTTTCTCGAAAATCTCTTCCGGACATTGGGAGGGGAGGTGGCCCACTGGGGCTATGGAAGACAGTGCTGCGGAGCGCATCTCGGCATAACGAAGCCCGGCCTAGTATCCTCCCTCGTTGACAAGATAAGGGAGCATGCGAGAAGGGCAGGGGCCAACTGCATAGTGGTGTTCTGCCCCCTGTGCCAAGTCAATTTGGAGATGAGAGGCCGAAAGGAGCGTGCCCTCCCCGTCCTTTACATAACCGAGCTTTTGGGTTTGGCCGCGGAACTCCCTAGGACAACGAGATGGCTTGGAAGACACTTGGTCGACCCAAGACCTGTGCTCAGAGAGGCAAGACTCCTCTGAGACGCCAGGGGCGAGTATCTCGACCGGGACAGCCACCCGGGGCCGAGGTGAATTGCTTCCCCCTCCCCAAAGGTCGTCTCCTTTTCAGGCATCAGGTGATCTGGCTTTGGGCCTGAGTCGCGAGGTCCGCGGACAAGAATTCTTCGCCAAGAGGAGGCCCCAGACAATAGCCTCACCTTCCCCATCTTTCCCATGACGGAGCCCCAACAGTATACTTTGGGAAGATGCTTTCTTCTGCGAGATAAGCTGTTCTCTGCTCCTTCTCGACTCACAGGGGCTTCTCCAGAGGGGCAATAGGGTGTGGGCTTGACTGCTAGTTCCTTCACCAAAGCTTACCCTGAGAGGCACGCATTGGGGTGAGGAGAGCTCAAACCATCGAGATCCCCATCTGTGGCATGGATTGTGCCGAGTGTGCCCGACATGTTCGGGATGCCATCGAGAAGCTCCCCGGCATCCAGTCAGCCCAGGTCTTGCTTGGGGCCAAGAAAGCCATTGTGGAGTTCGATCCTGACCAGATCGGACTACCAGAGATCCGCGCTGCCATCCGGTGTGCGGGATATGACGTTTCGCCTTTGGAATCCCCAAAGGATGCTCTCGCCTCGGCAGAGGGCTTGAACCGTCGGCTGACTCTGGTCCTTGTCAGCACATTCGGCCTTATTGTGAACGCGGTCGTCTTTGGGGAGATCCTCGGATTCTTCGACCTCCTCAATGAGCGCGTCCCTTTCCTCGTGGGTTTGACGGTCGTTGTTGCAGGCGGCTATCCCGTTTTCATGAATGTCCTGCGCGCTGCACTTAGAGGAAAGGTGACTTCCCATACCCTAATGACGGTGGGAGTCATTGCAGCACTCTTAGTGGGTCAATGGGCTACCGCCGCGCTTGTGGTCCTCTTCATGCGCATTGGCGATTACGTAGAGAGCTTCACTTCCCAGTCCGCACGCCGCGCCATTAAGGAGCTGACCTCCCTTGCGCCCCAGACCGCTCGCGTGGAACGCGATGGGGTGGAAATCCAAGTCCCCATAGGGGAGGTCAGTGTGGGTGACATAGTCATAGTCCGGCCAGGAGAGAAGATTCCGGTGGACGGCCAGGTCATTGGGGGACACGCCACCGTAGACCACTCTCCCATCACCGGCGAGTCCATGCCCGCAGAAGTCGTAACGGGAAGCCGAGTATATGCTGCGACCATTGCCAAGCTCGGCAGTCTTCGCATCCGAGCCGAGAAGGTGGGAGTGGAGACAACCTTCGGACGGGTGATCAAGATGGTGGAAGAGGCTGAAGCCCACCGGGCCCAGGTACAGCGCATCGCCGATCGCTTCAGTGCCCTGTATCTCCCCTTAGTAACAGCCATCGCTGCCTCGACCTTTCTCGTGACGCGCAATCCTCTGTCCACAGCAGCCGTTCTCGTCGTGGCCTGTTCTTGTTCCTTTGCCCTGGCAACCCCCGTCGCAATGCTGGCATCCATTGGGGCTAGCGCCAGGCGGGGACTGCTCATAAAGGGCGGCAAGTATCTGGAACTCCTCGCCCGGGCCGACGTGCTGCTGGTGGACAAGACCGGGACCCTCACACTGGGTCAGCCGCAAGTGACGGATGTCTTTCCCTTAAACGGCCTTTCGCGCCAGGAGATCCTCAGCCTTGTCGCTTCCGCTGAACGATATTCGGAACACCCGCTCGCAGAGGCCATCCGGGCTCTTGCTCAACGCGAGAATATCTCCCTCCTAGAGCCACAAGACTTTGAACCAGTGCCTGGACTGGGCGTGGGGGCCGTAATTGGCGGACAACGAATTCGCCTTGGTAACAGCCGCATGATTCCAGAAGCGCGAAGACTTCCCATGGCCGCCCAACTCGAGGCGCAGGGGAAGACCCTGCTATTTCTCGAGATTGACGGTCAGTTAGCTGGTATCATTGCCTTGCAGGATAAACTGAGGCCCGAGGTACCCGCGGCCCTGGAAGGGGTGCGTGCACTGGGGATCCGTCACGTGGAATTGCTCACGGGCGATAACGAAAGAGCTGCCGCCACGCTGGCGGAAGAACTTGGCCTTCGCTGCCGCGCCAATCTTCTCCCCGAACATAAGGTCGAAGTGGTGAAGGATTATCAAGCCCGCGGACATACTGTTGTCATGGTGGGAGATGGCGTCAATGATGCCCCGGCCCTTGCCCAGGCGGATGTGGGCATTGCCATGGCCACAGCCGGGACAGATGTGGCCATCGAGGCCGCCCACATTGCGCTGATGCGCGAAGACTGGTATCTCGTGCCAGAGGTGTTGCGGATTTCCCGGCGTACCATGCGGGTTGTGAAGATGAATCTGGCGTTCACGGCGATCTACAACTTAGTGGGATTGTCGCTAGCTGCCCTCGGAATTCTACCCCTTGTGGTTGCGGCAGCAGCACAATCCCTCCCCGATATTGTCATTCTGGCAAACTCCGCCCGCTTGCTCAGGCAAAAATGACCTGTAGCCGTGCCCTGAGCCCAGTCCGCCCTCTCCAGGCTGGCTTCCTTCCCTAGGGTGCCCCAGAGCCCATTCCCTTGAAGGGATCTCAAGGAAGAACTGGAAAGACGCTTTCCTCATGACCTCTCAGGGACCCAGAGGGCTTTCAAGACTTTCTATCGGGTGGGGAGGCCATTTTGGTCACGGAAAAATGGGATGATACTTATGGGGTAAATCTGCTATAATTGCGGCCGCGGCCGGGGGACGCGATCGGGCTCTGGCCGAGGCGACAAAGAGGTTGCCAAGGTGGCTTGGGAGAAAATTCTGTTTTATACGGACCTCAGCCAAGGGGCAGACCTGGCGTTTCCCTTCGCACTGGTCATGGCATCGAGGAAACCCACCTCTCACCTGTTCGTTGTCCACGTGCTCCCATCCCCTTACAGGTTCTATGCCGAGATCGTCGATTCGGCCATGGCAGCAAGCGTGAACCCCGATGTGGCAAGGCTAGCAGAGGAGGAGCTTCGCTGCCGCTATGGACAAGCCCTAGAAGGAGTGGGTACCAGCTCCTTTCATGTGCTGGTGGGTGTGGAAGGAGTGGAATTGGTGCGATTCGTGAAAAGGAGAGCTGTGGAGGTCTTGGTTTTGGCAGCATCGGTTGCAGAGGCCAAAATGACGCCCATTGGTATGAGCCTCAGGGCATTTCTGGCCAAGCGGTCCCCATGCCCAGTAGTGATGGTGCAACCCCCAAGGGAGGCTTCGAGGAGGAGTAGGGGTCAATCCTCGGAAAAGGTCGTGGAGATGAAAGACTTCAAGAGGAGAAGGAAAAAGGAATAGGCAGTGGCCTGGGGTGTGAAACCAGGCTAAACTCTTTTTAGGAGGCTGTCATGCCAGCCGTCGTAAGCCAAGTCTTCCCTTATTTAGCGGTTTTGGTTTTCCTGATAGGGGCAGCATACAGGATAGGGATGTGGGCCACATCTCCCAAGAAGCTCAACTGGAAACTCTACCCAGTTCCCGAAGGACTTGTGGGAGAGGCAAGTTACATAGTGGGAGAGTGGATAAGCTTCAAGATGCTCTTCAAGAACAACAGGGCCATTTGGCTTGGCTCCTATGTCTTCCATCTAAGCCTTGTGGCGTCGGCCATATGGTTTCTTCTTCTCCTTCTAGGAGCGAGCGCGCCTTGGCTTTCGAGGCTCGCTGCGGCAGGGGTTTTGTTCTCGAGCATCTATCTCTTCGTAGCGAGGCTCTGGATACCCCAGGTGAGAGCCATCTCCACTCCAGTGGAATTCTTCAACTTGGCCATCTTCATAGCAATGGGGGGGCTGGGATGGAGCCTCACCGGGAAGGGATTTAGCGCGGAGATAAGGCCCTGGGTTCTCTCCCTAGTAGGGTTTTCCCCTTCGGTTCTCCCGGACGAGCCAGTCCTCCTCTGGTTCGTTTTCCTGGTTGAATTCTTCATCGCTTACTTGCCTTTCTCCAAGATGTTCCACGTGGCCAGCAAATATTTTGCTTTTCACAAAAGCAGATGGTTCAATCCCTACGAAGTGAGGGGATGAAAAGGTGAGAATCCGAAAGACGCGAAGAGAAGAAAGGGGCCAAGAGCCCAAAGAAAAGAGCGCTCAGGGGATCGGAAAATGAACGAGAAGAATCAATCGGCCGAAGCCAAGGAGGACAAAAAGGGTAAGCCCAGAAGGACCATAGACAAATACCAGCTTTTCAGGGCGGCTCATGTGCCAAAAGAAGGAAGGGTGAAGCCATTTCTCGAGTGTCTGGACAAGGTGGTGAAGCACGAGCTTTACCAGTTTCCGTTGAAGCTATATCTGGACACATGCGCCAAATGCAACAATTGTGCGACTCTCTGCCACATAACCTGCGACGATCAATCGAATCCTAACTGGCTTCCGGCCAAAAGGTCCGACCTCTTGAGGAAGGTTTACAAGAGGCGCTATACCCTTCTGGGAAAGCTCCTGGGAAGGCTTGTGGGTGCGGAGGATCTGACGGAGGAGCTCGTGGACGAGATGTACGAGAGCTTCTACCGTTGCACCATGTGCAGGCGTTGTGCCTTGGAGTGCCCCATGGGAGTGGACAACAGTCTCATAACCCGAATAGGAAGGTTTTGCTTGAGCGAGGCGGGAATGGTCCCCCACAACTTCAAGGTGAGCGTGGACTCCCAGCTCAAGGGGCCGACCCGGAACACATCTGCCATCCCCGAGAGGGCTTTTCTAGATACAATCGAGTTCCTCAATGAAGAGATGCAGGAGATGACAGGGCTTCCCATAGAGTTCCCGGTCAACGTGAAGGGAGCTGACATCCTCTTTGTGGCTCCAGTGAGCGATTACATCATGGAGGCCGATACCCTCATGGGCATCGCCATGACACTCTATGCGGCTGGGGCAAGCTGGACCATAGCCACAGGAGCAGGAAGCGATGCCATAAACTATGGGGTCTTTTACGATGACAATTGGCTCAAGGAGATCATGGTCCAGCTCCATGATGTGGTGAGAGATCTAGGGGTCAAAAAGCTGGTCATCGGCGAATGTGGCCACGCAACAAAGGCCCAGAAGGTCTTCGCGGAATACTTCAGCGGCAAGCTTGACTTCGAGATAAAGAACATCATGGAAGTGACGGCCCAATACATAAAGGAGGGAAGGATCAAGCTGGACCCGAGCCGAAATCCAGAGCCTGTCACCCTCCACGACCCTTGCAACCTGAGCCGCATGGGAGGATTGGCTGACACGTTGCGGTTTGTATTGAGAAGTGCTGTATCAAATTTCGTTGAAATGGAACCTCACGGAAATGAGAACTACTGTTGCGGCGGTGGAGGTGGGACTGTGGGGTTCGAGGAGATATACGACTTCAGAATGGAGGTGGGTGGCAGGAAAAAGGTTCAGCAGCTCAGGGAGACCGGGGCGAAGATAGTAGCTGCCCCTTGCGCCAACTGCAAGAAGCAGTTGAGAGAGCTAGTGGATTACCACGGCCTGAACATGGAGGTCGTGGGAATACACGATCTTGTGGCAAAGGCCCTGGTATTCGATAAAGCCCCGGGGCGGAAGATAGAGGTTGTGAAGTAGTTCGGGGATATTTCCATTGGGAGCGAATCTGAAATCGAAAAGTACTTTGTGTCCCCGGCTGGGCCGATTCCTCTGGACGGCAATGGAGGTGGCTCCATTATCCGGTAGTGGTGAGGGGTCAGGGATGGGCCTCGGCCCAATTTCTGCCCCAGCCCAGCTCGACCTTAAGGGGAACCCTCAGGGGATAGATGGTCTCCATGCGTTCCCTTACCAGGATCGCCATCTCCTCTTTTTCCTCTTCTGGAACCTCAAAGAGGAGCTCATCGTGCACCTGAAGTAGCATCCGGGATCTCATTTTCCTCTGATTCAGATCCCTGAATATTTCTATCATTGCCTTTTTCATGAGATCCGCTGCAGTGCCCTGGATTGGGGTGTTTATGGCCACCCTCTCGGCGAATTTCCTCGTTGCCTGATTCTGACTCCTTATCTCAGAGAGAGGCCTCCTTCTGCCAAGGAGGGTCTCCACATAACCCTTCTCCCTAGCCCTCTCGAGAAGCTGCTCCAAGTATTCCTTGACCCCCCGATATCTCTGAAAGTAACCCTCAATGTAAGCCTGGGCCACCTTTTGGTCCACCTTGAGCTCTCTGGCCAACCCGAAAGCGCTCATCCCGTAAATTATCCCGAAGTTCACTACCTTTGCCTCCCTCCTCATCTCCGGGGTCACTGATTCCAGGGGCACGCCCAAAATCTCCGATGCTGTCCTCGCATGGATATCCTCTCCTCTGGAGAAGGCCTCCGTGAGGGTTGGATCTCCTGACAAGTGGGCAAGAATTCTCAGCTCCACCTGGCTATAATCCGCTGAGAGAAACCACCATCCTTCCTCCGGGACAAAAGCGCTCCTTATTCTTCTACCCAAGTCGGTTCGAGCGGGAATGTTCTGGAGGTTGGGATTCGATGAGCTCAACCTTCCCGTCTGCGCAACGGTCTGGTTGAAAGAAGTGTGTATCCTTCCTGTCTTTGGATTGACCAAGGCGGGCAAAGAATCCACGTATGTGGACTTGAGCTTGGCCAGAGATCTGAATTCCATGACCTTGGCTGGAAGCGGATGCTCTTTGGCGAGTTCCTCTAGCACTTCGTTGTCCGTGGAAAAACCTTTCTTGGTCTTCTTGACGATGGGTAGCTTTAGCTTCTCGAAGAGAACAGAAGCCAACTTTTGTGGCGAGTTGATGTTGAACGGCTCTCCCGCCATTTGGAAGATCTCTTCCTGAAGCCCTCTCAGGGAAGATTCCATCAGGGAAGAGAGCTCTCCCAGAACACCCACCTCCACCCTTATTCCCCAAAGTTCCATGGCAGCGAGGACGTGGATCAGGGGAAGCTCTATTCCCTTGTAGACCTCGGCAAGCGAATCCTCCCCCAGCACTCCCTGGAGCAAGGAGTTGAGATCCCATATGGCCTGAAGTCTCTGGCATGCGGATAGGGGATCCCCAGGGGCCCTCGTTGGGAGCTTCCTATCGAGAAGCTCCAGGGAGAGGTCCTCTAGGGCGTGGCTCCTCCTTGAGGGGTTGGCTACATAGGAGGCGACCATGACATCCCCCTCTATCCCCCTGAGGCTCACCCCATCCATGGCCATTTGGACCATGGAGCTCTTGAGGTCATGACCTAGCTTCAGAGTCCTCTCATCCTCCAGTAGTTCCCTGAACCAGCTCAGGACCTCACGGCCTCTCGCGTACCACTTCCTGCCAGAGGGGTCCATGAGCCCAAGACCCCATGGGGCCTCTACAGGGGACTCTCTTCTCTCATCCAGCCAAATCACTGCGAGACCATACTCCTTCAGGGAGAGGCTCAGCCTTTTTGCCTGAGATTCCCCCTCGATGAGCTCCCATTGGATCTCGGGGGTCTTTTCCTCCCACGTCCACTGCTCCAAGAGCCTTTGAAACTCTAGGGCCTTGAATATGGCCCTGAGCCTCGCCACATCCGGGGGGCCATGGCGCAAATCCTCCAGTTTCAGCTCCAGAGGAAGATCCCTCTCTATGGTAGCAAGTCTCTTGCTGAGGAGTGCCTGATCAGCGAATTTTTTGAGGGCCTCCTTGGTCCTGGCCTGCTCTATGCAATCGGCTTGGCTAATAGCATTTTCAAGGGTACCGAAGCGGCAGAGGATCTCCCTGGCCTTTTTCTCCCCTATGCCTGGGACTCCAGGGATGTTGTCCGATGTATCTCCCAGGAGGCCAAAAAAATCGGGCAACATCCTTGGTTCGACTCCATAACGCTCCGCAACTGCCTTCTCGTCGTAAACCCTCTCGTACATGGTGTCCACTACCGTGACCCCAGGCCTCACAAGCTGGAGGAGATCCTTGTCCCCGGAGATGAGAACCAGCCGACACCCCTCGCCATAGAACTTCTCCACCACTGTCCCTATTATGTCATCTGCCTCGTAGCCCTCCTTCTCCAGGAGCGGCACCCTTAGGGCCCTCAGGATCTCCATTATCCAGTGAACTTGAGGCCTGAGGTCCTCGGGCATCTCGGGCCTGTTTGCCTTGTAAAGTTCATAGATGTGATGCCTGAAGGTGGGGCCCCTTGCATCCAATACAACTGCCAGGAACTCGGGCTTGAAGTCATTGAGGACCTTGAGGAGCATGGTGCAGAAACCGTATACGGCGTTAGTTGGCACGCCTTGGGAGGTCTTCAGGTCTCGGATGGCAAAAAATGCTCTGTATATGTAGGAGCTCCCGTCCACGAGATAGATTACGGGCACACCAGGGTCTTTCTCCACCAAGGCTCTCTCCCTTTGGACAGGTCCGACCCTCTCGGGCCGGCTTCAAAGCTCGAACTTCACCTTTATCTTGAAGGTCCTGCGCGCTGGAAGACTCACAATCTCCTCTATACCTGCCCTCTCGGCCATCTCCCTCAAGGTTTCCTCGACTTTCTCCTCGCTCTCTCCTATGAAGGTGAACCAGACATTGTAGTCGTGGTTCCTCTGGTAGTTATGGGTCACCCCTGGATAGGAGTTTATCACCTCGTTGAACCTCTCCAGGCTCTCGGGGGGAACCTTGGCTGCACACAGGGTGCTGAAGAAGCCGAGTTTCCTCGAATCGAAACTACCTCCTATCCTCCTTATTATCCCGCTCTCCTTGAGGGCCCGGATCCGCCTCAGGACCTCCTCCTCCGAAATGCCGAGCTTGAGGGCCAGTTCCTGAAATGGCCTTGGACTCAGAGGAAAATCCGTCTGAATGATATTGAGGAGCTTCCTGTCAGTCTCATCCACTCTGGACATGCCTCTAGATCCTCGACGGCAGGTAACTGCACAGAGGCTCTTCCGAGAGATAGTCTCCCGTTTGCTCGTAAGCCCTGGCCCTGCATCCACCACAGACTCTCCTGAACTCGCACCTACCGCACTTTCCCTTGTACTCCTCGAGGCTTCTCAGTCTCCTGAATACCTCTGATGAGGACCAGATTCTGGAAAGGGGACTTTGCCTCACATTCCCACAGCTCACCTCCAGGTAGCCGCAGGGCTGAACCTCCCCTCTGTGGGATATGAAGCAGAAGCCCCAGCCCGCAAGGCATCCCCTTGTCACCGAGTCAAGACCGGGGTGGGCAGATGGCCTCTCCACGGATTTTCCTTTTTGCCTGGCGATCCTCTGGTACTGGGGCGCGCAGGTAGCCTTCAGTTGAAGGGGAACCCTCCCTTCCTGTTCGTGGAACCACTCGAGGATATCCTCGTAGCGCTCTGCTGAGAGGCCTTGGGACCCCACATCCTTTCCCCTTCCCACTGGAACGAGCAAGAATATGTGATGGGCAACGGCACCGAGTGAAACCGCAAGCTCCAAAATAGCTGGGATTTCTTCCATATTCGCTGGAGTCACCGTGGTGTTTATCTGAAAGGGAAGCCCTGCTTCTCTCGCTGCCATGATCCCGGCCATGGCCCCACGAAAGGCCCCTGGAACGTTTCTGAAGGAATCGTGGGCGTCCTCCGTTGCTCCATCCAGACTTATACTCACCCTCTGGATTCCAGCCCCTTTCAGCTCCAGGGCCTTCTTTGGGGTCAGGAGGGTGCCATTGGGAGCCATGACCATCCTGAGCCCCAGCTCGTTTCCCCTCCTTGCCAGATCCACTACGTCTTGCCGCAGCAGAGGCTCCCCGCCTGTCAATATGACCACTGGAGCGCCCATGGAGGCCAGATCCTCCAGGACCGCCATTGCCTCACCAGTAGAGAGCTCCCCCTCGTACGGCCCGCACTCAGCTGAAGCTCGGCAGTGTACGCACTTGAGGTTGCAACTTCTTGTCACCTCCCAAGCCACCATCCTTAGGGGTGGCACCTGGAACTCATGGGACATCATCCTCCTCCCAATATCCGGGCCACTTCGAGGGCAGCATAGGTCAACACAAAGTCAGCGCCAGCCCTTCTTATGGCGACCAGACACTCCATCATCGCCCTACTTCCATCCACCCAACCGAGGTGGTCCGCAGCCTTTATCATGGCGAACTCTCCACTTACCTGGTACGCGGCGACGGGGTGGAAGAACTCTTCTCTAACCCGGGCTATCACATCGAGATAGGGCATTGCCGGCTTCACCATGATGATGTCTGCCCCCTCCTCGATGTCCATGGCCACCTCCCTCAAGGCCTCTCTCCAGTTGGGCGGGTCCATCTGGTATGATTTTCTGTCCCCGAACTTGGGGGCGGAGTCCGCAGCCTCCCTGAAAGGCCCGTAGAAGGCGGAACAATATTTGGCAGCATAGGAAAGTATGCCCACATCAAAAAACCCTTCCTCATCGAGCGCCCTCCTAATGGCTCCAACCCTTCCATCCATCATATCCGAGGGCGCGACTACATCCGCCCCAGCCCTTGCCTGGGAAACCGCTGTCCTTGCTAGAAGTTCCAGTGTTGCGTCGTTGTCCACGGTCTCGCCCTTCAACACTCCGCAGTGGCCATGATCCGTGTACTCGCAGAGGCACACATCCGCCATAACTATGAGATCCGGGACCGAGTTCTTCAGCTCCTTTATGGCTCTCTGGATGATTCCATCGGGATCGTAGGCCTCCGAGCCCAAAGGGTCTTTCCTGCTGGGAATCCCGAAAAGTATCACTCCCAGGATGCCCAAGGATTTTGCCTCCCTCGCCACATCGGCGAGCTTGTCCACGGACAGATGAAACTGCCCGGGCAAAGAGGGTATCTCCCTCCTTATGCCATTTCCCGGAACTACAAAGAGAGGATAAACCAGGTGATGGGGAGAGAGATCGGTCTCCTGGACGAGCCTTCTCAAGGGCTCGTTCCTCCTGAGCCTTCTCGGCCTATATTGGGGATATTTCATGGTAGAAGGACCTCCTGGCTGTGAGGAGATATCTCCTCGTCAGTTAGATAGCAGGCTGGGTCAGGAGCCCAAATATCCCCTGTCATGGCCTCTGCCCTAACCCTGAAGTTTCCCCCGCAAATGTCCAACCACCGACACGTTGCGCATCTTCCCTTCACATGCTTCTTCTTCTCTTTCAGAGCAGCCATGAGGGGGTCGCTAGTGTCAGTCCAGATGGAACTGAATGGTCTCCTCCTCACGTTCCCGAAGCTCCTGTGTCTCCAGAACTGGTCCGCATGGACTTCCCCATCCCAGCTCACGCACCCAATTCCCACCCCGGAACTGTTCCCCTCGTTCATCCTGAGGAGCTCCAGGACCTCAGCGGCCCTCTTCGGGTCCTCCCGCAAGAGCCTAAGATACACGTATGGGCCGTCGGCATGATTGTCCACCGTGAGGACCTCCACCTTGAGACCTCTTGCGTGGATCTCCTTGGTCCTGTCCATTATCAAGTCAACGGTTCGGCGCGTCTCCTCGTGGCTCAAGTCCTGGTCCATGAGCTCTGAGCCCCTGCCCGAGTAGACCAAATGGTAAAAACACACTCGGGGAATCCCCTCTCTCTCCACAAGGTCGAATATCCTCGGTATCTCGCCAACGTTCTTCTTGTGGATGGTGAAACGGAGGCCCACCTTGAGACCCTCATCCTGACAGTTTTTCACTGCCCTCATGGCCCCATCGAAGGCTCCCCTGACTCCTCTGAAGGCATCGTGCCTTTCTTCCAGGCCATCCAGGCTTATCCCCACGTAAGAGAGGCCTATGGAGGCCAGTCTCCTGGCCATCTCCCGGGTGATGAGGGTGCCATTGGTGGAGAGGACGACCCTCATTCCCAACTCCCTGGCCCTTTCAGCCAACTCTAGAAGATCCTTCCTCATCAAAGGTTCCCCGCCCGAGAACAGGACGACAGGGCATCCGAACTGAGCAAGGTCCTCGAGAAGGGCCATGCCCTCCTGGGTGGTGAGCTCGCCTGAGGCTCTCTTTTGATCCGAACCCGAATAGCAGTGTTTACATCTCAGATTGCACTGTTTCGTGACATTCCACACCACAACGGGCTTTTTGTCCTGGGAGAACTGCAGGAGATGGGAGGGCAGGCTCTTGGACGCCCTGCCATACCTCAGAGGATCCGATGGTTCGACGGTTCCGCAGTAAAGTTTAGATATCCCAATCACTCGTTTCTTCCCCTCTCCTCGTAATAACGACTTATAGCATCGACCAACCCTTCGACGGTATAGGTCTCAGCCACTATCTGGGGCTCTATTCCGTATTTGCGAACGGTGTTCGCGGTCACTGGCCCAATGCAGGCCACTGTCACGCCCTTAAGGAGTCGGGAGAGGTCATGGGCCCCTGACATCTCCGCGAAGTTCACCACTGTGGATGAGCTCGTAAAAGTGACGAGATCTATTCCCTCTTCGAGGGCCGAAGCGAGCCTGTGGCTTGAGCCATCAGGGGTCCTTGTCCTGTAAGCCGCCACAACCTCCACTTCCCCTCCCATCTCCCTGAGGGCATCTGGAAGAACCTCTCTGGCTTTCTCGGCCCGTACCAGCAGAAAACGGCTCCCTTTGACCTCTTCCGGCTTGAAAGCACCGGCCAGAGCTTCTGCCACGAAGTCATCGGGGACCCTGTCTGCCCTGAGGCCCAATTCCCTGAGGGCCTGCGCTGTAGTGGCGCCTATGGCAGCCACTTTGACCCCATTTAAGGCTCTCGCGTCCTTTCCCCTCTCCCAAAGCCTGGATCCGAAAATCCTCACCCCATTTTCACTTGTGAAGATTATCCAGGCATAACTTCCCAGGCAATCTATGGCCCTGTCCATTTGGTCCCAGTCGGTCGGGGGCACAATCTCTATGGTGGGAACCTCAACCACAATGGCCCCGAGCTCCCTGAGGAGAGAAGAAAGCTTACTTGCCTGCCTCCTTGTGCGGGTGACCAGGACTCTCAATCCCAAAAGGGGTTTTCTCTCAAACCAGTTGATCTTTTCCCTGAGTCTCACCACCTTGCCCACAACGAGAACCGCCGGAGCGCCCATACCCTTCTCGGCAACCTTCTCCACGATGTCCGAGAGGCTTCCAACGGCCACCTTCTGCTTGGGCAGCGTTCCCCACTGGATCACAGCGCAAGGAGTCTTTGGATCGAGGCCGTTTGAGGCAAGAAGGGAGCATATCTGTGCCAGATTCCTCATCCCCATGAGGAAGACCAGGGTGTCGGTTGCTCCGGCGATCTTCTCCCACCTCAAAGAGGAGCTCCCCTTGGTTGGATCTTCGTGGCCGGTTATGAAAGCCACTGAGGAGGACATCCGTCTGTGGGTCACGGGGATCCCAGCATATGCCGGTGCCGCTGTGGCAGAGGTCACCCCAGGCACCACCTCGAATGGCACGCCCTCTCTGGCCAGGTGCTCAGCTTCCTCTCCTCCCCTTCCGAAAACGAACGGATCGCCCCCTTTGAGCCTCACAACCACCTTCCCCTCCCTGGCCTTATCCGTAAGGAGGGAATTTATCTCCTCCTGGGACATTGTGTGGGAGCTGCTCTCCTTCCCTACATAGATCAATTGACAGCTCGGAGGACAGTGTTGGAGAAGCGAAGGGTCCACCAAGTGGTCGTACACCAAGACCTGTGCTGCCTTGAGGAGCTCAAGTCCTCTGCAAGTGATCAGGCCAGGGTCTCCGGGCCCAGCCCCAACCAGGAAGACCTTTCCTCTATCCGATTTCATGGTCCTCTTCTAAGTATAGCGGTCAGGGATCTCTCGGATCAATTGGCCCTGAGCGCTCTTAAAATTTCGCGGGCTCCCTTCTCGAGGAGACCTCTTGCAACTTGTCTTCCCAGAGCCTCGGGCTCGGTTGTCGGCCCAGCCTGGGTGAGCCTGAAGAGCTCCTTTCCCTCTGGGTCAGCTACCATGGCAGATATCTCGAGACTGTCTCCTGAAACATTGGCTATTGCCCCGGCTGGCACCTGGCACCCAGCCTGAAGCTCCTCCAGGAAGGCCCTCTCTGCCCTGATGCAGGCTCGAGTCGTGGGATCCTCGATGGACCTCACGATGGCCTCGACCTCAGGATCTCCTTCCCGGACCTCTATGGCCAATGCCCCCTGGCCTGCAGCCGGGATCATTCGTTCGGGATCGAGGACTTCCGTCACCTTTTCCACAAGTCCCATCCTCTTTATACCTGCCACGGCCAACACAATGGCCTCTATTCCCGAATCCCCGCCGAAGAGCTTTTTGAGCCTGGTATCCACATTCCCCCTCAGGTCCACTACAGTGAGGTCAGGCCTCATGTGCCTTATCTGGGACTTTCTCCTGAGACTGCTCGTTGCGATGACTGCCCCTTCCCCTAGCTCAGAAAGTCTCCTTCCATCCTTTGTGATGAGGGCATCCCTGGGATCTTCCCTTCTAGGAACAGCCCCTATTTTCAATCCCCTCGGGAGCTCCGATGGCAGGTCCTTCATGCTGTGGACAGCGAGATCAATAGTGCCGGAAAGGAGGGCATCCTCTATCTCCTTCACGAAAATCCCCTTTCCCCCGACCATGGAGAGAGGGGAATCTAGGATCCTGTCACCCCTGGTCCTGATGGTTATGACCTCTATCATAATCTCTGGGTGGGCGCTCAAAAGCTCCTGTGCAACCCATTGGGTCTGGAGGAGTGCCAGGCGGCTTCCCCTCGTTCCTATCCTCAAGGTGCGAGAGGAGATCACTTGCCACTCTCCCTGCCATCTAGCCCGAATAGTTCCCTAGCCAGAGCTATAAATGAGGCCGAGCCATCCCTACCTCCATCGCGCTTCATCTTGACTATGGGTCTGTGGAAAAGCTTTTTGATGAGCGCCCTGGTCATGAGGTCTATGGCCTCAACTTCACGCTCGTCCAAGCGCCTTAGCCTTTTGAGGGTCCTTCTCAATTCCTCTAGCCTGATTTCCTCGGCCCATTCGAGAAGTTGGCGAATGGTCGGCTCGGCCTCCAGGGAACTGAACCACAGGGAAAACTTTCGAGCCTCTTCGGCAACTATCTCGCCCGCTTTCTCAAGTTCCATCATCCTCTCTGCCTTGTTGTTATCCACTACCTTCTGAAGGTCATCGAGATCGTACAGAAATACATTTTGCAGCTCCGCCACAGAGGGATGCACATCCCTGGGCACGGCTATGTCTATGAAGAATATGGGCCTGTTCCTCCTGGCCTTTATGGCAGCCTTGACTTGTTCCTTTTTTATGATGGGCTCCGTGGCTCCAGTGCACGTTATCACCATATCCGCCATGGCCAAGGAGCTCCCTAGGCTCTCGAAGGGAAGGGCCTCTCCACCTAGCCGGTGCGCGAGGGCCTTAGCTCTCCAAAAGGTCCTGTTGGTCACGTATGTCTTGGCAATTCCCTTCTGCTTCAAGTGGAGACCCGCTGTCTCTATCATCTCCCCGGCTCCCACAAGGAGAGCTGTCTTGTTGCGGAGGGTATCGAAGACGTGACGGGCCATCTCAACCGCAGCATACGCGACCGACACAGCTCCCTTGCCTATGTCCGTTTCAGTCCTTACCCTCTTCGATACGCGAAATGCGTGGTGCATGAGGCGATTTATTGTGCAACCCGCTGTCTTGCACTGGACAGAGATCTTGTAGGCTTCCTTAACCTGCCCGAGGATCTGGGGTTCACCCACGACCATGGAATCCATGCTAGAGGCTACGGAGAAAACGTGCCTCACGGCATCCAGTCCTGTAAGCACGTAGAGATATGGATCGATCTCTCGGGTTGATACATTTGCACGGGAGGCGAGTATCTGCCTTATGACCTCGAGAGAGCTGTGAATTTCTTCCCCTTCGGCCAGGAACTCGGTCCTATTACAAGTGGAGAGGATCATGGCCTCTCTTATGGGACCGCTCGCCACCAATCTAGAGAGGAGCTCCGGTATCTCATCCTTTGCGAAAGCAATCTTTTCCCTGAACTCCACGGGAGCGGTCTTGTGATTCGCGCCTACAAGAAGCAGGGACAATTCGGCCTCTCCTCAGCCCTGGAGTCTGTCGAACCTGTGGGGACCGGAGCCCATGAAACCTGCCCCAATGAAGGTAAAAAGAAGAACACAGAATCCCACAACCAGAAGGAGACACCCCTTTCTTCCGCCCCAACCGGAGCTCACCCGCTGGTGGAGCAACCCAGCGTAAAAGAGCCAGGTGGCGAGGGCCCATGTCTCCTTTGCCTGCCACGTCCAATAGGAGCCCCAGGCCTCATTGGCCCAAATCGCACCTGCGATGATCCCTGCAGTGAGAAGAATAAATCCCCAAGCCATGCATCTGTAAGTGATGTGGTCAAGAACCTCGAGCGATGGAAGCCTGGCCAGAAAGGATGGGGACATCCTCTTCCTTATCCTCCTCTCCTGGACGAGGTACAGTACCGATGCCCCGAATGCCCCAACAAGGGTGGCTTCTCCCAAAAAAGAGAGGATCCCGTGAATTGTGAGCCATGGGCTTAGAAGAAAGGGTGAAAAGGCTTTAGCCTCCCTCATGGGTCCTCCGAGGGCCCACATGATGGTCGCTAGGGGAAGCAAGACAAGCCCCAGCTGGACGACTCGATACCTGTAAAGGACAAAGATATATAGCGCTGCCAACGCCCAGGAGAAGAATCGGAGGGCCTTGGAAAAACTCGCCACTGGAAGGATCCCTGTCCCTATCCAAAGCCAAGCCACCAGAACACTCTGGGCAAGGAATCCTCCGGTTACAACCACTCGGGACCAATGAGGATCGGAGTGTTTTTCTCGGGTAAGGTACAGGAATATTGCTCCGGAGACAACCGCATAACATATGATGACAATCTTCCACAAAACGAGACCCGCTATCCCAAGATCCATTGCCAGATCATCCCGATCGCGTCACTTGCCCTTTTGAAACTGCTCAACTATACTCCTCGCCCGTTCCACATCCATCTTTAACCCGGTCTTCTTGAACACCACTTCCGCGATCTCCTCCGGATCCCCCCTCACACAACACTCCAGAAACTCCCCCTGAGCGAGGCTCCTCAGCAATTCCATCCTCTCTCGCGCTTCCCTCTTCTCTTCCTTGAGCCTTATCCTTAACTCCCCTATGATCTCCGCAGCAATGGCCCAGGCCGGGTTTAGACCCCTGGCTAAAGTGTCCCTCAGCCTCGCAGCCAATGCTGGGCTTGCACCCTCCGTTGAAACTGCCAGTGTGATCCTCCCAGTTCTGAAAACTGCTGGAAAAATCACATTGCATAGATCTGGAGAGTCAACTACGTTACACAAAACCCCTCTTTCCTTTGCCCAGAAGGAAACCAGCCTATTAGTTGCGTGGTCATCCGTAGCGACTATAACGAGGACCTTACCCTCGAGATCCTCGATGGAAGCCTCCCGGAGGCTCAACCGGATTTTCCCCTCTCGAGCGAGTCCCCGAATCTCCCGAATCGCCTCTTTGGTCACAACCTCTATCTGGCAGCCATATTCCAGCAATGTCTCTATCTTCCTGAGAGCCACTTCCCCCCCTCCCACGATAAGGCATGGCCCGCCTCCAGCATTGAAAAAAAGGGGCAGCCAGTGGCTCTTGGTCCCATTGGACATCCCACATCTCTCCAAAAGCACAACGAGGGCAATCTTTACTCGTTTTCTATTTTACTTCCCTTCCACACCAAAGACCAATAGAGAAGGACTTTCCCTTCTCTTCTACCCCCCCAAACTGACCCCCCTTTGAACAACAGTCGCGTCTTCCTCACACTCCCCAGATCTTATCCCTTCCACGGCTCAGGCCACCGTGCACATAAAGATATCCCACCCCAAAATCTCTCAAGATCCGAATCGCCACTAGGGTTCTTTCTCTATGGCAGTATGGCCTGCCCCAAAGATCACTAATTTAAAGTAAAAAACCAAAGAATATCCGATGGTTGCTGTTCTAGACCCCCTATTGAAAAACACTTCCCAATCAGGTACAATTTCTTTCAACAAACGGTGCGGTTTTTAACAGTGCCTCCGGCCTCTCCATTGTTTTTGGCTTTTTTCTTAAGGCTCATGTTGAGAAAAAATCCTTTGGCCGGTAGCGAGATAGCCCGTTTTTCAACAGTGCTCATGCCTTATTACTATCTCTTGTACAAGGAGACAAACCATGGAGTTCACCATACCCCGAGAAAAACTGCATGGAGTTCTCCAGAGCGTTCAGGCTCTAGCTGACAGGGCGGATGTCATGCCCATTTTGAGCCATGCTCTCATAGAGGCTAGAGAAGATGGCCTTAAGATCTCGGCGACGAACCTCCAGGTGGGAATGGAGCACCATGTGAAGGACGCGTCCATAGTATCGTTGGGGGCTGCGGCTCTGCCGAGTCGCAAACTATTTCAGGTCGTGAGGGAGCTTCCCGAAGAGCTGCTCAAGTTCACATCAGAACAGGGCTCAGTGAGGATAGAGTGCGGGGGGGCATCTGTCAAACTGAAGACCTTAGATCCGGACCAGTTCCCAGGCTTTCCAACTATTCCCTCCGAGTGCCTCTCTATGGTTCCAAGCCAGGTAGTTGCCGAGATGATAGACAAGGTCATATATGCTGTGGCAGCAGAGCACGTGCAGCCCAACCTCACAGGGGTTCACGTTGAGAGACTCGATGAGAGCGGAAAAGTGAGGTTCGTGGGCACTGACGGCCATAGGCTTTCCCTAGTCGACAGAGAAATGGAGCTGGATGTGCCGAAGGATCCCTCGCCCATTGTTCCGAGGAGGGGAATGCTGGAGGTGAGGAGGCTCCTCAGCCACTCGGATCAAGCGGAAATCGGCTTTTTCGAGGCACATATGGGGGCGAAGATTGGAGACTCCACCGTGTACGTGCGGCTTTTGGATGCGATTTTTCCAGCATATAAAGACGTGATACCCAAATTTGGGGCAAACAGGGCGAGGGTTAAGAGGGATGAGCTCCTCGCTGCGGTAAGAAGGGCATCGCTTCTTTCTACCCAGGCTTATGCTCCGAGTGTACTCTTGGAGGTGAGAAAGAGCGGTCTGACAGTGAGCTGCAATAACCCGGAGCTAGGGGAGTTCGTGGAGGTACTGGAAGTGGATTATTCTGGTCAGTCCACGGACATTCTCTTCAATCCTAGATATTTAGTGGATGCATTGAGTGCGGTATCGGCTGAGGCAGCGGTTATAGAGTTCAGTGACAATTCGAGTCCTGTTGTTTTAAGAGACCCATCGGATGAGGACTTCCTTGCAGTCATAATGCCCATGAGACTGTGAGACATTCTGTGGGAGGAAAGATGGAGGCTGCTTATACGGCTGAGAATATAAAGATCCTGGAAGGATTGGAGCCAGTGAGGGAAAGGCCCGCAATGTATATTGGAAGCACTGGCCTAGTTGGGCTCCATCACCTGGTCTACGAGGTTGTGGACAACAGCATAGACGAGGCCCTCGCTGGCTACTGCGATGAGATCACGGTCATAATCCACAGGGACAATTCGGTTACCGTCGAAGACAATGGGAGAGGGATACCAGTTGATATTCATCCAACTGCTGGGAAACCAGCCGCGGAGGTGGTGATGACTACACTCCATGCTGGGGCCAAGTTCGACAAGAAAAGTTATGCCTTCTCAGGAGGATTGCATGGAGTCGGAGTATCCGTTGTCAATGCCCTTTCAGAGAAGCTATATTTGGAGATTCACCGGGATGGGTGGGTCTACACCCAGACCTACTCGAGGGGCGTGCCCACAACTCCCCTTCAGACGGTGCGCAAGACAAAGAGACACGGTACTAAAATAACTTTTTCTCCGGACCCAGAAATTTTCGAGACTACCGATTTCAGCTTCGATATTCTGTCGAGAAGGCTCAGGGAGCTTGCCTTCCTCACAAGTGGAATCACAATCACGATAAGGGACGAGAGGATAGATCAAAGCAAAGTATTTAAATACAAGGGTGGAGTAGCATCCTTTGTCGAATATCTCAACAGAAGCAAGAATCCGATCACTAAGGTAATCCATCTGACTGGCGAAAAAGAGGGAATTTTGTTCGATATAGCGATACAATATAACGATTCCTATACAGAGAATCTTCTTTCTTTCGTGAACAACATTAACACAATCGAAGGTGGGACGCACGTAATAGGCTTTAAAGCGGGCCTCACCAGGGCGATTAACCAATATGCGTCAGCAAATAATTACCTCAAGAATTTCAAGTATTCGATTACAGGTGAGGACATAAGAGAGGGGCTCTCCGCGGTAATAAGCATCAGAATGGCCAACCCACAGTTCGAGGGCCAGACGAAAAGCAAACTAGGGAATAGTGAAGTGAAGGGGATATGCGAGTCCTTTACCCACGAGAAGCTCTACCAGTTCTTGGAGGAGAATCCTGGGGCTGCCAGGAAGATAGTGGAGAAGTCCATGGAGGCGGCCAGGGCCCGGGAAGCGGCTCGCAAGGCTAAGGAGCTCGCGAGAAAGAAGAATGCCGTGGACCTGGGCTCGCTGCCTGGGAAGTTGGCCGACTGCCAGAGCAAGGACCCTTCCATGGCAGAGCTCTTCCTGGTGGAGGGGGACTCGGCTGGAGGATCTGCAAAACAGGCTAGGGATCGGACAATACAAGCAGTGCTGCCCCTCAAAGGTAAGATCCTCAATGTAGAGAAGGCCAGATTCGATAAGATGATATCCAACGAGGAGATAAAGACACTGATTACGGCCCTGGGGACTGGTATAGGAGAAAACGACTTTTCTATCGAGAAGCTCCGCTATGGTAAGGTCATAATAATGACAGACGCCGATGTAGACGGAGCCCACATTCGCACACTTTTACTTACCTTTTTCTACAGGCAAATGCCACAGGTCATAGAAAAGGGGTGTCTTTATATCGCTCAACCGCCCCTTTTTCGAGCGAGAGTCGATAATACCGATCACTATTTCAAGGACGAGAGTGAGCTCAACAGCTTCATAGTTGAAAGATCCATAAAGAAACTCAAGTTGAAGACCGCGGATGGCTCTGTATTGGAGGGCAACCGGCTGCTCGACGTGTACAGGACAGGGGATAAACTCGAAGAGGCTATAAGGCAGCTTTCCAAGATTCACTACGACTGGCTGATAGTCGAGGGTCTTGCTCTCGAAGAAGGTATCAATACCGAGATATGTAGGGATCCAAAGGCCCTGGAGAGGGTCGGTAGGGATCTTATAAGCTATGCCAGATCTATATCCAACGAGTACAGCGAGATCACCTTTTCGGTGGAAGAGGGTGAGGAAGGGAGTGGATACGCCTTGGAGATCTCGTCAGAGAGAGGGGCGCAGAGGTTCCACACGGTTGTGGACGAGCACTTTCTCCTCTCGTCGAGGCTCAGGGGGTTCAGGGATTTGAGGAAGAAGCTCGCCTCAATAGGTCCCCTACCATGGACAGTTATATCTGACGGGGAGGTAAGGGAGGTCAAGAGGTTAGATGAGCTGGCTCAATGCATATCCTCGCTCTGCAGGGGGAAAGCCGCGGTGCAGAGATACAAGGGCCTAGGGGAGATGAACCCGGAGCAGCTCTGGGCCACAACCATGGATCCCAAAACGAGGAGCCTCCTCAAGGTAACCATAGAGGACCTGGTAGAGGCGGACCAGATCTTCTCGATTCTCATGGGGGACAGTGTGGAACCTCGCCGAGAGTTCATTCAAGCCAATGCCATGAAAGTCACAAACCTGGACATCTGATGAAACGGGTCTCCGCTACTCGGGATGACCTCAAAATGGCTGCTCTCTCAATGAAATCTAGGAAAGAACGGGTCCACAAAAGAAGACAGTGCGAATTTTGTCTCGGATTTGGCCAGGGTGTGAGCCGGAATGTGATGTAGGAAATGGGAAACAGTAGCCCCCCTCAGCCAGTGGGCTTTGGAGAACAATTCGGGTGAGACCATAAGGCGGCGCTCCCGAGCCTCTCCAGAATACAGCTTGTCACCGAGGAGCTCAGACATGGGAGATATCCTGGAAATAAGCATAGAGCAGGAACTTACAAGATCCTACCTGGATTATGCCCTGAGCGTCATCATTGGAAGGGCCATACCGGATGTGAGGGATGGGCTCAAGCCGGTTCAGAGGCGAATAATCTACGCCATGCACGAGATGGGCAATACCTGGAACAAGCCGTTCAAGAAGTCTGCGAGAATAGTTGGGGACGTCATAGGAAAGTACCACCCCCACGGCGATGCAGCGGTGTACGATGCTCTAGTTCGGATGGCTCAAGATTTCACGATGAGATATCCCCTGATCGATGGGCAGGGAAACTTCGGCTCGGTGGATGGCGATCCACCAGCGGCCATGCGCTACACCGAGGTGAGGCTTCATAGAATAGCCGCCGAGCTTCTCCAAGACATAGACAAGGACACGGTCAGCTTTTCCCCCAACTATGACTCCTCGATGGAGGAGCCAGATGTCCTGCCTTCGCGCATTCCCAACCTCCTCGTAAACGGAAGTTCCGGGATAGCAGTGGGCATGGCAACCAATATTCCACCCCATAATATCTCCGAGACCATAGATGCCCTTTTGGCCAGAATGGAGGAGCCAGAAGGGGAAGTCTCTTCCATCATGCGCTACATAAAAGGCCCTGATTTTCCCACAGGGGGAATAATACTTGGGAGGGATGGGATCCTGGAGGCTTACAAGACGGGCAGGGGTACCATAAAGGTCAGAGCCAAGCTCCATGTGGAAAGACAGGAAGGCACGGATAAGGCATCCATAATAGTGACGGAACTTCCCTATCAGGTGAACAAGGCAAAGCTCCTAGAGCGCATAGGCGAGCTTGTGAGGACCAAGGTGCTAGACGAGGTGGAGGAACTCAGGGACGAAAGCGACAAAGATGGGATGAGGGTGGTCATAACACTCAGGAAGAACGAGGTACCAGAAGCTGTCATCGGGAAGCTCTTCAAACATACCCAAATGGAGGTCAACTATGGGATCATGCTTCTTGCCATAGACGAGGGGATGCCCAAGACTTTCTCCCTTCCTGAGCTTTTGGACAGGTTCATAGCTTTTAGAAAAGATGTGGTCGTGCGGCGAACCCGCTATGAGCTGAAGAAGGCCGAAGAGCACTGTCATGTGCTCGAGGGTATCAAGATTGCCTTGGAGAACCTCGATCTCGTCCTCAAGATCATAAGGTCCTCTGATACTCCCAAAATAGCCCAAGAGAGACTCATGGCGAGAGTGGGATTGAGCGAGAGGCAGGCTCAGGCCATCTTAGAGATGCGGCTTCAGAGGCTTACCAGGCTGGAGAAAGACAAGATCATCTCCGAGTACGAGGAGACCCGCAAGAAGATAGAGGACTACCAATCCATCTTGGCGAGCGACGAGAGGGTGAGGCGAATAATAAGGGAGGAGCTTTTAGAGGTGAGGAAAAACTACGCGGACGAGCGCCGCACCCAGATAGCCGACGACCTCCAGGAGGCATCCTACGAGGACATAGTGGCAGAGGAAAGCGTTGTGGTCACCTTGACCCACAGGGGATACGTGAAGAGGACCCCCCTCTCCCTGTACCGGACCCAGAAAAGGGGTGGAAAGGGAAAGATGGGGATCTCCATGCCCGAAAGCGACTTCGTGGAGGACATATTCGTCTGCAGCACCAGGAACTACCTCTTGGTATTCACCAACTTGGGTAGAGTTTACTGGCTCAAGGTTCACGAGATACCCGAGGCGAGCAGAGTAGCCAGGGGCAGACCCATAGTCAATCTCCTCTCGTTCCAGGAAAGGGAGAAGGTGGCAACGGTTCTTCCCGTGAAGGAATTCCTCGAGGGGGCATACGTCATCCTGGCGACTAAAAGGGGCATAGTCAAGAAGACTTCGCTGATGGCTTTCAGCCATCCCAGGGCTACGGGTATCCATGCCATAACCTTGGACGAAGGAGACGAGCTCGTGTCGGCAATAATGACCAGTGGGGGGGAGAAGCTCCTTCTGGCAACCAAAAAAGGAATGGCCCTCCTCATGGAGGAAGCCCAGCTCAGACCCATGCTCCGAGGCGCAAGGGGGGTAAAAGGCATAACCCTCAGAAAAGACGACGAGCTCATATCCTTGAATCCCGCGCCCTCAGCCCAGGGCTCCCTTGTGACCATTACGGAAAACGGATATGGCAAGAGGACCCATGTCTCCCAATATAGGGTGCAGAGGCGCGGCGGTCTTGGTCTCATCAATATAAAGGTGACGCAAAAGAACGGACCTGTGGTGAGCGTATTTCCAGCCGCGGATCAGGACAACATAATGGTGATAACGAGTCAGGGAAAGCTCATAAGGGTGAGGGCTTCGGAGATAAAGTCGGTGGGAAGAGCTGCTGTTGGGGTGAGGATAATAGACGTTGCCAATGGGGAGAAGGTGGTGGGGGCCCAGAGGGTCAGTGAAGCCGAATGAGGGGAAGATCCGTTTCATGAAGCTGGGTGTGATAGGAGCAGGAAGCTGGGGGACGACATTGGCGAGTCTTTTGGGAAAAAGAGGCCACAATGTGAGGCTCTGGGTCTACGAGCCAGAGCTTCTGGCTAGTATGAGGAGCCACAGGGTGAACCACTTGTACCTTCCCGGAGTCAAGATCGACGAATCAATCTTTTTGACCGGAGATCTTGGAGAAGCATGCCGAGGGGCCGACTGCCTCATCATGGCTGTGCCCTCCCACGTGTACAGGGATGTGCTGGAGAGGATGGCACCTAACCTTCGAGGACACGAGGTCCTGGTCTCCGCCACAAAGGGAATAGAGGCTGGAACTCTCATGACCATGTCCCAGGTTGCGGCCTCTGTCCTTGGAGAGGTGAGATATGCTGTTCTGTCGGGACCAAGCTTCGCTCGGGAGGTATGCTTGGGGCTCCCAACGGCTGTGACCATAGCGGCTTCTTCTCTCAATTTGGCCCAGAGGCTCCAGGAGGAATTTTCAACGGAGAGATTTCGGGTCTATGCTCACGACGATGTCCTGGGCACAGAGCTCGGGGGAGCCATAAAAAATGTGATAGCCATTGCCGCTGGGATAAGCGATGGACTTGGCCTTGGTTTGAATGCCAGGGCGGCTCTCATAACAAGAGGACTCTCTGAGATGATAAGGTTGGGGGTGAAAATGGGGGCAAACCCCTTGACCTTCGGTGGTCTTTCAGGCGTGGGTGACCTCATCCTCACTTGCACTGGCGATCTGAGCAGGAACCGAACAGTGGGCCTCCGCATAGCCAAGGGAGAGTCTCTGGAGCAAATCCGCAAGAGCATGCTTCAGGTGGCGGAAGGCGTAACAACTACCCTTTCCCTTAGAGAGTTGGCGAGGAGGGAGGGGGTGGACATGCCAATAGCAGAACAAGTTTACTTGGTTCTCTACGAGGCTAAGGACCCCCTTCAAGCCATGAAGGACCTCATGAACAGGCCCTTGAAAAGAGAGATTTACTTTCACGCTCCCTTCCCCTCATTGTAGGGGGCATCTCCCGCAAGCTCCGCTGGGGCTCAGGAGAAATCTTCCCCGTCTCATGGGTTTTGCACAATAACCCGGCCAGATCCTTCACTGGGATGAATTCTTCCACGGGATGAGCAACGTAAAGCAGGTATCTCCTGGTTTGCTCTCCACTTCAATCGTGGCCCTATATGGTTCCATGAGCATCTTGACCATGTGAAGC
>Ga0197142_1000639_pt1 | contig 32308 bp, 34 predicted proteins | sample GBS60_MetaG_FD_148614 | JGI IMG/M metagenome (GOLD analysis project Ga0197142, IMG submission 148614) | Sediment microbial communities from Great Boiling Springs, Gerlach, Nevada, United States - GBS 60_MetaG | ecosystem: Environmental > Aquatic > Thermal springs > Hot (42-90C) > Sediment...
ATGTATCATCCATAATAAGATGGGATAATATAGTTAAAGAATTGATACTTAAAGCATCCATATACAACATATTCATAAGAATGAATAGTAGCAATAGTGGTAAGATAGTATAGTAATAGTAATAGTAGTAGTAGTATAGGTTATACTATAACATAGCAAGATCTAGTAGTTATTCAACACACTAAATAAATCAATAAATAAATATAATAAGACGGTCTTAATTAATACCGCTTAGTCCATAATACCTTCCTTTTATCCTTAAAAGGGCTACTATACCAGTTAATGCTAAGGCTAGTGGTAGTAATGTGAAGAATGGGAACTCTGGTACTACATTTATACTGAATTCAACGTTCTCATCACTCCCATTTATATTCTCGAACCTTATAGTCACTGGACCCTCAACATCAGGTGGGAATGTTATACTCTCACTCCCACTCCCGCCCATTACTATTCCATTCCTATTTATCAACTCTCTGCCATCCTTTGTCACTACAAACCTGTATGTAACATCTGGCATAGCCCCAGTTAAAGCATCCATTATCATTACACCGAACTGCGTAGGTTGTCCATTAATTATATCATTCGGAGGTAGGCTCAGAGTCACTGTCCATTTGTTACTTGATGTTACAGCATTGAGTGTCTTTAAACCTCCTACATTCAGAGGTATGCCTATATCGCTCTCGCCTGGTATTAGGGTGAACTCCATTATCTTGCTCTTACCCATACCCATATTACTCAACTGTTCACTCAATGCTATGAGCATACTCGTGGGGAGCATGAAATGCACTATGGGCTTACCTGCAAGGGAGTACTTGTCAACTATAATTGCTGTGCTAGGTAGCCTTATCCCATTGATTAGGGCAGTATAGGTATCTGCAATGAGTGATGGTGAGTCTATCACAGTCTCCATGTGTAGTAATGGTACCTGCTCCACATACTTTATATCCCAGTTGAATGGCATCTCATAGACTATAGCATTAGTATCCTGCTTATGCTCGAATTTGATTATCTTATCATAGAATGATATAACCTCTACCTTACCGTCACTTACATTGAATGGTTGTATAGTTGCTACAGTGATGTACGAGGTGAACTTTGGAGGGTTCTCTATTAATCTTTTAGGCGTCTCTACGCTCCATATCTCGCCCCTTATCTCATATAGACCTCCATCTATAAGTATCGGACCCCTTAACTGAGCTGGATTGAATAAAGTACCCTCATACTTTTGTATCCCTGTAGGCTCTATAGGCGCACTTATCATAACCTCCTTTAATTTAGGGTCTGGTTTTATGCTTAGCCATATATCACCATCTGGAGAGTAAAAGTTATCCAATATAAGGAACTTGCCTCCATAGTTTATCCTTAATAGTATCGATACTCCGGGTATATTCTGCTGTGTATTTGCATCGTATACCCTTATCCTCATTCTTGCCTCGTCGGGTAGATTATTAGTATCTATGGATGATAATGGCATCAGGTTCTTATCGTACAGCTCTATCCTTGTAGTTACTGCCTTGCCCTCTAGATTTGCTACCAGTACTTCATCTGAGTGTAGTCCATGTGCATATGCTTCGTTTATCTGCATGTTTGGTAATAATGGCTGTAATACAAGCAATGCTATAATCACTGCAACAGTAAACTTTAGCATAAGGTATCTACTGAGTTATTATATAAATATGTTATCTACATGAGAGCACATATGGTAATAAAAATATAATTATTGGAGTCTGATCTACTGACTCAATGTCCGTCGGAACTCATCCCATTCATTGAATGCCCGTCGGAATGCTCTCCCTTCATTATCTCATTTACCCCAACTATTATTGATGAACCTGGTGGGAACCTTATCACTCTATTACTATCATTCATTATTATTACATCCGTTATATTTCCAAATGCTTCATCCATCTCATGTGTGCTCTCTAGATCTGCATGCCATACACACATCTCGTCTTTCTTTGATACCTTCTCTAGAAGGTGCATATCCAACTCCTCGAAGAGTCCCTTCTCTGCATTACCTGCCATAACCTTAACCATGGGCATAGGCATACCATCGTTATCACAACGCATCTTCAGCGCTACATGCCCATTCATTATATGGTATGGTGCAGAATCATAAACATGTATGAAGTCATTGGCATTTATCCTCTTGCCATCTAGTATTATCTGTACACTATCCCTGGCAACCTCTGATGCCATACCCTCCTCTCCTATAGCGGTGTTACTTGGGAGTATAAATGCTACAGCAATCACAGTTACGACCGCCATAGACGATATAATCACTATATTTCCCTTCATGCCAAAGGTAATATATTATTATTTATTAAGTCTTGTGGTACAACAATCGAATAAGTTATACCTAAACTATAATTCTAATAGAGTTTATCTGCATCCTCCTTTATCGAGGTTGCGTCATTAACCTTATCTGCAAGGTATGAGTATAAACCCATCTTGAATGTCTTGAGTGATAATAGTGCACACTTGATCCTTGCTGGACCAAGGTTGGTTAAGCCTAGATTCGCAAGTATATCCTCTTTGCTTATCTTCCTGACCTCATCTATGCTCTTATTCATAACGATCTCTGTTAACATTGAGGCACTAGCTTGGCTTATTGCGCAGCCCTTACCGTTGAACCTTATATCTTTAACCTTTCCGCCCTCGAACTTTATATGCATCTCTATCTCATCCCCACATAGTGGGTTTGAGTCTCTGACCACAACATCTGGATTATCTAGTTTACCATAGTTCCTAGGATTCCTGTAGTAGTCAAGTATTATCTCCCTATATATATCTGCACTACTCATACTTACCCACCCAGCCTAAATATCAACCTTGCTCTATTTAAAGATTCTATGAACCTATCTATCTCCTCCTTGGTATTGTATATGTATAGACTTGCCCTTGAGGTTGCTGCTACACCAAGCCTCTCCATCAGTGGTTGTGCACAGTGGTGTCCAGACCTTATAGCTACACCATCCTCATCCAGTATGCTGGCAAGGTCATGCGGGTGTATATCTGCTAATGTGAATGAGAATACTGCCCCACGTTCATCCGCATTCATACTCCCATATACTCTGATATCCTTAACCTCGATGAGTCTAGATAGCATGTACTTGGTTAACTCATGCTCATAAGCTTTGACATTATTCATTCCTATGCTATCAAGGTAATCTATGGCTGCGCCAAAGCCTATGACATCTGCTATATTAGGTGTGCCTGCCTCGAACCTCCATGGTAGATCATTCCATCTGGTATCGTACTTGTGCACCTCCCTTATCATATCACCCCCTGTTAAGAACGGATCCATAGTATCAAGTAACCCCCTCTCTCCATAGAGTACCCCTACCCCAGTGGGTCCTAGCATCTTATGTGCTGAGAAAGCAAAGAAGTCACACTGCATATCCTTAACGTTTATAGGCATATGTGGTGTGGATTGCGCACCATCAACTAGTACCTTTATACTATTATCGTAGTTCTTACATGCCTTGATTATATCCTTTACAGGTATTATAGTACCTAATACATTGGACATATGGCTTACCGCAACCAATCTAACATTACTCTCCCTAAGTAGAGTATGGATATCATCTAGTACAAGCGATCCATCATAAGAGTGCTCTAGGTTGACCCTTATGTAATCTAATCTTGCTCCCTTCTCCTTTGCAACCATCTGCCATGGTACTATATTGCTATGGTGCTCCAACTCTGTTATTATTATACCATCGCCCTTCTGTATACTCTTCCTAGCCCATGCATATGCTACCAGGTTTATAGCCTCAGTAGTATTACGAGTGAATATAACCTCATCCTCTCCAGCGTTTATGAACCTTGCAGCCTTTCTCCTACTCGACTCGTAAGCCTCTGTAGCCTCTACTGCGAGTTGGTGCACCCCCCTATGTATATTCGAGTTGTAGTTCATGTAGTAATCGTATATGGCATCTATAACCTGCCTAGGCTTCTGTGTAGTAGCTGCGTTATCGAAGTAGACTAGACCCTTTCCATTCTTGAGTCTCCTCTTGAGTATAGGAAAGTCCTCCCTTATCCTATCAACATCTATCATACTTAACATTGATATATACTACACCTCCATCTATTTTAATATTATAAGTGCACAACGGTAGATCGGCAGGTGGGTTAGTTACCACACCATCGGATAACCTGAACCTTGCTAGATGTAACGGGCATACTATCTCACCCTCGCTTATGAAGCCCATACTAAGATCAGCATATTGGTGCGTACATATTCTATCTAGAGCGTATACATTACCATTGTACTTTACGAGCATCAGTTCCTTGCCTTTAAGATCGAATGGGTAAGCCTCTCCTTCCTTTATCTCATCTATACTGCATATCCTTATCCATTCATCATTGCTATTGTTACTCATATCATCTATACTTGTAGTGTTTCTCGAATATATCCTCCTCCATCTTCCTAGACTCCTCCTCAACCTCCCATATCTCCTTCATTACATCATCTGACTGTAGTATCAGTGGCCTGCCCCTCCATTTACAGTCTACCAAGTAGGTAGTGTATATCCTAGCATCCCTACTCAATCTACTGAGTAATGGCTCAACGAAGCCGAATACTATCGCCCTTTTAGCATCATCTTTACTCATCCCTCTACTCATCATATAGAATATCTGCTCCTCATCCATCTGTGCCACAGATGCTGAGTGTGTAGCCTTGACCTCATTGGTCTCTATCTCCAGTGCTGGTATGGAGTCTGCCCTTGCGCCTTTATTCAGTATTATAGCATGCCCTGCTAGATATGACTCTGAGCCTTTTGCATCCTTTGCTATCCTTATCATACCCTTGAATAGGGACCTTGCTTTATCCTTAACTATGGCCTTTGATAGTACTCTGCCTATACTGCTCTTACTCAGATGTATCATATTAGATGTTATATCGAATACTTGTGTGCCATCAGCGAAGATTATATTAAAGTACTCCGCTGAAGCGCCTTTACCCTCCAGTATATTATCTACCTTACATCTACTCGCCTTACTACCAAAGAGGCCCATATACGAGTTGAACCTTGAATCATCCTGAAGGAAGGCCTTCCTATTAGTAAAGTATGCTATACTGTTGCTTATACCCTGCGTAGTTATCATCTCAGCATGGGAGTTATTACCAATACAAGCAAGGTTAAGCTCAAAGTATCCTTGCTTGCTAAAGTTGTGCTCTGAGTATAACTCCTGCACAACTTTAGCATTGCTTGATCCATCTAGCATGAGTAGATTTAGTGAGAATAGAGATGATGAACCGTCTAATACATTTATAACAACTATAGGGCGTTCCAACTCGACTCCTTGTTTTATATATATAAAGTAACCTGAATTGAAGAGAGCGTACTCCAATGCTAGGAACCTATCCTCAGTAACATCTAATTTATTGATAACAGATTCTATTATGTTAGAGTACTCAGGGTCATTACATGCGTCCTTTATATCCTTTACTATAACGCCATCTACACTAGGCATATTCATAACCTTAAGGCTTGTACCATTCTGGAGTACAAGTATGCTATCCTTATCCTTCAGATCATCTATTCTAGACCATACCTCCTCTGGCACCTCAGTAGTGTGATTATAGTCTATTGAGAGTAGACTCTCATCTACAGCATCAGCATTGGTATACTTGTTGAATAGCAGTGATGTCTCGTATGGTAGGTTCTTATAACTCAGGAGTGCCTTAACCCTACTATCCTTGAGCCAAGTAGGTCCATCGTACAACCTTGCTAGACCTTCCACATCTATACTTGTTATAGGTATGATATCACTCATGTAGTAACACCTACCACTATCAAATCTAATCAAAAATAAAAGTTATTCAATCATCCTACAGCACCTTCCATCTCCATCTTTATAAGCCTATTGAACTCTACAGCATACTCCATGGGTAACTCCTTCGTGAATACCTCTAGGAAGCCAGAGACTATGAGGCTCAGAGCCTCCTGCTCCGTGTATCCTCTACTCATTATGTAGAATATCTGTTCCTCCCCTATCTTACCTACACTGGCCTCGTGCGTGATAGTTGCGTCGTCCTCATTAACCTCTAGGTATGGGTATGTATCAGTCCTAGATATCTCATCTATCAGCAGTGCATCACACCTTACAGTAGACTTTACGTTGGTAGCACCTTTTGCTACATGTACAAGCCCTCTGTACGATGTCCTCCCACCATCCTTACTTACAGATTTGCTTATTATCTTGGATGTTGTATCTGGTGCGATATGTACAGCCTTGGCACCTGTATCTTGATGCTGATTCTTCCCAGCGAATGCAACGCTGAGTATATCCGCTCTTGCGTTCCTACCCATCAGGTATACAGATGGATACTTCATAGTTACCTTGCTGCCTATGTTAGCATCTACCCATTCTATAACAGCATTCTCGTAAGCATATGCCCTCTTTGTCACTAGATTGTATACATCATCGCTCCAGTTCTGGAGTGTTGTGTATCTTACAGTAGCGCCCTTCTTTGCTATAACCTCTACAACTGCTGCATGCAATGACTCTGTTGAGTATACTGGTGCAGTGCATCCTTCTATGTAATGAACCTTGCTGTAAGGCTCGGCTATTATAAGGGTCCTCTCAAACTGACCCATATTCTGTGAGTTTATCCTAAAGTAAGCATTCAATGGCATATCAACCTCAACACCCTCTGGCACATACACAAATGAGCCACCGCTCCATACAGCACTATTCAATGCAGCAAACTTGTTATCGTTTGGGGGAACGACCTTAGCAAAGTGCTTCTTGAATATATCCTCATACTTCTGTAATGCTGTATCAGTATCACAGAATATCACTCCTTTCTTCTCTAGATCCTCCCTTAGCCTATGGTATACAACCTCAGACTCATACTGTGCTCCTACACCAGCAAGGAACTTCCTCTCAGCCTCTGGTATACCTAGCCTCTCGAATGTATTCTTTATCTTCTCTGGTACCTCATCCCAACTCTTACCCTTCTTATCTGTAGGCCTCGCGTAGTAGTATATCCTGTTGAAGTCTATACTGCTTATATCCGCACCCCACTTTGGCATAGGTAGCTTAAGGAAGGTCTCATACGCATCAAGTCTGAACTTGAGCATCCAATCTGGCTCGTTCTTCATTCTGCTTATCTCCTCTATAGTCTCCCTCGAGAGCCCTCTCTTACTCACATACACATACATATCCACTGGGTCCTTGAAGTCATATTTGCTATAATCCCTTATCATCTCTTGAGTCATAGCATTATAACTGTGTTATAGTATTTAAACATTATACACTTGACTAGTTGTTGTATCATGATGTATTATCTGTATTTATGTGCAAGTAAACTCAACAATAATCTGAGCGCGCCCTCTACAGTATGCTCATCTGCTGTATATGCATTTATATCATATGCAAGTAATGTTTTGTACGTCAACGGTCCTATGGCTATACATGTAACACTCTTCAGAGCATCTATAACACTAACGCTAGTGTTACTCATCTTATGTGAGAGTGTATCGATGAATATGTTAGCGATCATAGAACTCGTGAATATAACAGTATGTACATCATTAGATACGAATGAATCAACTATACTACTCCAACCATCTGGTATAGGCACTAACCTGTATATGTACTCTTCATGAACTAACATGCCCGATGACCTAAGACCATCAGCGAGTATACTGCTCGCCTCTTTACTCCTAGGTATAAGTATACTCTTACCATAGCAACTATCCATATCCGTATTCTTAAACATATCTAGCAGACCGTATGAGGAGTACTTCTCTGGTATCAGATCTACCCTTATCCCATTCTTAAGTAACTCCTCAGCCGTTACAGGGCCTACAGCAACTACCCTTGAGCCATTGATTATACCGGGCTCTATATCTCTACTTCTTAACGCATCTACCAATATCTTAACAGAGGTAACGCTCATGAATAGTGTATAATCACTCTTACTCTCTAGTATCATATCTACTACCCTGTTTATAGCCACATGATCCTTGACCGTATCTACTACCCTATGCTGTATCACACTTAAACCCCTCTCTCTGAGTATATCTAGATAGTATGAGTATCTGGCATCCAACTCGTGTGTTATTATAACCCTCATGCTATAACACCTCGACTTTACATCTAAACCACTGGAGCCTCTCTGCTAGTCTGACTACCTTACCTATGACTATCACCGCGGGTGGCTTTATACAAGTCTTGTCTACTTTATACCTTATAATCCTTAGTCTTGAGATTATCACCCTCTGTTCCTCTGTAGTCCCCTTCTCTATAACAGCAATCTCTGTATCTTCATCGAGTACAGTGAGTAGAGTATCGATGATATCCTTTAGATTCGATATACCCATAAGTATGATCAGAGTATCTACACTGCCTGCTATACTTGCTATATCTACCCGCCTTTCTTGTCTTAGAGCATCCTCATGCCCCGTTACTATCGCTATACTAGATGATAACGCTCTATGGGTTAATGGTATTCCAGCGTAGGCTGGCACTGCTATTGCAGATGTAACCCCTGGTACTATCTCAAATTCTATGCCATTATCAGCAAGGAACTCTGCCTCCTCTCCACCTCTCCCGAATATGAAAGGGTCTCCTCCTTTCAGTCTTACAACATTCTTGCCTTTCAATGCATAATCTAGCATCAGTCTGTTTGTATGCTCCTGATGCTTGTAATCATCCCCAACATCCCTACCAACATATACCTTCTCTGCATTAACTGCTAGTTCAATTATATCCTTACTCACAAGCCTATCATAAAGGATGACATCAGCACCCTTTATAACCTCCAGTGCCCTTAGTGTAAGTAGTCCTATATCCCCAGGACCTGCGCCAACTATGAATACTTTACCTTTACCGCTCTCGATCATATCGATACACTATAGCAAGGTTTCATATCCTTCATACTATACCAATACTCCTCCACTCCTCTGCTAACTCCAATGCTCCCTTCTCTATCAGATGATCAGCTACCTTTGCTCCTAAAATCTCCGCATCATCTATACTTGCAGATAGGCTTACCCTTATAACATGATTACCAGAGTATGAGAAGATAGCAGCATGCAGCTCCAGCCTTTCATCACTAGATAAGGCAAGTGCCCCTAGTGGCATCCTACACCCTGCATTTATATGCTCCAGTAATACCCTCTCAGCATCGATCTCTCTCCTTGATCTTCTATCCTCTATGCCCTTTAGCATATCTATTATATCATGGGAGTCCCTTCTAGTGACTACTGCCAATGCGCCCTGTCCTGCTGCAGGTAGCATCTTATCTATAGATAATCTCTCAGCAATCATATGACTTAAACCAAGTCTTGCCAATCCTGCCTCTGCCAAGACTAGAGCATCGAATTCATTTCTATGAATCTTTGCTATTCTACTCTCTACATTACCCCTTATAGGTTTGATTATAAGATCATCTCTTATCATCTTCAACTGAACCAACCTCCTTAGACTGCTGGTACCTATTACGCTATTGCTCTTTAACTCATCTAGCCTTAGATTACCATTACTCAATAGCACGTCGTAAGGACTATCCCTCTTAGGTACGGACGCTATGATTAGATCTTCATGTAGATCAGATGGTACATCCTTCATACTATGAACAGCAAAGTGTACTTCTCCATTCAGTACAGCAAGATCAACCTCCTTCTCGAATATACCCTTCCCATCTATGGTATACAATGGTCTAGCATCAATATCCCCCTTCGTCTTAATTGTAATTATATCTAACTCTAGACTCTTATACTTTGACTTAAGTAAGGATAATACTGTATTAGTCTGAGCAAGTGATAGTCTGCTACCCCTGCTGCCTACTAGTAACCTCAACCTTGCCCTTAACCTCCTTCAATGCAGTCTCTATTGCAATGATCGCATGCTCCAATATATCCTTATTATGCATGTATGATATGAAACATGCCTCGAACTGTGATGGTGGTATGAACACACCCTGCTTCAATAACGAGTAGAAGTACTCCTTGAACACATGCATGGATGCCTTCTTCGCTTTAGTATAATCCTTAACCTCCTCTGCTGTAAAGAATACATGGAAGATCGATGCTATCGAGTTTACATTAGCATCTATACCTATATCACTAATGATATCTTTGATGGAATCCTTCAAGTATCTACATCTCTTCTCCAACCTACTGTACAATGATCTATGCTCAAGGAGGAACCTTATCGTTGCTATCGATGCTGTAACACCTACTGGATTACCGGCGAATGTACTCGCTTGGAATAGACCTCCTTTAGGGGCTAGTATACTCATTACATCTTCCCTCCCTGCTATACATGCTATAGCAAAACCATTGCTCATTGCTTTGGCGAAGGTAGATAGATCGGGCTTTACACCATAGTACTCCTGCGCACCTCCCAATGCTAACCTAAACCCTGTTATAACCTCATCAAATATAAGCAGGGAGCCATGCTCTTTAGCAACCTTGCTTAGATGGTGTAGGTAACCCTGCTCTGGTAGTATCAGACCAGCGTTAGCCATAACTGGCTCAACTATGATACATGCTACCCCATCACCATGCTTGCTCATAAGATCATCCAATGCATTGATATCATTGTAAGGAACTATAAGTGTACTCTCCCTTATACAAGGTAGCACATTATCATCTGCTAGAGTGTAATCGTTTGCACCATGGTAACAGCCCTCGAACCTTACAATCTTACTCCTTTTAGTATAGGCTCTGGCTATCCTTATAGCGTGGTATGTAGCCTCCAAGCCAGTGTTAACAAGCCTAACCATCTCTGCAGATGGTATGCATCTATTCAGTAACTCTGCTAACTCAACCTCTTGCTCACTTGGTATGCAGTATAGGGAACCGTTAGATAGTTGTCTCTTAACCTCGTCTGTAACCTCTTTGAATGCATGTCCTAACAGTAATGAGCCATAGCCCATACAGTGATCTATGTAGGAGTTATTATCAACATCGTATATCTTACACCCTTTAGCCCTCCTAACGAAGAATGGGTATGGTTCAAAGTACCTTATTGGGCTATTTACCCCCTTTGGCATAAGTTTAGATGCCCTATTGAAGAGTCTCAACGATTCATCCATTTACAATTAATGTATACTTGTAGAGTTATAATCTTATCTTTGCTTACACTATCTCTTCAAATAGGGCTTAACAAGTTTATTTGATATCATCTTCACCTACACCTATACTGCAACCACAGGTACATCGACAATTCTAGGCTTATCTGAAGATGAAGAGTATTCTGCTCATCCCAACCCATTGAATTCATTGGATTCATCTTTCGGTCTGAAGAGTACATGTCCTTATCTGAATAATCTTATCAATGTCATCTATTCTGTTACATTCTATCATATTCTATCCATTCTTATTCTTATTATCGTTCTTATCACCTCTGGTAGAATCTAACTTGAATACCCTTCCTATCGTATTAGCTACTATAAGGCCTAGTATACTTCCTCCTATCACATCAGTAGGATAATGCTCTCCAACGTATACCCTCGAGATGGATATAAGTATAGGGTATATCCATAGAAGTGATCCAAGATTAATCCTTCTAGATCTAAGCATGTAACTGAGTATTAGTGCGAACGCAGCACTTCTAGCAGCGTGACCAGATGGATAAGTGCTACTAGAGGAGAACGCATCCAACTCAATCCTGTAATCCAGTCCTTCTACCTTGAACTCATACTCTGGTCTATCCTTATACACTATGTTCTTGATCTGCAGTACTAGTAATGTTGTAACAAGTACTGAGATTATGAGTATGGCTCCCAGCCTCCTACTCCTCTTCCTAACTAGTAAGATGAATGATATTATAAGCATAGGAGAGAGGTAGAAGGGGAGTATATCTGCCGTACTTGTAACTATCAACATGAATATATCTAGTGAGTATGTACGTGATGATATCAGCGCTTGTAGCATGTAAACATCTAGTGTATCACTTATCCTCGATACTACCATAGCAGTTACTGCTATAAATGATGCTGCCAGTATGATGAATACCTTTGAGCGTAAAGGAACCAATGCGCTCTCACTCAGCATGTGATACATCTATCAGACTAACTATTAAATTGTACAGTAATTATAACCCATTACTGAATAAAGAATAAGTTTTTATCACTGCTCTAGTTAGCAGAGGATATGAATATACTAACTATTGATGATATCAGACTAGATGGAAAGAGGGCATTTGTAAGGGTTGATATGAACTCACCTATACACCCTGAGACATTGAAGATAATAGAGAGCATAAGGATCAGAGAGGCAGCAGAGAGTATAAAGGAATTGAAAGACTCAAAGGTAATAGTAGGATCGCACCAGGGGAGGGTAGGCAGATATGATTATACAGACCTCAGTGAGCATGCAAAGATACTAGAGGAGAGTATAGGTAGAAGGGTTACGTTCGTTGAGGATGTGATAGGCCCAGAGGCTAGGCGGAGCATAGAGAGTATGAGTAATGGTGATGTGCTCTTACTCGATAACCTAAGGTTCTGTGCAGAGGAGAATTATGAGTTCGGTATCAAGGAGGCAGCAGATACCATCATGGTTAGAAGGCTTGCCAAGCTATTCGATGCATGCATACTAGACTGCTTCCCGTCTGCGCATAGAGCACATCCATCCATAATAGGGTTCTCAACGCTCATAGATACATGTGCTGGGAGGTTAGTTGCAAGAGAGATAGAGTCACTGAATAGAGTGCTCACAGTAGCAAAGGGTCCCTATGTAGTAGTGCTTGGAGGTTCAAAGATCTCAGATAGACTCGAGGCTATAGAGACTCTCATACAAGGAGGGAGAGCGGACAAGGTACTATTGACAGGGCTTATATCTGTGATATTCCTTATGGCTCAGGGTAAGTTCAAGGCTAATAGTCTAGGCGTGAAAGAAGAGTCGCTCATAGATAAGGCAAGGAGGTTACTGCAGAAGTATCCGAATGTATTCGTGCTGCCTGTGGATTATGCTACGCAAGTTAATGGGGAGAGGGTAGAGAAGGAACTAGATGGATTCACCGATGATGATATAATACTAGATATAGGAAGTAAGACTGTAGATAACTACGATAAGATAATAAGAGGTGCTGGAACAGTCTTCATGAGCGGTCCAGCAGGAGCATTCGAGAGGGATTCTTTTGCATATGGTACAAGATCACTCCTCGAGTCTGCAGCAAATTCTCTGAGTACAACAATAGTAAGTGGGGGTCATATGACCACAGCATTGAAACGCTTTGGGCTATACGATAAAGTAGACCATATAAGCACTGCTGGTGGTGCGTTAGTGCTCTACCTTGCAGGTAAGAAACTGCCTATGATCGAGGCGTTGGAGTTAAGTTATCAGAGGATTATGAATATACATACTGCCGCTTCCACTCCTAAGAGCATTAATAAATAGATACATCCTTGATTCATTCACTCATCTATTTACTTTTATAAAAAGAACTCCTCTCTAAACTATTTAAGCTTACCTGTAAACCCTAGAAATCGCATGAATCTAAATAATACGATACAAGCATCTACAAGAAGAATGCAGTAGAAAGGTTCTGGATGTATAAATAACTTCATTGAATCATAACAAGACTATCAAAATACAGAGCAGTAGACAATAGCATCAATAATAATACACAGATACGGAGTTTGAGATGTGTTCAGATACCAACTTGATACGTAATTACCATGATAATAGTAAACCTTATCAGCATCTGTTAATCAATATAAAGGATATATGCAGGTAGTATTATAAAGTTGGATATGAAGTCACTTATACTAGCTGGAGGTTACGGTAAGAGGTTAAAACCTTTAACTGAGGATAGACCCAAGCCTATGATAGAGGTACTGGATAGACCTATACTTGCATGGCAACTCTCATGGCTTAAGATGAACGGTATATACGATGTGATCCTATGTGTAGGCTATAAGAAGGAGGTTATAATGGATTATATAAGCAAGAATGTTAAGGATATGAATATACAGTACTCGATAGAGAATGAGCCATTGGGTACTGGAGGTGCGATAAAGAATGCCCATGATCTACTCCTTGATGATGATACGTTCATAGTAGTCAACGGTGATATAATAACAGATCTCAGTATAGGCATGATGGTCAGAGATAGTATAGCGGTAGTACCATTACCAAGCCCTTACGGTATAGTTGAGACTGAATCTAGTAGTAACCCTGCCATAATAAGAGGATTCAAAGAGAAGCCTATGCTAGATGGGTTCTGGATAAATGCAGGTGTATATTGCTTAAGCAACGATATATTCAGGTACCTCCCAGAGAAGGGCAGTATAGAGTACGATACGTTCCCCATACTCGTTAAAGAGGATAAACTTTACGCTGTGAAGTATAAGAACGCTTATTGGCGATCCATAGATACATACAAGGATGTAGAGGAAGCCTCCAAGGAGTTGGCAGTCTATCATAGTAGGTATAGATAGCAGCATGAAGATAGGAGTAAGCCTTGGTACGCTACTAACCACTGATCAGGTACTGGATTACGCAAGGATAGCAGATGGTACTGTGGATTCCATATGGATACCAGAGTCTTGGGGTAGGGATGCATTCTCGATACTGGGTTATCTGGCAGCATCGACATACAATGTATCACTAGGGACAAGTATAGTAAGCATATACTCACGCTCTGCAGCAAGTATAGCTATGGCTGCAGCAACTATAGATACCATAAGTAAGGGGAAGTTTGTGCTTGGTCTAGGTGCCAGTAGTAGGAAGTTAGCGGAGGATTGGCACTCGAGCGTATTCTCTAATAATCTGAGAAGGATGCATGAATATGTAGAGGTTATAAGAATGATACTCAGGGGTGAGAGGGTTAACTATGCAGGTAGTACACTCAAGGTTAAAGATATGAGGATCGGTATTAGACCATCAAGGGTTATACCTATATACATAGCAGCAACGAAAGAGAGGATGTTAAGGTTAGCATCAAGTATAGGCGATGGCGTCATACTATTCCTTAGACCTATGGATGAACTCTACGAGACTATACATGCTATAAGGAGTATAAAGAGAGAGTGTAAGATATGCTATGTTGTAGTAACGTCTGTATCTGATGATACAGAGAAGGCTCTACTGAGGGCTAAGAGTACTGTTGCATTCTATACTGCAGTAGGGGATATATATGCAGAGTTTCTATCTAGGAGGTTCAAGGACGAGGTGGATGCTATAAGGGCAAGTTATGCTAGTAATGGGCTCAAGGATATACATATGCATGTGAGCGATAGGATGTTAGATGCATTGGCTGTAGCAGGCAGTATAGATGAGTGTATAAGCAAGTTTGAGAGGTTGAAGGGTACAGGTATAGACACACTGATAATCCAGTACAACCCTGTAGACGATGATACCAATGGATATAAAAAGTTCATAGAATCATTGGGCGAGCTTAGGGATGCGGGAGAATAGAGCGGTAGTTGTAGGCTACGGTTCATCTAGATTCAATAGAGATGGTATCAACGGTAATGATGGATATAGCATGTACAGAGAGGTTATGTATGCTTATAAGGATATGCTTAGAGAAGAAGCAATCAAGGAGTTCATATTAAAGAACGGAGTTGATGCTATAGTAACAGCATGCTCTGCTGCAGACCCTTACTCTGCTAGTATAGTAGGAGAGATGCTGAGCTTGAGACCAAGGACAGCAGTCAGGGTTGAGAGTATGTGCAACTCTGGTGCAAATGCTATAATAACAGCATACTCATACATACGCTCTGGACTGTATAGGAGTGTACTGGTAGTAGGGTTGGACTCTAAGGATAGTATAGGTTCTACACTCGAATGGGATAGAGCAAGAGGTCAGTTCAGTACTGCAGTGCACTGGGCTGCAATATACACAAATATATTCATGAGGGAGTACAACGTATCAAGAGAGCACCTTGCGATGGTAGCTGTTAAGAACCATAACAATGCTGTAAGGAATAGATATGCATACTTTTATCGATCCAACACAATAAACATCGATGATGTGCTTAACTCAAAGCCTATAGTAGAACCCTTGAGGCTCTACGACTGCTCGATACTCTGTAATGGTGCCTCGATGGTACTTATAACAGAGCATAGCATAGCAGGGAGTATAAGTAGAGAGGATTCTATAACCATAAAGGGTATGGGCTCGAGTAGCATAGGTGCAGGTATAAACACGTTGGACTTTAAGTATATGCATACCACTGCAGAGGCAGCAAGGGAGGCATACGCCATGAGCTGCATAGAGCCTAAGGATATCGATGTCATGCAGGTACATGATGCATTCACAGTATGTGAGCTCATGGCCTATGAAGCACTAGGTGTTGTAAGCAAGGGGGAGTGTAGATACGCTATAGAGGGGAAGGTTAGCATGCCAGATACCAATAACGATGGTGGTATACTTGGTAGGGGTCATGTTATAGGTGCAACGGGTATAGCCCAGTTCATAGCAATAGTATCTAGTATGGAGAGTCACGATTATAGGATAGGCCTCATGCATAACATGGCCGCTGCTGGAAGTAGTACTGAGGTTATAATACTCGAGAAATCATAGTTATGTCATATCTATGTAAATTAATAGTAGCAGATGTAAATGTAAATCAAATGTAAATTAAAGTATCTATTGAGTAGTTGCTTATATTATGGTATACATTATTGTTATTACCCTTTATCTATCTTTAACTTGGCTCTCTGTTTGTTAATCTAAAGTGTATCTCCTGATAACATTCTATGCATACATTAATGCCTCCAGTATGCTCACAAGATAATACCCTCTTAACCTCTCTATTGCATATGGGGCAGTGCGTATTCTTACTATAATTACTCCTCACCTTCTACCAGGCCTCTACCTTTAGCATACTCTATAGAGGAATTGACGAATGCAAGGAATGCCTCCTCTGCTCTACCCGGTCTGCTGGTGAACTCTGCATGGTACTGTACAGCAAAGTAGAATCTATGATTACTCAACTCAAGTATCTCCATCCTTCTTCCATTATCACTCCATCCAGAGAATACTAGCCTATTACTCTCAAGTATGCTCCTGTAATCTGGATTGAGCTCATATCTGTGTCTATGTCGCTTGTATATCTTACTACTCCTGTATATCTTGTATGCAAGAGTATCACTCTTGACATCTATCTCATGTAAGCCTAGTCTCATAGTACCACCTAGCCTATCTATGCTCCTCTGTTCTGGGAGTAGGGATACTACTGGATGCTCTGTACCCTCGTCTATCTCTGTAGAGTTTGCACCATCTAACATACAAATATATCTAGCATATGCAACTATAGCTAACTGGAAGCCGAAGCATATACCTAAGTATGGTATATTATTAACTCTAGCGTAATCTGCTACCCTGATTATACCTTCGCTACCTCTCCTCCCGAACCCCCCAGGCACAAGTATACCTGCATACTTGTCTAGGATACTGAACTTACCATCATGGTTAGGATAATCCCCCTCCTCGAATATCTCAGAGTCTATATGGTCTATGATGACCCTATAGCCTAGCATCGCAGCAGCATGGTTCAACGCATGGTTAACACTAACATAACTATCAGCTAACTTTACATACTTGCCTACCATTGCTATCCTTATGCCCTCTTTCATACTCCTATAAGAGTTGACTATACCATGCCATCTTCCTATGCTGTATTCATCGCTCTTATCATTACTGATCAGTAATCTCTCATTTATGGTATCTATTATGCCTTGTCTAGCCAGTACCTCTGGGACCTCGTATATCGTGTTTATATCATGACATGATATGACATCCTGCATTCTAACGTTTGTGAACAGTGCTATCTTCCTCTTTACATCATCGTTGAGCATGATCTTGCTCCTAACAGCTATTATATCTGGCTGTATACCTATCCTCCTCAACTCCTGTACGCTATGCTGCGTAGGCTTGGTCTTAACCTCTCCTACAACATCGAGGATGGGTGCAAGGGTTACATGTACGAATAGAACATTGTTAGGGCCTTCCTCGAGTCTCATCTGTCTCATAGCCTCAAGGAAGGGCAGTCCTTCTATATCGCCTACAGTGCCACCACACTCAACGACTAGTATATCAAGCCTATTCTTACTTGCTAGCTCTCTTATCCTATGTTTTATCTCATCGGTTATATGAGGTATTATCTGCACGCACTGCCCAAGGTACTCACCCCTCCTCTCCTTCTCTATAACATTAGAGAATACCTTACCTGCTGTAAGATTATGCTCCCTGCTTAGATTGACATCAAGGAACCTCTCATACATACCTATATCCATATCGCACTCCCCTCCATCATCCGTAACGAAGACCTCTCCATGTATCATAGGGTTCATTGTTCCAGCATCTACGTTAAGGTAAGGGTCTATCTTCATGCATGATACATTGTAACCTGAGAGCTGGAGCAACTTTGCTATGGAGGCTGTTACCACACCTTTGCCTAGACCTGACATCACACCCCCTGTGACGAATATATACTTGCTAGGCATAATTACACCCATGCCTTATCTTACTTATATTTCATTATCACAATAATTATTTCATGATGATAGTCTACTCCATTAGAGTAAGGGTCATCGATCAGTTGATCTATATTGGTGGGTGTCTGCCCTTGCACTCCTCCTTCAACTCCCTTGCAAGTGATCTCACTCCATCTATAGAGTTATCATTTAGTAATATGTTTATGAATGCACTCCCCACCACTATGGCATCAGCGCCTGCATTGAGCATGAGTCTTATATGCTCCCTCTTACTCACACCAAAGCCTACTGCCAGTGGTATCCTGCCGAGGGTAAGGTCCTTAACCCTGGTGATAGCCTTCATTGTATACTCCTCGAACTCATCCCTTACCCCAGTGGTTCCATATACAGATACCATATACAAGAAGCCCTTACTCACTCGTAGTATTGCTTCTAGCCTCTCTGCTGTAGTATTAGGAGTTACAAGGAATATAGTGTTTATCCCATACTTGATTGCGTTATCCACAAGTAGGGATGCTTCCTCATGTACAAGATCAGGTACTATCACACCATCTATGGTATTCTCCTTTGCTGCCTTGAGGAACTCATCGATACCCTTCCTGTATATTATGTTGTAGTATGTCATGGCTATTAGGGGTATATCCTTACCTATGCTCTTGCACCTCTTATCTATAATACTAGCTAGTCGTAGTGCTTTAACCGGATCGACCCCCTTCTGTAAGGCTATATACGATGCCCTCTGTATTATCTTCCCATCTGCTATAGGGTCTGAGAATGGTATACCTATCTCAAGTATATCAACTCCTCCCTCTATCATAGCCATCGCTACATCTATGCTACGCTCATAGTCTGGGTAACCTGCTACTATGTATCCTATCAGTGGATACTCTCTCCTTCTAGCTAGTTCAATGAACTTTGAGTCTATCCTATTCATATTCATATTGATACACCTTTTAATAACTCATCTAACATAACTATAATCATCCATTTATATACCTCCTTATTCCTTCCCATATTATACCATCTCATCTCATCCTATTCCATGCTCCTTCATGTACCTCTCTACAACCTCTACGTCCTTATCCCCTCTACCAGATAATGTCACTACTATATTTGTATCTGGACCATACTCCTTTGCAAGTAAGATAGCGTATGCCAATGCATGTGCAGGTTCCAATGCAGGTATTATGCCCTCATATCTAGAGAGTCTTATGAATGCATCTACAGCCTGATCATCTGTTACACTAACGTACTTTACTCTATTCACACTCTTGAGGAATGCATGTTCTGGTCCAACACCAGGGTAATCCAGCCCTGCTGATATGCTATGTGTATCCATAACCTGCCCATTCTCATCCTGGAGGAGATAAGTAAGCATGCCATGCAATACCCCCTCTGATCCTGATACGAGTGATGCTGAGTGCTTCTTACTCTCTATACCCTCACCTCCAGCCTCCACACCATACAGATCAACCTTGCTGTCTAGGAACTCGTAGAATGTACCCATAGCATTACTCCCGCCTCCTACACAGGCTACTATAGCATCTGGAATAGAGCCTATGACATTCACTGCCTGCCTTCTTATCTCCTTCCCTATTATACTCTGGAAGTCTCTGACTATCATGGGGTATGGATGCGGACCCACCACAGAACCGATGAGATAGTATGTATCCTTGACGTTGGTTATCCAGTCCCTTAGAGCCTCGTTTATAGCATCCTTCAGTGTCTGGGAACCAGAGTCCACTGCATGAACATCTGCACCTAGGAGCTTCATCCTGAATACATTAAGCCTTTGCCTCTCAACATCCTTAGCTCCCATGTATATCTCGCATCTTAGACCTAGAGCAGCGGATGCCATTGCTGTAGCGACCCCATGCTGTCCTGCCCCAGTCTCTGCTATTATCCTCTTCTTACCCATACGCTTTGCTAGTAATGCCTGTCCTATGGTATTGTTTATCTTATGAGCTCCTCCATGAAGCAGGTCCTCCCTCTTCAGGTATATCCTTGCGCCTCCTATATGCTCGCTCAGGTTCTTTGCATAGTACAACTCTGTAGGTCTTCCTGCGAAGTGCTTCAGGTAGTAATCCAACTCTCTCCTGAATTCGCTATCATCTTTAGCATCCATGTATGCCTCTGTAAGTTCATCGAGTGCAGGTATTAGGGTCTCTGGTACGTATCTGCCTCCATACTTGCCGTACTTGCTATCTATAGGATAACGCTTCAGCCTCATGCCATAACAAGCTCGCTTACCTTGCTTTTAATGTTATCGCTGCTCATTATACTTGTACCTACGAGGAATGCATCTGCATACCCCTTCAGGTATGCTATATGCTCTTTACTATATATACCACTCTCGCTAAGTATGTACTTACCCTTCCTATCCTCAAGTTTAGAGGATAGCCTAACAGTAGTATCTATATCTATACTCATGGTATCCAGATCTCTGTTGTTTATACCTATTATATCTGCATCTGTATCTATAGCATCATACAGTTCATGCTCATCATGTACCTCTAGTATAACCTCTAAACCGTATCCATGAGCCTTATCTATCATGTAATCTAGAGTATGATCTAAATTACCTGATTTGAATACTGAGTATATTAGGAGTATAGCATCTGCACCTGCATGGTAGGCTGCATCTATCTGCTCCTCACTCACTATTATATCCTTCATCAGTAGTGGTAGATCCGTAGCTATCCTAGCGTTGAGTAGAACCTCTAGTGAACCGTTGAAGTAGTTAGGCTGAGTAAGGATAGATAGTGCTGCTGCCTTCCCCTCCTCCATCTCTCTGACTATACCCCTTACATCACCCCTCTCCCTTATCTTACCGATGCTGGGAGATGCGAACTTGATCTCTGCTATTATTGGATTGATCCCTTTGTATTTACATGATGCTATACTCTCCTTAATACTTGCATGTCTATGGTATACATGAAAGTCTATTCTATACGCTTTAGATTCTACAGCATTCCTTGCTGCTTCTATGAGCCTTTTTATGTAACCTCTATAGTTATCGCTCATATCATCATGCATTCTGCTCATCTACCTCCTTCAACCTGTCTATATTACCACACTCCTTTATCAGCTCATATAACTTGGTGTATGCCCTCCCACTCCTTACAGCATCCCTAGCAGTCTCTATAGCATATACAAAGTCATCCGCCCTCTTACTTACTATAAGGAGAGCAGAGGCATTCAATACTGCGATATCCTCTATAGCACTACTTACACGACCCTTCAGTAGATCAAGGAATATCCTTACCGCTTTATCCTTATCATTGACTACTATATCCTCAAGTCTAGCATAATCCAATCCTACACTCCTCGGTTCCAACTCAAACTCTCTGATATCTCCTCCCTTGACCCATACCACTCTATTCATACATGTATTAGAGAGCTCATCTATACCATCTAGCGCATGGAATACCATAACCTCTTCCCTCATATCCTTGAGTATGTATGCTACCTTCCTTAACATATCTATAGATGATACTCCTACTATCTGTGCACTCAGATTCACAGGATTCGATAAAGGTCCTACTATATTGAATATGCTCCTTATTCCTAACCTTCTCCTTACATCTGCTACAGCCTTCATGGCGGTATGGAACCTTGGTGCGAATAGGAAGCCTATCCCTATACCCTCTATGCACTCCTTTATCTTATATACATCTGTATCAAGGTTGTAGCCTAGATACTCAAGTATATCAGCACTGCCCATGATACTGGATACGGCTCTATTCCCATGCTTCGCTACATATGCACCGGATGCTGCAGCTATGAATGCAGCAGCGGTACTTACATTAATGGTCTTCACCCTATCGCCACCAGTACCGCATGTATCTACTACATACCTATCGATATGTATCTTCAGTGAGCGCTCTAGCATAACATCGAGTGTAGCCCTCAACTCATCCATACTCTCCCCCTTCATGCTTAGTGCTGTAAGGAAAGCTGCCTTGAGTGTATCGCTAGCATTAACATCAAGCAAAGTATCTATGCATAATCTAGCCTCATCGTAGCTGAGATCGTTCTTATACACAAGTCTGCTCAACGCTCTCCTTAGGGTATCATCTGGACTATTCAAAATATCACCTCTTGATGTAACCCAAGAAGTTGGTGATTATCTTATAGCCCTCCTCTGTAAGTACAGACTCGGGATGGAACTGTACACCGAATAACGGGTACCTCTTATGCATAACTCCCATAACCTCACCATCGTCTATAGCCTCTGCTGTAACCTCCAACTCTGGTGGTATGCTATCAGGCTCCGCTACCAATGAGTGATACCTAGTAGCCTTGAATGGATTACTCAGACCCTGGAGTATGCCCTTGTTGCTATGTCTTATCATACTTGTCTTACCATGCCTAGGTCTCTTTGCCCTGATTACCTTGCCTCCTAGTAGATGTACCATACCTTGATGCCCTAGACATACACCAAGTATAGGTACTCTATCGTATAGAGAGAGTATTACATCCCTAGACACACCAAAGTCCCTAGCATTTGCTGGGTGCCCTGGACCAGGGGATATAACTATAGCATCTGGATCAAGCTTTACAATCTCTCCTAATATGATCTTATCGTTCCTGAATACGAGAGGTTCTAGTCCTATATTGAGTATACTAGAGGCTATATCTGCTATCTGCTGAGCAAGATTGTATGTGAATGAGTCGTAGTTATCTATTATTATTATCCTCATCTCCCATTCAACCTATTCAATGTATCTAATAGTGCTCTTGCCTTGTATTCAGTTTCATACCATTCATTCTCCGGTATAGAGTCAGCAACTATACCAGCCCCTGTTTGTATATATGCATTCCTTCCGTTTATGAACATCGAGCGTATAGCTATAGCAAAGTCTGCGTTACCGTTACATGAGAAGTAGCCTACTGCACCAGCGTATGGTCCCCTCAGTGTAGGTTCTAACTCATCTATTATCTCCATGGCTCTAACCTTAGGTGCCCCAGTGACTGTACCAGCAGGGAATACAGCCCTGAACGCTTCATATGCATCATACCCTTCCCTTAATGTACCTACAACATGCGAGACTATATGCTGCACATGACTGAACGCCTTTATACTCATGAACTCCTTGACCTTAACACTGCCCCATCTACAGACCCTGCCTATATCATTCCTTGCTAGATCCACGAGCATTGTATGCTCTGCTATCTCCTTCTCATCATTGAGTAGTTCCTCCTTCAACTTTGCATTGATCGACGGATCATCTGTTACACGCCTTGTACCTGCTATGGGAAATGTCTCTAGCATGCCATTGCTTACCCTTATCAACATCTCTGGACTTGAGCCTATGATATATCTATCATCTATATGCAGATAGTACATGTAAGGAGATGGGTTGATACCTCTAAGCATGGAATAGAATGCCAATGGGTTACCATCTACGCTCAGATCGAACCTCTTTGAGAGGACTACTTGGTATATATCCCCAGAGAGTATATACTCCTTTGCTGTATGGACCATCTCTATGAATCTATCCTTATCTATACTCCTCTTAGGCTTACTGCTAGAGAAGCTGTATTCATGGCTGCTATAGGGTATCTCCATGTTAGCATCGTCTCCAAAGTAGTAGAGTCTTGATGTACCATGATCGTATATTATGCCCTTGTTGTATATGTTGAACTCCATGTAAGGATAATCCTCCAATATTCTATCATCGAGTCTCTCCCAGTACCTTACAGCATCGTAGCTTATGTATCCTACTGCACCCCCCATATACCTGAACCTATCATCGATGATCCGTGGAGTTATACTCCTTACGCATGTTAAAGGGTCTACCTCCTCTACAGAGTAAGAGTCATCTGAACCATCTGCATATCTTACATGTACCCTCCTATCATCTGAGTATACTCTAGCATATGGCTCAAATCCTATGATGGATATCTCACTCATCTCCCTCGGTCCAGAGAGAGATTCTAGTATGAACGTATCGTTACCATTAACATCTATGTACTTGAATAACTCATATGGATTTGTACCAACGTGCAACTCTCTTACCTTTATCTTATCTGCTACTCCAAAGGTATCCACCCATGTAGATGCTTATCATACTAAATTATAAAAATGTTGCCTAGTATAATTCGGCTCTGTTAACTTAACGTTTATCTCTAACATACTATACACGCTTCATTCAGCACTTAAGTTAACAGAGCCTATAATTCATTAATTCATTTAGCATGTCTGAGCAGGACCCTCCTCCATCTATCCAGGAACCTACCAAAGAGACCACCGAAAGCAAAGTTGATCACTGCTGAGAACGATGCTAATGCTATCACCTGCCATACCTCTAGCCTTAGTACGAATATGTTGAATACTATGTATATAGGCACCCAGAATACTATAGAGGCTAAGGAGTCTATAACGTATAGCCTTCTCCTATCCTTCTCCATAAGGATAACAGTAGCTATGGATATAAATAATTATTAATCAATTGATCGGTTTTGTTAACTTAAGGGCTGCGTGAAATATCTACAGTATGCTAGAGGTAACATTAAGTTAACAGAACCAACAAGAGTACTAAAGAAGAGTTCAAAGCATTCTTGATAAGCAAGATAAAGGTCGAACCGTATAAGTTAGAACGTTATCTGTAACTGAATTATGCTTACTTTCTTATTGTTATATATAATCCATGGGCAGAGAATAATGGATATATATCATAAGTATATGGACCTTCAAGAACTGAATAATTACTCCTCTCTTTTACTTCTTCATCAACCACAATACCATATGTTACTAGTATATATTCATCGGATAGTATAAAGAATTTAGTAGGGTATAATGCAACTCCCTCATCATAAGTTATCCTAGTGATAATAGGCTGATGTATCGTTAAGAACAGAAATGCATCAATACCTTTATATCTATACTCTTTGACATCCATATAATCCCCTGCTACAAGCTGACTTACATCTAGCAAGAATGTTATGGTAGCCTCAGATCCCGGTCTCATGATGAATTCATATGTATCAGGCCAGCCCTCTCTACGATGTACAAGTCTTATATCATCAAAGCCATCAACGTTACAGTAGTATACCTTTATATTAAGAAGAGCAGGACTAGTTCTAATTCCTTCAAACCGCCCTACACTGGATGGTTTATCTATACCTAATGTTAATGAGCATCCATGTTCACTTACAATATCCTCCTTATCAACCTGTGTAGATAGCATCACTATAATCAACGATAATGATAATAATGATGATACACATGTTATGGTTAAGATGATCAGTGATAGACTCATACCATACTTTATCATACTTTACAATCAAAATATATTAGTTATCAGACGTATCCGCTACTTCTGTAATCAGCAGTGAACATACCACTACTAACAGCTGGAACAAACATTGAGTATCAGTATTCCTCGGTTCTGTTAACGTTATCTCTAGCATACTATACATGCTTCATTCAGCCCTTAACAGAGCCAATTGATTGATCAATTACGCATATCAAGGTTTACGTACTATGAAGTGTAATAGAGTATCTTCCTTCCTTATCTCGAGTAACTCATTACCTGTCTCTTCACTCCATCTTATCATCTCTATATCTGCAGTAGGGTCATCGGATACGATATGTATGACCTCTCTACTCCCTATACTTGCCACTAGATTGTTCAACTTTGGGAGTACAGCTGCGCACTCTACTCCTATCTCAAAGATCTCATGATCTGGGAATGCTGAGAAGCATCTCACACGCATACTCCTTATCTTCTCTGCTAGCATATCCTTGCATAGATCTAATGGTTTAAGCATATCCACTCTGCCTTTAACCTTCACTACAGCTATCCATCCATCTGAGTAAGGACTATCATTGATCAACTTTGGTCTTACTACTATTCTATCGTTGATCTCCATTATCTCAGAGTCGAATGGCGATCTTACAATGTTGAAGTACTTCAGACTCTCTATACTTGCTATACTCTTGCCACTCTCTATAATAGTGCCTATTGGCTTTATCTTCACTCTGTTGAGTCTACCTGCAATGTATGCCATTATACTCGTTATGCCTATCCTTGCCTTCTCTGTATCCAATGGCTTAACCCATACTAGACCCTCGGGCTCGTACAATACTGTATCATCGAACTCACAGTACTCTATCCTAACCATATCATACCTCTCTAAGTGTTTCTTTTATTAGTTATTATACATATATAATAGTGTAGAGTCGTAGAGTAGATATGCCGGGGTACCCTAGTCTGGTAGGGGGCAGATACCTGTATGTATGTATATGTATGTATGGCCTAAGCCTGGAGATTACTGGGACAATGAGCCTGTGCCCGTGAGGGCTCGTGGGTTCAAATCCCACCCCCGGCGTTAGTTTAGATTAGATTAGAATAGATTGTATTAGATAGATTAGTTTTTATTCTAGTAATGATAAGACTGCTCATGGAGGTAGAGGTAGAGTTCGTAGTAGAGAGCAGAGATAAGGCTGAGGTCTTGAATAAGATAGCACAGTTGGTGAGAAGTGCTGAAGATCTCGGACTGAAGGTCAAGGAGATAGAGTTCGAGGAAGAGGAGGAAGAGGATTAATTAAAGAAATGATATAGTATGATGCATCATTGATGGGGTCAGATTATTTTATTCATCTCTATCTAGCTCTATATCTCTATATCTAATATCTAAATAGTTACTTTTTAATATAGAGCCTTTATGAACATACAAAAAGAAAAAGAAGAATATGGTTATCGCTTAATGGTGTGCATGTGGTGGAGGCTGTGCACTCTTTGCTAGCTCTGGATTGTATGTACCCGCAGCCTTCTCATGGTACTCTAGGTTCGATTGATCTACCTTGATAGCCTGTGGTGGGCATACAGATACACATGCCATACACCATATACAGTCATGCTCCCTTATTGGGTCTGCCTTGTCCGTACGGTCCTTCCTACGGTCCTTCGTTGTCTCACCATTACCTCCAGGGTACTTCCATGCCTCTGTGGCTGGTACATCGTTAGCTGTCCTATACCACTCGAATACCTGCACAGGACATGCCTCTATACACGCACCATCTGCGTAGCACGCATCCCAATCAACGGCAACCATGGTACCATGCACACCTACTGGTACTATCTGCTCTCCTCTGGCGGCAAAGTCACGTTTGGCTTCCTCATTCTCAGCACAGTCCTTGAGTCTACCAGGACCCCAAACGAAGTGGAAGTGCTCTCCGTCCCTGTTGTAGTGCTTCCCTATCACCTGATATCCCTTTGGGAAGTCTGGGTCTATAGGCATATCTACTACCTCACTACTCATATCCCATGATGCTATATAAACGATATCACTCACTCTAAAGATTCATATTGCAATTATCATAAATAATCATTGTACAATGAATATATACAGGTATAGAGTTTACAGAAGCCCTAACATAGGAGTATATATGAGAACCAATGATAACTATCTATTCATACCCCATGGTCTAGCTAGAAGCAAAGCTGAGAAGTTGGAGAGGCTACTCTGTGTTAAGAGCGTAAGGGTATCTATAGCATACACTAGGCTATTAGGTCCTCTCATGGTACTCAACAACAATGGCATACTCTTACCTAGTATAGTGGAGGATCATGAGGTGGAGAATCTTAGGAGACTTACATGCATGAAAGTGAACAGGCTAGATACAAAGTTCACTGCTTTAGGTAACCTTATAGCAACCAATGACAGGAGTGCTATAGTATCTCCCCTCTTGAAGGATAAGGCAGATGATATAGGTAGTACATTGAATGTTAAGACTGTAGTTATGAGTATAGCATCATACAATCAGGTAGGAGCACTCATAGCATGTACAGATAAAGGTGCTGTTATACACCCTGATGTTAGTGATGAGGATATAAGTAGGATCGGTAGTGCTTTAGGTGTTAACGTTGAGCCTGCAACAGTTAATGGGGGAGTACCATTCGTATCCTCTGGCATAGTTATGAATAACAAGGCCATAGTGGTGGGCTCTTCTACCACTGGACCAGAGTTGGTTATGCTCAGTAGAGCATTCCAGTAGATATTACAGATAGTATATGACTAAATAAACATTCAGTCACTTACTGTATGTTGTCATATAATACGAATTCATATATACAATATATCTATAATACTTATGCTACAGATCCTCACTATAGATAGATGGATATAGATTATGTATGTATCATACATAACAATACAATTCCATACAATCTGATAACCACGGCTATAGTAATTGGATAGAGTGATAAGATCACTGTTCTATAATAACCGCACATCTCTGTATGTTAGGGAACCTCCTCCTTATACTCTTCTTTATGCTATCCGCTATACTCCTGAACTCAGATACAGTAATACTACCATCTAGGGTTATACTAACCTCGGCCTGAAGGAACGGTCCTGTAGTATGCAACGATATTCTATTAACCTTAACCCTATGCATCCTCTCTATCATAGATGCAAGCTGCTCAGACATCTTAGGGTCGCTTATTATATCGAGTAGGACCAACGATGAGTCCTTTATGATAAAGTATGATATAGAGAATATGAAGCCTGCTATTACAAACGCCCCTATGGGGTCAGCATAAGGGAAGTTCAAGTACACAGCTATCATTATACTTATCAATCCTATCACCGAGGCCATGCTATCCTTGATCGCATTCCTTGCACCTGCCTTCAATGATATCAGGTTATAGTTACTTGCAACCCTGTTCATCTGATAGGCTCTATACCCAGATACGATCGCCGCTATGGCTAGAGTGACCATAGCAACCTCTGGATTATTTATCTCCATAGGGTTCATCAGTATATCAACTGCCCTTACCACTATCACTATACCCATACCTACCATCGCTATAGCTGCTATGAAGGCAGCGAAGCTCTCTATCCTGTATAACCTTATACTACCACCATCGCCTCTATGCTTCATAGAGAATAGTAGCCCGAGCAGTACTATCAAGGTTATAAGGGAGTCTCCGAATGAGTCTATACCATCTGCTATGAGCACAATGCTATTGGTTACAAGCCCTACAGTAACCTCTGCTACTCCTATCGCAAGTAAGGTTATGAATGTTAGACTACTTGTCTTCTTGCCAGTAGCGAATCCATGTTTATAACTATCATTATCATTATTATCCATAACTTGGTATATGATTGATTCTATATAGCATTATATAAGACTTTACTCAATCAGCAGGTTTATATTTAGGTAAGAAGAAGAATAGTAGGAGGTGTAACCTACGAGAAGGAATACAGGATTTAGTGACGTGAGACCCAAGCCAGTAGCCAAGGGTGAAGAGTACACAGTGAAGATAGATGAGATGAGTAAGAAGGGCGATGGTGTGGCAAGGATAAAGGGCTTCGTTATATTTGTACAGGGTGCAGAGTTGGGCAAGGAGTACAGGATAAGGATATCTCACGTCTCTAATAGATTCGCAACAGCAGAAATAGTATAATAACAAACTGCAAGCAACATATACTTAATCATAACTTTTTAAATAGGTGTATTTTCTTTCTTATCCATGGTAACAGGGAGGGATGTAAGGCTAAGTAGAATACTAAGAGACGGTAAGATGCTATGCATACCTATGGACCATGGAATATCCTCAGGACCTATAGCAGGAATAGATGATATCCACAAGGTAATATACGCGTGTGAGAGTGCAGGGCTCACAAGCGTGCTAGTGAACAAGGGTATACTCAAGAGCATGCCAAGGCCTAGCAGGGTAGGCGTTATAGTACATCTATCTGCAAGTACGAGTATAGGACCCACTCCTAATAGGAAGGTCTTGTCAGGGAGTGTGGAGGATGCAGTAAGGTTAGGTGCAGATGGTGTATCACTACATATAAACATAGGCTCAAAGGAGGAGCCTGAGATGCTCATCAAACTAGGGAGTGTAGAGTCCAAGTGCTTGAGATGGAATATGCCTCTCATAGCCATGATGTACCCGAGGGGAGAGAATATAAAGAATCCTCATGATCCAGATATAGTAGCGCATACAGCAAGGGTAGGTGCAGAGCTCGGTGCCGATATAGTGAAGACTGTATACACTGGAGATGTTGATAGCTTCAAGAGGGTAGTCAAGGGCTGTCCAGTACCTATAGTTATAGCAGGGGGACCCAAGGCTAATAGTGATGAAGAGGTATTAGAGATGACCAGGGGTGCTATGGAGGCAGGGGCTATAGGTGTTACATTTGGTAGGAATATATTCCAGCACAGGGACCCTCCATCCATGGTAAGAGCGCTAGCAAAGGTCATATTCGAGAACCTTAGTGTCAGAGAGGCTATGAGGGAGTTGGTATGAAGGAGATCATAGTGAAGCCTGATGTAGCAAGTGATAGAGTAGATAGGTTCATCGAGGAGTTGAGGAGCGAGGGTGTAGTATATTTATACCATGGAGATAGGATAGTAGCATTAGATAATAGTTTAGAGATGCATATACTGAGTAGTATAGATGATGTTATAAGAGTGAAGAACAACGGTTCCATTGCAGGCCTGTACGTTGATGTGAAGAGCAAGGAGGATGAGGATCTGATAGTAGAGGCGGTAGCAAAGGGCGCAGAGTTCATTGTAGTAGATGCAAGGGACTGGAAGATAATACCTCTAGAGAATATAATAGCGAAGGTACGTGGTAAGGCGAAGGTATACGCATATGCTAAAGACTCAAGGGAGGTTAGGACATTATTCAATGTACTGCAGTTAGGTGTAGATGGTGTTATACTGAACACATCTAGTATAGAGGAGGTCAGGAGGAGCATGGTGTACATGCATAGTAAGGAGTATCCATTGGAGTATGTCAAGGTCATAAAAGTCATCGACTCTGGTTTAGGGGAGAGGGTATGTGTAGATACAGCCTCTATACTGAAGATAGGAGAGGGTATGCTGATAGGGAGTAAGGCAAACTTCCTCTTCCTCATGCATAATGAGGCTATAGGCTCAGAGTTCACATCCCCAAGACCATTTAGAGTAAACGCTGGGGCTGTACACTGCTATACGCTCATGCCCAATGGAAGTACGAAGTATCTATCAGAGATCGAGAGCGGGGATGAGGTACTCATAGTAAACAGGGAGGGTAAGGCCAGAGGTACCATAGTAGGTAGGGTCAAGATAGAGAGTAGACCCATGTGTGTAATAAAGGCTATAAGTAGTAAGGGAGAAGAGGGTAGTATAATAGTACAGAATGCTGAGACTATAAGGTTCATAGGGAGAGAGGGCCTTATACCTGTGACAAGTATAAAGGAAGGAGACGAGGTACTTGCATACATTAAGGGAAGCAGAGGCAGACACTTTGGTATAGAGGTGGATGAGTTTATACTCGAGAAGTAACCAATTACCCTATCATAATAATAATCGTTATTATTTTTATTTTTGTTTTATTTTATCTACTTTTATAATCCACATTGCCATGTATACAATACAGTAAACATTAAGTTATTCTATCATAGATGGAATGCCATGGATACCCCTACCATGCAGTTGAGGCGTGATCATGATGTTATACTCAAGATACTTGCGGCTATGGACGCATTGAGGAGTATGCTTGTTACTATAAAGAACAGTGATAGAAGCGATGATCATGATAATGGCGATGATGATGGTATAGTAGCGATAATAAATGATACTATAGACTTTGTGAAGAACTTCATGGATAGATGCCACCATGGGAAGGAAGAGGATGTACTCTTCCCTGCTCTTAACAGTGCAGGTATGCCAAGCGAGGGAGGGCCTATAGCAGTGATGCTTAGGGAGCATAAGCAGGGTAGAGAGATTATAGAGTCTATAGAATCTGCTCTTGAGGACTACGAACGGAATAGGAGCCTAGACTATAACCATATAATAAAGAGCATAGAGGAGTACATACTACTCATGTATAATCATATAATGAAGGAGAATAACATACTCTTTAATATAGCAGATACGATACTATACG
>Ga0197142_1000640_pt1 | contig 32290 bp, 34 predicted proteins | sample GBS60_MetaG_FD_148614 | JGI IMG/M metagenome (GOLD analysis project Ga0197142, IMG submission 148614) | Sediment microbial communities from Great Boiling Springs, Gerlach, Nevada, United States - GBS 60_MetaG | ecosystem: Environmental > Aquatic > Thermal springs > Hot (42-90C) > Sediment...
GAGGATGAGGCAGCCTTGCTCCCCCCAAAACTGCTGCAGGCGTAGGATTAGGTCTTGAAAGGTTTGGGCTGACATAGAGATAGGGCGGAGAGCTTTCCCCATCCTACCAAGGCATCTCCCTTGCTCATTGACATCCTCTCCGCCCTGAAGGGCGGAGATTCCTACGGCGTAAGGACTCCGTCCCGCTAGCGCGAGCGGTGGGTTCCTGCTTCCGACTGCCGATGCAGTTCGATCCACAGGCCATCCGGGCGTGCCCCGCCCTTGAGCTCGTCTAACCCGCGAGCAAGGATATTGATCGCGGCAACCACGTCGGCATGGTTCTCATAGCCGCACTTTACGCACATGAACCGATCCCGCGTCTGGCGGTTGTCTGCCGACACATGGCCGCAACACGGGCATGTGATGCTCGTGTTCTGCGGTGGAACAACAATCAGCCGACCACCTTTCCAAGCTAGCTTGTAATCCAGTTGGCGACGGAACTCGTACCAGCCCTGGTCGAGGATGGACTTGTTCAGGCCGGACTTGGCCCGTTCGCGCCAGAGGGACGGAGTCCTTACGTTTCTCCCCGGCTGGTCGAGAGTGCCTGCCGCCGACTTGGTCATGTTTCTTACCTGCAAGTCCTCGATACACACGATCGCGTGGTTTTTGCAAATCGCAGTCGAGGCCTTGTGTAGGAAGTCGCGGCGGGCATCAGCAATGCGGCGGTGAATGCGCTGGAGGCGTGCTAGCGCCTTCCGCCAATTGTTGCTGAACTTCACCTTGCGGGAGAGTGCCTGCTGTGCCTTGCGCAGGCGCTCCTCGTGCCGCTTGAAGCTGTTGAGAGGCGCAATGAACGTACCGTCCGACAGCGTCGCAAACCGGACAACGCCCATGTCGATGCCGACCGCCCCACCTTGCGGAACGGGCTGCTCGACCTCCCGTTCGGTCTGGATGGACACGAACCACTTGCCGCCTGACAGGCTGACGGTGACGTTCTTCACCGTGCCCAGCACTTCCCGGCTGTTGCGGTAGCGAACCCAGCCAAGCTTGGGTAGGAATATGCGGCTGTTATGCTGCTCCAGCTTGATCTGCTTGGGATCGGGATAGCGAAAGCTGCTGTGCCGCCCCTTCTTCTTAAAGCGAGGAAAACCCGCGCGCTTGGCAAAGAAGTTGCTGTAGGCACGCTCCAGGTCTCTCAGCGCCTGTTGTAGGGGATGAACGGGCGCATCCGCCAGCCATGCCGTGTCCGGACTATTGCGCCACTGGGTGAGCAGCTTGCACAGCTCAGAGTAGCCAAGCTTCTTCTCACCACGCTCGTAGCGCTCCTTCTGCAAGGCCAATGCCCTGTTATAGACGTACCGGCAAGAGCCAGCAAAGCAGCGCATCTTGCGCTCCTGCTCGCCGGTCGGTCTCAACTCGAACCTGAAGGCTTGAAGACGCTGCATGAGTTCATCATAATTGGTCTATGAGCGAGAATCAAGAGCTAAGGCGCGGCCGGCACTGTGTTTTCAAGATGCACGTCCACTTGGTCTTTGTGACGAAATGCCGTCGCAAAGTATTCGACAGTGACGCCATCGAGCGGCTGAGAACGATTTTCGCCAGGGTCTGCGCCGACTTCGAGGCTCAACTGGTTGAGATGGATGGGGAGGGCGACCATGTCCACCTCTTGGTGGAGTACCCGCCCAAGGTCGCCGTCTCCAATCTCGTGAACAGCCTCAAGGGTATGTCCAGCCGTCTGCTGCGCAAAGAACGGCCCGACATCCAGCGGTTCTATTGGAAGGGCGCGCTGTGGTCGCCGTCGTACTTCGCAACGAGTTGTGGCGGTGCGCCGGTCTCCATCGTGCGCCAGTACATCGAGCAGCAGCGGACACCACAGTGAGACAAAACCAATCGCGTCAGCGGGACGGAGTCCTTAGGACGGCTACGCCGTCCGCGCTATCCTTCCCCGCCCTGAACGGCGGGGCTTGCCGCGCACCTCGGTCAAAGGCCTGTTGGAGGGCGCTCTCCCACAGCGTGCCCATTTTGGCCAAGTCGAGGGGGGTTGGACTTCAGGGCCCATGGGGCCGCCTCCTCCAGGGCGTAGGAGAGGGTGGGTCCAAGATGGGCTTGCTGTGTCGCTTGAAGGCAATTCCCGACTGGAGACTCTGCCCTCCCACCAGGAAGCTGCCCTGGGCGTCGATGCCGTCTTTTTCTAGCTGCGGTTGGTCTTGCTTCTGGATGTGGCGGATCCCAGGTAGCGGGCCACGTCGTAGAGAGGGGGCAGGGTGAGGATGCCAAGACTGGAGCAAGGGGCTCTTAAAGCAGCGCCAAACCAATTTTGGCGCAGATCTCTTCGCGAAGCCGGGCAGTAATGGAGGCCTCGTCCAAATCGGCCAAGATCTGGGCGATGACCGTCCTGGGCCCCTCCGGTCCCCAACTGGCTCCCTGGGCCAGGTAGCGACGGGCCGCCTCGCCGAGAGCGTAGCAGGAAAAACCGGCCAAGACCGCCTGCGTCAGGGCTACCGAACCGTAGGCCCCTAGGGAGAATCCCCCGCTAAAGGGCAGGGATCCCCCCAGCAGGGTTTTCAGGGATCCCAGCCCCAGCAGCGCCACCCATTCGCCTGCTCCCAGGCTGAGCATGCTGAGGACAATCTTTTGCAGCAGTTGTGTGGCTCCGGCGGTGCTCATGGGCCAGCCGTAGAGGCGGGCCAGGCGCAGGATGAGGGCAATATCCAAAGCCAGCCCCCCCAGGGTATCGAGGAGAGTGATGGGGTTGAGGGCGACGGCCAGAGCCTTGGTGCGGGCGGCGGCGGCAATGAGATCTTGGGCTTGGTGGGCGCGGCTTTGCAGCTTGCGCTCGATGACTTTCTGGTTGACGCGATCGGCAAAGAGGAGGGCATTGAGAGCTAGCAGGGAGCGCCCTTCCCGATGCAAGACCTCTAGGATTTTCAGGCGCAGGGCATCGACTTGGGGGGGACCGATCTCCATCTCCACGCCAAAGCTGCCATCTGGCTTCTGCACCAAGCGTGGCACGCGCGGCGAGGCTGCCACCAGGACAATCTCGTCAGGGGAAAGAAGCTGCCGCACCCGTTCGTTGCGGATCTTGTCGTAGATGGCCTGGCGGTCCGCCTCTGGGTACTGGTCAATTTTGTTGAACACCAGCAGCAGGGGCTTGCCTGCCTCCCGCAGAGTTGCTAGGGCCTCAAACTCCACCCGCGTCAGATCCCCGCAGACCACAAAGAGGATGAGATCCGCCCGCTGGGCCACCTCCTGGGCCAGCTGCGCCCGCTCTTGGCCGTCTACCTCATCCAGACCGGGGGTGTCGATCAGCTCCAGACGCGATCCCTGCCAGTGGCTAACCTGAACCGACTGCACTGAGGCCGGCGGCAGGTGGGATCCCTGCAGGGCCTTGCCAGAGGAGGAGTGGGGACGAGTTTCCCAACTGATGTTCCAAGCTGCCGTTTGCTGGGTGCGGGTGGTGCCATGGGTAGGCCCTGTCTGGAAGACTGGCTCCCCTAGGAGAGCATTGAGCAGAGAGGACTTGCCTCGCCCCACCAGGCCGAAGGCAGCGATGTGGATCACCTCAGTTTCCAACTTGTCCAAGAGCGCTTGCAAGTTCTCCAGCTCCCTTTCTAGGCCCGCGATCTCTTGGGGGCGCAGATCCAGTTGGGCCACCCACTGGCGCAGGCTGCGCTTGGCTTGTTGGTAATGGAGATCGTCTTGCAGAGGGTTGCGGCGAGCCATAGCCGTAGCGCCCAGTGGTCGCGGAGAACAACCCAAAAGAGGCAGATTCAACAATCAACAATACCAACGATGCAGAAAAGCCGAGCTCAAGGCAAGGCAGTTAGCCTTCCCGAGGGCAAAACCCTTGAGAGGCCATTTTCCCTAGCCACCTAAACGGCGCGGCCCCAGAAATCCTGGCTGCAGCCCAGCTCTCCTCCCACACCTGCTCAACGGCCAGGAAATAAGGGTACCCGCTTCCAAACCGGCTGCAGCCAACCTCCACTGCTGGGGAGTTCTGAACCAACCTTAGCCTGGCCGGAATTGGTCAACCAGGTATGATGGAAAAAAGGGGTTGGGAAAGCGATACTATGCTGACCAAGGGCTGGATTGTGTTCAGCCAAGCCAGGGGGTTGGGAAGGGTAGGCCTGGTCAGCTTGGGCTTAGTGCTGTTGGGCTGTAGCCCCCCAGGCTTTCGTACCCCACCTCCTAGCTTGAGCAACAGCGGGCTCAACAGCATTTTCCCCGATGGGGAGCCTGCTTTGAGTGGGGATGGTCGCTACCTAGTGTTTTCCTCAGCCCGCAGCGGCAGTCAGGATATTTTTCTCTACGACATGGTGGAGCGGCGGCTGGTGGACTTGCCCGGGCTTAATTCCAGCGACGTGGCTGCCAGCTCGCCCGACATCAGTGCCGATGGCCGCTACATCGTTTACGTGTCCAATGCGCTGGGCAAATCGGAGATCTTTCTCTACGACCGCGAAACCCGTCGGGTTGAGAACATCAGCAGCCGGGTGCCAGGGGATGTGCGCAACCCCACCATCAGCGGCGATGGCCGCTTTATTGCCTTTGAGAGTAACGGTCGAGGACAGTGGCACATTGAGATCTTTGACCGCGGCCCGGCAGCGGCCACGCGGCCCTCTGCCCCCAGCTCCTCCCCTGCCGGCAACAATCCCAGTAATCCCTGAAGAGAGCCCGCTGCTTGGATCGCCGCCCTAGCCCCTCTGGATTTGTCGCATGCTCGCTGCCTTTGCCCAACGCCTTGAGCTGCTGCGCTCCAATGTCTTCGACCAGCTAGACCAGGCCAAGTGGGAGGCGCGGCGCCTGGGCGTAGATGTTATCGACCTGTCTCTGGGATCCTCGGATCTGCCCCCGCCTCCGGAAGCGCTGGCAGCCATTCAGAGGGCCCTGGCAGATCCCTCCACCTATGGCTACACCCTGTTTCACGATACCGCTGAGTTCCGCGCTGCCTGTGCCCAGTGGTACCAGAGGAAGTTCGGCCTAGCCATTGACCCCGAAACGGAGGTGCTGCCCTTGATTGGATCCCAGCAGGGCACAGCCCTTCTACCGCTGGCCCTGCTCAACCCCGGGGATATTGCCTTGGTTACCGACCCTGGCTACCCCTCCCATGTGGGTGGGATCCATCTAGCGGGCGGGATCCCGTACTACTTGCCTCTACGGGTGGAAAACCGTTTCCTGCCCCAGTGGGACGAGATCCCAGCAGAGATCTGTCGCCGGGCCCGCCTCTTGGTGCTGAGCTACCCCCACAACCCCACCACCGCCACCGTCACCCCGGAGTTTTGGCAGGAGACGCTGCAGTTTTGTCAGCAGCACGACATCCTCCTGGCCCATGATTTCCCCTACGTGGACTGGCGTTTTGACGGCCAGGTGGCCCCTTCGGCGCTGCAGGCGGATCCCGACAAGACCCGCACCATCGAGTTCTTTTCCCTCTCCAAGTCCTACCACATGGGTGGGTTCCGGGTGGCCTATGCCATCGGCAGCCGCGAGCTGATCCGAGCTTTGCGCCTGGTGAAGTCCACCATTGACTTCCATCAGTACCAGGGCATTCTGCGGGGGGCAGCGGCGGCCTTGGCGGCTCCCGATAGCTTCTTAGATCACTGGCGGCAGGTGTACCGCGAGCGGCGAGATCTGGCGGTGGCGGCTCTGCACCGCATCGGCTGGCCCGTGCCCCTACCGGAGGCCACCATGTACCTGTGGGCGCCTTTGCCGGAGTCCTACCGTGGTTCCTCGGCCCAGTTTTGTCTAGACTTGGTACGGGCCACAGGCGTTGCCCTGTCGCCGGGCTCTGGCTTTGGTTCCAGGGGCGAAGGCTATGTGCGCTTTGCGCTGGTGGTGGAGGGATCCCGGCTGGAGGAGGCGATAGGACGGATTGGGGAGTTTTTGTCCCAGTGCATTGCTTAGCCCCTCTCTCTAGGAGAGGGGAGCTAGAGCTGCAGGTTCGCAACAGCGTTGGCTAGCAACAGCTGTGGTTTCCTTGCCGCAGCTTTTTCCAGTTTCATCAGGTTTTTGCAGACGAGGGGGATCCCAATTCACTGGCTGCGTCAGAGTGCCGGAAAGCCCTGTACTGGGCAAGGATTGGCAAAGACAGGAGTCATGGGCTGTAGCCAGCCGGTGTCGGGTAATCTGAGCCAGGATAGGAGTTGTGTTGGCCGAGTTGGCTCCTGAGGGGCATGGAGAAGGAAACACTCGAGAGTTTTTTGTCCATCCGGGGGGTGATGGGGGTGGCGCTCCTGAGTCGGACAGGCCGCCCTTTTTTCTACCGCTCTTTTCAGAACTTGGACAGCCGGCAGCAGCAGGCCCTTGCCGAAGGGCTGTTTCAGGTTTTGGAAACCATGCCCCCAGGCCTTGACTACTTTGACTTTCAGTTTGCCGAGCAACGAGTCTTTGTCTACCCCTTAGGGCCGGAGTGGGTGTTACTGGTGGCGGTCAATGACGAGCTGGTGATGCCGGTCTACACCTTGGCCGTCAACCGCCTGCGAGCCGAGCTGCAACAGGATACGCCGAAGGGCCTGGCCACCTTGCGCCTGTTGACCAGCCAGGCGGAGGCCGTCCGGAACCCTACCCAACCCAGCTCCACCCTAGCAGAAGGCAAGCCCACACCAAGGGAGGAGGTAACCCAGCCAGCAGCGACAGGCAGCCGCCTGCAGATGGATGTCTTCGTGCAATCTCTCAATCGCCTCTGCCAGATCACGAGCGGCTATTTGGGCAAGGCAGTGATCGTCAACTACTGGAAGGCAGCGCGGCAGGAAGTGCTAGAACGCCAGGGATCCCTAGCCGAGTGGCTCAACCAGTTCGAGATCGAGCGCAGCGGCCAAATCCACTACCGGGGCACCCTCAAGGAGCTGGACGAATCTCAGCAAAAGGTGCTGCAGGACTGGGTACTGGCTTTTTTTCGCCGCTGCGAAGCAGTGATCCACGACTTTCGCAACTTGATCAAGTCCGCCAACTGGCGCCTGTAAACTCCCCCACAGGGCTTCCGCGCCGCATTTTTCAGTGATATGATTAATTACTGCCTTTTAGGCACTAGGGCTGTTAACTCAGAGGTAGAGTACCACCTTGACACGGTGGGAGCCGCTGGTTCGATTCCAGCACAGCCCAGCACCAGCCAGCTAGTAAAGGCCGCAGGGATGGGATCCGGAGGTGCCGCGGGCTCTCAGGGGCCCGCTACTCCCCAGAGGCAGAGTTCTCTCTGGCTTAGGGATCCTTATACTGGAGTAGAGACCCTGGAAGGCACCGGAGTGGCAAGGGTAGCATTAGGTCAAACTGCAACAGGGGGAAACGACCAATGGGATTGTTCGAGCGGGTCAGCCGAATCATTAGAGCCAACCTCAACGCGTTGATCAACGCCGCCGAAGATCCAGAGAAGATCCTGAACCAAACCATTCAGGACATGGCCGAGGATCACTACCAAATGCGGCAGGCAGTTGCCCAGGCCATTGCTGCCCAGAAGCGCCTGGAGCGGCAGTATGAGCAGGCGCAGCAAAGCGTGGAGGAGTGGCACAGGCGTGCCGAGTTGGCTCTGCGCAACAACAACGAGGCGCTGGCCCGGGAAGCGCTAGTGCGCAAGAAAACCTTTGCCGAAACCGCCCAAAGTCTAAAACGGCAGTTGGATGAGCAAACCAGGCAGGTGGAGCTCCTTAAAACCAACATGACCAAGCTAGAGAGCAAGATTGCCGAGGCCAAGACCAAGAAGGATATGCTCATTGCGCGGGCCCGGGCGGCCAAGGCTTCCCAGCAAATTAACCAGGTCATTGGACGGGTGGACGCCACTAGCGCCTTTGCTGCCTTCGAGCGGATGGAAGAGAAGGTAAACGCCCTGGAGGCCCAATCAGCGGCAGTGGCGGAGCTGGCAGTAGACAACTTGGAACAGCAGTTTGCTGCCCTAGAAGCAGGTGGAGCGGATGTGGATCACGAGCTGAGGATGCTGAAGGCAGCAATACAGGGCCAATTGACCGCCGGAGAGCAGAAGGCTCTGCCTCGAGAGCCATCTGCTGCCACTAGTGAGAGCGAGGTAGATGCAGAGCTAGAAAGTCTGCGCCGCGAAATTGATCAGCTTTGAAGACTCCTCCTCTGGTTGGGCTTTCCCAAGCTAGGAGATGTAGTAAGCTAGGCCAAGGGTCCGTTGGTCTGCCTCTAGCGGGGCTAGGATAGCTATCCTACGTTTTTGCAAGAGACCAAGCAGCGATGACAACAGCGAGTATCAAGCCTCTCCTGGATGCCAAGCAACTGTTGCAGGCTTATGCCTCTGGCCAGCGGGATTTTTCTAGAACCAACCTGAGCGGGGCCCAGTTGAGTGGTGTCAGCTTGAGGGGGATTATCCTGCGGGAGGCAGACTTAAGTGGGGCGGACCTGCGCGAGGCAGATTTGTCAGGGGCGGATCTCTCAGGGGCTGACCTGCGCGGAGCCAAGCTGCGGCGGGTGAACCTCATCGGGGCCAAGCTGGTCAAGGCCGATCTGCGGGGGGCCAACCTCTACCGAGCCAAGTTGCTCAGAGCCGATCTCAGCGAGGCCGATCTCAGTCGGGCCGATCTGCGCCTTGGCGCCGATCTGCGCGGAGCCGTCATCACCAACACCCGCTTTCGCGGCGCCCTCTACGACGAGTACACCAAGTTTCCGGAGGGGTTCAACCCTGTTGAAATGGGGATGTAGCCACTGTCTGCCTCAGGGGAGCAGGTCTTGCCACAGGTAGGCTGCGCCCGCAGCCGCCACCATGAAGGGTGGGTTGTGCAAGTCTGGCTTGTTGTAGCGCAAGGGCTCCCCCTTCAGATCTGTGACACTTCCCCCGGCCTGCTCGACAAGGCAGTGGGCAGCAGCCGTATCCCACTCCAGGGTTGGGCCAAAGCGGGGGTAGAGGTGGGCGGATCCCTCGGCCACCAGGCAAAACTTGAGGGCGCTGCCCACGGACTTGACTTCGAGAGAACCGTAGCGCCGTTGCAGCCGCTCCAGAAACCGCTCTGTTTCCGCGTCTCTGTGGGAGCGGCTAGCCACCACCTGCAAAGGCGGCTGGGCGGGCGGGTGGGCGCGGATGGGTTCATCGCCTTTGTAGGCCCCCAGCCCTCGCGCAGTCCTGTAGGTAAGACCCAGCGCTGGGGCATGGACGACGCCTAAGATGGGGATCCCTGCCTCGACAAGGGCAATGTTGACAGTAAACTGGCCGCTGCCTTCGAGAAACTCGCGCGTGCCATCTAGGGGATCCACCAACCAGAACTGTTGCCACTGGTGGCGCTCTCCGTAGGGAATGCCGCCGGATTCTTCCGACAGCACGGGGATCGCAGGGGTCAGATCTTGCAGGCCCTGCAAGATTAGGCGGTGGGCAGCCAGATCCGCCTCAGTTAGGGGGGAGGCATCTGCTTTGCGTTCGACCTGCAGCGATCCTTGCCGATAAAAGAGCAAGATGGCCTGCCCTGCTGCTTCTGCCAGGCGGCACACCTTGGGTAGGAGAGCGGCCAGCTCTGGAGTCTGCACAGATCCCTCCCAAAGCTAGCGACGCACCGGAATACCGTGGGCAGCCAAGTCAGCTTTGATCTGCTCAATCGTCAGCTGGCCGTAGTGGAGCAGCGAAGCCAACAGGGCTGCTTCTGCCCCCCCCTCTTGGAGAGCTTGGCGGATGTGGGCACACCCTCCTGCTCCTCCTGAGGCAATCACTGGCACCGGCACTGCCTCGACCACCCGCCGCGTCAGCTCCAGGTCGTAGCCAGCTTGGGTGCCGTCGGTATCCATGCTGGTGAGCAAGATCTCCCCTGCCCCGCGCTCGGCAACTGTCTTGGCCCACTCCACCGCGTCCAGCCCTGTTGGCTCCCGCCCACCGCGCACATACACCTCCCATCCCCCCCCTTGGGGTTTAGCACGGGCGTCAATGGCCACCACGATGCACTGGGAGCCAAAGCGGCGGCTGGCTTGGGTAACGAGATCTGGATCCCGAACCGCCGCTGAGTTGAGGCTAACCTTGTCGGCCCCGGCCCGCAACAGTTGCCGGATACCTTCCACATCCCGGATCCCGCCTCCCACCGTGAGGGGGATAAACACCTGCTCTGCTGTGCGCTGCACTACCTCCAGCAAGATCTCCCGCTCCTCGTGAGTGGCAGTAATGTCCAAGAAGACCAATTCATCGGCTCCTGCCCGGTCGTAGGCCTGGGCCAGTTCCACCGGATCGCCGGCATCGCGCAGCTGGGCAAACTGGATCCCTTTGACCACCCGCCCCGCCGCCACATCCAGACAGGGAATGATCCGCTTGGCCAACATGCCCCCTCTCTAGAACTCTGCCCCGCGGCTGCCACTAGCAATCGGGATCTCTAGGCAAAGCTGATGATCAAGAAGGGCTCCTGAAACTTGGCTCCGCTTACCTGCCGGCCTGCCAGGGTGGGGGGCAAGCACAAGTTGCGCCGCTGATCCCCGGCAGTGAGGGTCAGCTCTGGCCCAGATTGGCTTAGCTCGATTTGGGCTTTGCTAAAGCCGGGAAGAAACAGCTTCACAGTGCCGGATCCCTCGTCAATGGCTACTGGCGGCGGCACTTCAGGCGGTGCAAAGATCCCACTTACCGCTTCCTCCAACGCTGACCAGTCAGATCCCTGGCGCCGCGGCAGGGTGCGCACCGGCAGAGGAGAAAACTCAGCCGCCGACACCTCTCCAGGAACCAGCGGCATGACCCAGAGGCCAGCCACTGTCAGTCCCACCATTTGGGCACTGCCCCAGAGGTAGCGAGCAGTCTGCACGGCCATCGGATCCGGGGTGGTTACCAAGTGGGCCAACACGCGGCGCGGATTGGCAAGAGCACGGCGCCCCTCTTCGAAGAGGTTAGTCATCCCCCCCAGGCGAGTTAGCAAATCCTCTAAGGACGAGAACTCCAGTGTTGTTATAGAGCGTAGCAGCGGCTCGACGAAGGGAAGGAGAGTTTTGGCCAAATCGGATTGGAGGAAAGCCTGGGAAGCTCGCCGCCAGTACCAACTGGCCACCTCCGGGATGCCAAAAGCCCGCAAGGTGGTCAGATCCCCTGGGCCATCGTAGAGGATGCAGTCGTATTGACCGCTGGCCTCGTAGCGGCGCAGGGCTTCTAGAGCCAGAGCCTGATCCATCCCTGGCAACACCCCCAGCTCTTGCCCGTAGATCTCTTGGAAAAGGGGAGTGCGCAGGTATTGAGCTCCCAGCTCTTTGGCCGCCGTCCAGTACCGCTCCAGAAGCTGGGTTGTGCGCAGCTGCACTACGTCCAAATTGGCAGCAATGGTTACCGGCTCGCCAGAAAGTGGGATCCCACCTAGAAGCATCTCCAACCCCGGCCCCGCCTGATGGCCCACTAGCAGCACCCGCCGCCCCTGCTGGGCTGCTGCCCGCGCCACGGCCACAGCTAGAGTGCTTCGGCCTGTACCCCCCTTCCCCAAGAAGGTCAGGATCTGGCTCATTCTCGCTCTCCTGACTCGCCGTAGATGTCGATGTACAGCGATTGCCCTGCCAACTGGGCTGCCGCTGTCATCACCTGCCGAATGGCCTGCAAGGTACGCCCACCTCGCCCCAACACCCGACCGCGATCTTTGGGATCAAAGGCTAGCCGCAACCAGACCTTGCGTCCTCCACAGGTGGTTTCCACATCTGTCTGCAGGGGGCCGCTGCTAAGGAGCGGCTCAATCAAAAGATGGGCAAGGGTCTCGTAATCTGGCATGGGAGGCAAAACTCAACCTAACCGCCAGCGTAGCTGAACCTAGGCCTCAGTGGCCTCCTCAGGCTGAGGTGTTTCCTCTGCTTGCTCTGCCTTCTCGCCAGATTCCTCAGGAGGGAGCCCGGCTTCGGACTTGGCAATGGCTGGAATACGAATCGAGGCCACCACGCCACCCTCACCGGCCTTCAACATCTCATAGATGCCAGCCTTTCTAAGGAGGCTGTCTACCGTATCCGTGGGCTTGGCACCGCGCCGCAGCCACTTGAGTAGGCCCGCTGTCTCCAGAACCGTCTCCTTGGTACGTGGGTTATAGTAGCCCAACTCCTCCAGCGGGCGACCTTCTCGGCGAGACCTACTGTCAATAGCAATGATGCGATAGCTGGGTTGGTGCTTTTTTCCAAAACGCTTGAGCCGCAACTTAACCATGGGGTATCTGCTCCTTGGAGATGCTCCGCAAGCCGTGTGGAGTTGTCTAGGAAACAGAAATCGACCACCTCGCCACTGCTGCAGGTCTCTTCCTAGAGGCTGGGTCGGCTGGTCGATCAACACAGGTTTTCTATTTTAGTCAATTTCTCCCCTACCAGCAAAAGTGCCGACTCAAGCCCAGAGAAGGATCTTCATGGCAAAGTTGAAGAGGAAACCCAAGGCTACCCACAGTTCCATGATTACCTACAGCGACTTGACCGAAGAGCAGCGCCAGCTCTACCTCAAAGCCCTGATTGCAGTAGCCCGCGCGGACGGCCATCTAGATGAAGAGGAAACCCACTTCTTTCTACGGATTGCTGAAGGAATGGGCCTTGACAAGGAGGTCGCTCAGGGCTACCTGGCGGAGGAGACGGGCCCAATCCTCGACATTGGCCAGATTCCCCCTCTACACAATGCAGCCGGAGCTTTAATCCTCCGCGATCTAGCAGCGATGGCGGTGGTCAACAATGAGCTGGGAGAAAAAGAAGAGGACCTGATTTTTGCAATCGGCAAGGCCATGCAGTTTAGCCAGGAGGAGATCAATGAGTTCCTCGACTGGGCCTTCATGGGCCTGCAGTGGCAACTGAAAAGTGCCGCTCTGCTGCAGCGGTATGCCCAGACTCCTGCCAGCAACAGTTAGAAGGGGCCGCCGCCATGCCCTAGCTGAGGTAGTGATCCAGAGCCCGCTGCAACTCTTCCAGCTCCACCTCAAGGTTACCGCTCTCAACGGCATGGCGGATGCAGTGGCGGATGTGATCGTTGAGGATAAGCCGCGCCAGCCGATCCAGGGCCCCCTTGACGGCGGCAATTTGTAGCAGCACATCCGGGCAGGGTTGATCCTCCTCAATCATGGCGCGGATCCCGCGCACATGCCCCTCAATGCGAGCCAGGCGGTGAATGAGCTTGCGCCGTGATTGGGGAGCGTGGCGGTGAGGCTGGGCCCGCCCCGAGAGGGGGGGGCGCTCCAGCGCTAGTTCCCACTCCTCCTCCCAATCGGGTTCTCCAGGGGGCGGAGGAGTAGAGCCAGTCTGAAGCGGGGGGATAGGATCGGTCATAAAAGAGGTAGAGAACTGTCTGCATGATACCGCTTGCTTTTCCCCAAGCAGGTGGAGGTGCTCTACAATAAGGGGAGATATGAAATTTTGTAAATCCTCTCATCGCTTGGCTTCATGACCTCTGTACTCTCCCCCTTTGGCCCCGTAGAAGCGGATCTAGAGCGTTTGCGCCAGAACTTGGCGCGGCTAGTTAGCGCCAAACACCCCATTCTGGCCATGGCTGCTGAACATCTGTTTTCAGTGGGGGGGAAAGGGATCCGACCGGCAATTGTGCTCCTGATTGCGCGGGCCACTACGCCCGATGGGGAGATCACCCCCCAGCATTGGCGCCTGGCGGAAATTACCGAGATGATCCACACCGCCAGCCTGGTGCACGACGACGTCATTGACACTGCTACGGTGCGGCGCGGCGTCAACACAGTCAACACCCTTTTCGATAACCGGGTGGCGGTGCTGGCAGGGGATTACCTGTTTGGGCAGGCAGCCTGGTACTTGGCCAACCTGGACAATCTGGAGGTAGTGAAGCTCCTGTCCAAGGTCATCATGGACCTGCCAGAGGGAGAGGTGCGCCAGAGCCTCTCTCGCTTTGATCCCGACGTATCCCTGGAAGAGTACCTGGCCAAAACCTTCTACAAAACCGCTTCCCTGATTTCTGGCAGTGCTAAGGCAGCGGGTCTCCTGAGCGGGGTTAGTCCCGAGGTGGCCGATCGCCTCTTTGACTTCGGCCGCGACCTAGGCATTGCCTTCCAAATCGTAGACGATCTGCTGGATTTCACTGCCTCGGCAGAGAGGCTCGGCAAGCCAGTGGGATCCGACCTTATCCAAGGCAACCTGACAGCACCCGTTTTGTTTGCTCTAGAGGAGTTCCCGCAGATGCGGGAGCTCATCCTCCGAGAGCTGGCCGAGCCCCAGGATCTCCAGCAGGTCTTGGAGTGGGTCTACCAAAGTGAGGGGATCCCGCGCTCCCGCCAGTTGGCGCGCGACTATGCCCAACGGGCGGCCGAGGCTCTGGAGGTTCTGCCGGACTCTGAAGCACGCCAGGCTTTGTTTCAGATGGTAGAGTATGTCCTTGAGCGGCCTTGCTAGGAGGTTGCTACGGGGATAGGCGTGAGGCTTGAGCTGCCGCTGCAGAGAGCTCAGGATAAGTGGGCGGGGTGAAAAAGCGCAGGCGGTGAGGTGGCCAAAAGCGAAAGATGGTGTTGCCGATAATGTTTTCTTTCGGCAAAAAGCCCCAGATGTGCGAGTCCTGGCTATCGTTGCGGTTGTCCCCCATTACAAAGTAAGAGTTAGGAGGGACAACAAATTCAGATCCCTGGTTGGGCACACCAGGGCAGCGCTCGCCGGGGCAGGAGTAGTCGGGGGGAGCGTAGATGTAGTTCTCCTGGAGCGGAATGCCGTTGACGATCACCTTGCCCTCGGCAATGCGAATGCGATCCCCTGGCAGGCCAATCACCCGCTTGATGTAGGCCCCGTCGAAGTTCAGCTTGGCAGGCGGGTAGAAGACAATGATGTCACCGCGCCTGGGGGCGCTGAAGCGGTAGCTGACCTTCTCCACCACCAGCCGATCCCCTTCTTCCAAGGTGGGCAGCATGGAATCCGAGGGGATCCAGCGCGCCTCCGCCACAAAGGTGCGAATGCCAAAGGCCAACAGGAGCGCCAGCACTACTGTCAGCAGGTTCTCCCGCTGGGTCTGCCACCAGGTGCGGGATTCCAAGGTGGCAGGGGTTTTCCTCGCTGACGACTCGGCCTTGGGCGGAGAAGTTGGATCTTTGGACGGCATGGCGGCTAGTGCACAAGACTGCCTGATCTCAAGATTATCGCACCCAGCTCAACAGAATGGGAGGCCGTCCCCTTCAGCTTGTGCTGGATAGCGGAGGGTAGCATAGAATTGGTGCCTTGCTGTGAGCCCCCATGACGATTTCAACAGAAGAGCGCCTGGAGCGGCTCGAGCGCTTGGTTGAGACCAATAGCCAGGCAATAGCTCGCCTCAGCCAACAACAAGGGGAGATTCTGGATCGGATCGATCGGCTTGCAGGAGATACCCAAAAGCTCTCGGAGCGCGTCGAGAAACTGTCAGGCGACCTGGAAAAACTGACTTTTAAATTCGACACCGCTCAGAGCATCGGAGAACGGCTAGAACGTCTAGCCACCAGCCTCATTGCCGGGGCCACCATCAGCATTATTGCCGGAGTCATTTTGGTGCTGTTGCGGGAGGGATCCCGCTAGAAAAAAGCCGCTGGGTTTGCAGAAAGGGGGAGCCAGCAAAACCCAGCAGAGTACCTTGGCAACCCTCCGTCCCGCTACCCCGGACAGTGCCGAAAGCCAGTCAGTAAGCGGAACTAGGAACCGTCTAGGGGCGTCTTGACAGCGCCTTTACACCAATCTCGGCGGGGGCGACAGGTTTCGTCAGATGCGGATCCTGGCAAGTCGGGCACCGGGTCGTAGCCCCCCGGATGCCAAGGGTGACAACGGCAGAGGCGGCGGATCCCTAGCCAACTGCCTCGAATGGCACCGTAGCGCCGCACCGCTTCCAGGGTGTATTGGGAGCAGGTGGGGTAGTAGCGACAGGCAGGTGGTAGCAGAGGGGAGATGGCCACCTGGTAACCTCGGATTAGGACAATCAGGCCACGGGTCAAGAGATGTTCCAACATGAGCAAGCCCCTGCCTGGATGGAGGCGTCAAGCCAGCAATCCCACTCTGGTCTACAAAGCTACCAAGGAAGTTGATGCCGACCGCTGGAGCTCTGACAACAACAAGGCTGGGTACTCTTTGTAAGGCCAGGCAAAAGCGTGGCGAAAAGCCGCCTCCTGACAACGCTTAAGCTGCTCAAAATCAATGATGTCGTGGGTCAGTAGGTTCTCGTACTCAAACGGCAGGCGCACATTGTGCAGGCCGGCGTTGTCAGTGCAGATAGCAATATCCACCCCTGCCGCAAAGCAGCGGTCGAAGACAATCTTGAGAGGCTCCAAACTGGGCAGCGTCCCTGTCTTCAAGTAAGTGGTAGGGCAAACTTCCAGACATTGGCCCCGCCGTGCTAGCTCTGGCAGGAGCTCTGGGTAGTGGAGAGGGATCTGAATACCATGGCCAATCCGCAGAACGTAGGGCAGCAGCTCTGGATAGCAGCCATCCAGCGTCTCATAGAGGTGGGCAGTAGTTTTGAGGCCGCGGGCCAGGGCATACTTGAAGAGCTCAATCCACTCGTCCAGCCGCTCCCTGTAGGCCTTATCTCCGCCGGCCAGGTCAATGCCACTCACATACTCCGACTCAGCGGCTGCCTCAACCATGGCACGGTTGATGTGGCTAGGTAGGCGGGAGTGCAAACACACAATCTGCGTGGTGATGATGGGATATTCTCGCTGCTGGCAGGCCTGCCCCACTATCTCAATGACTTGCCGCATCTGCTTGAGGCGATCTGCCTCGTCGAGGCTGGGGTCCGTGCGCAGGTAGGGGGTGTAGCGAATTTCTAGATAGGCCAAGTCTTCAAAGACATAGGCCCCTCGAATGAGGCGGTAGATGAAATAGGGTAAGCTTTCTAGGGTCTGCACCTGCTCCACCAGCGTGTGCAGCTCTAGGTACTCCTCCAGGGTGTTGCGGGGGCGGGTGTAAAATTCCTCAAATTCGGCGTAGTCGGGAAAGCGCTCCGCCAAGGGAGAGCCATGGCGGTGCAAATAGCGCCATAGGATCCTAGGAACAACTGAGCCGCCCAGGTGGCGGTGCAACTCCGCATGCAGTGCCATCTTTGAGCCTCTCCTAGCTGTCTGCAGGAGGCAGATCTGGCTTGAATTGTTAAGAACTACTTCTACTCCAGCGGCGGTAGCCTTGTCCAGGGACGAGCGCGCATGGCCAGGGAGGTTATCCCTCCCCGGGGATGCAGTTTTCTGGAGCAGCGATCCCGGCTAGAAGCAAAGGGGGGCAACTGGGAAAGCGCCTTAAGATAGTCCTGGGGGTTGTTGAGTGAAGAGACTCAGGGGCCTCCAAGGAGAGGGAGGTCTGCTGCAGCTGACGTCCCTTCCCCAATATGAACTTGGCGTAACCGAGGTTCCCTTCATGGCGCTGCCTAGCTTGTACGAGTTTCCTTGGCTAACCACGGTCATCGTCTACCCGGTGGTAGCTGCTCTCTTTATCCCGTTGATCCCGGCGCCGGCCGGGGATCCCAGCACCCGCGCCTATGCCCAAAAGTTGGCAGAGCGGATCCGCTGGTTTGCCCTGTTTGTTGCGGTCACTGACCTGCTGATTCTGCTAGCGGGTTTCTATGTCGGCTACGACCCCGCTCAGGCCGGGCTGCAATTGCTGGAGCGTTACCCCTGGGTGCCGCAGGTGGGCTTGAGCTGGTCGGTGGGGGCAGATGGCCTTTCCATGCCGCTCATTTTGCTCACGGCTTTTGTAACCACGCTTGCCATCTTGGCCGCTTGGCCGGTTACCCTCAAGCCGCGCCTATTTTACTTTCTCATGTTGGCCATGTACGGCGGGCAGATTGGGGTGTTCGCCGTGCAGGACATGTTGCTGTTCTTCCTAATGTGGGAGCTGGAGCTGATCCCGGTGTATTTGCTCCTCTCTATTTGGGGGGGGTATAACCGCCTCTATGCGGCTACCAAGTTCATTCTCTACACTGCCCTCAGCTCGCTGTTTATCCTGGTGGCGGGCCTGGCCATGGCCTTCTACGGGGATCCCATCAGCTTTGACATGACGGATTTGGCCCATAAGGCCTATCCGCTAAACTTGCAGGTGCTGCTGTACGGGGCCTTCCTGATTGCCTACGGAGTAAAGCTGCCCATTTTCCCCCTGCACACCTGGCTGCCCGATGCCCACGGCGAAGCCACGGCGCCAGTTCACATGTTGCTGGCCGGGATCCTGCTCAAGATGGGGGGCTATGCCCTAATGCGCATGAACGCGGGCATGCTGCCGGATGCCCATCTCTACTTTGCGCCGGTCTTAATCGTGCTGGGGGTGGTGAACATTATCTTTGCCGCCCTCACCTCCTTTGCCCAGCGCAACCTCAAGCGCAAGATTGCCTACTCCTCCATCAGCCACATGGGCTTTGTCCTCATCGGGATTGGATCCCTGACGGAGACCGGCATGAGCGGCGCCATGCTGCAGATGATCTCCCACGGGCTAATTGGCGCCAGCCTCTTCTTCTTGGTGGGGGCCACCTACGACCGCACCCATACGCTGGAGCTGGAGGAAATGGGCGGCGTTGGCCTGAAGATGCCCAAGATTTTCTCCATGTTCACCGCCTGCTCGCTGGCCTCTCTGGCCCTGCCTGGCATGAGCGGCTTTGTGGCTGAGCTGATGGTCTTTATCGGTATGGCCACCAGCGATGCCTACTCCCTTCCCTTCCGGCTGGTGGTGGTTTTCTTAGCAGCTGTCGGGGTGATCCTGACTCCCATCTACCTGCTGTCAATGCTGCGCCAGATTTTCTTTGGGCCAGAAAACAAAGAGCTCACCGCCCACGAAGAATTGGTGGATGCCGAGCCGCGGGAGGTGTTCATCATTGCCTGTTTGCTTATCCCTGTCATTGGCATTGGGCTGTATCCCAAGCTGGTGACCAGCCTCTACGACCAGTCCACCAATGCCCTGGTGGCTCTACTGCGGCAGGAACTGGCCTCCGCTGGTCCAGCAGTTGCCCAAGCCCCTGCCCTTTACACCCCTGAGCCAAATTGAGGAGAGGGAAGCTGGGGCGGCTCGTCGGCAGGACACGCCGCTGGCGTAGCTAGCCTTGGCTTTTTTCTCCACTGGCTTGAACTCGCATCCAGCCAAACAACGTTCCAACCGTCAGTTGGATCGTTTGGGCAAAAGCGGGAACGGGGATAACCTCTTGCGGATCCTCATGCACTGTTGGCTGCTGTCCGGCAGGATAGGCGAAAACGACCCTTTCTTCGGAAGCTACGATCCACCCCATCTGGCAGCCGTGGGCCAAGCCAATCAAGATTTTTTTGACTAGCTTCGTTTGATTTTGATCGGGAGAGAGAATCTCGATCACCCAATCTGGGCAAAAGGGTATGAGGTTTTGAATGGTGCCATCCTCATCCACAGGGATCCGATCCCAGGCAATGACAGAGATATCGGGCACAATTGCATAGCCGGCAAAGGTGGAGCGCAACTCTGGAAATGCCCATCCGAGGCGTTTGGGTTTGAGGTTTGCGTTGATAAAAGAAGTTAGCTCCCCCTGCAGTAGGCTGTGCTTTCCCTGTGGCATGGGCTTCTGGATAATCTCTCCCTCAATGAATTCGCTGGCGGGCTGAGTTTCTGGCTGCCGCAGAAACTCTTCCAGAGTTAGGGGCTTGGCAGACAGACTGACCATAATTTGCTCCTATCAAGCTGGCCTCTGAATGATCTAATCAAACGGATCTCTGTCGCGCTGTCGCAGAGTGGCTTGGTAGTCGTAGGGGCTCTTGCCGGAAAACAAACCCATCAGCGGCCCTAAGATGGCCCCAAACACAAAGCCGCCTGCATGGGCCCAGTAGGCGATCCCTCCACCCTCCAGGCCAATATTGATAGGAGTCTGCAAGCTGGCAATACCATAAAACGCCTGTTGCACAAACCAAAAACCTAGGAATACCCAGGCAGGGATGTAGACGGTTGTGGTAAAAATGCCCAGGGGGACCAGAGTTAGGATCTCCGCCTGCGGGAAACGCAAGATATAAGCTCCCAACACCCCTGCGATGGCCCCACTTGCTCCTAGAGAGGGAATGGTGGACTCCATATCGAAAAACCACTGGGCTAGGGCGGCCAAGGCTCCACAAGTTAGGTAAAAAATGAGGTAGCGCACGTGGCCCAGGCGATCCTCAACATTGTTGCCAAAGACCCACAAAAAGAGCATGTTGCCGCCGAGATGCAGAAAGCCCCCATGCAAAAATTGTGAGGTAAATAGAGTTATCCATTCGGGGCGCAGCGAAGAGATGGCCTCCCCCCGAAAGCTAGCTGTCAGTTCTGCTGGCACCACTGCCCACTCTCGGAAAAAAACTACCAGTTCTCGCGGCGATAGGGTAAGCTCATACACAAAAACCAGGATATTGATAAGCACTAGGGTGTAGGTGACGTAGGCGGTGCGGGTGGTTGGGTTGCGATCCTGCAGGGGTACCACGGTTAGGGGTCGGTCGACATCACTCTCTAGCCTAGCTGGATATGCCTTTCCCAGCCAAACTTAAGGCTACACTGGGGTAGCTTGCTGGTAGGATCCCTAGACTGCAAGGTGTAGCAGTGGAGCTGAAGGAAGGAATCGATGTCTGAAGTTGAGAGTCGAACTGCCCCGCTCAAGTTTTTGGTGGTCGAGGATCATCCTGAGGTTGCTCAAAACAATTGCGAGTGGCTCCAGCGGATTGCAGCCGAGGCCCAGTGTATTGCCGTTTCCAATCCGATGGACGCCATCCGGCGGTTGCAGCGGGAGCAGCCAGACTTGGTGGTGGCCGACTTGCTCTATGGTCAAAGCAGCGGCGAGCAGTCTGCTGAGCCAGGTCTAGAGTTGTTGCGCCATATTTTCGAGAACTACCCCACCCTTAACGTGATGGTTTACTCCAGCGAGCCCTTGCTGCTAACCCCCCTGGTGGGCCTAATCAGCAAGCACCAGGGTGGATTTGCCGCCGTCAACAAAATGGAGCGGCGCAGCGTCTTTTTGGAAGGAGCCAAAAGTGCTCTCAACGGGGAATTGCGCATGCCGCGAGAGTTGCGGGGCCTAACGAGGCTAACGGAGCGGGAAATCGAGGTCTTGAACCTGCTCTGCAAGGAGGCCCTCACCGACCAGGCTATTGCTGACCGCATCCACACCAGCAAAAAGACTGTACAAAACTGTATTCAAAGGCTCAAAGAAAAGCTCGATATTTTTGGATCTGAGGATGAAATCAACGCTCGCGTTGCCCTGTGTATGGCCGCCGTTCAGAAAAAGCTTATCCAGTGGTAAACCTAGAGGACTTCCAAGCGCTCTAAGACCCTGGCGTGCCTGTCCCCAACTTCCCTGCTGCTGGAGCAAAGAGCCTAGGGCTCAAGACAAGCTAGATACGCCCCCTTCCCACCTCCCAAAAGGGCCCCTTATCTCTGGGTCAAGGCTGACAAGGAGGGCAAAACGTCTTCTCGAAAGGGAACCTCGTTTTGATTTACCCTCTCCAGCTCAGCCAACATGAGAGGGTTGACGCGGTTCAGATAGGGGATCAGAACCTGTTTTAGCCTGGGGCGGTAGAAACGGTGGTAGCTATACACGGGGGTGGCTGGAAATCCCCGCCGAATCTTGTGGGATCCCCCAGCCCCGGGGTCGAAGTTGCGGATCCCTTCCCGGATGGCCAGGGCAATGGGCTCGTAATAGCAAACATTAAAGTGCAAAAACTTCACCTCCTCCCGGCAGCCCCAGTAGCGCCCAAAGAGGCGATCCCCTTTGCGAACACAGAAAGACATTCCTATTACTTGCGAGTCTCGCTCCCCGGCTACTAGCACCAGTCGCTGGCAGTAGTTAGGATAGAGGGATTCAAAAAAACGGCGGTTAAGGTATTTGCTCCAGTTCCAAAATTGAGCGCAGGTATTGCTGTAGAAATCGTACATGAGAGAGAGGAGGCGTGGCGTGATTTCCTCACCGGTGTAGATCTTAATTTCTATACCACTTTTTTCCATTGCGGCTCGCTCTCGTTTGATATTGCGCCGCTGGTTAGCATTGAACTGGTTTAAAAAATCTTCGTAAGAGCGATAGCCAGGATTGTGCCACTGGTAATTGTGGGTAATTCTGGGAGTAAACCCATCAGCTTCTAGTTGGGATCGCCACTCCAAATCCACATAGAGCAGGCTAAACACAGAAATGTCGTTATCTTGGCAGAAGCGATCGATGGCAGCCAACATCAAGGGCCACACTTCTGCTTCCGAGTAGTCTGGATGGACGAGAATGCGATAGCCGGTGGCCGGCGTAAAAGGAGCCATGCCAATGAGCTTAGGGTAGTAGCGTTCTCCCAGTTGGGCGGCAACCGCAGCCCACTCCTGGTCGAAGACAAATTCGCCTTGGCTATGACTTTTCAAATACAAGGGGGCCGCCGCAATCGGTTGCCCCCCTGCCTCCACCAGGAGGTGACAAGGCAGCCAACCCGTCTTGGGGCTGGCACAGCCGGAAGCCTCTAAGCTGTACAGCCACTCGTATTCCAAAAAGGGAGAGGTGCGCTCCGTTTGCAGGGCGTGCCAGGCAGAAGCGGGGATCTGGCGGATATCGTGGCACCAGCGCACTTGCAAGCCCGTCGACATTTACCTGCTCCGCTTTTTGGCAACCTCAACTCTCCGAGGCTAGCTCAAGAACTCTTGGAAAAGAGGTCCTTAAGGGCAGTGCGAGCAGCTAGGTGCTTGCGGGTCGCTTCCAGGATCTCGACTTCCCGCCGCAGCCGAGCTTCTGTGCTAACCATTTCCAGCAGCGCTTGCTGCTCGCGAGGGGCTCCATGGAAGTGACTGGCAACCCAGTAGGATAGCTCTGTAGGGTTAGTGGGCAACGGGTCCGGCAGCGCTGCCTCCCGTTCCATCAGTTTGCTGGAGAGGCGTACCACATCTTGAAGCAGGGTAGAAACCTGATTGACCAAGTCTTGGAGATCGCCCTGAGGGGGCTCGTCCTCTATCCACTCCACCAATCCAATCCGGAAAGGCTTTTCTCGCCTGTAGCTCAGCACGCGGAAGCGCTGCCGTCCCACGGTCAAAATATCCATGCGGTCGTCTGGCAGCCTTTGCACCTGGACGACCTCCGCACAACAGCCCACTTGGACAGGGGATCCCTTCTGGGGATCGAACATCAGCACCCCAAAGCACCGATCCGTCTCCAGGATGGTGTTGAGCATCATGCGGTAGCGGTACTCAAAGATATGCAGCGGCAGGGGACGGCCCGGAAACAGCACCACCTCTGGCAAGGGAAATAGGGGCAGCTCGCGAACGTCCACAGAAGAGAAAGGCATAGGGCTTTTGCATGTTGCGCTCTTAATCTAGTCTAGCGATCCCAAGAAAGCCCTAGGCAAAGCGGTGGTGCCAGAGGGTGAGGGCAATAGCTAGGGCATCGGCAGCATCGTCGGGGCGGGGCAGGCTGGGCAAGTTGAGCTCGCGGGCCACGGCAGCCTGGATGGCCTGTTTGTCAGCGCGTCCGTAGCCTGTGAGGCTTTGCTTCACTTGGGCAGGGGTAAACTCCACCGGCGCCAGGTGATGCTGGGCCAAGACGAGCAGGATTACCCCCCGCGCCTGGGCAATGGGAATGGTGTTGCCCATTTTGTAGAAAAAGAGTTTTTCCAGGGCCACCTGCTGAGGCTGCAGCTGCCGCAGGAGCTCCCTTAAATCCTCGTAGAGAGTCTGCAGCCTTTCGTGGAGGGGCTGATCCCCAGGAGTGCTGATTACGCCATAGTCCAAGGACTGGAGGCCGTCGGAGCTTGCCAGGATACAGCCAAAACCCACCCTCCCTAAGCCTGGGTCAAGGCCAAGGATGCGCTGCTCGGGGAGGTTGTCAGGCCAGAGGGTCTTTTGTGGAGGAGGGAGTTGCGGCGGCATGGTTGCTGCGCAGGTAGATCAGCCCCGAAATTAAGGTAAGGGCCACCGCTACCCAAAAACAGGGGATCCCAGCCGGCCAATTCAGAATTAGCAGGGAAATGGCCAGAATTTGGGCAGCTGTCTTGGCTTTGCCCCAGAGATTGGCGCCGCGAACCTGACCTTGGTTGGCTCGCCACCCAGCAATGGCCAGCTCTCGCCCCACCACCAAGAAGACCCCCCAGGCAGGGATCCGTCCCAGCTCCACTAGGCCCAATAGCGGCGCCAGCACCAGCAGCTTATCCACCAAGGGATCCAAGACCTTGCCCAAGTCGGTAACTAGGCCATAGCGACGGGCCAGCTGGCCGTCTAGCCAATCGGTTACCGCCGCTAGCAGAAACGCCCAGAAGGCTAGTCTTTCCCCCTCGGGGGATCCGAGGTGCAGCCCCAGCAGGATAAAGGGGATCCCTGCCAGCCGCAGTAGAGTAATGGCAGTGGGCAAGTTCAACCACGCCGGTTTGCCAAAGAGAGCTAGGGGAGTCTGGCTCATCTTTTCCTCTTTCACCTAGCGGTAGCGGCCCAGGCGCTCGGTGAGCAGGCGGTAGAATCCCTCTGCATCCACCCCAAAGGCCACCTGCACGTTGGCCGGGCGGCCGCTAAGGCCCCAGCGATCCACCACTGTCCGGCCCAGGTTGAGCGGGCTGACGGTGTCCACCTCTACGTAGCAGGGTTTGAGCTCAAACAACTGCGGCTGCAACAGGTAAGCAATGACACAGGGATCGTGCAGGGGCCCTCCTGGCAGGCCGTAGCGCTGGACATCAAACTTGCCGTAGAAGGTAAGCATGTTGGCTACCGTTTGCCCAACACGGGTGCCTAGGGCGCGGATGCGCTCAATCCGCTCTGGGGTGCTGAGGACCTGTTGGGTGACGTTGAGGCCGAGCATGACCACTTCGGGGATCCCGGCACTGAGGACAATCTGGGCAGCGTGGGGATCAGTGAGGATGTTGAACTCGGCAGCAGGAGTAACGTTGCCTTCAAAAGCGGATCCTCCCATGAACACCAGCCGTCCGATGCGCTCCACAATCTGGGGCTGCTGCACCAGGGCCACCGCCAGGTTGGTCATCGGGCCCAGAAGCGCCACCGTAACCGGCTGCTGCGCCCCCCTCAGCGTCTCAATGAGAAATTGCACGGCGTGCCGGGATCCCAGCGGCATCTGCGGCTCTGGCAAATTGGCCCCGTCGATCCCGCTCTTGCCGTGCACCTCCTCAGCCGTTTTCAACGGGCGCAACAACGGGCGGGGACAGCCGGCGTAGACCCCCATCTGCGGGCAACCGGCCAGCTCGCAGATCTGCCGGGCATTGCGGCTGGTCTTTTCCAGAGAGACATTGCCAGCTACCGTGGTAATGCCCAGTACCTCTAGCTCAGGCGAGGCCAGCGCCAGCAGCAGGGCTACAGCATCGTCTTGGCCAGGGTCACAATCGATAATCAAAGGCAGCATGAGGTCCTAGAAGCTATCCACCCCCCAGTGTAGGCCTCTTGAGTGGCTAGCGCTGGGGGTCGAGGCAGATTTCAGGCAGGTTTAGAAAGATTTAAGATCTCAGAGACGGTTCTTAATCGTTGTATCCTGTTGAAGCCCAGCGCCCATCCGCTGCACATTCGCTTCTTACTTGCATGGGAGCCAGCCAAGGAAAAGCAGCTGGCGCTAGAGGCTTTGCTGTCGCCAGACCGGTTTGTCATTGAGGTCTTCCCCGATCCGCAGTCTCTCCTAGAAGCCCTGCAACGGGAGGAGAGCCATCCAGACTGCCTAGTGTTCTTGGTAGCGCTGGAGCAGCTACCCTTGCTGGAGGGGCTAGGCCACCAGCTCTGCAAGCAGGGGTTGCTGTTGCCAACAGTGGTGGCTATAGTTGCGGAGACAACAGAGAGCCAACTCGAAAAAGAGGCCCCTTCCCCTCCCCTTTCCCCCGAGGCTAGAGCTTGGCTAAAGCGAGAGCAATTCTTCTACCATAACGCCACCCTAGTTCGCCTAGTCTCCCCCCAAGAGCTGCTTTGCCCCCCGACTGCAGCTTCCCCTTCCACCTTGGAGCTGCTCATCAGTCGGGCCATTGCCTTCTTTCTCCAGGTTTCTCCCCTCTGCAGCTTACCGCCAGCCCAGCCTCACCCTGAGGATCAGTCCTACCTAGCCCACAGCCACCGGCAGCAGCAGCGGCTGGCAGAAAAGCTGAGAGAACGGCTGGGCTATGCTGGGGTGTACTACCACCGGGATCCCGCCCTGTTTTATCGCCACCTGCCCCCCGCAGAGCAACAGGCCCTCATGCGGCGGCTGCGCAATCTTTACCAGGCCATTGTCTTGGAGTATTTTCAGTCTCCTGAGACGGTCAACGCCCGCATTGACGAGCTGGTGGCGCTTGCTTTTTTTGCCGACATCGGCGCTGCCCAACTGCTGGAGCTGCACATGAACTTGATGGAGGATTTTGCTAAGCAACTAAAGTTGGAAGGTCGCAGCGAAGAGATCCTGCTGGATTACCGCCTTACCCTTATCGACGTGATGGCTCACCTAAGCGAAATGTACCGCCGCTCCATTCCCAAGCCTGCTCCCAGGGATCCCTAACTATGTCCAGTCCCAAAGCCTATGTCCTAAAGCTTTATGTGGCGGGCAACACCCCCACTTCTCTGCGCGCCCTCAACACCTTGCAAGAGATCCTGGAAAAGGAGTTCCGCGGTGTGTACAGCCTGAAGGTGATCGATGTTTTGAAGAACCCGCAGCTGGCAGAGGAGGATAAGATCTTGGCAACACCGACCTTGGCCAAAATTCTGCCGCCGCCGGTGCGCAAGATTATTGGCGATTTGTCCAACCGCGAGAAGGTGCTCATCGGCCTAGATCTGCTCTGCCAAGAAGCAGCCGAAGAGGATTAAGACAAATTACGGGAGAGAGTGGGATGAGCCAGCCATTGGGACCCTCTGAGCCGGAAAACCTGCAGGACCCTGCTGCCGAGGGGATCCTACCCAGCTGCCGCAACGGCAGCCCCGAGCTGCGCGGGATCCCCAAGAAGCAAACGGGCATTGAAGGTTTTGAAGACATCAGCCATGGCGGGCTGCCCCTGGGGCGCACCACCTTGGTTAGCGGCACCTCGGGCACTGGCAAGACGCTGTTTGCTTTGCAGTTTCTCTACAACGGCATTGTCAAGTACCAAGAGCCAGGGATCTTCGTTACCTTTGAGGAAACCCCTGCTGACATTATCCGCAACGCCTCCAGCTTTGGCTGGGATCTGCAGGCCCTCATTGACAAAGGCCAGCTCTTCATTCTGGATGCCTCCCCAGATCCAGAGGGCTACGAAGTAAGCGGCAACTTCGATTTATCAGCCCTCATCGAGCGCATTCAATATGCCATCCGCAAATACAAGGCCAAGCGGGTTGCCATCGACTCGGTAACAGCCATCTTTCAGCAATACGAGCCTGCCGGCGTGGTGCGGCGGGAGCTTTTCCGCCTAACAGCCCGCCTCAAGCAGGCCAACGTCACCACTGTCATGACTACCGAGCGCACCGAAGAGTACGGCCCCATTGCCCGCTACGGGGTGGAGGAATTTGTCTCCGACAACGTGGTGATCCTGCGCAACATCCTGGAGGGCGAGAAGCGGCGGCGCACCATTGAGATCTTGAAGCTGCGTGGCACCACCCACATGAAGGGGGAATATCCCTTTACCATCACCAACGAGGGGATCAGCATCTTCCCCCTGGGGGCGATGCAACTCACGCAGCGCTCCTCCAATGTGCGCATCTCTTCTGGGATTGAGAAGCTAGACGAGATGTGCGGCGGCGGCTTCTTCAAGGACTCAATTATCCTGGCCACCGGTGCCACGGGAACCGGCAAGACTTCGCTGGTGAGCAAGTTTCTCGAGCGGGGCTGCCTGAACGGAGAGCGCTGCCTCCTCTTTGCCTATGAAGAGTCGCGGGCGCAGCTTTCCCGCAATGCCTCCTCCTGGGGCATTGACCTGGAGGGGTTTGAACGGCAGGGCCTCCTCAAGATCATTTGCACCTACCCGGAGTCGGCCGGTCTGGAAGACCACCTGCAGCGGATCAAAGCGGAGATGATGGCCTTCAAGCCTTCCCGCATGGCCATCGACTCCCTCTCAGCGCTGGCGCGGGGCGTGAGCCAAGACGCTTTTCGGCAGTTTGTAATTGGTGTAACTAGCCTAGCCAAGCAGGAGGAGATTACTGGCTTTTTCACCAATACTACTGACCAATTCATGGGATCCCATTCCATCACCGAGTCCCACATCTCCACCATTACCGACACGATTATTCTGCTGCAGTATGTGGAGATTCGGGGCGAGATGGCGCGGGCCCTCAACGTCTTCAAGATGCGGGGATCCTGGCACGACAAGGGCATCCGCGAGTACGTCATCTCCAATTCGGGTATTGAAATTCGCGATTCCTTCCGCGGCTACGAGCGGATTATCAGTGGCTCCCCGACTCGAATCAGTGTGGATGAGAGAAATGAGCTTTCTCGAATTGTGCAAAATGTGCAATCGCTCGATTAGCAGCTATTCTACCGTAACTGACTTAGCCAGATTACGCGGCTGATCCACGTCAGCCCCCCGGCGGAGGGCCATGGCGTAGGCAAACAACTGCAGGGGGATGACATTCAAAACTGAGGCCAGCAGAGGTGTAGTGCTGGGCACCTCGATGACGTGGTCGGCTTTTTCCCGGACCTGGGTATCTTCCGGATTGATCAGGGCAATGACTCGCCCGCCCCGCGCCCGCACCTGCTCGATGTTGGAGAGCATTTTTTCGTAGACGGGATCGCGGGTGGCAATACACACCACCGGCATGCGCTCGTCGATGAGGGCAATGGGGCCATGCTTCATCTCCCCTGCTGGGTAGCCCTCGGCGTGGATGTAGCTGACTTCTTTCATCTTTAGCGCCCCCTCCAGGGCAATGGGGGCATTGACCCAGCGGCCCAGATAAAGCATGTCGGTGACGTGGTGGTACTGCTCGGCCAACTGCTCGTAGAGGGCGGCGTCTTTTAGCAGGAGGCTAATCTTGCTCGGCAGCTCGATGAGAGCTTGCAGGTGGGATCGGATCTGGGCGGGGCTGAGGATCCCTTTGGCCTGGGCCAGTTGCAGGGCCAGCAGGTACCCTGCCACCAGCATGCCGGTAAACACCTTGGTGGAGGCAACGGCAATCTCCGGCCCGGCGTGGAGGTAGATGACCCCCGCATCCGCCAGGCGCGTGGCCTGGGAGCCAATGGCGTTGACAATGGCCAGGGTGGGGATCCCTTGGGTGCGGGCCTCGCTCATGGCTGCTAGCGTATCCACCGTCTCACCGGACTGGGTGAGGGCTACAAGCAGGTCGTGGGGACGCAGCACCGGCTGGCGGTAGCGAAATTCGGAAGCGTAGTCCACCTGCACTGGGATGCGAGCCAGGCTCTCAATGAAGTACTTGAGCACCAGACAGGCATGCCAGGCAGTGCCACAGGCCACGGCATGAATCTGCTCCACCTGGGCCAGCTGCGCCTCCGTCAGGGCCAGTCCCTCCAGGTTCACCCGCCCCCTTTCTAGATCCGTCCGCCCCCGCAGCGTCTCAGTGATGGTGCGCGGCTGCTCGTGGATCTCTTTTTGCATGAAGTGCTTGTAGCCCCCCTTGGCCGCCGAGACGGGATCCCAGGCCACGGTGAGGGGGGGTTTGCGCAGCTCTTCGCCGGTAATGCGTAGGTAGCGCACACTGGAGGCAGTGAGGATGGCCATCTCCCCATCTTCCAGAAACACCACCCTGCGGGTGTGGCGGATGATGGCGGGCAGATCCGAGGCAACAAAATTTTCCCCTTCTCCTTCGCCAATCACTACAGCCCCCGCATTGCCCAAGCGGGCGGCAATTAGCCGATCCGGCACCTCCCGATCCAAAGCCACCACCGCATTTCCCCCCCGCAGTCGTTCCATCACCTTGGCAAAGGCCACCTCAAAAGATCCCAGCTCCTCAGTGTAGAAGCCGAGGAGTTGGGCGATGACTTCGGTATCGGTCTGGGAGCGAAAGGCAACCCCTCGCTGCAGAAGCTCCTCCTTCAGCTCCAGGTAGTTCTCCACAATGCCGTTTTGGATAACCACAATGCGGCCGCGGGCATCACACTGGGGGTGGGCATTTTCCTCACTGACACCGCCGTGGGTGGCCCAGCGGGTGTGGCCGATCCCTACCTTGGCTGTGGGCATGTTGGTAGTGAGTTTCACCAGCAAGTTGTGCAGCTTGCCGGTGGCCCGCACAATCCTCAAGCCCTCTTCTGGATCCACTGTGGCAATACCGGCGGAGTCATAGCCGCGATACTCCAAGGTGCGCAAGCCCTCCACCAGAATGGGGGCAGCCCACTGAAAGCCCACATAGCCGACAATGCCACACATTCCTCACACCTCAACCCTGCTTGCGTCAGCGGTGGGGAGCACCCCATTGGCAAAGCCTACCCCAGCTTCGGGAACCCATCAATGGTTTCTGCGGCCGCCGGCGGGTGGCCAGCGTGGAAGCGGCGGACTGGTTGTTAAGCTCCTGCCAGAGGGGGAGGCCAGGCAGGCTGCTATTGCCCTTCTAGGGAGCTAGAGGCAGCCCCCTCGGCAAAAGGAAACAGGCGCAAAACGGAAGCGATACCCTTGGGCTGCTGCAGGCTGGATCCCGTCTTCTGCGGGGGCCTTGGAGACCAAGTTGCTCAGCCCCAGCACCAGCTCCCGGAGAGCGCGGCGAAACTGGGGATCCCCCGTCAGCTCGTCAATGTCAGCAGTGATCTTTTGCACATTTTGAAAGGAGATGCGGGCCGAGTCTAGGGTTTGGCGCAGGGTGGCCAGGGTGCCCGGATCGTTGAGGGCAGCCGTAATCTGCCGCAGATCCTCAGTGGCCTTGGCCGCGTTCTCCGCCGCTACTCGCGCCCCTGCCAGGAGCTGGCGCACATTCTCTTGCAGTTGGGGATCGGTAAGCAGGGGGCGAACCGCGCTTGACATGGCTTGGAGATCGGCACTGACCTGCTGGATATTGGCCAGGGCAGCATAGAGGGAGGGGCGGTTCTGTTCCACCAGCAGGGCAAACTGGTCAGCAGCTGCTTGCAAACTTTGAGCTGTTCCCTTCGCCGCCACAGCCGTCTCCCGGATAGCCGCGGCGGCAGCGCTAAATTGCGATAAATCCAGCTCCTCCACCCGCTTTTCCACGCTTTCCGAGAGACTGGACAGGCTGTTGGCAACGCGGGTGACTTCCTCCAAGGTAGCGTTGAGGGTATCGAAGAGCTCGTCACTGTTGATGCGCCGCACCAGTTGATCCAGCTGGATCAACAACTGGCCAAAATCTACCCCCGCTGTGCCCTCCACCACATCGCCATTGCAGATGATTTGGCTGCGGTCGCAGTCGGGCGCCAAGGGAGATCCTGCTACCTGAACAGCCGTCCGCGGCAGGATGTCCATCACCGTCTCCCCCACTAGCCCTGTCTGGGTGGTAACAAACAGGGCATCGCGGGGGATGGCCAGCGGCTGGTCGATGGCCACCTGCACCTCCACCTGAGCCGCCTGGGGCAGGATGCGCTCCACCCGGCCCACGGCTACCCCCCGCAGCCGCACGCTGGAGCCTTCCGCCAGGCCAGATACGTTGGGATAGGTGACGGTAAACTGGAAGCCGCGGCTGCCAAAGCGCAAGTTGTAGATCCACAAAAACAGCCCAGCAAAGCCCAGTGCCCCTGCCAGGATCAACAGGCCCACGGCCCCTTCTCGGATTGCTCGCGAACGCATCACACCTGCCCTGCCACTTGGATTGGCCCTTCTACGCTACCGCTGAAAAATTGCCGCACAAAGGGGTTGTCGCTTGTCTCAATCTCTTGCACGGATCCCTCCCACTGCACCCGCCCCTGGGCCAAGAGCAGGATGCGGTCGGTAGCGCGGTAGATGGTGCTGTGCTGGTGGGTCACCACGATGTAGCTCTCGCAAGCTTTTTTCACCCGCTGCAGATCCCGGATGAGATCTTCGATCACCGTGGAAGCAATGGGATCCAGGCCCGCTGTGGGCTCGTCGTAGAGTAGGAGTTGGGGCTCGTCTTGGGGCAGCGAAGGATCTTCCATGATGGCGCGGGCAAAGCTAACCCGCTTGCGCATCCCCCCCGAGAGCTCCTCCGGCAGGTTGTGCTCCTTGCCCGCTAACCCCACTGCTTCCAGCTTAGCCGCCACCAGCTCTCGAATGCGTGCCCTTGGCAGCCGCGAGTGCTCATAGAGCAGAAACCCAACATTTTCTTCCACCGTCAGGGAGTCGAAGAGGGCCGCCTGCTGGAATACCATACCCACCCGCAAGGGGGGAGTGCAGTGGCCGGCTTGAATCTCCGGCAGGGGGATGCCGCACCAGAGCACTTCGCCAGCGTCGGGCTCTGTCAGGCCAGCGATGATGCGCAACAGAGTTGATTTGCCGGTGCCAGAAGGCCCCACTAGCCCCAGAGCATCGCCCCGATGCACCTTCAGATCGACTTGGTCAAGCACCAGCGTGGTTCCAAAGCGCTTGGAAACCTGCCGTAGCTCCACCAAGGGCACGGGATCTCCCTTCCCCGCTCCAGACTGGGGTTGGGGACTCTCCGCCGGCGGCTGCTGTTGGCCGTTCATGCTGGTGCCAATGTCCTTTCTGAAGCACTTCGCCCAACACTTCCAGCAGAACTGCAAGGTCAGGGTGCCTCCCTCCCG
>Ga0197142_1000641_pt1 | contig 32281 bp, 31 predicted proteins | sample GBS60_MetaG_FD_148614 | JGI IMG/M metagenome (GOLD analysis project Ga0197142, IMG submission 148614) | Sediment microbial communities from Great Boiling Springs, Gerlach, Nevada, United States - GBS 60_MetaG | ecosystem: Environmental > Aquatic > Thermal springs > Hot (42-90C) > Sediment...
CGTGCTCGAAATGTTTCGCCGCGCTTCCAGTTTCGCCCGCGGCCGCCGCGTCCGCGTGGAAGCTCAGGGCGCCGCGCTGGTAGGCGTCACCGACGATCTGGATTCGACCGGATTCCTCTGGCTGCGCACCGACGACGGCGACCGCGTCCTCATCCGTTCCGGCGGAGTCCGTCCCCTGGAGTGAAACCATCATGCTTGTCGCGCTCGACGTAGGAAACACCAATGTCACCATCGGCGCCTTCGAAGGTCAGCGCCTCCTCGCCCGCTGGCGCTTGAGCACCGCACGGGAACAAACCGCCGATGAGTGGGGCATCCTGATCCGCAATCTCTTCCTGCTTTCCGAACTGGATCCCGGTGCGATCAAGGGCATCATCGTCTCCAGCGTCGTTCCACCCCTCGACCCCGCCCTGGCCCAAATGGCCGAGGATTACTTCGGACTGCCCGCCATGTTCGTTACTTCGGAAACGGACACCGGACTGAAAATTTGCTACGACAATCCCCGCGAAGTCGGCGCCGACCGCATCGTCAACAGCGTCGCCGCCTTCCACAAGTACGGCGGCCCCTGCGTCGTCGTGGACCTCGGCACGGCCATCACCTTCGACGCCGTGTCCGCCCGCGCCGAGTATCTCGGCGGCCTCATCTGTCCCGGCATCGGCATGGCCGTGGAAAGCCTTTTCGCCAAAACCGCGCGCCTGCCGCTGGTGGAATTCCGCGAGCCGGCCCGCCTCATCGGAACCAATACCGTCGCCAGCATCCAGGCGGGCCTGTACTTCGGCGCGATCGGCATGATTGACGGCATCCTCGAACGTCTGCGGGCGGAAATGGGGTCGCAAACCAAACTCGTGGCCACCGGCGGCCAGGCCCGCCTGATCGTCCGCGGCTCCCGCTACCTCAAGGATCTGGACGAAAATCTTACCCTGGAGGGACTCCGCCTCATCTGGGAACGCAACCGCAGGCCATGACGCACACGCCCCTGCCGCCGCCCGAGGACGAAAACCAGGAGTGGACCTTCAATTACTTCAACTACTTCACCGAAATCGAAGAGCATTTCCAGCGCGCTCGCGGCACCGGGCTGTTCCTGCTCTCGCCCCTCGATTGGGCGCTCATCGAAACCTGGAAGAACTCCGGCATTCCCCTCGAGGCCGTGCTGCGCGGCATTGACGCGGCCTTCGAAAGCTGGCGCAAACGGCGCGTCCGCACGCAGATGATCAACTCCCTGGCCTACTGCGCGCAGGCCGTCCTGCGCGAAGCTGAGGCGATGGCGGGAAGAACGACCTCCAGGCCCGCGCGGGCCTCCGCCCCGCCCTTCTCCTCTGAAGAACTGCGCGCGTACCTGGAATCCAACGCCGCCGCGGTGCGCCGCCTGAATGATCCTGTACTCGATGAAATTGCGCAGGCCCTCGACCGGCTGGCCGCTGACATCGAACAATACGCCGCCGACTTGGAGGACCTCGAGCGCCGCCTTACCGCGCTCGAGGACCGCATGATCGCGGCCGTCCGCGCGCGCCAGTCCGAGGAAGATCTGCTGGCGGCGCGCCGCGAGCTGGACCGGCAACTGCGCCCTTACCGCTCGAAAATGACCACCGAACAGCTCGCCATGCTGGAAAAACAGTTCCTGGAGCGGAGGCTTCTGGAGTCGCTGAGCCTTCCCCGCCTCAGCCTGTTCTACCTGTCCTGAGCGGCGAGCCGCCTCGACGCGGCCCAGCCTATGCAAATTGACCCGCAGAGCAGGCTGCCCCGCTCACAAAAACCGCTGCGTGCCGTCCAGCTTCTGCCCGCTCAGCAGGAAACCGGCCCGAGCGAATCGGTAGCCGACGTCGCGCAGCGTGATCAGGCTCAGCAGGCATCCCAGCAGCGCCTCAAGCGTCGCCGCAACGCGAATCTTCAAGCCGGAGAAGAAACCGAAGTGCTTGCCGGCGTACCGGGCCGCGCCCAGCGCCCAATCCGCCGAGTAGAGGGCCCGCACACGCGGCTCGCGCCGCACCTTGGGCAGCTCGGCGGGCGTCATGCGGACCTTGACCTCCGGCAACAGCACGATTTTGCGGCCCGCCCGGCGCACCTGCGCCGCGATCTCGGCGTCCGCCCAGCTCTGGCCGTAGCGCTCGTCAATGTACCGCAGGCCCTTCATGAAATAACCGCGAATCATGAGGGCCGCCAGCGAGGGTAACTCGACCGCCACCGCCTCGCCCTCGGTTCGCGGCGCAGCCACCGGCTCCCAGCTTTCCTTGCGCGCCGCGCGCAGGGCGCCCGATGCATCCGGCAACCGAAAGAACTGCTCGCACGGCTTGCCCTCGGCGTTCACCAGCAGCGGACACGCCGCCACCGCGCCGGGCTCGGCGGCCAGATAATCGGCCAGCTTCCCGACGGTCTCCGGCGCCACTTCGACCTCGGGGGCCAGAAACAGGAAGAATTCCCCCTTGGCCGTCCGCATGCCGATGTTCAACGCTTTGACGACGCCGAACCGGCGCGGCAGCCTGAGAAACGTCGCTGTCGGAAACTCGCCGTCCAGTCGCGGACTCTCGTCCTGCGAGCCGTTGTCAATCACCAGAACCTCGAACCGCTCGCGTTGCACAGACGCCTCCAGCGCCTCGAGACAACGGCGCAGCCCCGGGGCGTTGTCCTCGGAGACGATCAGCACGGATACCTGCGGCGGCGCTTGTTCTCGTTCCTCTTCTCCCATCCAGTGGCAATCATACCGCACCACCCGGTCCGAACCAGCCGGGCGCGGCTTGCCATAATAAAATCATGCGCTGCGCAGTGGGGCTTGTCGTCATGCTGCTCGGCCTGGCGTGGCCCTTGGCCGCGGACCCGCCCATGACCCGCCTCCGCATCGAGGTGCGCAACTACAACAACAAGCCCGTGGAACGGGCCAGCGTTGTGGTCCGCTTCGTCGAGGGTCGCTCGCCCGCCAAATTCGGCAAGAAGATCATCACCCAGTGGGAGCTGCGGACCAACCAGGAGGGCGTGGTCAAGGTCCCGCCCATCCCCCAGGGCAAGATCCGCATCCAGGTGATCGCCAAGGGCTACCAGACCTTCGGCCAGACCTTCGACGTGGCTGAGGAGGAGAAAACCATCGAAATCAAGCTCAACCCGCCTCAGCCGCAATACTCTGCGCACCAGTAGCGGCGCGCAGGCTCAAACGATCAGCTCGAGTTTATCGCGATCGAAGCGGATTTTCTTGCCCAGATCCAGCGCCAGGCTCGCCATGCAAACCGCCACCGCGTGAGAGAAACCGGCCTGGATGTCGGCCCGCGGGGCGCCCCGCGTGCGCACGCACTCCAGAAAGTTCTCCATGTGGGAGTTCATCGGCTCCTCGGTCACTTTGATCTCTTCAGTCAGCCGGTCGGGCATGCGGCTGCCTTCGCCCGTGATTTTCATCGCGTCGGCATCCAGCGTGCCCCGCGTTCCGAACCACAGGTTGCGGTTGCCCGCCGCATTGGTCAGGCTCATGGAGAAACTGACGAGGAAGCCTTTGGGGTAATCCAGCAGGGCGTGGAAAACGTCGGAAGTCTCCCGCCCATCCTTCCACAGGTAGACGCCGCCATTGGCCACCGCGCCCGCCGGGTAGGGATCGTCGAGGAACCACGGCACCAGGTCAATGAAGTGGCTCATCCACAGCCCGGCGATGCCGTTGGTGTAATCGCGGAAAAGCTGCCATTCGCGAAAGCGCCGCGCATCGAAGGGACGCGATGGCCGGTGCATCAGGAACTGCGGCCACGCTACGTCTTCCGGCCGGATGTGCGTGTAATCGCGGCGCCAACGCGGTTCCTGGAAATTCACGGAAAACTCCACGCGCGTCACCTGACCGAGAATGCCCGAGCGGACCAGCTTGGCCGCTCCCGCCAGGCGCGGATCGCTGCGCCGCTGCGTACCGATCTGGACCACGCGATCGCTCTTGCGCACCGCCAGGTAGGCCGCTTTGGCCTCGTTGAAGTCCACTCCCATCGGCTTCTCGCAGTAGACATCCTTGCCCGCCTCCACGGCCTCTTTCAGCATGATCGAGTGCGTGAAGTCGGGCGCCGCGATCAGCACTGCGTCCACATCGCGCCGGCTCAGCAGCTCTTTGTAATCCACCGTCTGGCGCGGCTTGATCCCCCACGTCCTCTCGACAAATTCCACGGCCTTCTCGCGATTGGGCCGGTAGACATCGCAGATCGCCGTGATCACGGCGTTGCCGCCCTTGGCCTGGGCCACCTGGCGCATCAACTCGAAACCCCGACCGCCGGCGCCGATCACGCCCACCTCGATCCGGTCGTTGGCCGAACGTGCGCGCAGCGCGGCGGCGCCCAAAGGAGCAACCACGAAACTTCGACGGGAGACTTGCAATCGGGACTCGCGCATAGACACCATGAAACCGCATTCCGAATGCCGGTGGCAAGGGAACGTTCGCCCGGCGCCTAAGGCGCCTGGCCTGCGGGCTGGGCGCTGCGTGACGGGGCCTTGCGGATTTCCTCGAAGTAGCGCTGCACGTAGTCGCGATAGATCAGCGGGATCTCATCTCGATGGACCTCGCCCCCCGCCTCCCGCCGCCGCACCTCCTGTTCCGTGTAGGGCGTACGCAGCTTCTGCGTGCCGGAAGCAACCTCGATGGTGACTTCCCCGCTCAGCGTGGCCTGCCGCCGGCCGATCAGCTCGGTCAATTTACCCATTGCGGCCAGTTGTTCGGCCTCTGCGGTCTCTTTGCGCCCATCCTCGCGACCGATTCCGCTGCGGCCCTCCTTCGCCGGCTGAAGATCCGTGTCCGGGCCGCCCGACTTGCCTGTGGCGCCCCTCGCGCTCTGGGCGGCGTCTGGTTCCTGCTCGCCGTCGGCCTCGGTACTCGACTGACCCTGCGATTGGCGTCCCGACCCCGGCATGCCCTTCTCGCCGCGCCGATCCGCCCGCGCCGACTCCCGCGTCCCGTCCGGACTCTCCACCGCCAGCGAGTCGCTGTTGGTGGACCGCGACTTCAACTGCGAGAGCAGGCTAGCCAAGGCCTCGCGGAATTTCTCCAACAGGTCGCTGTTTGCATTGTTCCAGGCCTGCCGGAGATCCGACGATCCGACTTGTGAATCGCCGCCCTGCCCGTCGCCGGTGCGCACGGTCGCCCCTTCGCCCTCGTCCAGCTCGGAGCCCTCTTCGGAGAGGCCTGTAGGCACGGGCTGGCTCAGGTCGGGCCTGGGGGGCGCCGCGGCCAGTTCGCCCCCGGCGCCGCCCTCGTGCGTCAGCGCCTGCCTGGGCAGCCGCCCAAACTCGCTTTCCGCTTGCGAAGCCAGGCCCAGCCGCTCCAGCACCCGGCGCATCCGATCCACAATCGCCGGCTCTGCCGCCCTCGCCGGCGCCGCCTTCTCCGGAGCGGACCGCGGCCACATCGCCGCCGCCACAGGGGGGCGAAGATCCAGACCATCCCTCACGCCGTAACGCAGCGCGAACAAACTCGACGCGATCACTACCAGACCCGCCAGCACCCACACGGATCGGGGAAGGCGGACGGGCTCGGCCTGCGCCGCGTCCACCTGCCTCGCAAGCTCTTCCGCCTGGGCGAACAGCGTGGCGCGAGCCTCGTTGCCGTGCGAAGAACCTTCATCCAGGCGCCCGAAATAAAACGCTGTGGACAGAGTGTCGTGCAAGCCCAGCCGCCGGTCCACCTGCTGCAACAGCACATAGGGCTGCGGCCGCGCCCGGATCAACCTCGCCACGCCCAAAGCGGCCGTAACCGCCGCCCAAGCCAGCAGCCGGCCGGTCTCCATCAGGCTCACTCCGGCCAGCAGCAGCGCCGCCAGCGCCGCTATCCCCACCGAAAGCGTCCACACCAACTGCGCCAGCGTCACGTTAACCCATCGCCTGCGAAGCAGCCTGCGGGTGAGCGCATTCAGACCGCGGACCTCGCAGCGTCCCGCCAGAGGCCTCTCCACGGTCTCCTGCCCCGTGTTCATGTATTCACTATCGTACACCGGCGCCAATCGCTGGCAAAGGCGAGAAAATTTCGCCCGTTTGCTGCCCAGGCACAGCTTTCCCTGCCCAGAATCCCGCCAGGAGTATTAGCTCGACTCCTTTGGTGGAGGTCACGGTGGGCGGAAAGCCCGCCCAAGTGCGCGGCGCCCTCGGCTGGTCCGGGATGACCAACGTCTGTCGAGTGAACTTCCGGGTGTCTGACGGCGCTCCCATGGGCCCGGCCACCCTGAACCTCAGCTTCGCCCCAATGAACCGACCCGAAGTGAAGGTCCCGGTGAAGTGGAGTCCTTATCACCTCACAGCAGTTCCAGCAACTGCTCGACCGTGAGGCCCGCGTCGTGGAGAATGGCTCGCAGCAGAGGCTGCTTGAGCGCCTTGCCTGGGTGCAACGGCACCACCGTGCGTGCCTTGGTCGCCGGATGCAAGAGAACCAAGTGGCTGCCTTTCTGACGGTCCTCAACAAAACCCGCACGCCTCAGCGCTCGGACAAGCTGTCAGGCTGTGAGGGAGGGGAGTTTGGGCATCCCTCAGGCCACCACGGGGAGGGGGACGGTCACCCGGCCCTGAAACGACTTCGTCTCTTCAGGTATCGACTCGCCGTGGGCGATGAGGCTTTCCAGGTAGATTTGGATAGCCTCCCGGACGTTGCGCTCGGCTTCCTCGAGTGTCTCGCCTTGCGTGTGACATCCGGGAAGCGCAGGAACGAAGGCGACGTACCCTCCCTCAGGGGCAGCTTCGTAGAACACCGAGTAAGAAACCGCCTTCGTCGCTCTGCCTTTCATCAACTTCATTGTAGGAGGCGCACGCCTCCCGGTCAAACCCCCGACCCTCAAGGGCACGCGCAGTCAGGGATCATCGCCGGCGCCGCCCCTCGGCTTGTGCCCATGGCCGCGGTCAAGCCGATTGTAAGGCCGCCGGGCCGGACCGAAGAATTTTACGCGGGCGCGTGTGGCTGGCGGGCGGATCTTACGTGTACCCAGACAGGAAGTTGTCATGAACCACAGATTCAGAACTCTGATGGCGGTCGCTGCCACGCTTGGCCGATATGCGGGCGCGAGCGTAATCAACCAGGATGCCACGCGTAACTGGCGGACAGACGCCGAAGAAGCGAGCGCGATCCTGTCATTCCAAATGCTTCACGTGGATCGGCCGCACGTGGACTTCGTTAATCAGGGTCGTGGTTTGCAGGGCTGCGTCGGGCCATCCCCGCTCCAGATAGCGTTGGGCAATGCGGCGCAATTCGACCTCCGCCAACGGAACCAACTTCTCTGGAGCCGACTGGTCACCCTTGCTCCAGGCAGCAAACCGGTAATGTCCGCGGGTGTTTCCATGACGCACTTTTGGGGCAATTGGACCGCCCGGCATTTTATCGTCAGGCGCCGACATATGATCTGGTGCTTGCGGACTTTGTTCACCACCAGCTCCCTAGGCTGGCGAGCCGTGAGCACGCCGAATTGCACTGGCTCGTTGATGTTCTTGCCGTTCTACTCGACCCGCTTGCCGTCGGCGCTGGGGCGAATGGGGTTGCGGTCGCGCTTGGGGTGGGTGATGGGATTCGAACCCACGACACCCGGAACCACAATCCGGTGCTCTGCCAGCTGAGCTACACCCACCGTGGGGATCGTACTCAGTCTATCACAACAGCCGCCTCTGTCTCCCGTCAGGGGAGAGGCTTCAGCATCTTGATGCCCGGCGGCAGCCGGAACAAATCGTCGCTCACGCCGCGGTTGATTTCCACCCGCTCGGAATAGAGCTCGAAGATCTTCTCGCCGTCGCGCTCCCGCTCCACCACGAACGGCCATTGCACCCCGCCCACGTTCCGGTACTTGGAGTACACAGTCACTTCCTGGATGCGCCGGCGCGTCTTGGGATCTCTGCGGTAGAACACCTGACGCAGCGGCAAGTACGTGCCGCCGTGCAGGGAAACCGTCACGCGACGGTTGTCGGCGTCGGTGATCTCGATGACTTCCACGCGCTGGCCTTCCCACAGATCCGTACCGCGCCATTCCACCAGCAGCCCCGGCTCCTCCAGCCGCTGGCGGAGGATGTAAAAGACGTTGCATAGCGTGGTCTCGCGGTAGCGTTCCCAGACGTCGGGCGGCAACGGACGCGCCCCGCGAAACGTAATCTGGAACCCCTCCGACTCGGTGAACAACACGGCGCCCCGATCCTCGTTGTTGCCGAACGACTGCCGTTCGCGCACGCGCAACCGGCCCGGCCCCGCCTCGGCATCGCTCAGATACCGCGTGGAGATGGTGGTCCGGGCCAGGCCCGAGAGTTCTTCCCTGTAGAACGAGTAGGCGCGCCCGGTTTCCACTCGGTCCCGCATGGAACGAAATTTCTCTCCCCCGAGCGCGTCAAGAGCCCGCTCGAGCAGCTCCCGGCCGCGGACCCCACGTTCCTGACCGGCCGGCAGCGCGCTCGCCGCGAGCGCCCAAACTACAATGGCCCAATGCCTCACCGATGCACAGCCTCCACCTGGATGGCAGTGTACCCCAGGCGGTGGGGGCGCGGGAGGCCTTCATGGATCCGGTGCGCGGGAGGGTGTCCGCAAACCCTAGATACTGCTAATAGAAATTTTTCTTGACATGCTACTATATGTTGGGTCATCATCGAAAACGTCGCCCCTGGGGCGCCAAGCGCTCGCCGCCAGACCGAGCGCCGCCGGACGCCCGCTTCCGCGCTCCGCCGCCCAGGGGCCAGACGTGATACCGTTTTCGCCAAGGAGTTTTCCTCATGGGTCAGTTGACTGCGCAGACGACCTCCGCCGGCCAGGCGCCGAAACGCAACCTTCGCCCCCAGGAGCGCACGGGCATCAGCTTCCCACGCCACTTCACGGCGCGCCTGGAACCCGGCCGCACCCCCTACGACGAAGTCCGCTGGGAGCTGCGGCACTGCTCGATCACCAACGACAAAGGCGAAATCATCTTCGAGCAGCGCGATGTGGAGGTCCCGGCCGACTGGTCGCAGACCGCGGCCAACATCGTCGCCAGCAAGTACTTCCACGGCCGCCTCGGCTCGGAGGAGCGCGAGCGCAGCGTCGCCCAGCTCGTCCGCCGCGTCGTGGACACCATCACCGCCTGGGGCATGGAGGGCCGCTACTTTCGCACCGACGAAGATGCGGAAAACTTCCGCATGGAATTGGCCCACTTGCTGCTCAACCAGAAAGCCTCCTTCAACTCGCCCGTCTGGTTCAACGTCGGCGTGCCCGAGGCCCGCGGCTACGGCTATTATTACGACGCGGAAACCGACGCCATCCGCAAACTCGAGCCCGGTGGTCGCGTGCGGCCCCAGTGCTCGGCCTGCTTCATCATCTCGGTCCGCGACTCCCTGGAATCCATCCTGGATCTGGCCAAGACCGAGGGCATGCTCTTCAAATGGGGCTCGGGCACCGGCACCAACCTTTCGCCCCTGCGCGAACGCAACGCACCCCTGTCCGGCGGCGGCCGCGCCTCGGGCCCGCTCAGCTTCATGAAAGGCTTCGACGCCTTCGCCGGCGTCATCAAAAGCGGCGGCAAGACGCGCCGCGCCGCCAAGATGGTCATCCTCAACATTGACCACCCGGACATCGAGGAGTTCATCTGGTGCAAGGCGCGCGAGGAAAAGAAAGCCCACGCCCTCATTGACGCCGGCTACGACCCCTCCCTCGACGGCGAAGCCTACAGCTCGATCTTCTTCCAGAACGCCAACAACTCCGTCCGCGTCACCGACCAATTCATGCGCGCCGTGATCGAAAACGGCGAGTGGTGGACGCGCTCGCGCCTCAGCGACCAGCCTGTCCGTCGCTACCAGGCGCGCGACCTGCTCCGGCAGATCGCCGAAGCCACCCACCAGTGCGGCGATCCCGGCATGCAGTTCGACACCACCATCAACCGCTGGCACACCTGCAAGGCCAGCGGCCGCATCAACGCCTCCAACCCCTGCTCCGAGTACATGTTCCTGGACGACTCCGCCTGCAACCTCGCCTCCCTCAACCTCATGAAGTTCCTCGGACCCGACGGCCAGTTCGACGTCGAGGCCTTCCGTCACGCCGTGGAAACCATGATCCTGGCGCAGGAAATCATCGTGGACAGCGCCAGCTATCCCACCGAGAAAATCGCCGAGAATTCGCACAACTTCCGGCCCCTCGGCCTGGGCTACGCCAATCTGGGCTCCCTGCTGATGGCCCTCGGCCTCCCCTACGACAGCGACGAAGGGCGCGACTACGCCGCCGCCGTCACCGCGCTCATGACCGGCCAGGCCTACCTGACCAGCGCACGGCTGGCCCACGCCCTCGGACCTTTCCCCTGCTACGCCCCCAACGAGGAATCCTTCCTGGAGGTCATCCGCATGCACCGCGGCGCGCTCAGCAACATCAACCCGCGCCGCGTTCCCGCCGCCCTCTTCGACGCCGCCCGCCAGTGCTGGGATCAGGCGTATGAACTCGGACGCTCCGCCGGCTTCCGCAACGCGCAGGTCACCCTCATCGCCCCCACCGGCACCATCGGCTTCATGATGGACTGCGACACCACCGGCATCGAACCCGACCTGGCCCTGGTCAAGTACAAGAAACTGGTCGGCGGCGGCGTGATCCGCATCGTCAACAACACCGTCCCCCAGGCCCTGTTCCGCCTCGGCTATACCCCCGAACAGGTCGAGCGCATCGTCAGCCACATTGACGCCACCGGCGCCATCGAAGGCGCGCCCGATATCAAAGTCGAACACCTGCCCGTCTTCGATTGCAGCCTGCGGCCCGCCAACGGCACGCGCTTCATCCACCACATGGGCCACATCCGCATGATGGCCGCCGTCCAGCCCTTCCTTTCCGGCGCCATCTCCAAAACCATCAACATGCCCGAAGACTCCTCGGTCGAGGACATCATGAACGCCTACATCGAAAGCTGGCGACTCGGCCTGAAAGCCGTCGCCATCTACCGCGACGGCTCCAAGCGCACCCAGCCTCTCAGCGCCAAACCCGACAGCGAACGCAAAGCCGCCGCAGCAGCGGCGCCCGCCGAGAAGATTGTCTACCGCCCCGTCCGCCGCAAGCTCCCGGACGAGCGCCAGTCCATCACTCACAAGTTCTCCATCGCGGGCCACGAAGGATACATCACCGTCGGACTCTACGAGGACGGCACGCCCGGCGAGATCTTCATCACCATGGCCAAGGAGGGGTCCACCATCTCCGGCCTCATGGACGGCTTCGCCACCGCCATCAGCTTCGCCCTGCAATACGGCGTGCCCCTGAAGTTCCTGGTGGACAAATTCAGCCACGTGCGCTTCGAACCCAGCGGCTGGACCAACAACCCGCAGATCCCTTACGCCAAGTCCATCCTCGACTACATCTTCCGCTGGCTCGGCGCCAAGTTCCTCGGCCCCGAGTACGCGGTCTCGGAAGCGGGCGAAGCTCCCAAACTTCGCCCCACCGAACCCGAACTCCAACCCAGGCTGCCCTTCGACATCCCGCCCGGCGATGCGCCCCTGTGCTCGGAATGCGGCTCGCTGATGGTGCGCAGCGGAAGCTGCTACCGCTGCGCCAATTGCGGCGGCAACACCGGTTGTGGATAGACTAAATCCGATGCTCGCGGGCGCGGCGAGTATCATGGTGGGCATGTCCCACGCCGCCAGCCTTTCTCGCCGCGCCTTTTTTCCGTTCCTCATCCTCTCGCCGCCGGAGCGCAAGCGGCCCAACGTCCTCGTCGTGATGTCGGATCAGGAATCCGCCCTGCTGCCCGGTCCCGCCTCTCTGCCCCATCGGCGCCGCCTCACACAGCGCGGAGTCGCTTTCCGCTATGCCTTCGCCAACACGCCCCAGTGCTCGGCGGCCCGTTCCGCCCTGCTGACCGGACTGGAACCGCATCGCACGGGCGTCATCACCAACGTGGACGCAAGCTCGCTCGGCAAACCTCTCCCTCCCTCGCTGCCCACACTGGGATCGGTGCTTCGTGAGGCCGGGTACAGTACCGGCTACTTCGGCAAGTGGCATCTGGGCAACGACGAGCGCGGCCTGGCGCACTTCGGCTTCGGCACGTACGCACCATGGAAGTCCGACGAGCTCACCGCCAGGGAAGCCGCGAACTGGATCCGCTCGCAATCCGAACCCTGGCTGGCCTGGGTCTCCTTCGTCAACCCGCACGACATTTACCAGTTCCCGCGGCTGATGGCCAGGGTCGAGCCCAGACCGGGCGTGCGCCCGCCCGCCTCAGGACCGGAATCGCTCGAGGGCAAACCCTCCGAGCAACGCGAGTATATGGAGCGCGATCAGGGCCGCGTCGCTCTGCGCTACGGACCTGCGGAATGGATTCGCTACCGCAGTTACTATCTCGAGCTGGTGGAGAAGGTGGACGCCCTGCTGGGCACGGTGCTCGACGCCTGCCCGCCGGAACGCACTGTCGCGGTTTATACCAGCGATCACGGCGACGCTCTCGGCGAACACGGCCTGCCCTTCAAAGGCCCGTTCATGTACGAGCCTCTGATCCGCATCCCGCTGGTGATCGCTTCGCCGGGCGGCGAACTGGGGCGCGGTGAACGCACCGATCTGGTCACGCAGGCCGACCTGGCGCCGACGCTGGCCGCCCTGGCCGGAGTCCCCTGGCCTGCGCCCGTCTCCGGCCTGAACCTGGCGCGAGCGCGCGGCCGGCGCCGTGAAGTTTTCCTGGACTACTACGCAAAACAAAAATGGGTGAATCCGATTCGGTCCATCCGCACCCGCCGCTGGAAGCTCAACCGCTACGATCGTGGCAACGTGGAGCTCTACGATCTGGAGCGCGATCCGGACGAAGTGCGCAACCTCGCTGCCGAGCCTTCGCTGGCCGGCCTGCGGAAGCAGTTCGAGGAACGGCTGGACGCATGGCGCAAACCCTGGCCCGAAACCGCACTGAGAACTCCCTCCGCACCGGCCACTATATAGGCAAAACCACAGTCCTCCAGGGGCGTCTCACGGGGGCGCCCAACGGCTCACTGCACGAGTCAGCCCGCGCCGGGCGGCCGCTCTGCCACGCCGCCCGGCCCCTCAGCTCTGCCCGAGAATGCGCCGCACCCGCTCCACGTTCTCGCGCACCTGATCGCTGTAGCGCGGGTACATTCCGACGATCACCGCGTCCGTCGGCTTGATGTTTTCAAACGCCGTCCGGAACGCGCGGTCAATGCTTTCGGGGCTGTCCGTCAGGCGGCCGGCCGCCAGAATCTTGAACGCCAGGCACGGCTTGCGCGTTTGCCGAATGGCGCGGAACATCCGCGGCGGATCCTGCGGCAGGTAGACCTCGCCCAGCGGGCGCTGACCCAGCAGGTTCACGATCTCCTGCTCGGTCCGCGTGATCCGGTACACGCAGGTCATGAAAAAGTCAATGTCCCAGCCGCGGCTCTCCACTTCCTCCACCACCAGCGGATTGTGGGTGGAAAGGCCCACGAGCACGCCGCTGTCACGCACGACCTTCAGGAAATCCTGGATCTTGCCCTGCTCTCCCGCCCGCCAGCGCCGGTCCGTCGTGCCCCCGTGATGTACGATTCCGATCGGCCCCATGCGCGCGATCTTCGGGATCCAGCTCAGATCCTCCTCCATCCGCCGCGAGCTCAGCAGGATCCACTGGATCTTTCCGCCTTGCTCGCGGTAGCGCTGGATGTCCTCCAACCCGCGCCTGGCGTCGGAGAGCTGCCAGGTGTTGATGCCGTTCTCCTCGCAGGCGCGCACGGTCTTGATCACGTTCTCCGGCGTGGACCACTCCAGCATGTGCTGATCCAGCAGCCGGTTGAAGTGCGAAAAGCCGTAGAAGGGATTGGCGCCGAGAATCAGGCGGGTCACTTCGTATTTGCCGAGACGGATCGTGGGAAGCAGGGGCGAAGGCGCAGCCGCTGCGGTCAGCGTTGCGGACGCCCCGAGGAATTGGCGACGCGTGGTTTCCATGGGCGAGCCTCGGGGCTATTCTACCTGCGTTCGTAGCGCCCCATATACTGCGCCTCGGCCAGCACGTGGCCCTTGAGGGCCCGGTCCAGGTCCGCCCTCCGCGACCCTTCGGCCAGCTTCAGCGACTCCACATCCAGCGCGTAGAGCTTGAAGAAATAGCGGTGCGGCCCGTGTCCGCGCGGCGGGCAGGGTCCCCCGTAGCCGCGCTTGCCGAAATCGTTCGTCCCGCTGACGCCCATCTGGCCCGGCTTGAATCCCTGCGCGATGGCGTGGACCCCGGCCGGGATGTCCCACAGCAGCCAGTGATTCCAGATCCCCACCGGCGCATCGGGGTCGTCCACGATGAGCGCGAAGCTTTTGGTTCCCGGCGGCTCCCCGCTCCACTCCAGGGCCGGCGACAAGTCGGCCCCGTCGCAGGTGTGCAGCTTCGGGATCATACTGCCTTCCGCAAACGCGCTGATGACCAGTTTCATGACCAGCCTCACCTCCTCATGACCTGTCTGCCCTCAGCGCCCGATCGAGCGCCTCCACAAAGAAATGTTCACCCCACATCACGGACTCGTTCACGCCGAGCTGCTTGTGCAGGTGATAAACCCCGCCTTTCAGAATCCCTTCCCAGTCAGGATCGTCCCGCGCCACCCAGCGCGTGGTCAGCGTGCGCAGAATATGCCGCGCCGCAGCCGCATAGAGCGCCCCTTTCGCGCGGTCCGCCAGCAATCCGGCAAGCTGCAACAATCCGGACGCCGCAATCGCGGCCGCGGAGGTATCTTGCAGGCGCCGGCTTTCCTCGGGCGCGTCGTAGTCCCACGGCGGTACGCCGTCGGCGGGCGTGTGCGTCAGGTAGTAGTCCGCGCAGGCTTCCGCGGTCGCCAGGAATCGCGCATCCCGCGTGTAGCCGTAGACCGTGCCGAACCCGTACAGCGCCCACGTCAGCCCGCGCGACCAGCAGGAATCCCCGCGCCAGCCCTGATGCGTGCTCTGCCGCAGGAACTCGCCGCTCTCCGTATCGAACAGGCCTTCGTGCGCCGTCGAACCGTCGCCCCGCACCAGATAGCGCCGCGTGGTGAGGCAGTGTTGAAGCGCGATGTCGTAAAGCCCTCGATCGCCGGTGCGCTCGGCGGCATAAAAGACGATACCCACGTTCATCATGATGTCAATGAACAGCGAGTTCTCGGCCACGAACGAGCGCAGATAGCGGCCCTTGTCCCGGTAGCGCAGCGCCATGGTGCGGCCCGCCTGGACGAGCACGGCTTCCCGCGCGGGATCCGGCTCGAGCTGGTTCCAGCGGTAATAGGTGGACATGAAAATGAAACCCAGATCGTGCACCTCGCGATCATGCCGGCGCGGCTCGAGCGGGCGCGTGTACCGGATGGCCTGCTCGCGCCAGTACGCCGCTTCCGCGCTACCCGCCGGCGCCCGCTGCGTGAAGATCCACATCATGCCCGGCAGAAAGCCGTCGCACCAGTGCGTCCAGGCCGGCAGATCGTGCTTCCAGCGTCCCTGGTGCGTGTACATCGGATAGAAATCCGGATAGCGTTCAATCACACGCCGCACCTGCCGGGCGGCGAACTCCAGCGTCTCCTCGAACAGTTGACGGTCCTCCGGCGTCAGATCCAAAATCATCGTCTCCACCTCAAGGCAGCGTTCGCCACAACATGCGTAATCCCCGCGACAGTCGCAGGAGCGGGCCGTTGAAGTAGATCGCGCTCTCCTCGTCCGATCCCACGGGCATCACATCCCCGGCGCGGCGTGCGCCCGCCACCACGCCGCCCAGCAACTCCAGCCGCGCACGGAACTCCGCCTCCCACTGGGGCGACTCCAGTCGGTTGAACTCCAGCGCCACCATGCCAAAGGCGCGCGGCGCCAGATGCTGCCGCACCGCACGCAACCTCCCCGTGACGCGCGCTCCTTTGGGCGCCAAAAGTTCGCCGTGAGCGCGCACGTCACGAACCAGAACCGCCTCCAGAACATCGCCCGCCGCGGCGCCGCCCGGCTCCACCGGCTTCGTCAAGCTCAACTCCAGGCTGAGGCCGGGCGGCAAACGACGCCGCACCTTGCGCTCCTGTTCGGGCGCAGGCGCCGGCTGGTCTTGTTCGAAACGCACCTCGCTGTGCGCCGCATATTGTCGGCATCCGGTGAAGGAAATCCGGTTCTGGCTCTGCCGCCCGCCCATCGTCTCCAGCGTTAACTCCGAAGCGGCCGGCAGCAGGACCCTCTGCCCGCCGATCATGCTGCGGCCGTATCGGATGGCGGTCCGCACCCCGGTGATCTCCAGCGGCGGCGCAGGCAGCCCTTCGGCCTCCACATCCAGCCGCAGCAGCTCCAGAGACTCCCGATCCACCCAGAAGCTGCCGTGATAGGCCACTCGCGCGCTGTTGCGCCCGTCCCGCACCTCGTAGCCGCTCAGCTCGCGCGGCACCCGGTAGTCGTATCGCCACGCCGCCCGGTCTTCGAGCCGGTCTGCGAACGGACCCTCGTACGACGCGGCGTTCCTTGCGAAGATGGCGGTTGCGAATCCCCAGAAATCTCCCGTCCCGATGGCGCCTGGCGGAACGATCTGGGCGATGTCCCGGCTTTCGAACTCTGCGGCGCCCGGCCAGGCGAACCGTTCCTTGCCGCCGATCACCGCCACCTCCAACCGCAGTCTCTCCCACCAGCGACATTGCCGGCACGGGTAACCGACCCGCCAGCGCTCGATCGTCTCCACGCACGTGTAATCGGGCATGCGTTCCAGTAGCTCGCGCATTTGGGCGCGAATCCTCTCCAGCAGCCCGTCCTGCGCGTCCGTCTGCGCCGCTACGCCCTGCGCAAAGCTCCACAGCGCCGCCGCCACCAGGGCTTTGAGCATCGCACCCATTATAGGCGCCCGCCTCCCCGTGCTATGATCCCTGCCATGGCAGCCGCGAAAATGACCGTGATCAGCAATGGACCCATCCGGGTGGAGGGTGATTTCGAGCTTGTGGATCAGGAAGGAAAGGCGTTCGGACTGGGCGGTCGCACCGTGATCTCCTTGTGCCGGTGCGGCCATTCGGAAAACAAGCCGTTCTGCGACGGCTCGCACCGCCGCGTCGGCTTCCAGCATGCCGCCGGCGCCCGCGATCTGCCGCCTGCCGGCTGAACCCTAGCCGGCTTCTTCGAGCACGCAAACGTCGCGCAGGTTCCGGTACTCCTCGGCGTAGTCCAGCCCGTATCCCACGACGAAGTGATCCGGGATCTGGAATCCCACATAGGCCAGGTCCACCGGCTGGACCCGTCGGCTCGGCTTGTCCAGCAAAGCCACCACTCGCAGCGAGCGAGGCTTGCGCTGCGAGAGCACCTGGACCAGGTAATTCAGCGTCAAGCCGCTGTCTATGATGTCTTCCACGATCAGAACGTCGGCGCCCTCGATCGAGCAGTCCAGATCCTTGGTGAGCTTCACCTCCCCCGAGCTCGACTTGCCCTTGCCGTAACTGGAAATGCCGATGAAATCCACGCGCACGGGACGCTCGATCGCGCGCGCCAGATCGGCCAGAAAGAAGCACGCCCCTTTGAGGATGCCGATCAGGTAAATCGGGCCTTCCGCATAATCGCGCGTAATCTCCGCCCCCATCTCGCGGACCCGCGCAAGGATCTGCTCTTCCGGAATGAGCAATCGAAGGCGGGCAGACGACATGATCCTGCTTGTCTCAGCCGCCGCCCGCACGCAGCGGCTCGCTGGGCGGGCCGATGTGTATGTGCGCTCCCGTCGAGCGGCCTTTCATCGCGCCGCGGAACGCGTAGTAAGGCACGCCCAGCTTCCGCAAGTAATCAAGCAGCCATGAACCTTCAGGGCTGTCCGGGTGCAGCGCCACGTCCACCCGCCCGCGGTGATCCAACCCCCAGGCCCGATGCAAAGCCGTGGCCCCGTATGCGCTGATGGGCAGCGGACGGCCGAACTCGATTTCAAAGTCCGCCGTCAGCACCTTCAACAACCCGACATCGAAACCGCCGCGGCCCGCGTAACGCTCCACCAACGGCCGCGGCGCCGGCCCGGGCAACGTCTCCGTCGCCGCCTCGGCGGCTTCAGCCCGGACCATCTCGGTCAGCTCATCCAGCAGCCGCGCGCGGCTTTCGGCCAACGCTAGCTCGCGTCGCGCCCGATCCAGCTCTTCCAGCAGCGGCGTCAACGCCGTGCGCGCCAAGGCGCCCTCCTCCACCAGCCTTTTCGCCTCGTCCAGGCGGGCCTGGCGGCGTCCCAAACGCCGCTCTGCCGCGGCCACCATCTCGCGTCCCTGCTCCTCGGTCAGGTCCTCGATCCCCAGCGCGCCGTAAAGCGTCCGCCGCAAAATGGCCTCGTCCGCACGGTCCGCGCCCACTTGTTCTTGATCGAGGAGGACGGACCGCGGCAAAGCCCCCGCAGCAACCAGCTCCGCCACGCTGCGATCAACCGGCAACGGCCGAACCGCCTGGAGCGGATCCGGGCTCTGCGCAAGGCACACTCCGGCGCATAGCGCCGCAAGGATAGCGCGAGTCACCAACCCTGATTGTAGTACGATAACGCTGAGGAGTTGTTTGGCCGCGCCCAATCGTCGTAAACGCAAGACCGAAAAGAACACGCCACCCCCACCGCCGCCCTGGATCATCGCCGCACGAGCGGCGGAAGACAAGAAGGCTCTGGACTTGCGCATCCTCGATTTGCAGGGCCTGGCTTCCTTCACCGATTACTTCGTGATTTGCTCCGGCGCCAACCCTCGCCAGATCCAGGCCATCGCCGATGAAGTCGAGCGCCGGCTCGCCGAGCAAGGACGCAAGCCGTTAGGCATCGAGGGCTACGAGCATGCCGAATGGGTCCTGGTGGACTACGGCGAGTTCCTCGTCCACATCTTTTCCGAAGCCGCGCGCGCCTACTACGATCTGGAACGCCTCTGGCGCAAAGCCAAGGAAGTGACTTTGCCACCGGCGGAGTGAACCCCCTCAGTCGTCCCGCCTTCGAGGTTCCCCACTTGCGCGAGGCGGACTGACGGCAGGAAAATGGTCGCCTCTGTTGCTCGCCGCGGATCGTCCGGGCGGCAGCTCAGCGCCCTACCGCCAACCTTTGAAAATACGGAAAGCGCGCCCGGCGCGGGCTTGCAAAACTTCCTGTTACTGTGATGGCCAAGGCTAACGGCGCCTGGATGAGGCGACGATCAGAGCCAGGCCGACAAGGAGTAGCGTCCCCGGCTCCGGGACGGCATCTACGCGCACGTCATCCAAAGCGGGCCCCCACAACAACCCTGGGTAATTATCCAAGCTGGTGAAGCCCAGCGTGTTCACTGCGCTTGACGGGGTGAACCACCAACTCACGTACGTCCAGCCCATGTTGCTGCGGGTCTGACCGTTGACCACGAAAGTGAAGTCCCGATACAGCACATTCGGGTCGTTGATCCAGACGCGGACCCCCGTCGTTCGCGGCTGAACGTCGGGATTCCCGGCCAAGGCGAAGCTAATCCTGTGAGGGACACCGGGCCAGGGAGTGACGAAGGTCTGGACAATGGTGCCCGGCGCCCCGGTACCCGTCAGGTCCAAACTTCGGTTGCCGTCAGCAGCCTGCCAGTAGGAGCCGATGTAGTCCACACTGCCGGCGGACACCGTCCAATTCCGGATCGTGACGGAGTCGGGCGCGTAGAGAGATCGCCACGCACCAGGTTCGTCTCCGACTTCAAAGCTGCCGTTCGTGATCAGTCCTGCGACCCCGGGGCCGGACAAAATGCACAAACCGATGACCGCAATCTCCCACTGCGTCATACCCTAAGCTTAGTCGGGGCTACCTGCTCTGTCAAGCTGCGACTGCGCTTCTGTAAGTACTGTGAGTATTGGTCCGACCCCGCGTCCGTCCCTGAGACCCCGAGAACTTCACTTGCCTGCGACCAAAGAAGCGTCGTGATCACCACTCATCATGATTTCAACTCAAACCGCGATGGGCTTGCCCCTGACTGTGGCTCGCCCAAAGTCCCATCAACACAAACCGCAAATAAGTGCCCGGAAGATAAGTCCATTTTCCGTAGGGTGCTTCAGCTCCGCAGGATGACGCCACTGGTTTTTTCCGGTGTGTTCGAGCTGGCCGGGGGGCAATTCCCCTTGCAAGTCGGTCCGGTCACTTTTACCCACTGGAAAGCGGTCCATACAAACCTCCGGGCGCGATGGACCGGCTAACCGGGCTTGACGCCGAGTGCGTCGGGTTACGCACCTCCGCGTACCGACAAAGCTTGCTCACCACAAAATCCCGTTCGGCCTCGATACAAGAGGATCCACATGCGCCAGCCCTTGGCCAGTGCCCATGCACGGGGACATCTGTTGAAGGTCTGACTGCGGAACTAAATACTCGGATCGTCGCCCTCAAGCATTCCGTGCCACACACGTTTTAATTGGCCATCCAGGCGGTTCGATCCACCCGCTGACAACGGCCAGAGGCCTCTACTGAAGCATCACGTCGAATCGGAGTTGCCCCGACCGGAAAACAGAGCTCTTGCTCCTGCCCCGGCACTCAAAATCGGCCGTAGGGCGAGCTGCGCGCGTGCTCCCAAATGGTTAAAGCCTGCTGCCGACCTGAGTTGCTCCGATGCCGTTTCTATCCTGCGGAACTCCCTGGCGTGGCCCCCTTTCGCCCCCCGACAGGCACCCTCAAAAGAGCCCGCTTAAAAACAGGTTGGGCGAAGCGCCCCGCCGGCGATCCTGGATCGAAAGGTGCCGTAAGCGGTCAGTCGTCCACCGGCTGGCTCGTGCTTGGGCCCCCACCGCCTCCGGTGCTCGTGGCCCTCGTCGCCACCAGCTCCACCAAGTTCTGCCCCTGCTCCACTTCCAGTTCCGTCTCCAGCCAGTACAGAGGGAACTCTCCCAACAGGGCTTGCCATCCCTCGGGCAAATTCACAAGGTCCTTTTCCGTGGTGACCAGCGCGTCAGCGCCGCTGCGTCGAGCCTGTTCGACGATCGCGCGTAGTTCTTCGGCGCGGTAACGGTGGTGGTCCGGATATTCGCCGCGCCATACGGTTTTCAATCCGAGAGCGTCCAGAGTCCCCCAAAACGACGCCGGCTGGCCCAACCCGCAGAACGCCGCAGGACGCACGAAAGGCGCCTCGGTCGCCGGCCGCCGAGCGCCGCCCGCCGCCTCCACCCACGCCCTCGGACGCCGGCAGGCGCGATAGACGGGCGCGTGCCGGTTGTAGCGCCGGATCAGTCGCTCCACCGTCTGCGTATGCGGCAGCGCTTCGCTGTGGCTGACGACGATGACGTCGGCGCGACCCAAGGCGCAGAGAGGCTCGCGCAGGCGACCGAGCGGAAAGACTTCGTCGCCCGGATCGAGCGCGTCCACCAGGACGATATCCAGATCGCGGTCGAGACGGGCGTGCTGGAAGCCGTCATCCAGCAAAAACAAATCGGGAAGGAAACGTTCCAGCACGAGCGCCCCAGCCTTCGCCCGATCGCGCCCGATGCCCACCGCAGCGACGCCGGAACGCAAGTGAATCTGCGCCTCGTCCCCCGTCAGCTCGACGGGCGCCTGCGCGTCGGGCGCCAGCGCCAGCGGCAACGACCCCCGCTTGCGACGGTAGCCTCGCAGCAGCACCGCCGGCCTGAGTCCGCGCTCGGCCAGCCGCCGCGCCAGCCATACCGTGAAGGAGGTCTTGCCCGCGCCGCCCATGCTCAGCGCACCGACGCTGATCACCGGTCGCGCCAGCCTCACGCGCCGCGCCCTCGCCGCTGCCCGCTTCATAGCGCCACCCGCCAGCCACACCAGCGAGAGCCCCCAGAGGCCAACCCGCCACGGCCAGGCGCGCACGCGCCTCGGAACCGCTTCCGCGTAACGCGTCGCCAGTTCCTGCACCGCCCTTTCCGTCGCTCCCTGCTGCGCCGCCGCCGCTTCCCGCGCCCTCTCCCCGAGCCGCTCGCGCAGCGACTCGTCGTTCAGCACGCGCTCGACTGCCCCGCCCAGCTCCGCCGCCGACCGGATTTCCAGAACTGCCTCGCGACGCCGGAATTCTTCGATCACCGCCGGAAAATTCTCCATGTGCGGCCCCACGATAACCGCGCGCCCGAACGCTCCCGGCTCCAGGATGTTGTGTCCTCCGCGCCGCGCCAGCGTGCCGCCCATGAAGACCACGTCCGCCGCCTGAAACAGGGCGGCCAGCTCGCCGATCGAATCCAGCAACAGCACGCCCGGCAGCGGCAGCCGCGTCGCCTCGTCCAACTGCGAACGCCTCACGAACGCAACTCGCGCCTCTTCCAGCCTGCGCGCCGCCTGTTCGAAACGCTCCGGACGGCGCGGCGCCAGAACGAGCAGCAGGCGCGGGCGCCGTTCGGCAAGCTGCCGGAAAGCCTCCACGACAGCTTCGTCCTCGTCCGGATCGCCTTCTTCCGCCGGCGGCATCGTGCTGGCCGCGATCCACACTTCCTCCGGCGCCGTCCTCTCAAGAAACTGCGCAACAGCCTCGGGCACGCGCAGCCGGCCCGGATCGAAATCGAACTTCAGATTGCCGCCCACGGTAACGCACTCGGGCGGCGCGCCCAACTCGAGGTATCTCTGCCGGCTACGCTCATCCTGCGCCAGTACCGCGTCCGCCAGCCCCAGAACCGTCCCGAAAAACCAGCGCCACCGCCGGTACCGCGGCCAGGCGCGATCCGAGATCCGCCCGTTCACCACTACCAGAGCGCACCCGGCGCGTTTGCCCTCGCGCCACAGGTTCGGCCAGATCTCGGTTTCCAGCACCACGACCAGCCGCGGGCGCAGCCGCCGCAGCACTCTCCTCACTGCGAAGCAGTAATCGAGCGGCGCGTAAAATATTCCGTCCGCCAGGCTGGCCAACTTCTGCTCGGCCACCTCGCGACCCGCCACCGTCGTGACCGAAACGAACACTGGAGCGCCGGGAAGCCACGCTCGCAACCGCCTCACCAGCTCGACCGACGACAGCGCCTCTCCGACCGAAACCGCGTGTAACCAGATCGCGCCCGGCGCCGTCTGCCGCAGTGAACCGGGCAAACAGCCGAAGCGCTGAGCCATTCCGCGCCGGTAGCGACCGTCCCGTACTGCACGGGTGAGCAGGTAAAGTAGGACAAGCGGGAAGGCCAGCCCCGCCAGCAGGCGGTAGAGGAACATGACGAATCGAATTCGCAAGGCGCTGTCCCTGTTGCCGCTGGTTGCTTTCGCCGCGGATCAACCCAAATTCGATCCCGGCGCAATTACCGATTATCCCAACCGCCAGACAGTTGAGCAGATTACTGTGGCCGCGCGTGCCTATGCGAGCCCCGAGCTGGTGCGCCGCGCCTTCGGCAAACTGGATCCCAACCGCCACGGCGTGCTGCCGGTGCTGGTGCTGATGGAAAACACCGGCGAAAAGACGATTTCCCTGGCGGACATCCGCGTCGAGTACGTCATGCCCGATCGCCGCCGCGTCGAGGCTACCCCGGCCTCCGAGGTCCGCTATCTTCAGGCGCCCGATCGCCCCGGCATGGTCACCGGTCCCATCCCCGGCGGCAAGCCGCGGCTCTCGCGTCGCAAAAACCCGCTCGACGTCTGGGAAATCGAAGGCCGCGCGTTCGCCGCCCGCGCGCTGCCGCCCCGGCAAACCGCCAGCGGCTTCTTCTACTTCCAGGCGCCTTACCGCAAAGGCGCGATCCTCTACATCACCGGGATGCGCGAGGCGGGGTCGGGCCGCGAGCTGTTCTTCATCGAAATACCGCTCGAGGACGAGGGATCCATCCCCGCTGCGCGCAACAACGGGTCCCGGGCGCCTGGGCTATGACGCACCGTCTCCCCGAGCTTTGAAGACGGACCTATTTGCCCCCGGCTTTCGTCGCCTTCTTGGCCGCCGGCTTGGGCGGCGCCAGCGGATCGTTGGGAGGCGCCGGACCCTCGCGCTGGAACGTGATGCTGGTGATGCGCACCGGCGTCCGCGGCTTGTCATTGGCATCCCGCGGCACCCGGGCGATCTGCTTGACCACGTCCAGCCCTTCGACCACCTGCCCGAAAATCGTATGCGCCCCGTTCAGGTGAGGCGTAGGAACCTCGGTGATGAAGAACTGGCAGTTGCCCGTGTTCGGACCCGCATTCGCCATGGCCAGCCGCCCGGGCACGTCGAACCTGAGCGAAGGGTGAAACTCGTCCTTGATCGTAAAGCCCGGATCGTAGGCCCCTGTCCCCGTGGGATCCCCGCCCTGAATCATGAAGTTGGGAATCACGCGGTGGAAGGTGACGCCGTTGTAAAGCGGGCGGAATACTTTCTGCCCCGTCTTGGGATCAATCCATCCCTTGCGCCCCCGCGCCAGATCCACGAAGTTGCGGACTGTAATCGGGGCCTCGTTTTCGAACAGCTTCACCGTAATGGCCCCCATCGTGGTGGTGATGGTGGCGTAGAGGCCGGGTTCGCGCGCCGGCGGCGCCGGTTGAGCTTCCTGCGCTCGCAAGGCGCAGGCCGGCAGGATCAGGATCAGCAATGCATTGCGCCTCATGCGCGTGATTATAGCCGACTGTGCCTTTCGCTGTGCACAGGTCGGAGACCAACCAGAACCTTCGTACTAGAACTCCTTGGACGAACAGGGGATAGAAATCGCCGCGCGGGCGGGAGACAATTCTAATTGAGGGGTTACTAAATTATCGAAACCGTCCACAGTCAGACCATGAAAGGCCCAACCAAGGTTCTTGCTTTCCTTGCTTCGCTGTTCATTCTTGCGGCCGTCGCCGCCGCGGCGCCCATTCCCATCCCGGGCCTCTACAGCACCGGCACGCCCGGGGAGGGCCTCCTGGATCCTTATTACTCGCTCGCCGCCAGCCCGTATGGTCCCCTGCCCGTTTACGGCGTCGTCACCGACGGATTCCCGATCCCGCCGTGGATCGCCAACAACAGCTCGTCCCGCTGGATCTCGCGCACCGCGGACGCCCGCAACGATCTGGTCGGATACTACACCTTCCGCACGACCTTCGACTTGACCGGCCTGCGGCCCAGCACCGCCGTGATCACAGGCCAGTGGTCCTCCGATAACAGTGCGGAAATCTGGCTCAACGGCGTCTTCACCGGGATCGCACTCAACTTCGAACAACCCTTCCGCAATCTTTACAACTTCAGCATCACCGGCGGCTTCCAACCCGGGCTGAATACTTTGGACTTTATCGTTTACAACTGGCCGTGCCCGGGCTGCCAGCCCAATTTCGGCAACCCGGTTGGCCTGCGAGTGAACATCACTTCGGCGATGGCGGAACCGGTGCCCGAGCCGGCCACCTTCGCTCTGATCGGCGCAGGCTTGCTCGGTTTGGGCTTGGTGGGCAAGCGCCTGAAGCGGGGCTGAGCCGTCACGGGCTTGCGAATCAACCCGACTGGCTCGAGACTACCGGCCAGACTCCGGCTGTCCCGGCAAGTGAGGTGGCCTCGCCCGTTTCGACGCCAACTGACGGTCCTGGAGCAACCTGCGCGAGCTGTTCCCTGACCGAAACGACATCGCCCACCACCCAAACCGCGGGCGGATTCACCCGGCAAAGACCGCGAGCTACTTGCCCGAGCGTCGCCCGGACGATTCGCTCGCGCGGCGTCGAGCCGTTTTCGATAAAACAGCAGGGCTGCTCCGGCGGACGCCCGGCGCCAATCAGCGCCGCCGCAATCTGCGCACGCCTGCTCACACCCATGAGAATGATCAGTGTGTCCACCTGGGCGTAACGGGTCCAGGATGGTTCCGCGCCGCCGCGCAGACAACCGGTCAAAACAGCAAATCCACTGGAAATGCCGCGGAACGTGGGCGGTATACCCACCGAGGCGGGCAACGCAATCGCTGAACTGATGCCCGGCACCACCTCAACCTCCCAGCCCCTCTGCACCAGCCAGGCCCACTCCTCAGCGCCGCGACCGAAGACGAACGGGTCTCCGCCCTTCAGGCGCACCACACACCCGTAGCGGCGCGCATAGGCTTCCAGCAGGTGAAGAATGCGAAGCTGGCGGCTCTCGCGATTCACGCCGTCCTCTTCCAGCACAACCACCTGGGCCGCCGGGTTGATCTTGGCGAGCACCTCCTGGGAAACCAGCCGGTCGCTGATCACCACATCGGCCTCCGCCAGCAAACCGGCGGCGCGCAACGTCAGCCAGTCGGCTCGTCCCGGACCCGCTCCGACCAGGTAGATCTTGCCTGCCATACTCACTTGGCGCCCAGCATGCCTTGGACGCCCTGCCAGGAGACGTGTCCCCCAACCAGCACTAACAAAAACAACAACGCCATCCGCATCCGCCGTGCGGGCGCCCGCGCGGCGATCCAGCCTCCGGCTGCCACGCCCACCACGCCACCGAGGCTCAGGCGAAGCAACAATGCGAAATCGCAGTGCCCCGCCGCGATGTGAAGCACGCTTCCCAGAACCGACAGGCCCAGCCCGAAAACCAACACCGTGCCCACCACACCCGCGGGGGCCAAATTGGTCCTCGTCAGGAGCAGCAGCGAACCGAGCGCGCCCGCCCCCACCGAAGAGAAGCCCACCAGAAGCCCGATCGGAACCGCCAGCCATCCCAACTGCTTCCGGTTTTCCCGTATCGGGGGCTTGGGAGCAGGCAGCCAGCGACGCGCCAAAGTCAGCGCCGCCCCATGGCTTACCGTCAGGCCGATCAACAAACAAGCGGTGTGCGCCATCCCCGCGCAGGCAAAGCGCGCAAGCACAAGGGTGCCCACAACGACCCCGGGCGCGGCGCCCGCCAGCATCCGCCGGACCGCCTCCCAGTCAACCTGCGCCCGCCCGGCATAGTCCGCTACCGCCATGCTCCGGATCAGCGTCGCAAAGGCAAACGCCGTCCCCACTGCCTGCACCGGAGGCGTCGCGCACAACAGGATCAGCGCCGGCACCGTCAGCATGCTGCCACCCACCCCCGTGGCAGCAGTCACCGTCGCGACCACCAGTCCGATAACGGCTTCCTTCATGAGGCCGCCTGATCGAAGGTGTGAATGCCGCACTCCAGCTTGCGGCCGGCCCAGCGTCCCGAACGCGGATTCGATGGGTCGGCCGGCAATGAGGTGCACGGCGCACAACCGATGCTCGTATAGCCGCGCTCGTACAGCGGCAGCAACGGGATGTCGTGGGCCAGCGCGTACGCAGTGACTTCGGTCCAGCTCCACTCCGCCAGCGGATTGATCTTGCGGATGGATTTCCCGCTGGGCAAGGTGTGCCTTTCCTCCACCTGCAAATGGGCGCGGCTCGGCGATTGCTCCCTCCTCAGTCCCGTCAACCAGACCTCGAACGCCTCCAGAGCCGTGAACAACGGCTCCACCTTCCGCAACCGGCAGCAACGATCCGGATCCGTCCGGTAAAGAATCCCGTAACGGGATTCCTGCTCGGCCACGCTCAGGGCCGGCGTGACATTCAACAAGTTCAGACTCCACTCGCGCACCATGGCATCACGATAGGCGTAGACTTCCGGGAAGTGGTAGCCGGTGTCGAGAAATACCACTGCAATCTCGGGCTGCACGGCACGGGCCATGTCCAGCACCACCATATCCTCCACCTGAAAACTGCACGTCACGCACGCCGGGCCATGCCCGCCGTTCAACACCGAGGCGATCAACTCGCGAGTGCGACTCCAACGCTCTTGCATGCTTCCTCCAAAAAATCCGCGTCGCTGACCTGCGAACCCGATCGCAGCCGATCCAGCAGCCCCGAATCCACCAACGCGTACCAGGCCGCCCGCCGGGTTTCAAAGTCGGGAATCAACTCCGCCAGCCGGACCCGGATCCGTGCGCAGGCTTCCACGAACTGCGCGTATTCGGGCCCGAACTGCGCCGCCAGGCGATCCCGGATCCGTACGGCCAACGCCGGGCAAGCGCCGCTCGTGGACACCGCAACCACCAGGCCGCCCTGCCGGTAAACCGCCGGCAAAATGAAATGGCTGTGGTCTGGATCGTCCACCGCGTAAAAAAGCACCCCTGCCCGGCAGGCTTCCTCGAATAGCGCGGCGTTCCGGCTGCGTGAGAGGCCGACCGCCACGCAGAGGAAATTTCCAGCCAGCTCGCCCGGCGCCGACGAAGCCCCACGGCGGGACACCCGAGCGCCCAGGCTGGCAAGTTCGCCCGCCTTCGAGTGGGCCGCCTCCCCGTCCCCAACGACCAGACACTGGCGGCCACGCACGTCAAGCAACACGGGGAGGTAGCGAGCCGCGTCGGCCGAACTGTGGTGGGAGGCTCTGGATAGATCCCTATTGTCCATCTGGATTGTCGTTTTACAATGTCTACCATAACCGATGGACTTTGTCAAGTATCCGTCGCGGTAAATTTACCTGAATTCGATCGGGATTGTTGACAATACCATCGGAACCGTGCTACCATCGCGTCACAGCGCCAGAGGCAGCGAGGATGAAAGCAAGCAACTCACCGTGGAAGCAAGAACTTGCCGGTTTCCTCCCGGACGACTTGGCCCGGCAAATCCAACAGTTCGAGGACCAAATCGCCCTCAAGAAGCAGGGCCGCTTGGATGACAAGGTCTTCATGGAGTCCCGCCTGCGCAGAGGCTGCTACGGCCAGCGTTACGACAACGGCCAGCGCCATGACGGGATCCGCATCCGTACCCTGCGATATCCCTGTGGCGACCTCACCAAGGGCATCAACACGGTCTGGGACGCCCCGGGCATGCAGCGCATCAAGATCCCGTACGGTGGATTGAACGCTCGCCAACTGGAGGTCCTTGCTGAACTCGCCGAAGAATACTCCGTCGGGGTCGCACACGTCACCACCCGCCAGGATTTCCAGCTTCACTTCGTTCACCTGGATGACACGCCCACCGTCATGCGAAGGCTTGCTGCCGTGGGCATTACCACCCAGGAAGCTTGCGGCAACACGGTCCGCAACGTGACCGCCTGCTCGATGGCTGGCATCTGCCCCGATGAGATCTTCGACGTGACGCCTTACGCCAGGGCTTGCGCCTACTTCCTGCTCGGACATCCCGACTGCCAGAATTTCGGGCGCAAATTCAAAATCGCCTTCTCGGGCTGCCCCGACAAGCCCTGCGGACTGGCGCGCATCCACGACATCGGCCTGATCGCGCGCGTCCGGACTCAGGACGGCGTCGTCCAGCGCGGTTTTGAAGTGCTGGTGGGCGGGGGCTTGGGGCCGGTCCCTTACCAGGCCAAGCTCTTCCGCGAGTTCCTCCCGATCGAAGAGCTGCTGCCGACCGTGCAGGCCATCGCCCGCGTCTTCGCACGGCACGGCGAAAAACGAAACCGCAACCGCGCTCGCATGAAGTTCCTCGTCGAAAAGCTCGGCATCGAGGAATTCAAACGCCTCGTATCCGAGGAACGCGCCGGCTTGCCCGAGGACCCCGCCTGGAAGGCTCATCTCGACGCGGCCGAGCGTTACCGCGAAGCGCCCCCTTCACAGGATGTGACTGCGCCGCCGATCGAAGACGCTGTGGATCCCGCTTACCAGGTGTGGCGAAGCCGCAACGTCTCGCGCCAGCGCCAGCCGGCATTCGTCGCCGTCACGGTGGCTTTGCCCCTGGGCGATATCAGCGCCGAGCAATTGCGCCGGCTGGCCGACATCGTGCGCCGATATACCCCTGATAACGTGCGCACCACGATCGAACAGAACTTCCTGCTTCGCTGGGTGCGGGAGTCCGATCTGCCCGCTCTTTACAGAGATCTCGTGCAAGCGCATCTGGCCCAGCCGGTGGCAGGAAGCATCGCCGATATTACCGCCTGCCCCGGGACCGACACCTGCAAGCTCGGCATTGCCTCCTCGCGCGGATTGGCGCGCGTGCTCGGCGAACGCCTGGCCGCCCAATTGGACTCGCTCGATGGTTCCCTGGCGGGCCTGCGCATTAAAGTCAGCGGCTGCTTCAACTCCTGCGGCCAGCATCACGTGGCCGATATCGGCTTTTACGGGGTCAGCCGCAACAAGTCGGGTTACGCCGTCCCCCACTTCCAGCTCCTGCTCGGCGGCAACTCGCGCCTCAACGGCTGCTCGTACGGCCTCCCTATCCTGGCCGTGCCCTCCAAACGCGTGCCCGAAGCGCTCGATCGCATCCTTCGCCATTTCCAGCTCGAGCGCCGGCCCGGGGAAGACTTCCATGAGTTCGTCCGCCGAAGGGGCAAGGAGAATCTCAAGTCCTTGATCGAAGACCTGACCGAGGTTCCACCGCATGACGCCGATCCTTCCTGGTACGTGGATTGGGGCGACGCCCGCGAGTTCAGCACCGAGGACATCGGCGTCGGCGAATGCGCCGGCGAGGTGGTGACGCCGCTCGAATTCGAACTGGCCGCCTGCGAGCGCGAGCTGCTCCAGGCTCAAATTCTCTTCGACAAGGGCGCCGCGGAGGCCGCACGGCAATCGGCCTGCCGTTTGATGCTCCAGGCCGCCCGCGCCCTGCTGGACTGGCTGGGCGTGGCGGCGCGCGATGAAGAGGAAGTCGTCGCGCGCTTCAAAGCCGAACTCTGCGACACGCAGCTCTTCTTCGACCCGTTCGTCGGCGGCACGTTCGCGAATTACTTCCTCACGGCCTGGGAACAACGCCATCAGCCCGCCGACGACGACGCCGTCCGCCGGCTTCTCAACGAGGCGCAGTTGTTCCTCGATGCCTGCCACGCCTGTTACGCCCGGCTGGCCGCGGCTCGCTCCGCAAAACGCCGTGAGGTGACCGCGTGATCGCCTGCGACCCGGAGCGCATCCAGCACATCGGCGCCAAAGTCATGGCCGCCGGCTTGCCCGCGGATTGGTTGGACTCCGCCATCCCCGTCTTCCATCGCTGGATCCAGCAGGATGCCTGCGAGGAGTTGCTGATTGACGTGGCTGACTACCGTCACTTGCCGGTCGGACCCGGCGTGATTTTGGTGGCGCACGAAGCGAATTACTGCCTGGACCGCACGCATGGCCGGCCGGGCCTCCTGTACCAGCGAAAAACCGTTCTCGATGGCGCGTTTCAGTCCCGGTTGCTTCACTCGATTCGCCAGGCCTGCCGAGCCGCGCGCCGCCTCATGGCCGAACCCGAATATCAGGGAAAGCTCTCGTTCAATTTTGCCGCTTGGGAAATCGTCTTCAACGACCGACTGCTCGCCCCCAATACCGAACAAAGCTGGACCCGAATCAGTCAGGAACTGGAACGGATCTTGCACGGGCGTCTGTCGCCGACATCCGCCGCCTGGCGCCTCGAGCGCGTGGGCGAACCGCGCGACCTCTTGCGCGTCGCGATTCGCATCGAGGGCGACGTCACCCCGGAGCTTTGGGAGGCTCTGCTTCTTCCTGACCCATAAAGCGCCGAGCCCCCCCTACACCATCACCGTCAGCGTGGTCTCGCTGCGCGCGACCGGGCGATAGAGCGTGTCGCGCTCGACCGGCTCGCGCCCCGCGCCCCGGATCAGCTCCAGCAGCTCCTCCCGCCTCATCGCCTGCGCGGTCTTCGCCCCCGCGTCGTGATAAATGCGCTCCTCCACCACCGTGCCGTCAATGTCGTCGGCCCCGAAACGCTGGGCAATCTGCGCCACCCGCGGCGTCATCATCACCCAGTAGGCCTTGATGTGCGGGATGTTGTCGAGCAGCAGCCGCGACACCGCCACCGCCCGCAGGTCGTCAAAGCCCGTCGGCGGCGCCAGCGCGCGCAGCGCCGTGTTGGCCGGATGAAACGCCAGCGGCACGAACGCCACGAAACCGCCCGTTTCGTCCTGCAACTGGCGCAGCTTCAGCAAGTGATCCACCCGGTCCCCGTCCGTCTCGATGTGGCCGTAAAGCATCGTGCAGTTCGAGCGCAGGCCCATGCGATGCGCCGTGCGCGCCACCTCCAGCCATTCCTCGCCCGAAATCTTGTGGTCGCAGATGATGCGCCGCACGCGCTCGGAGAAAATCTCCGCCCCGCCGCCCGGCAGCGAGTCCACGCCGGCCTCGATGAGCCGCCGAATCGTCTCTTCCACCGTCAGCCTGCTGCGCCGCGCCAGCCACGCGATTTCCACCATGGTCAGCGCCTTCAGATGAACCTTCGGGAAGCGCTCTTTGAGACCGCGCAGCATGTCGCAGTACCACTCCAGCGTCAGCTCCGGATGCAAGCCGCCCACGATGTGAAACTCGGTGACCGACTCGGACCAGCCTTCCGCCGCCGTCTCCCACACCTGCTCGAGCGACATCGTGTAGGCGCGCGGATCCCGCGCCTTCTTGCCGAACGCGCACAACCGGCAGCTCGCCACGCACACATTGGTGGGATTGATGTGCCGGTTCACGTTGAAGTAGGTCACGTTGCCATGCAGCCGTTCGCGCACGCGATTGGCCATGTAGCCCACGGCAAGCAGGTCCGGGCTGCGGTACAACGCCAGCCCGTCCTCGCGATCCAGCCGAATCCCCTCCTCCACCTTGCGCAGGATGGGCAAAAGCGAAGCGTCCTCGATGAAAACCGGCATCCTTCAGCTCCGGGCGCCCAGACCCAGAATCTCGGCCCCCCAAAACAGGAAGAATAGCACGCTGACCCAGCCGTTCACCGTGAAGAACGCCGCGTTCACGCGCGAAAGATCCTGCGGGGTGACCAGCCGGTGCTCGTACACC
>Ga0197142_1000642_pt1 | contig 32269 bp, 25 predicted proteins | sample GBS60_MetaG_FD_148614 | JGI IMG/M metagenome (GOLD analysis project Ga0197142, IMG submission 148614) | Sediment microbial communities from Great Boiling Springs, Gerlach, Nevada, United States - GBS 60_MetaG | ecosystem: Environmental > Aquatic > Thermal springs > Hot (42-90C) > Sediment...
CCGATAGCGTGGTTGAAGAGGAAGATGCCATCCTGGCCGATTGTCGGCGGGCCATCGAGACCTTTCATCAGCCGCAACGCTACGGGATGATCCGGATCGTGGTGGCGCCGTGTTCACCCTTTTCGGTCACGCCCGACCTCATGCGGGAGAGCGCGGCGCTGGCCCGCAGCTACGGGGTGCGGCTGCACACCCATCTGGCCGAGACGTTGGACGAAGAGCGCTTTTGTCAGGAGCGCTTCGGCCGTCGCCCGGTGGAGTATGCCGAGGACCTGGACTGGCTGGGGGATGATGTCTGGCATGCCCATGCCGTGCACATCAACGCCCAGGAGATCGAGCTATTCGCCCGCACGGGCACAGGCTTCTGCCATTGCCCTAGCTCGAACATGCGCCTGGCCAGCGGCATTGCGCCGGTCAAAACGGCTTTGCAGATGGGGGTCAAGGTCAGTTTAGGAGTGGATGGCTCGGCCAGCAACGACAGCGGCCATTTGCTGGCCGAAGCGCGGCAGGCCATGCTGTTGCAGCGGGTGGGTGGCGATCCCGCCGGCTTGACGGCCATGCAGGCCCTGTGGCTGGCCACGCGCGGGGGCGCGCGCAACCTGGGTCGGGATGATGTGGGCCAACTGGCGCCGGGTATGGCCGCCGATGTCGTCGGTTATCGGCTGGATACGGTGGACTTTGCCGGCGCTTTGCACGATCCGGTGGCCGCATTGGTCTTTTGTACACCGGCTCGCGCCGATTTCGTCGTCATCGCCGGGCAGGTGCGCATTGCCGACGGTCATTTTGTGGACCTGGACCTGCCGCCCTTGATCGCCCGCCATAATGCCCTGGCCCGGGCGCTGGTGCGGGGGGAACGCCTTTAGCACCGATTCCGGGCATCCCCATCGGCTACGGTTGTTCCCTCCCGCTCTGCCGGCGGTGTAACGGTGGAGCCATGTCCTTGAGACTCGGTCTTTGGCTTGTTGTCATCAACAGGCGAGGAGATGGCTTCGCTGCGCTGGCCATGACCATCCGCTCGCCATGACATGGCGGGCGGTTTGGATTTCGTCTGTGGAGGCCGCCATGCTCCCATCCACCTTTCGCCTCTCATCTTTCGCCCGGTTCCTGTGTCTGCTGCTTATCCTGGGCTTGCTGTTGACGCTGACGGCCGGCTGCCTGCGCCGCCTCAACCCGCCTTCGGACGAGCAGGTGATTGCCGCGGCCAAACGGTTTGCTACCGTCTTACGTCTGGCCGGTCGTACTGCCGAGGAGATCCTGGAGCAGGCCCGGGTGGAGGCCCAGAAGTGGGAACCCAAGGCCCGGCTCTTTCTCGATACCGTGCGTCGGGAGCTGGAAAGCACACCGCCGTAGCGGCAAAGGGTAGCGCAAAGCATGGCCTTGCGCTACCCTAACCCTTTGCGCTTAGCGCAGGTAAGAGCCCGGATTCTGCTGGACGCCGCGCAACCGGATTTCGAAGTGAAGATGGGGACCGGTGCTGCGACCGGTGCTGCCGATGGAGCCGATCCGTTGGCCTTTGGCGACCGACTCGCCCACACGCACGAAAATCTTGCTGAGATGGGCGTAGTAGGTGGAAAAGCCGTTGCCGTGGTCGATGACGATGAGATTGCCGTAACCGGTGCGGTCCCAGCCGGCATAGACGACAAATCCGGAATCGGCTGCCACCACCGGACTACCGATCCAGGCGCCGATATCGATGCCGCGATGACCCGGCCAGTACTTTTGGGTGATGTAGCCGCTGGCCGGCCAGCCGAACACCCCGGAACCGCGCCGCGCGTCCTGGGGAATGGGGCCGCTGTAAATCGCCACCTGGCGGGGCACAAACGGTTTTTGGCCACCGGGAACGATGAGATAGGTGCCCGGGGTCAGGGTCTGATTGGGGTCTGTCAGTTTGTTCCAGGCATAGCCGACGATGGCTTCAGGTGCGACTTTGTACTGTTTGGCAATCGAGGCGATGGTGTCTTTGGCTGTGACCCGATGGTAAACGCCGTTGACGGGCAGGATGACAAGGCGATCCCCCACCCGCAGGAGGTCGGGATTGCTTTCCAATTCCGGATTCGACCAGAGAACGGTTTCCGGTTTGAGGCCGAATTTTTCGGCGATCCCGTACACCGTATCGCCCGGCTGCACGACGTAGGTCTCGATGTCAAGCCGCGGTCGTTCGGGAATGGTGGTGAAAGGCACGGCCCGACGGGTGAGCGCGCTCTGGCTGCGCGCATCCACCCCACCCCGTGCGGCCAGGAGTTCGATAAAGCTGAGCGGTTCCGGCGTCGCCTGCGGCACGGGTAGAAGTTCGCGCGGGGCGACTTCCCATCGGGGCAGTTGCACCCGGCTCAACGCCAGCAGCCCCATCACCACACCCAAGAGCACCAGGTGAGAGGCCAGTCGCAAGGAGGCAAAACGGTCAACATCCAGGCCCAGGACCTCACGGCGGATCCAGAGCCATAACCGGCAACCGTACCTCCATAGGACATCGGCCGACGTCTCGTTGGCAAAAGGGGGACTCACGGCGTCGGCGTCAGACTCGGCGGTGGATGGCATTGGCAGTATACCCTGTCAACGTTGGATAGGATGCTGCGTTCTTCGCCAGGAGCGAAGGGGAATCGAGCGGGCCGATTATAGCACGGTCGCCCACCCTATCCAAATGGTCAGGTCCTGAAAAGGCCCCTGCCATCGCTCGTGCAGCGAGTCTGCGATGGCAGGGGCAACAGGCTCGGCTTTCAGCTCTCGCGATGGTTGAGCGAGGCCAGGAATTCGCGGTTATCGCGTGTACGGCGCAGGCGATCGCGTATGGCCAAAAACGGTTCGACCTGCGGCTGGGCGAGACGAATGGCCTCGACCATGCGCCGCAGGGTGTAGACCTGCTGAAGCACCTGGCCGTCGAGGAGCAGGTCGTCGCGCACCGTACCGCTCTTCTCGATATTGATGGCCGGATAGATGCGCCGTTCGGCCAGATGGCGGTCCAGATGGAGTTCCATGGTGGCCGTGCCCTTCAACTCCGCGTAAATGGCATCGTCGAGGGGATTGCCCGTCTCGACCTGAGCGGTGGCAATGACGGTGAGGCTACCGCTGCCTTCGAGCTTGCGGGCGGCGCCGAAGAGCCGTCGCGCCGGTTGCACGGCCACCGGGTTGAGGCCGTTGGGCAGGCGTCCGGCCGGATCGGCCAGCAGGTTGTGGGCGCGCACCAGTCGCGTGAGCGAATCGAGCAGGATGACGACATCGCGTCCTATCTCCGCCAGGCGCATGGCATGGTTGAACGCCATCTGCGCCAGATGGATATGCCGTTCGGGCGCCTCCTCGAAGGTTGTCCCTACGACCAGGCCCTCCACCGCACGCCGCATATCGGTTATTTCTTCCGGACGCTCGCCGATGAGCACCACCATCAGGAAGAGGCCACGATAGTTATCGGTGAGGGCGTTGGCAATCTGTTTGAATAAGGTCGTCTTGCCTGCCCGTGGCGGGCTGACGATCAGGCCCCGTTGTCCGCGACCGATGGGGCAGATCATGTCGATCAAGCGCGTGGCCAGGATATGGGGCCTGGTCTCCAGGACGTACTGCTCGGTGGGGAAGACGGGCGTCAGGCTCTCGAAATGGGGACGCTCGCCCGACTCATCGGGTTCGTAGTTGTTGACCAGCGTAACCTTGAGCAGGCTGCGATACTTTTCGCCATCCTTGGGCAGACGCACAGGGCCTTCCACCAGATCACCCGGGCGTAGATCAAAGCGTTTGATCTGCGCCGGCGAGACATAGATGTCGTTTTCGCTGGGTGGATGACGAAAACTGCGCAAAAACCCCCTACCGTCCTTTGTGATGTCCAAATAGCCAATACCCTGGATAATCGGTTCTTTTTGGCTACGTTTGGCATCGAGAAGGGCCACCAGTTCTTCTTTTTTGAGACGGCTATAGCCGCTAAGCCCTTCTTGTCGTGCCAGCAAACGTAAATCTTTCAAGCTTTGGGAGTCCAGGCTTTCGTCGTAGACCATTTTGTTGATTCGGAGGTAAAGGAACGCTGGCGTCCGCTCATGACGGCTCCGAAGTCATGACGCAGACAGCGAGAGCCAGCAGGCGGTGATAAAACGTTTTTTTGGTTAAGAACAAGCGAGCGAGAGGGGCACCGGGCACTTAGTATATCACGGCCTAATGGCGAAGTCCAAAAAACGGATAGTCATCTTTATCAACTGAGACCTCAGGACGAGACCAAACGATTGAGGGGGATCGGCTTGTTTGCCGCCGCGCGTTCCACTTCCCCATTTCGCTGCTCGCCAACATGTTCGGGGCCAGACCGAGGGTGAGGGCTGCTGACCCGGTGTAAGCGGCGTTGCCATGAAAAGGATTGAGCCGGCGTCCGCTAAACGACGGTTGTAAACAGCACCGTCGGTTGGGTGGTCTTGCCATCCGGCCACAGTCACCGGCCTGCGGTCATGACCTTTGCTTGTGCTTGGGTTGCTTACGATCGAGTTGCCGTCTCAGCGGCGAGTAACATCCGGGCCTCGACCAGCTCCTGGCGCCGTTTTTCGTCCAGGACGGGAAAGGCCAGATCGAGCCCGGCCAGGGCGCGGACGATGAGCTCGGCTACCACCAGGCGGGTGAACCACTTGCGATCGGCCGGGATCACATACCAGGGGGCCCAGGGGGTGCTGGTATGGTTGAGCATGTCCTCGTAGGCTTGCATGTATTCGTCCCATCGTTCCCGTTCTTTGACATCGAAGAGCGAAAATTTCCAATTTTTCTCAGGCGATTCAATTCTTTGCAAAAAGCGTTTGCGTTGTTCTTCTTTAGAAATGTTCAAGAAAAATTTGAGGACAATTGTGCCATTATTAACCAGAAATTTCTCGAAATGATTGATTTCTTCGTAGCGACGTTGCCAGATACCCGCATCTTTGAGCTTCGGCGGCAGACGTTGGCCGGCCAGAATCTCGGGATGGACGCGCACGATGAGCACTTCTTCGTAATGGGAGCGGTTGAAAATACCGATACGACCCCGTTCCGGCAGGGCCTTAACATGGCGCCAGAGGTAATCGTGATCGAGTTCTTCGGCCGAGGGGGTCTTGAAGCTGTACACCTGGGTCCCCTGCGGGTTAAGGCCCGACATGACATGTTTGATCAGGCTGTCCTTGCCGGAGGCATCCATCCCCTGGATGACGATAAGCAGCGCATACTGGTTTTGGGCATAGAGCATTTCCTGATAGCGGGCCAGTTGCTGGATGCCACGACGCAGGGCTGCTTCGGCCTCTGTTTTGTCGAGGTAGTCGGCCTTGTAGCCGGGGTCATAATCCCGTGCCAGCACGATGGGACGGCCGGGCGGTACCAGAAAAGGGCGGAGAAAGGCGTCGGTGTCCATACACAAAACCGGGAGAGGAGAAGGGACAGGGCTGGTAAATGCGATCCAGACCACGAAAACCGCCGCTGGTATCGGCGAAAACGTTGGCACGAGCGTCATTGTAAGGCATGGCGATGGCCATGGCAACGGTCCGGCAAGCGTAGTACAAGGTCCGGCATCCCAACGCAGCATCGCCGCCCATGGGAAGCGATGCGTCAACGATGAGCAAGACCGGCTTTGGCGTCGTTGCGAAGCGCTTTGGTCCGGTGGGAGTGGACGGCCATCGGCGCGAGCGGTACATTTCTCCTTGACTTTTGTCCGTCATCGCCCCACACTGGGCCCATGCTGACCCGCTCTCGTGTGCTCGGCCTGGGCTTGTGGGCTATCGCCTTGCTGGCGCTGTTCCTGGTCCTGCGTCAGGCGCCGCCGGTTGCCCTGTGGGCGGTGTGGCGCCGTCTCACCGGCCTGCAGATGGCGGCGCTCATCGCCGCCAATGGCCTCATTCTCATCCTCCTGGCCGGACGCTGGTGGAGCATTTTGCGAGGACAAGGCTACCGCATTGGCTATCGTCGTCCCTTCGGTTATCGGCTGGCCGCTTTTGCGGTCAGTTATCTTACCCCTGGCCCTCAGTTCGGCGGCGAACCGCTTCAGGTCTATCTGCTGCGTCGCCACGAGGCGTTGCCTCTGACCACGGCCACGACGGCGGTAGCCCTGGATCGCCTGCTGGAACTGGTCGTCAACTTCAGCTTCTTGGTTCTGGGAAGCGGTGTGGTCGTCGCTCTCGGTTTCGCGCGAGCGACCTCGGCAGCGTTCCTGCTGAGCATGGCCTTTCTCCTGCTCGGGTTGCCGCTGGCCTATCTCTTCGTGCTGGCGCGCGGATGGCAGCCCCTGGCGCGCGGGCTGGCAATGGCGACCCGCCATTGGGGCCGTGGGCAAGGCCTGGCAGCCCTGGCAGCCGAGGTCGAAAGCCAGGCCGGGCTTTTCTGCCGGCAGCGCCCCGGCCATTTTCTGCTGGCTCTGGCTATCTCGTTGCTGGCCTGGGCGGCCATGGTGGCCGAGTACTGGCTGGCCGCTCACTTTCTGGGCCTATCCCTGGGGCCGGCCCAAACCATCGCCGCATTGACGGCAGCCCGTTTTGCCTATCTGTTACCCATGCCCGGAGGTCTGGGGGCCTTTGAGGCCGGCCAGATGCTGGCTCTGACCGCTCTCGGCTTCGACCCGGCTGCGGCCATCGCTCTGGCCTTGCTCATTCGCGGCCGCGATATGCTCACGGCCGCTCTGGGTATCTGGTTGGGTCGCCGTTATCTGCACGAAACCCTGGCGTGGTGAGATGGCATGCCGTCAGCGGCGCAAAAAGGCGAGCAAACGCGGGTGAACGAGATCCGGTTGTTCGATGTGCGGGAGATGACCGGCGTTGGGCACGGGCAAAAATTCTACCGTGTCGCCCAAGGCCCGGCGCACGAGCTCGCTTTCGGCAAAGGGCACGGTGCGGTCGGCTTCGCCCCAGATGAGCAGGACCGGCCGCTGATGCACGGCCATGGCCTCGTATACGGGCACGGCATCCTGGCGTAGTACGTGGCGGATGGTCGAAAGGAGGGCCCGGCCCAGACCGCGATAGCGCAGTTGCTGGCGATAACGCTCCAGCCAGCCAGGCGGCATCCGCGCCGGATCGGCGAAATCGGCCACCTGCATAGCCGGCAACATGGGCAACAGCGCGGCGTAGGTCAGGTATTCGCCCAGGACGGGCACCACAAAAGGCCCCGTGTTGCGCGAGAGGGTGAAGGGATCCATCAAGACGACCCGGCGCACCCATTCGGGATGATCGCGGGTAAACGCGGCGGCGATGACACCTCCCAACGAAATGCCCACCACATCCACCGGAGGTTGCCAGTCCAATGCTGTCAGCAGCTCCAGCAGCTGATCCTCGTAAAAGGTCAGGTCATAGGAACCGGGTGGGCGGTCCGAATAGCCGCGGCCGTAGAGATCGTAACGCAGGACGCGAAAGCCGGCGGCGGCCAGCGTTTCAAAGGTCCCATCCCACAGGTAGGCGGGGACGGAGAAGCCGTGGATAAGCACCACCGGCCGACCATCCTCCGGGCCGGCGACTTCGTAATGGACGACACCCTGCTGCAGGCGTATAAACGCACCGCTCACGCCGACACGATCGGCATCGGTCAGGGTCTTTCGTTCGGGATTGCGCAAGAAAGGTAGAGCTACGAGGACGACTAACAACAACAAGCCGCCGAACAGCAGGATTTTTCGTCGCATAGACACCTCCTCTGGCCGTAGGATAATCGTTTTAGCGCCGAAAAACAAAATGGGCCGGGATGATAACGGCGCTCCGGCGCTTTGTCCCTAATTCGTCTATACCGTCGCTTCGGTTTTATAATGGTGAACCAGGTCAGGCATCGCGTTGGTGGCTATTACCCGTTGCCTGGGTCAAAATCGCCGATATTTTCCCAATCTACCCATGGGAGGCGTTATGTCGAACCCCAATTTCTGGTTGATCCTGATCCTGGGCATCCTCATCGGCTGGTTGCTGCAGTGGTTGCTGGAGTTGTGGACATTCCGTCGCGAGCTGAGTAATTCGCTGGCCGCAACGGAACAGCGGCTGGCGACGGCGCAGAAACGGATTAACGAGCTCGAAGCCGAGTTGCGCCGCGAGCGCGAGCGCGCCGAGGCGCTTTCGGAAACCCTTGCCGCCTACCAGACGGCCGCGCCGACTGCTGCCGCGCCTGCGGCGGAGACGGCGACAACAACGGCCGCATCGTCCACCCCATGAGGTGCGCTATGAACCCATTGCGTCCTCCTTACTGGTCCTGGCGGCACGACCGTGTGAAGCTTTTCATCACCGTTGTGTTGGCGGCAGTGGCCTTGGTCCTGGCCTTGCGCCCACAGCCGGCAGCGATCGTAGCTCCCGTGATCGTGGCGCCGATGCCCGGTGCCATCCTGGATCCTGCGGCGCCGGGTGAGATAAGGGGCACGGCCGCGGCGGGAGCCGTTATCGCCGTGTACGACGGCGACACCCTTTTGGGGACGACGACCGCGGCCGTCGATGGGAGCTGGCGCTTTGTGCTGCCGCCGTTGTCCGCGGGCCTGCACGACTTCTCGGCCCGCATCCTGGACGAGCGCGGCCGCGTGTTGGCCCGCGCCGACCTGTCCGGCATCCGTGTTGAGGCCGCCGCAATCGCCATCACCACCCCCGCTCCGGCTACCGTGCCCCCGGAGGCCACCCCGATCCCGCCAACGACGACCCCGGTCGTGGCCGCCGCCACGCCGACCGTAACCCCGACGGCCCTGATCACTGCCCCTCCGACGGCCACGCCTGGGACAACGCCGGCACCCACGGCCACGCCGACGAGCATCCCGGCCATCGTCGAGGCGACGCCCACGCCAATACCTGCCGTCGGCGTGCCCATCGTCGTCAGCGGCTTCACCCGACCCGGCGCTGTGGTGGCGGTCGCCGAAGGCGAAACCGTCCTGGCCCGGGTGACGGCGGATGAGCGGGGCGCCTGGCGGGTCGAACTGACCGATCTGGTCCCCGGCCGGCATGAACTCACGGTGACGGTCACCGATGCCGAGGGCAAACCCGTAGAAGCGCCGCAGACCCTGACCGTCGTTGTAGCCCCTGCCGCCGCCCTTGCCGTGACGCCGACGGTCGAGGCTACTCCCACAGTGATGCCGACGGTCGAGGCCACTCCCGCGGTCATGCCGACGGTCGAGGCCACTCCCGCGGTCATGCCGACGGTCGCGGCCACTCCCACCATAACGCCGACATGGGCGACGCTACCGGCCATCCTGGCCAATAGCTGTCCGACCCTCACCGGTACGGCCCCACCGCGCAGCCACATCACCGTCTATGATGGGGAAAAGGCCCTGGGCCGGGCCGTCGCCGATGCGCATGGCAACTGGTATTTCGTGCCCCGGCGTCGCCTGCGCGCCGGCGAGCATACCCTGCGCGTGGAAATCCTGGCCCCCGGCGTTGCCGCGGCCACCGTCTTCACCACGACGGTGACCGTTGCCGCCGATGCCCGTCCGCTGCCGCCGCCCACCATTCGGCCCCCGCGGCGGCAGCGCCTGGGGGTGGGGAGTCTGCTGCGGGGGACGGCGCCGCCTCGGGCCGATGTCCGTCTGATGGCCGATGGCGACATCGTGGCCGCCTTCCGGGTCGGGCGGCGCGGCGGTTGGGCTATGCCTTTGCCGGCCACCCTGCCCGCCGGGACTTACACCTTCCGTCTGGAAGTCCTCGGCCCGCAAGGAGAGGTGCTTGCCGTCTCGGCCGCCAGGGTGATCGAGGTTATCAACCTCGGCCCGCCCACGAGGCTGCCGGTGACGGGTGGCGATTGAGCGGCCGAGGGGCCAGAGCGCCGGCCTCCTGGCCCCTCGGAACCGCCATTGGCTTAGCGGCCGCTGAGGAGATCGCCCAACAGTTTGCCGCCCAATCCGGCCACACCGGTCGATTCTTCACCGCCGCGGCCGGCGCGAGCGCCGGCCAGGATGCGATCGGCCAGGCGCGATAGGGGCAGGCTTTGCAGATAGACCTTGCCGGGACCGGTAAGGGTGGCCAGAAACAACCCTTCGCCGCCGAACAAGGCGTTCTTGAACCCACCGACGAAGCGGATGTCGTAATCCACCGAGGACGCAAAAGCCACCAGACAACCCGTGTCCACCTTGATCGTTTCCTTGGCGGCGAGGTCGCGTTCGACGATGGTGCCGCCGGCATGGACAAAAGCCAGGCCGTTGCCGCTCAGGCGCTGCAGGATGAAGCCTTCGCCGCCGAACAGGCCGGCGCCCAGCTTACGGGTGAAGGCCACTTCAACCTCGACCCCTCTGGCCGCGCAGAGGAAGGAGTCTTTTTGGCAGAGAAACGAGCCGCCCAAGGCAGCCAGATCGAGGGGAATAATACGACCGGGATAAGGCGCGGCAAAGGCCACGCGTGCTTTTTGACGGGACGTATTGGTGAAATCGGTGATGAAAAAGCTCTCGCCGGTTATGACGCGTTTCAGACCCTTGAGCAAGCCACCGCCGGTTGAGGTTTGCATCTGGATGCCGTCGTCCATGTACGTCATGGTGCCGATTTCGGCCCGCACGGCCTCACCGGGATCGAGTTCGATTTCGACGAGCTGTAAGTCGTCGCCAATGATGCGAAAATCGATAACATCGGCCATCGCAACCTTCCTGTGAACGAAGCGAGTAAACAGACTCGATACGTAACGATCTCGATGCGGACATCAAGCCGGCCTGATTATAGCCAAAGCCGGCAGCAATATCGGTAAGAAAGACGGCGAAGCGCGATGGGGTAAGATGGCAGACGCCATCCCTTCATGTGCTTTGGCATTTTACGGCCATGGCTGCCATCGGCTATGATGATGCCATGCCTCTGTCCTCTTCTTCCCCCCTCTCCGCAATGGACACCCGGACGCGGCTTCTGGCCTTTGCGGCCGCGATGCCGAAAATCGAGCTGCATGTCCACCTTGAAGGCGCCATTGCCCCGGCTACCGTCTTGGCCCTGGCCCGCCGGCACGGCCGGCCGCTGCCCGCCCAGGACGAAGCCGGTCTGCGGGCCTGGTATCGCTTCACCGATTTTCGCCATTTTGTCGAGGTCTACCTGACCATTTCGGAGTTGTTGCGCACACCCGAGGATTTCGCGCTGATCGTCTATGCCTTCGGCCGGGAGATGGCGCAACAACACATCCGCTATGCCGAGGTCACCTTCACGCCCTACACCCATCTCTGGCAGAACAAGGGCCTGCACCCCGACGATCTGATCAACGGCCTGGAAGCCGGACGCGAGCAGGCCCGCCGCGACTTCGGCGTCGAGATGGCCTGGGTGTTCGATATCCCCCGCAACCTCAGCTTTAGCAACGGCGTCTATACCGGTCGCGCCAGCGACCCTACGGTGGAAATGGCCGTTGCCTATCGCGACCGGGGTGTGGTGGCGTTGGGCCTGGGCGGGAACGAAGTGGGCGCACCGCCGGAGCCTTTTGCCCCGGCCTTTGCCGCCGCCCGCGCCGCCGGATTGCACAGTGTGCCCCATGCCGGCGAGACCGCGGGTCCGGCCAGCGTCTGGGGCGCCTTGCGCGCGCTGGGCGCCGAACGCATCGGTCACGGGGTGCGCAGCGTCGAAGATCCCGACCTGCTGGCCTACCTGGCCGCCCGGCGCATTCCCCTCGAAGTCAACCTCACCTCGAACATCTGCCTGGGCATCTATCCCGACTATGCGAGCCATCCCCTGCCTCGCCTGCTGGCCGCCGGCGTGGTGGTGACCGTCAACAGCGACGATCCTCCCCTCTTCGGCACCACCCTGACCCGCGAGTATCAGGTCCTCATCGAGTATTTCGGTTTGACGGCGACCGCACTGGAAGCCCTGCTCATGAACGCCCTGACCGCCAGTTTCTTGCCGCCTGCGCGCAAAGCGGCGCTGGCCGCCGAGTTGCGCGCCGAATGCGCCCGGCTACGGCAACAGTACGGCCTGGAGGCCTGAACGCCCGCGACGGGCGAGATGCCGACCGTCTTTGCTTATGACTGCCTTCACCATCCGACCCGCTGCCGAATTTGCGCCGGCAGCGCTGGCTGCCGCCGGCAACGCCGGCTTTAGCGATCATCCCTTGTCCTTTCCCTTCGCCGATCCCGAGCGCTATCTCCGTTTTGTCATGGCCCACGACATCCGTCTTGATCGCTCGTTTGCGGCCCTGAGCGAGGGGCAAATCGTGGGGATCGTCCAGGTAGGCCGACGGGAGGATGCCGGTTGGATCCACGGGCCGGCCGTCTTGCCGGGCTATCGTCGTCGTGGGATCGGTCAGGCTTTGCTGGAAACGGCTACAGCCGCTGCCCTGGACGCCGGCGTACGCACCCTCTCTCTGGAAGTCCTTGCTCACGACGAATCGGCGCTGCGCCTGTGCGCACGCCTGGGTTGGCGCTACGAACGGGAACTACTCACCTGGTATCGGCCGCTGGAACAAGACCTCTTACCCGTGCCCGGCGAGTTCCTGGAAAGGGTGGATGTGGCCACCATCCTGCACACGGGTTTCCCCTGGCACGACCAGCCGCCATGCTGGCAACGGCAACAGCGCACGCTGGAGCGGTTGCTCGATGACACCGTCGCGGCCTGGGCCATCATCCGTGACGAGCGGCCTGTGGCTTACGCCGTGGGCCGCCAACCGCATAACGGCCGTCTGCATCTGCTTGATGTGGCCGTTGATCCGCAGGTGGGCATCCGCAGCGCCGGCCGTCCCCTCCTGCAGGCGCTTTACCACACCTTCCGCCAGACGGTGGTCTTTCTGGCCAACGAGCCGGTGGATTCCCACCTCAATCACCTGTTTGTGGCCCTGGGTTATCGGGTGTTCCTCCGCCAATATGCCCTGCGCCTGGAGCGCTGACTTGGCATTATCGGTATGCTTTGTTACAATGCTCTCTGTTTCACAAATCTATGCTCTTGAGGAGGTTCCGACCTTATGGGTAAACTGGTCCATGTGACCTGGCAACGTCACCGGTCTTTTGTGGCCACCACGGACGAAGGTCATGTGGCGGCCATGGACGGGGGTCCTGATGGGATGGCGATGAGTCCCAGTACGCTCTTGTTAGCCGCCCTGGGGGGCTGCGTTTCGACGACCGTCATCGGGGTGTTGGAGAAAAAGCGCCAACAGGTCAGCCATTTTCAGGTGGACGTCACGGGCGAGCAGATGCCCGACTGGCCCAAGGCCTACACCCATATCCATCTGACCTATAAGGTGCGCGGTAAAAACATCGACCCGGCAGCCGTGGCGCGCGCCATCGAGCTGGCCGAGACCCGGTATTGCACGGTTTCGGCCTCCCTGAATGTGCCTATCAGCCACCGTGTCGAAATCACCGAGGAGACGCACGGCGAACCGACGGCGCAACCGGCCTGAGCCCGGTCCTGGTCCCGTTGAACCGGGTCGGTAGCCGGTTCAATACTGGGCCAGAGTGCCCTGGATCTGCGCCCACCGACAGGCCAGGTGCAGGGTCAGGACCCCGACCGGCACCAGGATAAGGGCATAACCCGCCAGAATGAGGGCTTCAGGTGCGAATGCTGCCGTATTCGCGGCCAGGAGCAGGGCGTTTCGCAACCCGCGCAGGGCGTAGGTCTGGGGCAGCCAGAGCGCCAGCCTGGGCAACGGATCGGGCAGCAGGGCGGTTGGGAAATAGACTCCTGCCAGCAGGGCCGTGGCGGCTTCGACCACCCACGCTACGGCATTCCCACGCTTGGCGACGATGATCAGACCGGCGCCCATCAAGCCCAGGCCGCTAATGGCGATACAGGCCATCAAAGCCACCAGGAAAGCGCCCACCCAGTTGGCGCCCGTCAGCGACACGCCTAGCAAAAGCCCCAGGAGCAGGTAAAGGCCGGTCTCGACCAGCGCATAGGCATAGGGCCAGAGGTTGAAGCTCACGACCAGCCAGGGCCACGATACCGGCCATAAGAGCTGCGCTTCGAAGGTACCGGTCTGTTGGGCTTCGACGATGCCGGCGCCGTAACCGGCTAAACTGAGATGGAAAAGCCGCTGGAAGGCCAGCCCGATGAGCACGTAGGCGAAGTAGTCGCCGCCGTAAGGAACCAGGGCCGGATGTCCGGCGCCGAGCAGCCGACCGATGAAGTAAAAGACGACGACCTGAAAGGCCGTGCCCAGGAAGCGCAAGAGAAAAGCCAGCCGGTAGCTGCGGCCGATATGCCAATCGCGCCGAAAACCGGCCCAAAGCACCCCGAGGACGAGTCTCATGCTCCTACCATGTGGATATAGAGCCGGCGCAGCTCGTCGGCGGCCGTAGGGCCGGCCGGCAGACCGGCAGCAGCCAGCCATGCCGAGGGTGTTCCTTGCCCGACCAGATGGCCATGACGCAAGACGAGCAGTCGCGAGCACAACGCCGCCACGGTTTCGGGTTGATGGGTGGCCAGAAGAACGCCGGCCTCGGGCGTCGTAGTCAGATGGTCCCGGAGCAGTTCCCCGAAGCGATGGGTCGCGGCGGCATCGAGGCTGCGGGTGGGTTCGTCCAACAACAGCACCTTGGGTTGTGGCAAGAGCGCTCGCGCCAGCGCCAGCAGAGTGCGCTGCCCGGCCGACAATTGACCCACAGGCAGATGGGCCACCTCTGCCAGCCCCACCTGTTCCAGCCGGGTTGCGATGCGGCGTCGTAGCTCCCGACCGCGCAGGCCGTAGCCGCGGCCGAAGATGTCCAGGTTTTGGCGGGCATCCAGGCGCCAGAAAAGACTGCGCTCAGGCTCGATGACCACCCCGATATGCCGACGCACGGCCGGACCGGCCGTAAGCGGATGGCCTGCCACCCAGGCTTCTCCGCGATCGGGTCGGATCAGCGTGGCCAGGATCTTGATGAGGGTGGTCTTACCGGCGCCGTTGCTTCCGATCACGACGGCCAACTCGCCGGCCATGACCTCGGCGCTGACCCCGCACAGGGCAGGCTGAAGACCGGGACGGCGATAGGTCTTATGCAAAGCAACGATACGGATGGGTGGTGACATCGGCCGGGCAAGAACGCTGCGCCAGGGATGATAGCCGGGATGAGGACGGCGGGCAAGTTGACCCAACCCGGTACGTCCAGACGGATGCCAGGCCATAGCCTTAACACGATCGTAACCGCCAGGGATCTGGTAGCCCATCCTCGCCATAGGTCCGTTTGGAGTTATACTGTTTATTGCGCTTCCTCCTCATAAGGACGACTCCATGGATACCCTGCGCCACAGGAAGGGGTATTCCTGCCGGATCGGTTGCCAAGCCATCCGGCACCGCAAACACAATCCACCGCAAACACAATCCTGTTCCAAGAGCAGCACTGATGCAACCATCCCACCACGAAACATCTCCCCTTTGGTATACCCTATCTACCGAGGCCGTCTTTGCTCATCTGAATTCGACACCCGCCGGGTTGACCGGTGCGGAAGCAACGCAACGGTTGAGCGAATACGGTCCCAATGAGCTGCAAGCCGCTCATCGCATCTCACCGTGGGCGGTTCTTTTGGCACAATTCAAGAATGTGCTGATCATCATCCTCCTGGTAGCGACGGCATTTTCCGTCTTTCTTGGCCATGAAGTTGAAGCCATCGCCATTGCTGTTATTGTGCTGTTTTCGGTTTTGTTGGGTTTTGTACAGGAATATCGCGCCGAACGCGCGATCGAAGCATTACGTCAAATGGCTGCGCCTACGGCAACCGTCCTGCGCGATGGCGTCGAGGTGGAAATCCCGGCTCGCGACCTTGTGCCGGGCGATGTCATTCTCTTGCGAGCCGGTGACAAAATTCCCGCCGATGTCCGGTTGATCGAAGCCGTTAATTTGCAAATCGAAGAAGCTGCCCTTACAGGTGAGTCGGTTCCTGTCGAAAAGCATACCATCCCACTCCACGACCAGGCATTGGCCTTAGGCGACCGTAAGAACATGGCGTATGCCGGTACGACGGTGACGTATGGACGAGGCCGTGCCGTGGTAGTGGCTACCGGCATGCATACCGAGTTTGGCAAGATCGCCCAGATGTTGCAGACCGTCGAAACCGGCAGGACTCCGCTCCAGGAAAATCTGGATAGGGTCGGCCACACCCTGGCGAGGGCTGCTTTCGTTGTCGTGGCCATCATTGTGGCCTTGGGCCTGTGGCGCGGTCAGCCGTTCATCGAGATGTTCATCTTCGGCATCGCCCTCGCCGTTGCCGTCGTCCCCGAGGCATTGCCCGCTGTGGTCACCATCTCCCTGGCCATCGGCGTACAAAGGATGGCCAAACGGCATGCGCTGATACGCCGCCTTGCCGCTGTGGAGACGCTGGGCAGCACCTCGGTCATTTGCTCCGACAAAACCGGTACGCTGACCAGGGATGAGATGACCGTGCGCAAACTGTTTGTCGCCGGAGCCATGGTAGAAGTCTCCGGGGCCGGTTATGAGCCGAATGGCCAGTTCCTGCTCGATGGGTTTCCCGTTGTCCCTTCCGAATCGCTTCGGCTGTTGCTGCAAGCTGCCGCCCTGGCCTCCGATGCGTATATCCTGCATGACAAGTCCAATGGCCGCTGGCATGTTAAGGGTGATCCGACAGAGGGGGCCCTGGTCGTTGCCGCTGCCAAAGCCGGATTGAATAAAGCCGAGCTGGAGACGCAATTTCCCCGCGTCAACGAAATCCCCTTTACTTCCGAAACCAAACGCATGATCACCCTCCATGCCGGACCGGAAGGCACGATAGCCTACGCCAAGGGTGCACCGGAAATCATCCTGGATGCCTGTGTACGGCAATGGACGGTAGAGGGCGAAAGGGCCCTTGACCCCAGGAGCCGCGAAGGGATTTTGGAAACAGCCCGCCAGATGGCAAGCGAGGCATTGCGCGTTCTGGCCGTGGCCTTCAAGGCGAACGCCACCTTGGCAAACGCCGAACATGATATGACATTCCTCGGACTGGTAGGCATGATCGATCCGCCGCGGCCCGAGGCCAAAGCGGCCATTCAGACGTGTGAGCAAGCCGGCATTAAGCCCGTTATGATCACAGGCGATCATCCTCTCACCGCGCAGGCGGTGGCCCGTGAACTGGGCCTTCTTAAGACAGGTTGCCTTGTTACCGGCGCGGAACTGGAGGCGATGAGCGAGGAGGCCTTCGAGCAGAGGGTTGAAACCATCGAGGTATACGCTCGCGTTTCCCCGGTGCATAAATTGCGCGTGGTGACGGCTCTACAGAAAAGAGGCCATATCGTCGCCATGACGGGAGATGGTGTAAATGATGCGCCTGCCCTCAAAAAGGCCGACATCGGTATTGCCATGGGCATCACCGGTACCGATGTCACCAAAGAAGCGGCGGCCATGATGCTCACCGATGACAACTTCGCTTCGATTGTGGCGGCTGTGGAAGAGGGCCGGATCCTCTTCAGCAATATCAAGAAATACTTGATGTACCTGCTTTCGTCGAATATCGGCGAAATCGTCTTAATGGCCGGAGCCACGCTGCTGGGTTTGCCTCTCCCGCTGACTGCCGTGCAGATCCTGTACGTCAATCTTGCTACCGACGGTTTGCCTGCTTTGGCGCTATCGGTAGATCCACCCGAACCCGACCTGATGCGCCGCAAACCGCGCAATCCCCGAACCGGCATATTTACCCGTCCGGTCGTTATCCTGATGGTGGTGGGTGGGTTATGGTCGGCGCTGGTCAACCTGAGCCTTTTCACCTGGGCATGGAACTCGGGCCGCAGTCACGCCGAAGCGATGACGATGACCTTTGTCTCGCTGGTATTGATTCAATTCTTCAAAGCATATAACTTTCGCTCAGATCGTCATTCGGTACTGAATAAACCTTTTGCCAATAAATGGTTAAATCTTGCAATTCTATGGGAACTAACGTTATTGGTCTTGATTGTTTATATGCCTTTCCTGCATGAACCATTTGGCACGTTTAGTTTGCCCCTGATGGATTGGGTCATTATTATCGTCCTGGCTTTTACCGTGGCGCCGATACTGGAACTGGCCAAGTGGATGGAGCGCCGCGGATGGTTTGGGCAGATAAGCTAGGCCCATGCTGATGTTTCGTTTTCTCCCCGTCCGGGCGGGTTAGCCTCCGCGCCCTCACTTCATCGGATGAAGATGGCTCAAGGCGCGTATAGCCTCCTGGCATGACAACAAGGCCGCACCTATCCCTTCGTTTGTGGTACAATGGCGACCGAGAGCCTTATGAACGCCTTGCCTGTCTCAACACCGGAGCCGTTGGCCGGCACGGTCAAACCCTATCAGCGCCATCTGATCGTCTGTACGGGGCAGGCCGATTGGCCCGCCCATCTCGAGACGGCCTCCGATCTGGCCGGCGAGCTGGCACGCGCTATCGCCGCCCAGGGCGAGGCCCTGCCCTCTCCGGTCAAGGTAACAGCCTGTGATGCGGCCAGTACGGGACCGGGGTGCGATATCCTGGTGTTTCCCGACAACCTCCGCTACCGCGGGGTGACGACGGCCGATTTGCCCGCCCTGATCGCCAGCCAGGTCCTGGCCGGGCGGCCGGCGTCGGGGATTCGCCATGAACCCCTCGACGGCGTCCACGTGTTCATCTGCACCCACGGCGCCCGCGACCAGCGTTGTGGGGCGTGTGGCCCCCCTCTTTATGAGCGTTTTGCCGCCGAGATCGCCGCGCGCGGTCTGGAAGGACGTGTCCATCTCTATCGCAGCAGCCATGTCGGCGGCCATCGCTACGCCGGCAATGTGCTTATCTACCCGGCCGGCGACTGGTACGGTTATGTGACGCCTGCGGCCGTGCCCGTCCTGATCGAGCGCGCCATTCTGGGCGGTGGTATCGTGCCCGAACTCTGGCGCGGGCGCATGGGCATGGCGCCGGAAGCTCAAATCGCCTTACAACAGGCCCACCTTGTTGCTCCCCTTTCGTAACCGTCGTTCTTCTGCAGGTTTTCATCGCCGTTCCCGTCCATGACTGCGTTGAGCCCGGATTCGCCCCCTGCCGAACGCCTGCCCGAGATCATCCACCGACTGCGCCAGGCCCACCCCGATGCCCGTTGCGCCCTGGACCATCGCAACGCCTTTGAGTTGCTGGTGGCGACCATTCTCTCGGCCCAATGTACCGACGAACGGGTCAATCAGGTGACACCGGCCCTCTTTGCCCGCTATCCCACTCCGGAAGCGATGGCGGCGGCCGACCGCGCCGAGCTGGAGGAGGCGATTCGTCCCACCGGCTTCTATCGCAACAAAGCCAAACACATTCAGGAAGCCGCCCAACGGATTGCCTACGATTTCGGCGGCCAGGTGCCGGCCAGTATGGAGGCGTTGACCACGTTGCCCGGCGTGGCCCGCAAGACGGCCAATGTGGTCCTGGGGGTAGCCTATGGCCTGGCCGAGGGCATTGTCGTAGACACGCACGTGGCACGGCTGGCCAATCGCCTGGGTCTGAGCCGACATAGCGATCCCAACAAAATCGAGCAGGACCTGATGGCGCTGACCCCGCGCACGGAGTGGATTGACCTGGCCCATTTGCTCATCTTTCACGGCCGCCGGGTGTGTACGGCGCGCAAGCCCGACTGCCCGAACTGCGTGCTCAACGACCTCTGCCCCTCGGCGACGCTGTAAGCGCAACGCCGGCCGATGGAGGCCGGTCCGAACCCCCGTTGCGACCTGAATCCTTTCGCCGGCGCCGATGACGGCGCCTCTCTTCTCAAGGACGAGAGGTGACAAGATGATACCGCGACAAATGGAGGCCTTTCTGCGGGAGGTGCTTCTCCCGCGCACGTGGAGCAATCGCCTGCAAAGGGAAGGTCCGCTGTGTTTTATGGAATTTCGGGGCACCGATGTGGAGCGGTTGCATCGGCTGGGGATCGAGGCCGACCGGCTGGGGCCACGGCTGGTCGTGGCCATGTGGGATGAGGAAAGCCCCCTCGAAATCGGCGGTTACATCGTCGTAGACAATCTGGCCATGGGCCGCCCGGCCATGGGTGGCATTCGCATGCTCCCCGATGTGACCCCGGCCACCGTTTTCAATCTGGCGCGAGGGATGACGCTCAAAAACGCGGCTGCCGGCCTGCCCTACGGGGGCGGTAAGGCCGGCATCGTCGCCCCGGAGCGAGACCTCACACCCGCCGAGCACACGGCCATCATCGCCGGTTTTGCCCGCCTGCTGGCCCGCTATCGCCAGGTCTATCTGCCGGGACCGGATGTGGGCACCGATGACGCCGATATGAAGACCATTGCCATTGCCAACGGCCTGGACGGCGTTCTCTCGAAACCGGCGGAGATGGGCGGCAACCGCATTGATCAACTCGGCGCCGCGGCCGGGGGAATTGCCATTGCCATCGAGGCGCTTTTGGCCGAGTTGCCACGGCTGCGGGTCTTGCCGCAGTTCGCCCATCTGCAGATACCGGCACGGGCCGAGATGACGGTGCTCATCCAGGGCTTCGGTGCCGTAGGCAGCCATGTCGCCCGTCTGCTCACCGCCACCGAGCCTGCTCCCCGTATCGTTGGCATTAGCGATGCCTATGGTTATCTCTACAACGAGCAGGGCTTGCCTGTGGCCGAGTTGCTGTCCTTGCGTGAGGCCGGTGGCCTGGTCACGTATCCCTACTTCTTGCAACGGCTGGCGCATCAGCCTTCGTCCCGTCCTGCCACGAAGTTCGCCAATGCGCCCAACGATCTCCTGCGCGAATCGGCGTTTTGCTTTGTTCCCGCCGCACCCATCGCCAACTACCTGGCCGTGGATGCCGAGAGCGGAGCCTGTATGACGGTGGATCGGATGGGCCGTTGGACCATGATCGTCGAAGGGGCCAACACCTACTCGCCTGAGCCGGCCCGTCGCGCCGCCCGCATGCGCATGGAGCGGGTGGTGTACTGGCAACGCGGCACGGTCATCGCCTCGGATTTTCTGGTCAATTCCGGCGGGGTCATTTTTGCCGCCCAGGAACGGCTGATCCCCACACCACCCCATCTGGCCATTCCTGCGGCCATGCTGGGCCATCGGGAGGCCGTCGAGGGCTGGCTGGCCGCCCATGCCGATGAGTTCGCCGCCCTGGCCGAACAACGGCTGGCCGCAGGGATCGCCTGGCGCGATCAGGCCATTCGCCGCAACATGAAGGAGTTGATAGACCTCCTCGTCGCCGATCCCGACATGCTACCCCTGGAGGCGGCCGAGCAGATCAGCATCCGGCGCATTGCTTCCAGCGAGCGCTTTCGCCGCGTGGCCGATATCATGGAGCCGCTGCTGACGATTGCGCCGGACCGCAGTGTGCGGGAAGCAGCCGAACTTCTGATCACCGATCCCCATGAAATGCTCGCCGTCATCGGGCCCCACGGCGAACTGGTCGGCGTTGTCACCGATTGGGATATCACCAAAGCTTCGGCCACGGCCTGCGCTGCCGATATCCCCGTCTCCCAGATTATGTCCCGCCATGTCATTACGGCCCATCCGGATGACAGCATCCTCGATGTCCTGCGCGCCCTGGAGACCTATGAGATTTCGGCCATGCCGGTGGTCGCCGAGGGCGCTGTGGTAGGGGTCATCAGCAGCGACATTCTCACCCACAAGACGCTCTATCGGCTCTTGCAGGCCGAGATGTGAACAGAAGCGTCCTCCTCCCGCAGGTTTGAAACCTGCGGGAGGATTTTTTGCTATTTCACTTCGCGCGCGCGGTTTTGCTCATCAATGAGGAAGCGACGAATATAGGCCGAGGGGATCTCCAGGGCAAAACGAGAAGGTTGGTGTTTGAAGCCATCGCCGCAATCGCGCACCGAGAAGAGATAAACGGCTTCTTTGGCCCGGGTCAGCCCCACGTAAAAAACCCGTCGCTCTTCGGCCAATTGGGCGGGATCGTCGGCCGCACGCCATAAGGGCAGATGGTTCTGTTCGACCCCAAAGATGATGACGACCGGGAATTCGGTCCCTTTGGCATTGTGCAGGGTCATGAGCACAATGCTGTCTTCCTCCAGTTCATGGGCGAACGTGTCGGTATTCGTGAGCAGCGACTGATAGTCAATAAAAGCGGCCAACGAGCGATCGGCGCTGTAGCGTTGAAATGCCTCCAGATGGCGGAGGAAATGCGATTCGATCTCGGCCCACCGGGTGTCTTCCGATGTCGTCGGCAGGGGATGATCGGCCAGCCGCCGGTGCAGAGCCCGGGCGGTGGCCTGGAGGTGGAGGGGAAGTTCTTCGATCAGCTCGTCCAGCAAGGCCTGACCACGTCCGACGACGACCATGCGGGCAGCGCCGTCCAGCAATGTCGAAACGACGCCATCGGACGCCGGCGCCGTGGCCAGCAAGCCCATGCCGACGAGAGGCAAGACTTCGGCCAGGGCTTCCCGTTCCTTCTCGCGCCTGACATGGTGCAGGAGGGCCAGGAAGACCTCGGCCGTAGCCTGGACATCGGCGCCGGCGCGGTGTTCGACCACGGCCGGAAGGCCCAGGCGCTTGCGCAGGGCGGCCAGGTCGTAATGCGGCTCGTCGGGCCACAGGCGTCGCGCCAGTCGCAGCGTGTCCACATAGTGGGGGCTAAAGCCACGATTGCACAAGAGTCCGCAGGCACGGTCGAGGAAACGGTTATCGAACCGGGCGATGTTGTGTCCCACGACCGTATCGTCGCCGAGGTAGTCTAGAAAACGCGGGAGCACTTCGCGCAACGGAGGCGCCGTAGCGACATCCTCATAGCGAATGCCGTGAACCTGGGTGGCAGCCGGCGGGATATAGCCCCGTTCGGGACGGACAAAGCTGAAGAAAGGCTCGTCCACGGGGCGTCCATGACAATAGCGGGCGGCCGCCAGCTCCACGATCTCGTCGCGGCGCACATGGATACCGGTGGTTTCCAGGTCATAGACGACAACACATTCCTCCTCGAGCTTTTCGTAGCTTGCCAGCAGGCGCTGCGCCCATCGCCAGGCTACCACGGCCAGCGCGCCCAGCGGCGGTTGGGCCTCCAGGATCATTGCCGAGGCGGGCAAGGGTTTCGTCGCAGGCGGCCGTCCTAAGGCCAATACCAGGGTATTCGGCGACGCCACACCCTGCCATTCCTCGTAACTGAGCGTACGCGGAAGCGTGTCGAGATAATCCACCAGGGTATGCCGCCAGATGAGAGCGGCCGCATAACCGTCAATATCGGCGGGATGGAGGATGAGGATGGGACGGCGTTCGGCAACGGCCGTCGCTAACGCCGTGATCACGTCCTCGCCCTCGGTGAGGGCCGGGAGTTCGGCCAGGATGGGGATATCGGCAGCGCGCCAGGGCGAACGCTGCTGGTTCAGGAGTTGAAAGAGCTGGCGGATCGCAGCTCCGGCCTCGCTGCGCAGGTCGGGCAGGGCATCCAGCCATTGCAAAAAGTGGCTCAGGTAATTGCGCGTGAGGGGGCTGATGCTCGCCAGGTCGGGATCGGAGGTGCCCATTTGGATCCGGCGGGCCAGTTCAACCAGGTCAATGCCTTTGGCCTGGGCCAGGCGATGCAGCCGAATCATGGTCAGTTCGTCAATGTGGCGCACGGGAAAGTGGATACCGGCGCCGAAATTCGCTTCGGTAACCCGGCGCACCATCTGCAAAAAGCGGACGATCTCGCGCACGACCGGTTCATCGAAAAAGCTATCTTTCCGCAGCCGTTGCACCCGCAGACCGGCCTCGGTCAGCCATTGTTCGACCGGATCGCCGATCTGGTGGGTCCGATACAGGATGGCAATATCACCCGGTCGGTAGCCCCGTTCCTGAATCAGTTTGTTGACCAGGGTCACCAGCCAGCGTTTTTCCTGCTGGCTATCATGGAAGATGTAGTGGTAAATGGGCGCATCGTGGGCTACGACGCTGCGCAACGGCCGCCAGCGTTCGGGATCCCGCTGTCCTGCCATCATCCGCTGCGCGCCGGCCAGGATCGTCGGCGGACAGCGATAGCTGCGGTCGAGACGAATAAGGGTGGGGCGATAACGTTGGACAAAACGATCGATCAGCTCCGGCCGCGCCCCTCGCCAACCGTAGATGGCCTGATCATCGTCGGCGACCACGGTAATGCTGCTGCCGAGCGGCGCCAACAGTTTGATCAGCTCGTACTGGGCATCGTTGATGTCCTGATATTCGTCCACCAGAATATGGGTCAGGGTGCGCTGGAAGTGTTGCCGTGTTTCCTCATCCTGGCGCAACAACAACACGGCATACCGGATCAGATCGTCGAAATCGAGGGCATGATGGCGCCGCAACCAAGCTTCATAAGCGGCAGCCACCTGCCCCAGGACGGGATCGGAGCCCGCAGGCGGTGTTATGGGGTCGGCCAGCGCATTTTTACGCTCACCGAGATAGGCCAGAAGCCGCCCAGGCGAGTAGATTTCCCGGCTCAGTCTGGCTTCGCTCAATACGCGCGTGAGGATGTGGTACTGGTCGTCTTCGTCAACAATCACAAAATCGCTTTCGATACCGATGCGGGTGCCAAAGCGGCGCAAGATGCGCATGGCTGTCCCATGAAAGGTATAGACCCACACACGACCGGCCTGTTCGCCCAATAAGGCGAACAAACGTTCTCGCATCGCTTCGGCCGCGCGATTGGTGAAGGTAATGGCCAGAATATGTTCGGGTTGGCTCTCTTTTTCGTGGATCAACCAGGCAATACGATGGGTCAGAATCCGGGTTTTACCGGTGCCGGGACCGGCCAGAACCAGCAAAGGCGACGGACGATGGGTGACGGCTTCCAACTGACTGGGATTCAAGTCGGCGAGGATGAATGCAGATCCCGACCGGGTGATTTCACTCATAGTCAACCTGTCAAAACGGAGGATAGGGGCCTGTATCGGGAACAAGGGCTATCAGGCCGAGATGAGATGAATGTACACCCCCTCTGCCGGGAGGTCAACACCGGCGAAGGGGGCCGTGTCATTGTAGCACAAGCAGAAGGCGAGGGGAGAAGTAAGCAACGAGAGACGAAAAAAAGGGGCGGCAGCCTTTATCCGAGGCATTCCTCGGGATGCTGCCGCAAAAACAGCCCGTTTTTGACGGCCTTGCGAGGCCATGCTACACTGACGGAGACCTGATATGCCGCATTTTGCAGGCAGTGTCGCTTGCCCTCCCGTCCCTCGAGAGGGCTTTTTTTCTGGGTCTCCCTTGCTTCTTGTCTCTTCCTTACCGCATTTTCGGTCACCGGTTATCCTTCCTCCGGAGTGCATCCATGCTCGTGCTCAAATTCGGTGGTACCTCGGTGGGCAACACGCAGGCCTTTGCCCAGGTAGCTCAGATTGTCAAGCGCACCCGCGAAAGGGATCCCAATATCGTCGTGGTTACCTCGGCCATGAGTGGGGTGACGAACACGCTTATCCACGCTGCCCAGGCGGCAGCGGCAGGGCATGAACAGCCCTATCGCGAGGCCCGCAGCGATCTGCTCCTCAAACACCAGCTTGTAGCCGGCCAGCTCATCGAAGACGGCGTTGAGCGCGCGGCTTACGGCCGGCTCATTGACGAACGCCTGCGCGCGTTCGAGCGCCTGTGTCAATCCATTTACGTCCTCGGCGAATTGACGGCCCGGGGGTTAGATGTCGTTTCCGGGTTGGGCGAGCGCATGGCGGCGCCGTTGCTGGCGGCGGTGCTGCGCGGCCAGGGCATCCCGGCCGAGTGGGTGGATGCGGCCGAGATCATCGTGACCGACGATACCTTCGGCGCCGCCGTCCCCTTGCTCGAACCCACCTGTGCCCGCACCCAGGCGCGCCTGCGACCTCTCCTGGAAGAGGGCAAGGTGCCGGTGGTTACCGGTTTCGTCGCCGCTACGGCCAACGGCGTGCCCACCACCCTGGGACGGGGTGGCTCGGATTACTCGGCCGCCATCCTGGGCGCCTGCCTGAACGCGGACGAGGTGCAAATCTGGACCGATGTCAACGGCATCATGACCGCCGACCCGCGCATTGTGCCCCACGCCCACACCCTGCCCGAACTGACCTATATCGAGGCGGCCGAACTGGCCTATTTCGGCGCCAAGGTCCTCCATCCCAAGACCATCCTCCCCGCCATCGAGGCCTCCATCCCCATCCGCGTGGCCAACACCTTTGATCCGGATGGCCCCTCCACCCTGATCGTGCGCGAAGCCAGTAACGGCGGTGCCGTGAAGGCGATTACCGCCATCAAGCACCTGACCCTCATCAACGTTGAAGGTCGTGGCATGATTGGGGTACCCGGCATTGCTGCCCGCACCTTCAAGGCCGTGGCCGGGGTCGGCGCCAATGTGCTCATGATCAGCCAGTCCTCATCCGAACAAAGCATCTGTTTTGCCGTGCCCGAAGCCGATACCCCGGCCGTTGTGGCTGCCCTGGAAAAGGAACTGGCCCAGGAACTCTCCCGCCATTTCATCGACCGGGTACGGGCCATGCATAACATCGTCATTATCGCCGTCGTCGGTGCCGGCATGCGGGGAACGCCGGGCATTGCCGGCCGGGTGTTCAGCGCCTTGGGCGAGGCCGGCATCAACGTCATCGCCATGGCCCAGGGGTCCAGCGAGGTCAACATCTCCCTCGTGGTCTCGGAAGAGGATGCCGAGGCCGCCGTGCGCCGTATCCACGATGCCTTCTTCGGCCCTGCGCCGGCTTGAATGGCCCCATGACCCTTGCCGTGTCCCTCATTCAGTTCGGTTTCGGCCATGTCGGCCGTGCCGTGGTCGAGCGCGTTCTGCGCCTTCGCGACGAATTGGAGTGGCGGTACGGTCTGGAGCTGAGCTATCGGGCCGTGTGCGACAGCCGGGGTGCCATCATTGCCATGGACGGCATCCGCTACGGCGACCTGCAACGGGCACTGGCCGCCAAAGCGGCCGGCATGGGCCTCGACGAACTCGAACCGGGCTATCATCACCAGGGCTTGCTCGATATCGTGGACATCGCCGCCGATGAACAGAGCATCGTGATCGACGTCACGGCGGCCGATGACACCGTACCGGCCCTGCTCAAGGCCCTGAGCCTGGGGTGTCGCGTCGTGCTGGCCAATAAGAAACCGCTGACCCAACGTTTCGAGACCTTTCGCCGCCTGACGGCAGGGGGACGCCTGCGTTATGAGGCGACGGTGGGTGCAGGCGTGCCGGTCATGGCCACCCTGACCGAAAACCTGATCGCCTCCGGCGATGTCATCTACCGCGTGGAAGGGTGCCTGAGCGGGACGCTGGGCTTTCTGACCACCGGTCTGCAGGCGGGTGAGGGCTTTGCCGCCCTTGTGCGCCGCGCGCACGAATTGGGGTACACCGAACCCGATCCCCGCGACGACCTGGGCGGCATGGATGTGGCCCGCAAGGCCCTCATCCTGGCCCGCACTCTGGGGTGGCCTTTGGAGTTGGACCAGGTGGCCGTCGAGGCGCTGTTTCCACCCGCCCTGGCCACCGGTACCGTGGCCGAGTTTCTGACGGCGGCCGCAAGCCTGGATGCACCCTATCGCCGCCGCATGGACAAAGCCGTCGCCGACGGCAAGACCCTGCGCTACGTCGCCACCCTGGCCGGGGGACAGGTCCGGGTGGGTTTGGAGGAAGTGCCTCTCGATAGCCCGCTCGGACGTCTGCAGGGCACGGATAACCTCATCGCCTTTCATACCGAAGTCTATCGACCGACGCCGCTCGTGCTGCAAGGCCGCGGGGCCGGTGCTGCCGGTACGGCGGCCGGCGTCCTTGCCGATATCGTCGCGCTGGCGCGACGGTGATGCCGGACCGGGCGTGGCGGTCGGCGTTGCGGGTGTTGGCGTCGTGGGGCCCCAAGAAGGGAGGATTGCAGGCACGCGTGGTCGAGGAGGGGCGGCCGGGCGGCCCCCCTGGCCATTCGAAGGGGGCCGCCCGGCCGCCCCGGATTTCGCGCGTGGCGTTCCCGATGGCCTGATGCGAAACCCACCGCCGACACCCTCCCGTCCGGCGCCACCCGGTGTCGGCGCTTCTCCGCAGGGCATCCCCTGACGTCCGGGTTGCTTTCTCCCCCATCGCCTCATCTCCATTGGGCTGCGTCGCCTTTTCGCAGTACCATATAGACGCGGGTGGGTCCATCATCCTTTGGGAAATGCCGTTGTCACCCACCCCTCGGCCTATGACCGATCTGTTTGACGTCCATCGTGAAGATTTGCTCGCCCGGGAACAACCCCTGGCCGCGCGCATGCGCCCGCGTACCCTGGATGAGTTCGTCGGCCAGGAACACATCGTCGGGCCGGGACGATTGCTGCGGCGGGCCATTCAGGCCGACCAACTCTCGTCGCTCATCTTCTACGGCCCGCCCGGCACCGGTAAAACCACCCTGGCCCGCATCATCGCCAATACGACCCGCGCCCACTTCATCGCCATCAACGCCGTCCTCGCCGGGGTAGCCGATATTCGCGCCGCCATCGCCACGGCCCAGGAACGCCGCGGCATGTTCGGTCAGAAAACCATCCTGTTTGTGGATGAGGTCCATCGTTTCAACAAAGCCCAACAGGACGCGCTCTTGCCGCACGTCGAAAACGGTACCGTCATCCTCATCGGCGCCACCACCGAGAACCCGTACTTCGAGGTCAATAAAGCCCTCGTCTCCCGTTCCCGCATCTTCCAGCTCAAGCCACTGAGCGAGGCCGACCTGTACCGGGTGGCCGAGATGGCTCTGAACGACCCCGAACGTGGTTACGGTCGTCTCCAAGTCCGGGTCGAACCGGAAGCCCTGGCCCATCTGGTCAATGTGGCCAACGGCGATGCCCGCGCCCTGCTCAATGCCCTGGAACTGGCAGTGGAAACGACGCCCCCCGGTCCGGACGGTGTCATCCACGTGGATCTGGCCGTAGCCGAAGAGAGCATCCAGCGCCGGGCCGTGCTCTACGACAAGGAGGGTGATGTTCATTTCGACACCATCAGCGCCTTCATCAAGTCACTGCGCGGGTCCGACCCCGATGCGGCGCTGTACTGGTTGGCGAAGATGGTCTATGCCGGCGAGGACCCGCGGTTTATCTTCCGGCGCATGCTGATCCTGGCGGCCGAGGATGTCGGTTTAGCCGATCCTCAGGCCATCGTCGTCGTCACGGCCTGTGCCCAGGCCTTCGACTACGTCGGCCTGCCCGAGGGCCGCTTCCATCTGGCCGAGGCCTGCCTCTATCTGGCCACAGCCCCCAAGTCGAACACGACGATGGGGTTCTTCGACGCGCTGCGCGTAGTCGAAACCGAGCGCGAAGCGGAAGTGCCGGCCCATCTGCGCGATGCCAGCCGCGATCGCGAGGGTTTCGGGCACGGCGAAGGCTATCTCTATCCCCATGCCTATCGCGACCATTGGGTAGCCCAACAATACCTGCCGCCGGCCTTGCAGGGCAAGGTCTTCTACCGGCCCGGTGACCAGGGTTACGAGGCCCGGATTGCCGATCAGGTGGCGCGACGTCGCGAGGCGCAACTGGCAGCCATGATCGAGGGCACGGCCCCGGCCCCGTTGGAAATTCTCACCTATGCCGGGTCCCACCTGGAACCGGCGGCCGAGCGCTGGCTGCAACGCACGATTGCGGGGGAGGGGGAACGGCTGGCGCGGCTTCGGGAGCGGGTGATGGCGGCAGCGCAGCTGCAACGGCATCATGTGGTGCTCGACCTCCATGCCGCCGGCGGCCTTCTGACCTGGGAGGCCGTGCGCCGTGTGCCCGAAGGGGGTGTCTTCGCCCTGGCGCGCACGCCTCAGGATGCCGAAGCCTTACACGAAATGGCCACGGCGTTGCCGCCTTTGCGCCGTCCTATCATTCTCCAGGGCAACCTGGACGATCTCCCGGCCCTGCTGGCCCCTTACGGCCGCGATCTGCGTTTTGATGCCATCGTCGGCCGCAACGCTCTGACGAGTTATCCCGATAAAGCGGCGGCAGCTCGCCTCCTGGCCGCATGGTTGGCACCTGCCGGCTCTCTGAGCCTGGCCGAAGCGGTGCCCCGCCATGCCCAGCGGCTTTCGCCGTTGCTCGACCTGACGGAATTGCCGGCCGCGCTACGCCATGCCTTTTTGCAGGCCGAAGAGGCCATTTACGGCGATCCCACCGATCCGCTGGTCAATTGGGATGCGCCCGATCTCCAGACCGCCCTGGAGGCCGCCGGGCTGCGCAGCGAAACCAGCCCAGAGGATGAGAGCACTGTCGTGATGATCACCCCGGCCTTGCTGGACCGCTGGTTTGCCCCGACCTCGGCAAGGGGCGAGCGCAGACCGACCCTGGGTCAGCGGCTGGAGGCGGCTTTGGGGCCTGAAGGTCGTTCCTGGATCGAGGCCTTGTGCCGCCGCCAGTTGAGCGGTCGCTCCATCTCCTGGCGGAGTCGCGTGGTGTATGTGGTCGCCCGTCGGGGATGAAAGGCGGTGCCAGCGGCAGCCGGGGTTTGGCGTCGGGCGTGGTCGGACCGGACAGGTCCCGGCGCCAGGAGGAGGGTGCAAATGCTGCGCGTGGTAACTACCTGCCCATGTCATGGGGCGAGGAGGCGGTTTCCGCCGACGAAGCAATCCCCAAGTCGCCAGTTGGCGATTGCTTTCCCCACCCCCACGCTGCACTCGGGGCAAGCGCTACGCTTCACCACCCCTACGCTGCGCTCGGGGCAGGCGTGGCAGGCGGGACATATGCTCCGCTGGCAATGACAAATCGAACATTGTCGAGGTAGTTACTGCGCGTGACAAAAGGGGCGGCCGGGCGGCCCCTGGCCATTCGAGGGGGCCGCCCGGCCGCCCCGGATACCGCGCAAAAGACCAACTCCGCTCCCCAACGCCTGCGGGGGCAGAACTCTTTCCGTGTTCGGATCCTCCCCGGTGCTTCCGCAGCGATTTGACAGCCCCCGTCGTCCATGCTATCCTTACCCCCAATTGATACCCTCGCAACGGCTGTGAACCGGAAGAGTACCTGTCGAAGCGGGATGCCAGAGAGCCGGCGGTAGCTGCGAAGCCGGTATCAGCGCCGACAGCGAATGGGCCGGGGAGCCGGGCACCGAACCTCGTCGAGCCGTGACACGGCCAACGTCGATCAGTAGGCTGCTCCGGAAGCGCCACCGTTAGCGGGCGCCGGGTATCGCTGCTTGTGGGCAGCCGTACCTGCTGAGCGAGACCGGGTTAATCCGGTCTAAGGAGGGTGGCACCGCGGATGCTTGCATTCGTCCCTCACGTCGTTTCGGCGTGAGGGATTTTTTATTTTTCACCCCTACCTTTCTCTCCCCCTTTCCGGTGGTATGTACCATCCCAGCCTTGAAACCGTACGGCAACTGGCCGCTACCGGCAACCTGATTCCCATCGTGCGGGTCCTGCCTGCCGATCTGGAGACGCCGGTGACGGTCTATCTCAAGCTGCGTCAGGCCGGCAACGCCTCTTTTCTCCTGGAATCGGTCGAAAAAGGCGAGCAAATGGGCCGTTATTCCTTCATCGGCGTGGATCCCCCCCTGAGCCTGAGCATCCAGGGTACCCAGGTCATCCTGAGCAGCACCGGCGGCATCGTCCTCGACCGTTTTACCAGTGACGCCCCCTTGACCGAGCTGGCCCGGCTCCTTAGCCAACGTCGCCCCATCCGCGTGCCCGATCTGCCCGCCTTCATCGGCGGCGCCGTCGGCTTCTGGGGCTATGAGACGGTCCGTTACTTCGAGCGCTTGCCCCTCCCTCCCGAGGATGGACTCAACCTGCCCGACGCCGTTTTTCTCCTGGCCGACAACCTGGTCATTTTCGACCATGTCAAACATCGGCTTTTGGTGCTCGCCAATGCGCGGCTGGAGGGGGATCTGACCACGGCCTATGCCGAGGCGGTAGCCCGTATCGAGGCTATCGTGGCCCGGCTGGCCCAACCCCTGACGCCGCCGTCTTTGCCCGATGTCAGCAACGGTCAGGAGTGGGATTCGACCCACAGCCCGGCGGCTTTTGCGGCGATGGTGCTTGAGGCCAAGGAGTACATCGCTGCCGGCGACATTTTCCAGGTTGTCCTCAGCCAACGTCTGTCGCGGCGGACTCAGGCCGACCCCTTCGCCATCTATCGCGCCCTGCGCATGACCAATCCCAGCCCCTACATGTTCTTCCTCGACCTGCCCGACGGCCTGCGTCTGATCGGCGCCAGCCCGGAGATGCACGTCCGCCTGGAAGGCCGCACGGCCCGGGTGCGGCCCATCGCCGGGACCCGGCCGCGCGGGAGCACGCCGGCCGAGGATGCTCGCCTGGCCGAGGAGCTCCTGGCCGATCCCAAGGAGCGGGCCGAGCATGTCATGCTTGTCGATCTGGCCCGTAATGACCTGGGCCGGGTATGCCGTTATGGCACCGTGCGGGTACCGGTGATGATGGCGGTGGAACGCTACAGCCATGTCATGCATCTGGTCAGCGATGTCGTGGGCGAGCTGCAAGATGGCATGGATGCCTTCCGGTTGCTGGCCGCCACCTTCCCGGCCGGCACGGTCAGCGGTGCGCCCAAGGTACGGGCGATGGAAATCATCGCCGGGTTGGAAGGCCGCCGCCGCGGCCCTTATGCCGGCGCCGTCGGCTGGATCGGTTACGACGGTAACATGGACACCTGCATCACCATCCGCACCATCGTCATGAAGGACGACCTATGCCTGGTCCAGGCCGGCGCCGGCATTG
>Ga0197142_1000643_pt1 | contig 32245 bp, 25 predicted proteins | sample GBS60_MetaG_FD_148614 | JGI IMG/M metagenome (GOLD analysis project Ga0197142, IMG submission 148614) | Sediment microbial communities from Great Boiling Springs, Gerlach, Nevada, United States - GBS 60_MetaG | ecosystem: Environmental > Aquatic > Thermal springs > Hot (42-90C) > Sediment...
TTCCAAATTTTTCTTCTAAAGCATGAACTAATTCAACAAGTTCAGCTGTTGTCAACGATTCTATTTTTGATATTAAATCTTGTAATTTATCGTTCATTTTTTAATTTTTAATTAATTTCCCGACCTTTTTGCTTTTTCATTTAAAATATACATTAAACCTCTAATTGGTGATAAAATACCAGAAAGCACTTGTCCTAAAACAACTTCGCGAGGAGGCAAGCTTCCAATAGTAATTAATTCTTTTGAATCCAATTCTTTTTGTTTTATTAAATCATAACCAACCAAAAATTTTTCATTTGCAGATTCAAAAATTTGTTCTTTTTCTAAATTTTTTAAAAATTTATAAATAGTTTGTGCTCCTAATTCTAAATTTTTTGTAAATATTGTTCCGAATGATGTTTTTAAAGAATTTAAATCTAAATTAATATTTTTTGATTTTAAGCCCCAATTAAAAATTCTTTTTTTAATAACAACAAGTTCTGATAAATTTTTTTTAAGCTCGCGACGAAATGCGTTTAAGAAATGAGTTGGTATTTTTGAAATATCAACAAAAATAATAGCTTCTGATTCTGACATTAAATCAGTTGCTTTTTTTAATTCTTGTTCTTTTTTTTGTCTTGTTTTCATATTTTTTTAAAAAATAAAAACGGCCATACCAAAGACCGCTTATTCTTATTTATTCCTCGGCAGGATTTTAATTATCCCAAGAATTCGGGACAAACCTGCGGTCTTTGGAATTATTTATATAATAATTTAATTATTTTTATTTGTCAAATTGATTGAGCCGAAGGTGGGAATTGAACCCACGACCTACTCCTTACCATGGAGTTGCTCTGCCTCTGAGCTACTTCGGCTGCTAAACTTGAGCCGAGGAGAGGATTCGAACCTCCAACCTACGGTTTACAAAACCGTTGCTCTGCCGTTGAGCTACCTCGGCTTTAAAAAAGCCTATTATTATTTTAAGAAAATATTTGAAAAAGGCAAGAGTGCAATAGAATTATGAATAAATATAGTCATATAATTTCCAATTTATGCTTTATAATTATTGATTTATATAAATCTTATATAAATCATTCGCATTATGTTTTTAATTCTTATTATTCATAAATTCGGACCAATTCGGATTATGATTTTGGATTATGATTTGTTTTGAATTTTTATTTTTTTATTTTATAATCTTATTGAAATGAAAAAATTTGTGCATTTACATACACATAGTCATTATTCTTTGTTAGATGGGTTGGGAAAAATTGATGAATTAATTCAAAGAGCTAAAGAATTAGAAATGGACGTTTTAGCTTTAACAGATCATGGAGTTTTATATGGCGCAATTGAATTTTATAAAAAAGCAAAAGCTGCTGGTATAAAGCCAATTTTAGGCGTTGAAGCATATTTAGCTCCAAGAGATAGATTCTCGCGCGATCCAAATGAAAAATATTTTCATTTAACTCTTTTAGTTGAAAATTTAACTGGCTGGAAGAATTTAATTCAACTTGTAACAAAAGCTCATTTAGAAGGCTTTTATTATAAACCTCGTATTGATAAAGATTTATTAAAAGAATATCATAAAGGCTTGATTGCCTTATCAGGATGTATGACAGGAGAAATTCCGCGCGCTATTTTAAATAATAAACCTTTTGAATATTTAGTTAATTTAGTTTCTGAATACAAAGAAATTTTTGGAGAAAATAATTTTTTTATTGAAATAGAATATCATCCTAATATAAACAAGGAAAATCATAAAAAATTATGGGATAATTTAATTAAATTAAGTAAAGAAACAAATACTCCAATTGTTGCAACTCATGATATTCATTATGTTAGAAAAGAAGATGCTCCATATCATGATATTTTACTTGCTGTTCAAACAGGAAATAAAATTGATGATGAAGAACGTTTAACTTTAAAACATGATGATTTTTCAATGACATCTTCAGATGAAATGTATGAATATTTTAAAGATATTCCGGAGGCTTTAGAAAATACTTTAAAAATTGCCGAAAGGTGTAATGTTGAAATTGAATTAGGAAAAACTAAACTTCCTTATTTTCCAAAACCAGAAGGAAAATCAGCAGATGAATATTTAAGAGATTTAATAAATGAAAGAATTATAAAAAGATTTAAACCAGAAGAAATTACTGATAAAATAAAAGAACGTTTAGAATATGAATTAAATGTTATTACTAAAACAGGTTTTGCTGATTATTTTTTAATTGTTCAGGATTTAACAAACTGGGCTAAAAATCACGGTATTTCTGTTGGGCCCGGAAGAGGATCAGCAGCTGGAAGTTTAGTTTCTTATATTTTAGGAATTACAGATATTAATCCATTAGATTATGATTTACTTTTTGAAAGATTTTTAAATCCCGAAAGAATTCAAATGCCTGATATTGATATTGATTTTGCTGATACACGACGTGATGAAGTTATGGCTTATGCTCGTGAAAAATATGGAGAAGATCATGTTGCGCAAATTATTACTTTTGGAACAATGGCTGCACGCGCTGCTGTAAGAGATGCTGGAAGAGCAATGGGATTACCTTATAGTTTTTGTGATCAAATAGCTAAAATGATCCCTTTTAATTTAAATATTTCAGACTCTTTAAAAAAAGTTTCTGAATTAAAACAAATGTATGATCAAAATCCTGATGTTAAAAAACTTTTAGATGCGGCTCGTAGATTAGAAGGAGTTGCGCGACATGCTTCTGTTCATGCTTGCGGAACAGTTATTTCAGAAAAACCCTTAACAGAATATGTTCCTTTGCAATATGCTCCTCAAAATAAAAATACAATTATCACTCAATTTGAAATGCATACAATTGAAGATTTAGGTCTTTTAAAAATGGATCTTTTAGGACTTAAAAATTTAACAATTATTGAAGATACTTTAAGACTTGTTAAAGAATTACATAATGTTGATATTAAAATATCAGAAATTTCTTTAAATGATTCTAAAACATATGAATTGCTTCAAAGAGGGGATACAACGGGAGTTTTTCAATTTGAATCAGCGGGAATGAGGCGATATATGAAAGAATTAAAACCAACCCAACTTGAAGATTTAATTGCTTTAGTTGCGTTGTATCGTCCTGGGCCAATGGAGCTTATTCCTTCTTTTATTAAAAGAAAACACGGTAAAGAAAAAATAACATATTTACATCCAAAACTTGAACCTATTTTAAAAAATACTTATGGTATTGGAGTTTATCAAGAACAAATGATGCAAATTGCAAGAGATTTAGCTGGATTTAGCTTGCCAGAAGCAGATACTTTACGTAAAGCAATTGGCAAAAAAATAAAATCTCTTTTAGATGAACAAAAAGAAAAACTAATTAATGGAATGATTAAAAACGGAATTCCGCAAAAAACAGCTGAAAAAATTTGGGAGCTTTTTCCTCCATTTGCTCGTTATGGTTTTAATAAATCACACGCTGCTTGCTATGCTTTGATTGGATATCGTACTGCTTATTTAAAAGCTCACTGGCCAATAGAATTTATGACAAGTCTTTTAAATGCCGATGTTAATGATATTGATCGTATTTCATTTTTAGTTTCAGAATCACGTGAAAAAGGAATTCTGATATTTCCGCCCGATGTTAATAAAAGTTTTGTTAATTTCAGTCCAGAAGGACAGGGTATTCGTTTTGGACTTTTAGGTATTAAAAATGTTGGAGAACATATTACAAGCGTTATTATTGAAGAAAGAATAATGCGTGGATCATATAGAGATTTGGCAGATTTTTTGCTTAGAATCCAAGATAAAGATTTAAATAAAAAATCTATTGAAGCTTTAGCAAAAAGCGGTGCTTTAGATTCTTTAGGAACAGAAAGAAACCAAATTTTAGAAAATATTGATGAAATTTTAAAATTTGCTTCTAATAATAGAAAAGGAAACGGATTAAGTAATACTGGATTTTTATTTGAACAAGTTAAAATGAATCCTATTTTAAAATTAAAAGAAGTTTCTCCTGCTACTAATGATCAAAAATTAAAATGGGAACGAGAACTTTTAGGATTTTATATATCTGAACATCCATTAAAAATTTATGAAGAAAAAATATTAAAATTAGGAGCAAAACCTATTTCTGAAATTAAACAAAAAGGGAAAGAAAATGATATTGTGCGTGTTGCGGGTATTATTTCAAAAATGAAAAAAATTTTAACAAAATCTGGACAACCAATGATTTTTGTTACTTTAGAAGATTTATCATTAGAAAATATTGAAATTATTGTTTTTAATAATACTTTAGAAAAAACTTTGCCAGTATGGCAAGAAAATAATCCTATTATTCTACAAGGTAAAATATCAAAAAGAGATGGTGAAGTTAAAATCATTTGTGAAAAAGCAGCAAAATTAAGTTAAAATAATAACATAATAAAATGCACAAAGAAAGAAAACGTATTAAAAATTTAAAAGGAGAAATACAAAAAATAAGTATTCCAGATAAAGATTTAATTGAATGGTAAAGCGTTAAACGAAGGAGGAAATATGTCTACAGAAGAAATAAATTCTATTTTAAGCCATTTAAATGAAACATACGGAAATCAAATGGCTTTAACAGATAAAAAATCAGAGAATTACTTCAAAATATTATTATAGATGAAGTAAAAAAATATTTATATGAAAAACATAATATATTTGTTTTATCTACTCCTAATAGCGATTTTGAAAATTTTATTAAAGAATTAATAAAAAAATATTTAACTTTAAATAATAAATTTAATAAAAAAGAAATTTTAGAAAAAATAAAGGAAGAATTAGATAAAAAATTTGGAGGAAGATTATAAATTTATTGTAAAGAAATTAATTTAATGTTATAATTAAAAGTTGACCTTATATTAAGTCGTATAAGGTTTTTTAAGGTTTTTATAAACGAAATGCAAGATAAAATAATTATTCGCGGAGCGCGCGAGCATAATTTAAAAAATATTAATTTAGAATTGCCACGCAATAAAATGATTGTTTTTACCGGGCTTTCTGGTTCTGGAAAATCATCATTAGCCTTTGATACTATTTTTGCTGAAGGTCAAAGAAGATATATTGAATCTTTATCTGCTTATGCACGACAATTTTTATCTAAAATGGATAAACCCGACGTTGATGAAATAGAGGGTCTTTCTCCAGCAATTTCTATTGATCAAAAAAGTCATTCTTCAAATCCACGTTCAACTGTAGCAACAATTACTGAAATTTATGATTATTTAAGAGTTTTATTTTCAAGAGTTGGAAAACCTTTTTGTCCAATTTGCGGAAAAGAAATTAAAAAATTATCTTTAGATCAAATTGTTGATATTGTTTTAGATATTTATAAAAATAATCCAAAAAAACTAAATCTTTTAATTTTATCTCCTGTTGTTTATGGAAGAAAAGGAGAATATTATCAAATGCTTTATGACTTTTTAAACGCAGGATTTAGAGAAGCGCGCATTGATGGAAAATTCCATTCATTAAGAGAAAGAATTGAACTTTCAAAATATAAACAACATACAATTGAAATTTTAATTGATCGCATTCCTTATGGCCTTGATCTTTCTGATAAAGATAATATTTTGCGTATAACTGAAAGTATTGAAACAGCATTAAAATATGGCAATGATGTTGTAAAAATAATTTTAGATACAGAAATAGCTTTATCAGCAAAATTTAGTTGTCCTGACGATGGATTTTCTTTCCCTGAAATTGAACCACGTCTTTTTTCTTTTAATAGTCCTTATGGAGCTTGCTCCCAGTGTCATGGTTTAGGTACAAAAGATATTTGGTCAGAAGAAGTTTGTCCAGTTTGTCTTGGTAAAAGATTAAAAACAGAAAGTTTAAATGTTTTGATAGCTCAAAAAAACATTGCAAATATTGTTTCAATGTCTATAGAAGAAGCCTATGAATTTTTTAATAATTTATCAAAAAATAAAAATAAAGAAATTAATATGGAAGTTGCTGAATTACCATTAAAAGAAATTTTAAACAGATTAAAATTTATGATTGATGTTGGTCTTGATTATTTAACATTAGAAAGAAAAGCAGGAACCTTATCAGGAGGCGAGGCTCAAAGAATAAGATTGGCCTCTCAAATTGGATCACGCCTTGTTGGAACATTATATATTTTAGACGAACCAACAATAGGACTACACCAAAGAGATAACGCAAAATTAATTAAAACACTACATGATTTAAGAGATTTAGGAAATACAATTATTGTTGTAGAACACGATGAAGAAACTATTTTGTCTTCAGATTATTTAGTTGATATTGGTCCGCGTGCAGGAGTTCATGGTGGAGAAATTGTAGCAGCTGGTCCAATGCCTGATATTTTAAAAAAGTCAAATCCAAAATCATTAACTTTATCTTATCTTTCTGGAAAACAATTTATTGAAATACCAAAAAGAAGAAAAGTTAAACCAGAAGGCCCGTTTTTAAAAATTATTGGGGCAAAAGAAAATAATTTAAAAAATATTAATGTTAATATTCCATTAGGAAAATTTGTTGCAATTACTGGAGTTTCGGGTTCTGGAAAAAGTACATTAGTTTATGATGTTTTGTATAAAAATTTAGCAAACAAATTTTATAGATCAAATTATAAAGCCGGAGTTTGTAAAAATATTTTAGGAACTGAATATATTAATAGAGTAATAAATATTGACCAATCTCCAATAGGAAGGACGCCGCGTTCAAATCCCGCAACTTATGTTGGCGCTTGGACTTATATTAGAGAATTATTTTCTTCAACTGAAGACGCGCGTGTCAGAGGATATAAACCCGGAAGATTTAGTTTTAATGTTCCTGGAGGAAGATGTGAAAATTGCGAAGGTCATGGTGTTATTGCGATTGAAATGCATTTTTTACCAACTGTTTTTGTTGAATGTGAAGTTTGTCATGGAAAACGTTTTAATCGCGAAACTTTAGAAGTTGAATATAAATCGCATACAACAGGAAAAAAGAAAAATATTTATGAGGTTTTAGAAATGACTGTTGAAGAAGCTGTTAAATTTTTTGAAGATATTCCTTGGCTTTATGAAAAATTAAAAATTTTAGACGAAGTTGGTTTGGGTTATATTAAATTAGGGCAATCAGCAACAACTTTATCAGGAGGAGAAGCTCAAAGAATTAAATTAGCAGCAGAACTTGGTAAACCAGACACACATAAAACTCTTTATTTATTAGATGAACCAACAACAGGACTTCATTTTGCGGATATTCATCAATTACTTGAAGTTTTGCAAAGATTAGTTGATAGAGGAAATACTATTGTCGTTATTGAACATAATTTAGATGTAATTAAATCAGCTGATTGGGTTATTGACTTAGGGCCAGAAGGAGGAGTAAAAGGTGGAGAAATTGTAGCAACTGGTACACCAGAAGAAATTGCAAGAAAAGCAAATAGTTTTACAGGAGAGTATTTAAGAAAAATTTTAAGAAAATAAGATAATAAAATTCAAAAATCAAATCTCAAAATCCAAAATTTAGGAGGCCACGCCCTTTTGTTAAAATAAAAAGTTAATTTATAAAGACAAAATTTTATGCGATTAAAAAAATAATGCGCTATTTAATGTAATCATTAACAAAAGGGCGGGGCTACAATCATTTTGACTTTTAAATTTTTAATTTATATTTTTTGTGTTATAATAAATTTATGCAAATAATTCCTGTTATAAATTGTCATTTTAAAGATGATGAATGCGTTTTAGAAAAGATTAAAAAAATAGAACAAATTTCAGACTGGGTTCATTTAGATGTTGCTGATGGTATTTTTACTTTTAATAAAACATGGAATAATCCTTTAAAATGGAAAAATTTTTTAAATAAATTAAATTTAGAAGTGCATTTAATGGTTGAAAATCCCGAAGAAGTCATTGAAGATTGGTTAAAGGCTGGAGCAAAACGCGTTATTTTCCATTGGGAGTCTATTAAAACAAAACAAAATATAGAAGAAACAATTTCAAAAATTTTAGAATTAAAAGGAAAATATAATGCTGAAATTATGATGGCAATTTGTGTTGAAACAGAATTAGAAGAAATTAAGCCATTTTTAGAAAAATTTAATTATTTTCAAATTCTCGCTGTTTTTCCGGGTCCATCAGGACAAAAATTTTTATGGTCTGCTTTAGATAAAATAAAAAAATTAAAAGAATTAAAACCAAATGCTATTATTGAAGTTGATGGAGGAATTAATCCCGAAGTTATAAAAAAAATTAAAAAGATAGGGGCGGAAATAGCAGTCTCAGGAAATTATATCTTTAACAATAAAAATAAAGATTTTAAAGAAGCGTTTAAGGAACTTACAATGGTTGCAAAAAATTAAAAATTATATAAAATATAAAATAAAAAAGATTAAAATTTATTTAAAAAATTATGTTCAAAGAAAAAGGATCTATAATAAAAATTGAAGAGAAGAGAAACAACAAAGAATTAATATCTTTTTTAAATGATGTTAATCAACTTATTTTAGAAAATCAATCTATATTAAAAATTATTTTTAAAAACCGCGTTTTTATTTTTAATCCCCAAAACATCAAACGTCTTTCCAAATTTTTATTTGAAATTTTTTATAAAATTCCAAAAAACACTCCACCACATATAGCTTTTCAAATATATGAATTTGGTTTTAAATTATTTAATTTAATTTCGTCTTTTAATAAAAAAGTTGAAGAAAGATTAAAAATAAAAATAGAAAATGAATTAACAGAAGATTTTATAAGAAAAATAATAGAAATAGAAATTCATCAAATAAATAATTTTAGAAAAGAAAGTTTAAAAATATTAAACGAAAACGTACCACGCAGATTATTAATTCAAAACGGGAAAGCAATAGAGACGGCAGATATATCAGAAGTTCACCGTTTTTTTGATAAATACATTAGAGAAAACATAGAATTACCAGAGGACGTAACACTTACAGATGTTGATATTTCTAGAATTTATGTTTTAACTTTTAATTTTTTGAATTCAGAAATATCACAAGAAGTAAAAGAAAAATTGTATAGTGGTGGTTTTGTTTATTATAATTTATTATATGCCATAGCAGAAGCAATAAAAAAAAGATTAGAAGTTAAATATAATAAAAAATATGAAATAGAAGAAATAATGCCATCAAAAAATTTAAAGAAAAAAATAAAAATAAAAGAAAAAAATAAAGAAATTAAATAAAAAAAATTAAAGATAATAAATAATTTTTGTTATTTTTTAAAAAAATATAATTTTAATTTTTATTTAATATGATTACTTTTATTTTAGTTTTTTTAGGATTTTCGTTTTTAATTTTAGCGCATGAAGCTGGACATTTTTTTATGGCGCGCAAATTTAATATGAAAGTTGAAGAATTTGGTTTTGGTTTACCTCCAAGAATTTGGGGTAAACGTCGAGGAGAAACTATATATAGTATTAATCTTTTACCTTTTGGTGGGTTTGTTAGAATTGCTGGAGAAACAGATAAACCAAACGATGATTTAAATAAAGAAATTAAAGAAGAAGATAAAAACAGGCTTTTTTATTATCAAAAGCCAGCAAATAAAGCCTTAGTAACAATTGCGGGTGTTTTGGTAAATTTTATTGTTGGATGGATTTTAATTTCTTTAGTTTTTATGATTGGACAACCTTTTTCAATTATTGTTGGAAAAGTTATACCAAATTCAGCAGCAAGTCGCGCTGGAATTTTAGAAGGAGATTTAATTTTAAATTTTTCAAACGAAAATGATTTAAGGAATTATATTTCTTCAAATCCAAACAAAGAAATAACCTTAAATATTCAAAGAGGAAAAGAAAAAATTACAGTTAATTTAACTCCTGAATTAAAAGATGAAAAAGGGTTTGCGGGCATTGCTTTTTCCGGAGGAGAAATTAAAAAAGAAAGACCAGATAAAGCTTTAATTAAAGGACTTAGCACTTCAATTGAAATAATTAAAATGAATGCAATTGGTTTTTATAATTTAATAAAAAACTTAATTCAAGGTAAGGGACTTATAGAGGGAGTTATGGGTCCTGTTGGAATTATAGGTTTTTCTAAAAAAATTGGAGATATAAGCTTAATTTATCTTTTAAATTTATTTGGCATTATTTCTGTTAGTTTAGCTTTTATTAATTTAATGCCTTTTCCTGCTTTAGATGGCGGACGACTCCTTTTTGTTTTAATTGAAAAAATAAAAGGAAGCCCTGTTTCTTATAAAATTGAAAGTATTATTAATGGTATTGGCTTTGCTTTGCTTTTATTTTTAATTATTACTATTACTTTTAGAGATATTAAAAATTTATTTTAATTTTAATTCAATTTTTTTATTTTTTTATTAAAACCTTTGATTTTTTTAATTAAATCGTTTATAATAAAAATATGATTTTAGAAGTTCAAATTAGAAATGAAAAAGGAAAGCGCGTTAAAGATTTAAGAAGTCAAGGTTTAATTCCTGCTGAACTTTACGGCAAAGGCATAGAAAATATGCATTTAGCTGTTAAAAGTAAGGATTTTAAAAATGTTTTCAAAGAAGCAGGAGAAAGCTCAATTATTAATATTGTAATTTCTGATAAAAACAAAAAAGAAGAAATTCCTGTTTTAATTCATGATATTCAAAAAGATTATTTAACAGACGATATTATTCATATAGATTTTTATCGCGTAAGAATGGATGAGAAAATTAGAACACATATTCCTTTGGAATTTGTTGGTGAATCTCCAGCTGTTAAAAATTATGGAGGGATTTTAAATAAATCAATGCTTGAAATTGAGATAGAAACTCTACCACAAGACTTACCTCATAGTATTTCTGTTGATATTTCTAAAATTAAAGAACTTAATCAAAGTATATATATTAAAGACTTGTCTATTCCTAAAAATGTTAAAATTTTAGTTGATCCCGAAACAGTTATAGCAACAGTTGGTCTACCAAAAGAAGAAAAAGTTTCAGAGCCTATTGATATTAGTGCAGTAAAAGTTGAAACAGAAGAAAAAAAATTAGAACGTTCTAAAGAAAAAGAATTAAAAAAAGAATAAAAGCAAGTCTTTTTCTTTAAAGAAAATGAAAGCAAGAAAACTTTTAGATATAAAATCAAAACATGAATTTGATAAAAAAAATTCTAATTTTATTAATCTTAGCTTTAAAAAAATATATTATGTTCCATTAACCTCTTTAATTAAAAAAATATTTATTTTATGGTCTATTTGGTTTTTCATTTTAGGATCAGTTACCGCTCCAACTATTTCCATTTTAGCCGCAGATGATAATAAAAACGAAGAACGAAAAATTCTTGAAACTCAACTTCAAGAACTTGAAAAACAAATAGCAGATTATGAAAGTCAAATTAAAAGTTATCAAAAACAAGGGAAAACTTTAAAAAATGAAATTAATAGTTTAAATGCTAAAATTGCAAAATTAAATTTAGAAATTCAAGCTATTAATTTAAATTTGAATCAATTAAATCAAAAAATTAACGAAACTGAAAATCAAATTGATATTACAGAAAAAACAATTAATCAAAGACAACAAGCTTTAATAGAATTATTAAAAAAACTTTATACTAATAGTAATCAATCGTTACTTGAAATTTTTTTAAAAAATCCGAAATTATCAGATTTTTTTAATGATTTAAATAATACCGTTGTTTTGCAGGATAACTTAAGAATAACAATTAATCAAATTAAAGATTTAAAAAATAAATTAGAAGAACAAAAAACGCAATACGCCTTAGCTAAAGCAGATACAGAAACTTTACGTGCATATCAATTAACTCAAAAAAATCAAGCAGATCAAATCAAAAAACAAAAAGATTATCTTTTAACAATAACTAAAGGGCAAGAATCAAAATATCAAACATTACTTCAAAAAACTAAAGAAGAAGCTGCAAAAATAAGAACAAGATTATTTCAACTTTTAGGTGGTGGAGAAATGACATTTGAACAAGCTTATGAATATGCTAAGTTGGCCTCAAAAGCAACTGGGGTTCGCCCAGCTTTTATTTTAGCAATTTTAGATCGCGAATCAGCTTTGGGTCGTAATGTAGGAAGATGCAATTATAAAACAGCCATGAACCCAAGAGATCATTCAATATTTTTAGATATTGTTTCTAATCTAGGATTAAATCCTGATACAACCCCCGTTTCTTGTCCTAATGCTGATGGTCCTTATGGTGGAGCAATGGGACCTGCTCAATTTATACCTTCAACATGGAAAGCTTATGCTGAAAGAGTATCTCAAATAACAGGAAACAGTCCTGCTTCTCCATGGAATAATGCAGATGCCTTTGTTGCAGCCGCATTATATTTACGCGATGCTGGAGCTTTATCTAATGAAAGAATGGCCGCTGCTAAATATTATTGTGGTTCTCGTTGGAATAGATATGTTTGCACAAATGTTTATGCTCAAAAAGTTTTAGAAAATGCTTCAAAATTTGAAGATGATATCGCAACTATAACTAATTTTTAAAAAAAATGGAGGATAAAAATAATATAAAAATTTCATTTGTTATTCCAGCTTATAATGAAGAAAATTTTATAGGCAAATGTTTAACCTCTGTTTTAAATCAAATTAACAAAGAAAAAATTTTAGCAGAAGTTATTGTTGTAAATAATAATTCTTCTGACAAAACTAAAGATGTAGTTTCTAATTTTAAAAATGTTTTAATTGTAGATGAAAAAAGACAGGGTTTAACATTTGCTAGACAAGCAGGATTTTTAAAAAGTAGAGGAGAGCTTATTGCAAATATTGATGCCGATACAATTTTAACTGATAAATGGATTAAAACAGTAATTGAAGAATTTAATAAAAATAAAAATTTAGTAGCTTTATCTGGACCTCAAATTTATTACGATTTAGATAAAAAAACATTAATTAGCGAAAAAATATTTTATTTTATAGCGTATTTAACTTATTTAATTAATAAACATATTTTAAATATTGGTTCTATGCTGCAGGGCGGAAATTTTATTGTACGCCGCGAAGCTCTTTTAAAAATTGGAGGATTTAACACAAATATTTTATTTTGGGGAGAAGATACTGATATTGCAAAAAGATTGCATAAAATTGGCGATGTAAAATTTACTTTTAAATTACCGATTTATGCATCTGGAAGAAGATTAAAAAGAGAAGGAGTTTTTAAAACAGCTTGGCGCTATACTTTAAATTATTTTTATATTTTATTTTTTGATAAACCATTTCATAATGAAATAAAATTAAACACGCGTAATCACTTTTTAAATTTTAATAGAATTTATCAAATAAATGAAAATAGATTAAAATTAATTATAGGAACAAGTTTTGGTTTATTTTTTATAATAATTTATATTTTATTTTATAGTTATATGCATAATGGTTTTGTTTATGATAAAACAATTAAATTAAAATCTGAAATTGCCGAAATTAAAACTAATTTAAGCCAAATATATTTAAAAATAAAATGAGTATATTTATATTAATTTTAGGAGATATTTTGATATTTTATTTATCATTAATTTTAACTTTAATTTTACGTTATGGAAATTTTTGGACAAAAACTTTTCCGGATCACTTAAACCCTTTTACTATTATTTTAATTTTATGGATTTTAATTTTTTATATTGCTGGAATTTATGACAAAAGAAAATTACGCAATACAATTGATTTTTTTAAAACACTATCAACTTCTTATTTTATAAATATATTTTTAGCAATAGCTTTATTTTATTTTTCTCCATTTATTGGTATTAGTCCAAGAACAAATTTATTTATTTTTTCAGGAATTTTTATTATTTTAGACTTTTTTTGGAAAAGATATTTTAATAAATTTCTAGCTCATAAATTTCCTAAATCAAAAATTTTACTTATTAGCAACGAAGATTCTTCTTCAGAAATTATTGCTTTTTTAAAACAAAATCAACAATTAGGATATGAAATAAATTTTTTTTGGAAAATAGACGAAATACCAAAAGAATTAAAAGATTTATCTTCTTGGAAAAATTTTATTACTAAAAATAATATTGATTTTATAGTGGTGCCTTTATCTTTTAAAAAAGAATCTGATTTTTCAAAAATATTTTATGAACTTTTATTATCAGGAGTATTAGTTTATGATTTAGCTTATTTTTATGAAATTGTTTTTAAAAAAATTCCATTAAAAGAAATTAATGAATCTTGGTTTTTAGAAAAAATTATAGAACATGAAAAATTTTATGACAAATTAAAAAACGGTTTAGAATTTATTTTTGCGTTATTTTTGTTTTTCTTTCTTTTACCAGTTAAAATTTTTATAGCTTTACTTATTAAATTAACATCAAAAGGACCGGCTATTTATAAACAAGTTCGCGTTGGAAAAAACAATCAAACATTTATTCTTTATAAATTTAGAACAATGTGTCAAGATGCTGAAAAAGACGGTCCTAAATGGAAAACTTCCGGAGATTATGATCCAAGATTTACATTTATTGGTAGAATTTTAGCAAAAACGCATTTAGACGAATTACCACAATTACTTAATGTTTTAAAAGGAGAAATTTCTTTTGTAGGTCCAAGACCAGAAAGACCAGAATTTGTTTCTGTTTTAGAACAAAAAATTCCTTATTATAATATAAGACATTTAATTAAACCCGGAATAACTGGTTGGGCCCAAATTAATTATAAATATGGAGCCTCTATTGAAGACACTTATGAAAAATTACAATATGATATTTATTATATAAAAAACCGCTCAATTATTTTAGATTTAGCTATTATTTTAAAAACGCTAAAAAGTTTTTTCGTAAGCAATAAATGATAACAAAAATTCAAAATTCAAAAATCAAAATAACCATAATCCGAATTATACGAATTTGTACGAATTTACTAATAATACAAATAAAACTCAAAACTCAAAAATCAAAAGCCAAAGCTCAAAAGTGCAAGTTAAAAGTCAAAAGTAATGTCATTGCAAGTGCCGTCCCGAAGCTTCGAAACGGGGTGAAGCAATCTCTTTTAATGAATTATGAGGTATGAATAACTAAAATTCAAAATTCAAATCTCAAAATTCAAAATGACAATTTATTAATAAATATTTGCGACACCCGACGTCTATAAACCCCAAAAGAAAACGACGCCTAAAAAAAGTCTTGACTTTTTTTAATCATTTGCTTAAATGATTAAATATGCTTTCAAAAGGTGAGTTAAATAAAATAAAAACAAGTATAAAAAACAAGGAAAACATTTTTCCTTTAATTTTTAATGTTTTGGGAGATAAAAATAGATTTCAAATATTTTATTTATTAGCTAATTACAAAGATTTATGCGTTAGTGATTTAGCTTATATTTTAAATATATCAATTCCTGCTGTTTCGCAGCATTTAAAAATTTTAGAACTTGCTGGTTTAATTATTCCTCGAAAACAAAATAAAATGATATGCTATCAAATTAATTTAAATAAAAAAATAATTAAAGATGTGTTAAAATTAATATCATTAAAAAATAAAAAGGTCGTAAATATAAAATAAAAATATGCAAAAAGTTATAATTTATACAACACCGGTTTGTCCATATTGCCAAATGGCTAAAGCATTTTTTTCTCAACATAATATTAGTTATGAAGAAAAAGATGTTTCAACCGATGAAAAAGCAGTTGAAGAAATGATTCATAAATCAGGTCAGCTTGGCGTTCCTGTAATTGATATTGACGGACAAATTGTTATTGGTTTTGATAAAGAAACTTTATCTAATCTTTTAAATATAAAATAAATTTGCTTTATTTAATTTTAATTTAGAGTTAAAATATTAAAAAACAATTTTAAAATGAAAAAAACAATTTTAAATTTTACAAGACAATTAAACTGGAATCCGGAAGTTTCGGGAAAAATTCAAAATAAAAATTATAAAAAAGTTATTATTTGCGGAATGGGCGGATCGCATTTAGCCGCTGATATTTTAAAAATGCTTGATTTAAAATTTGAAATTTTAATTCATAAAAATTATGGACTGCCAAATTTAAATCTAGAAGAATTAAAAAAATCTTTAATTATTTTAGATTCTTATTCTGGAAACACCGAAGAAGTAATTTCTTCTTTTTTAGAAGCTCAAAAATTAAATCTTAATTTTATAATTATTGCATCCGGAGGCAAATTAATAGAATTAGCTAAAAGATTTAAAAAACCTTATATTCAAATTCCATATACAGAAATTCAGCCGCGCGCTGCTTTAGGATTTCAAATTTTGTCTTTACTCAAAGCTTTAAATTTAAATAATTTAATTTCAGACATAAAAAAAGTATCTTCAAAAATAAATATTTTAGATTTAGAAAAAAAAGGAAAAATTTTAGCAAAAGAATTAAAAAACTTTATTCCAATTATTTATGCTTCGCAAAAAAATAAATCTTTAGCTTATAATTGGAAAATAAAATTTAACGAAACATCAAAAATACCGGCATTTTATAATGTTTTTCCAGAATTAAATCATAATGAAATGCAAGGAATGGATGTTATATTAAGTACAAAAGAGCTTTCAAAAAATTTTTATTTTTTAATGTTTTATGATTTAAATGATTTGCCAAAAATTAAAAAAAGAATAGAAATCACAAATAAACTTTATTTAAAAAGAGGATTAAAAACAAAAATTTTAAAATTAAGCGGAAAAAATATTTGGCTTAAAATATTTAATAATCTTTTATTGGGGGATTGGACTTCTTATTATTTAAGTAAGATTTATGGGACAGAACCAGAAAAAGTTCCAATGATTGAAGAATTTAAGAAATTATTGGCGTAATCCGATTACGCCAATACGCCAAATAGCGTAATCGGATTACGCTACTATTTAAACCCGGTGCATATTTTTTTATAGGACTTTTAATTAAATTAAAAAATTTAGATGGCGCTCCAGCAAGAGCGGTGTTGATTAAAAAATAAGTAAATTTTTTCCATCCCCCTTTTATTTGCTATAATATAACTATGGCTTTTTCTTTAAAAGATTTGGTTAAAATTTCAGATTATATTTGGGAAGTGCCAAAAAGCTTTAGAGAAGATATGCGTGTACCAGCGCGAATTTTTGCTTCTGAAAAACTCTTAAATGAAATTGCTTCTGATAATTCTATAAATCAATTAGTTAATTTAACAACATTACCCGGAATACAAAAATACTCTTTAGCTATGCCAGATATTCATGAAGGATATGGAGCGCCGATAGGTGGAGTTGCTGGTATAGATATTAATGATGGAGTTATTTCTCCTGGAATGTGTTTAACTGGTGATACAAAAATTTTGCATTTTTTTGGATATTATTTACCAATTTTTAAATTTAAAAATAAAATAAAAGACAAAATAAAATGTATTTCTTTTGATAAAAAAGAAATTGAAAATACTGAAATCATAAATTTTTTTAAATTAAAAGCAAAACCATTTATTTATCAAATCACAACCTTAACTGGTCAAAAAATTAAAGCCACACCAGATCATCCATTTTATACTCCTAAAGGAATGGTTGAATTAAACAAATTAAAAATTGGGGATAAAATAGCGTTATATCCTTTTGAGGGAGTAGAATATAAAATCTCAAAGGAAACTATTTTAGTGGATGAAAAAGACATTAAAAAACATTTTAAAATATTAAAACAAGATCCCCAAGGACATGGTTTATCTCAAATTATAAATCAACTTAAAAAAAGAGATCTTTTACCACTTAAAACTTCTTCTTTTAAATTTGCAATTTTACTTAAAATTATAGGATATATTTTAGGAGATGGTTATATGGGTATTTTGAATAATAAAAGTAAAAAAAGTAAAGAAACTATTATTAGTTTTTATGGAAATAAAAAAGATTTATTGGAAATTAAAAAAGATTTAAAATTAATTGGTTTTAATTTTTATTTATCAGAAAGAAAAAGAAAGCATACAATTAAAACATTATACAAAACTTATTCATTTGCACGCAGTCAAGCAGAATTACATTTAAATTCATCCAGTCTTTTTATTTTGTTAAAAGCATTAGGAGTACCCGACGGAAATAAAACCAAACAAAATTTTAGAGTTCCGAAATTTATTTTTAAATTACCGCTTTGGCAAAAAAGACTATTTTTAGCTGGTTTTTTTGGAGCAGAATTATCTTCTCCTAAAATTTTTAAAAATAATACTTTTAATTTTTATACTCCTGTTTTGAGTATAAATAAAAGGAAAAAATATATTAAAAGCGGAAAAGAATTTTTAAATGATATTGCAATGCTTTTAAAAGATTTTAATGTCGAAACTAAAAAAATAAGTCTTCGTAAAGAACAAAAAAATATTGATGGAGAAACATCTTATAGATTGCGTCTTATTTTATCTTCTACTCCCAAAAACCTTTTGAATCTCTGGAGTAAAATAGGTTTTGAATATCAAAAAGAAAAAAGCTTTTTAGCAAATGCAGGTGTACATTTTTTGCGATATAAAATAAATTTTATTAAAAATAAAATATTAAATTCGGGAATAAAATCAAGAAAAGGATTAATTGTTTTGAATAAAAACAACGATGAAGATATAGAAAATTTTGTATTAAATAATAGTAGAAATTTGGCAAGACCTCATAAAAAAGAAATTTTAGATTTTAACGAATTTATTTCTAAATTTAAATTCGGCAGTAGTGGAATATTTTGGGATGAAATTGTAAAAATTGAGAAAATAAAATTTAATGGCTTTGTTTATGATTTTACCGTAAGTCATAAAAATCATAATTTTATAGCTAATAATTTTATAGTTTCAAATTGCGGTTATGATATCAATTGCGGTGTGCGTCTTTTAAAATCAAATTTAACTTATGATGAAGTTAAAGCGTATTTAGCAAATCTTACCAAAGAATTTTATCGCGAAATCCCTTCAGGAGTTGGTCGCGGCGGAAGATTAAAATTAAACAATCAGGAATTAGATAGAATTTTAGAAGGAGGAGCAAAAAGAATTGTTGAGATGGGCTATGGTAATGAAAAAGATTTAGAACATATTGAATCAAATGGAAAATTAAACGAAGCAAATGCAAACTGCGTTTCAAAAACAGCAAAAGAAAGAGGGCGTGATCAATTAGGGACAATTGGAGCAGGAAATCATTTTGTTGAAATTGATAAGGTAGAAAAAATTTTTGACAATGAAATTGCTCAAAAATTAGGTTTATTTGAAAATCAAATATGTATTTTGATTCATACGGGTTCGCGTGGGTTAGGACATCAGGTTGCAACAGATTATATTAAAAAAATGTTAAGTGTTTTATCTAAATATGAAATTGAACTTCCTGATAGAGAATTAGCTTGCGCGCCATTTTTATCTTCTGAAGGACAAGAATATTTTTCTGCAATGTCTGCTGCTGCAAATTTTGCCTGGGCAAATAGGGAATTGATAACTTGGGAAGTGCGCCGCGCTTGGCAAAATGTTTTAGGTAAAAAATCAGCAAAAGAACTTGAAATTTTATACGACGTTGCGCATAACATTGCAAAAATAGAAGAATATGAAATTGACGGCAAAATAAAAAAATTAATAGTTCATAGAAAAGGCGCAACGCGGGCTTTTCCAAATCAACCAGTTTTAATTCCCGGAAGTATGGGTACAGCTTCTTATGTTTTAATGGGGCAACAAAAATCTTTAGAATATTCTTTTGGTTCAACTTGTCATGGAGCAGGAAGAAGAATGTCTCGAGCAAAAGCCAAAAAAACAATTCGCGGTTCAGAGTTAAAAAAAGAATTAGAAAATAGGGGAATTGCAATTGAAGCCGGCTCAATGTCTGGCCTTGCAGAAGAGGCCCCAGAAGCTTATAAAGACGTAAATGAAGTTGTTGAAATAGTTCATCAAATTGGAATTGCCAAAAAACTCGCCAAACTCAAACCCATTGGAGTAATTAAGGGGTAAATATCGGGACGTCGCACGTCCCGATATTTATACATCAAACTTAAACCAATTGGAGTAATAAAGGGATAATAATAGAAATTTTATAAAATTATTGAAATTTCAATTTGACAATAACTTATAAAGTGTTAAAATTTAAATAATTTTAAAAATAAATTTAAAGAATCGAAAAACTATTAAATTATTTAAAGATAATAATTATTTATATGAGAAAAGAAAAACAAAATTTTGAAAAAAATATATCAGAATCTGAAATTGAAAAAATAATTTATCTCCAAGAAAAATTAAGCGAGAATTTAAGAAGTGAAGGTATTCCTGTAACCAATGAGTGTCGTTTGCAAATTTCAGGATTTCAAGGTGTTTATCCTCAAGATGAAATAGAAATAGATATAAGAATAGTTTTAGAACTGCAAAAAAAATGGTCAGAGGAAGGAGGAATAAAAAAAGAAGGAGAACAATTTGAAGTAATTAAAACGATTATTTTTAACAAATTTTTAGGAAATGATTTTGTTGCTGTAAGGAGTTCATTATACGACGATTTTAAAAATGGAGTTGATAATATTATATTAGATAAAAAAACAGGAAATTTAATTTGCGCATTTGATGAAGTTGCTTCAATTTCAGGAAAAGAATTTGAAGATAAAAAAGAAAAAGTTTTATCAAAAAATATTAAACAAAAAGGAGTAAAATTAAAGTATGGTATTTATTTAAAAGGAGAAAAAATTGATTTGGGTCCTATCCAAAATATCCCGCTTTTTTATTTAGCACTTCCTTCAGATCGCCTTAAAGAAGCAATAAAAAAATTATCTCCTTCTTTAGAAGAAAAAACAGATTATGAAAAAAAATTATTTGAATTTTTTATCTCTCTAATTAAACATCAAATTAAAACTTTAAAATTATATCCACAAATGGATGAAGTTTTAAGTCAATCTATTAATTCTCTTGAAAGTAGATTAGGAAAAATATATTAAAATAAATAAAAGTTTGGTAAAAAATAAAAAATTTTTTAAAATCAAACTCATTGGAGTAATTAAGGGATAAATATCGGGACGTCGCACGTCCCGATATTTAAGGCCAAACTTAAATTAAAAGTTTATTAATTAATTTTAAAATTTTATTAATTTATTTAAAAAATTAATTTTATATGATAAAATTATAGAAAATGCAAGTTAAAGAAATTCAAAAGATATTAAAAGAAGCAGGCTCTATTGATGATTTTAAAAAACTATTTATTGAAGTTTTAAATTTTAAAAGAATTCAAAATGATTTTGTTAATATCCCAGAAAATATTAAAGATTTAATTTTAGATTCAAAAATTATTGCTGAATTTAATCCTATTTTTGTTTTTTATTTTAAATTGAATTTAGATTTTGATAATAATTTAAATTCTGAAAGAAATATAAGATCTAAAGAAAGAATAATTATTAAAGAAATAATTAAAATATATAGACAAAATCATTTATTTATTTTTTCTGATAACAAAAATATCTATTGGGATTTTGTTTATCCATTTAAGTATGGAAATAGATTGCAACTGAAAAGATTTAATATCAATCCAGACAATAGAGATAAACTTCGCACTCCAAGCGAACAGTTATGTTTTTTAATTAATAATGATGACGAAGAATCTATTTTTGAAAAATTAGAAAAGACATTTAATACCGAAGCTGTTTCAGAAAAATTTTATAAAGATTATATTATTGTTTTTAATAAAATTAAAAATGAATTTAAAAAGCAATTTAATAATGAAGAAAAAATTCATTGGTTTACGCATCAGCTTTTAAATAGATTAATGTTTTTATATTTTGTCCAAAAAAGAGGAGTTTTTAATGGCAATAGAAATTTTTTAGCATTTTTTTGGAATTCATATAGAAATTTTTATGAAAACAAAGATGAATTTTATGATAAATGGCTAAAGGTTTTATTTTTTGAGGCATTAAATGGTAATTTTACAAAAAAAGATTATCTAAAATTAAATGAAGAAATTGATTTTAATAAAATTCTTTTTATGGCTCCGCATTTAAATGGAGGTCTTTTTAAAGAAAATCCTGAATTTGATTTTATTGATATCAAAGTTAAAGACAATTTATTTATAGAAATTTTTGATTTTTTGGAATCTTATAATTTTACAGCAAGAGAAAGTACTCCGTTAGATGAAGATTTAGAAATTGATCCAGAAATGCTTGGCAATATCTATGAAATGATTGTTAATGTAAGCGATTCGCCGGAAGAAGACGAAAGACATAAAGCCGGCATTTTTTATACTCCCAAAATAGAAATAGATCTTATGATAAAAAGGTCTTTAGTTGAATTTCTTTATAATAAAACATCTATTAACAAAGAAAAGCTTTATCAATTTATTTTTCCAGAAATAGAAGAAGAAGTTATTCCAGATTTTTCTGAACAAGAAATTAAAAAAATTTATGAAGAGTTAGATAATATTACAATTGTTGATCCAGCTTGCGGCTCTGGCCATTATTTAGTTGTTGCAATGGAAATTATTTTTGAATTAAAGAAAATTTTATGGAAAAAATTAGGAAATACCGAAGAATCTTTTAATGCTTTTAATGAAAAATTGAAAATAATCGAAAAATCTATTTTTGGTGTTGATATTAAAGATTGGGCAGTTGAAATTGCTAAATTACGTTTATGGTTAGATTTAATGGTTTCAGCCAAGGATGAAGATTTTGTATCAGGAGGAAAAGCTCTGCTACCAAATTTGGCTTTTAAAATTAGAGTTGGCGATAGTTTACTTCAAGAAATAGCTGGAACATTTTTTAGAGTCAGAGAAATAGAAGATATTCCTCCATCTTTAAGAGCTCTTAAAAATCAAGTAATAGAAGCTAAAAAAGAATATTTTTATAATAAAAAACCAGAGCAATGGGTTAGAAGCAAAGAAAATGAATTTTTTAGAGCATTAATTGATGAAAAAATTAATAACTTAAAAAACCAAAAAAATGAAATTCAAAAAAAATTTTTAAACATTCAAGTTTTAAATTTTGATAAAGAAAATACCCAAGAATTAAAAGATCAATTATCTGTAAAAGATAAAGAAGAATTAGAAAGCATTGGTGAAAAAATAAAAATTTTGGAAGAAGAAAAGCAAAAAATATCTTTAAAATCCAAATTTGCTTTTTGGCCCATTGAATTTGCGGAAATTTTATCCGGAGAAAAAAACGGTTTTGATATTGTAATTGCTAATCCTCCTTATGTAAGACAAGAAAAAATTGAAGATTTAATTGGTGGAAGACCAAAAAACGAATATAAAACAAAATTAATAGAACAAATAAAAAAAGATTGGGAGATTTCTAAATTTGGAAGACAATCTCCTTTACCTAAAAAATTTGATAACCGTTCAGATTTATATATCTATTTTTATCTAAAAGGATTAAAACTTTTAAATCCGGATGGAATTTTATGTTATATTTCTTCAAATTCTTGGTTGGATGTTGGTTTTGGAAGAGTATTGCAAGAAGTTTTAATTAAAAGATGTCCAATAGTTGCAATTTATGATAATCAAGTTAAAAGAAGCTTTAAGCATGCTGATGTTAATACTATTATTGCCTTAATTAAAGCGCCAAAAGAAAGGGATTTTGATGAAGAAATTAAAAATAATGAAGTTAGATTTGTAATGTTTAAAAAACCTTTTGAAGAAATAATGTATTCTGAAATTTTTATTGATTTAGAAAAAGATTATAATTTAAAAGAATTTCAAGAAGGAAAAAGAAGAGAAAATGAAATTTATAGATTGCATATTGTCAATCAAAAAGATTTGTGGGAATTTGGAAAAGATGAAAAAACTGGAGAATATGTTGGCAATAAATGGGGAGGAAAATATCTAAGAGCGCCAGAAATTTATTGGAAAATTTTAGAAAAAGGAAAGGGAAAATTGGTAAGATTGGGAGATATTGCTGAAGTTCGTTTTGGAATTAAAACCGGCGCTAATGAATTTTTCTACGTCGAAGATGTAACAGATAAAATTAAAGATGAATAATTTGCAAAACAATTTAGAATTAATAAGCATGGTAAAAGAAAATTTAGAAAAAATATTTAATTTTAATAATGGAGAAATTAATAAAATAGAGCAATGGTGGAAAAATTTAGACGAAATTAATAAGTGGAGATTTGAAAATATAATAATAAGACTTTGGGAGATAAAAGAATTTACGAAAGATAGATTTTCAAATAGTTTGTTTTTAAGTTTGATATTTTGTGTAGAAGGAATGATTAATATTTTTGAGAAAGACTCGTCAAGGGATAAATTTAAAAATTTTTTAAATTCTAATTTAGATGGAGAAGATAAAAAAGGACTTATTTTAGCTTTTACTTTTAATCAAAAACATGTTTGTTTATGTGATGCGATAAAGTGGCAGATTGATGAAGACAAAAATCATGGTACTAATTTTGGAGTTATGAAAGACTGTTTAGCAACAGATATAAATAGAAAAGATAATTTTGAAACTTTATGCAGGTGCAAAGATTATTTAAATAAAGGTTGTAGCGAAAATAAAATTAATGAATATTTTAATAAATTATTAGATCATTTTTATGAAATGAGAAATAGCGAAGTTCATAGAGGTTTCCCAATAAAGTTAGATTTTAGAAAAGATGAGAAAATTCAAAGACCAGAAACATCAAGCTCTGTTTCCTATGCAACCAGAGATGATGAATTAATTATTGTATCTGCTGTAGATATTAATATTTATGAGTTTTTTTTAAAAGCGATTAAAAATAAGTTAAAAAAAAATTAATATGACCTTTTCAGAAATTAAACACAAAATTAAAAATTTAGGAGAGTTTAAGAGTTTAGAAGAAATTAAAAAAGCAGGATTGAGAATTGTAAGGAATACAAAAACTAGTGATTATTGGTTGATTGAGGAAGAGTTTTTAAAGCCGGTAGTGAAGAGTTTAAAAGAATGTGAGTCAATTTTGATTAAAGGAGAAAATTTGAGATATAGAGTTTTAATGGTTAATAAATCGAAAGAAGAATTAAAAAGAAAAAAGATTTTAGATTATATTGAATGGGGAGAAGAAAGTGGAGTGCACAAAATAGAATCTGTAAAAAATAGAAAAAGATGGTATGAATTACCAATACAATCACCTGGCAATTTTATTTTTAGTATGACATATGGAGATAGGTACTTAACTCCGATAAACGAAAATTATTTAATAGATGCCGCTATTTATAATGTATATATAAAACAAAAATTTTTAAATTATAAAAATTGGCTAAAAGTATTCTTCAATAGTTCTATATTTCCTCTTTTGGTCGAGTTATACTCAAGAATAATGACTGGGGCTCTGCCGCTAGCACAAATGAAAGTATATGAATGGTACCCTGTGGATCTGATTTTGTTTGAACTTAACTCTAGAAAAGAAATAATAATAGCGCGACCCATTAAATCCATCTTCGCTGAACTTGGATTCGACCCCAACAAACCCATTCGTGAGCAAAAACCAAATCCTTTGCCGGATAGAAAAGCATTAGATGACATTGTTTTTGATGCTTTGGGTTTAACTGAGGAAGAAAGAAAAGAAGTTTATTGGGCAGTTGCTGAATTGGTCCAAAATAGATTAAAAAAGGCAAAAAGCTTTTAAGTTCCATTGTGAAACAAAAAATAAAAAATGTTTCAATTTTGCTTTTTATATTACTTTTTCTAAAATGATTATAAGGACTTTAATTATAAAAATATAAAATCAAAAGAATTTATTAAATAAATGCCACATAAAATTTTTGATAATAAAAAAAATAAATTAGCGGATGCTTTAAAAAAAGAGCTTAAAAAGTCAAAAAGTGCTGATTTTGTTGTTGGTTGGTTTTTCTTAACTGGTTTAAAAGAATTTCAAAAAGAAATTGATGATTTAGAAAAATTAAGAATTTTAGCCGGCTCAAGGACAAATAAAGCAACTGCTGAAATAATGATGCTTTCAGAAAAATACGAAAGAGCAGTAAATAAAAATTTAGAAGATAGAAAATATTTAAATCAAAAGGAAATTGATGAAATTTTAAATCAGGAAGCTGATGAAATTTGTAAATATATCAGCACCATTACTCCTTCAAAAGAAAATATAGATTTTATTAAATGGCTATTTTTAAAATTAAAAGAAGGGAAAATTGAAATTAGAATTTATCCAAAAGAAACACTTCATGCCAAACTTTATTTGTTAAATCAAGAAGAAAATAAAGGTGTTGCTTTTGTTGGTTCAAGTAATTTGTCTTTAAGTGGAGTTTCTTTAAATACTGAATTAAATGTTGCTTTAGAAGATGAAGATAATTATCAATTTTTAAAAAATTGGTTTGAAGAATTATGGCAAGATTCAGAAAGAGCTAATTTTACAGAAATGCTTGCTTTGGCTATTGAAAAATCTTGGGTGATGAACAAAGAAATAACGCCATTCAGAATTTATCTAAGATTGCTCCATGAAATATTTACAATAGAAGATTATAAAGAAGTTCCTGATATTTCAAAACAATTTGGTGATATAAAATTATATGATTTTCAATTAGATGCTGTTATAGATGCTTATCAGAGATTACAAAAATATAATGGAGTATTTTTAGCTGATGTTCCCGGATTGGGAAAAACTTATATGGGCGCTGCGCTTTTGGCTCATTTACAAGAAGAAGGCTATAAATCTATTGTTGTTGGTCCTCCTAAACTAAAAGATAACTGGGAAGAAGTTTTAGCATTATTTGGCGTTGGAACAGCAAAATTTGTTTCCTATGGAAAATTAGAAAGTATTTTAAATGATGAGAGATTAATGAAAAGAGAAATTATTTTAATAGATGAAGCGCATCATTTCAGAAATCCTAATTCTCAAAGGTATAGAGATATTGAACTTATTTGCGAAAATAAAAAAGTTATTTTAGTTGGCGCTACTCCTCAAAATTTAAGTATTTGGGATTTATATTATCAAATAAAACTTTTTACACCATCAGATGTTTTTCATAAATTTAGAATAAATCCTCCATCTTTAAAAGAATATTTTCAAACCTGCGAAAATAATAAAGCAAATATTGAAAATTTAGTTGATGAAATTGTTATTAGAAGAACAAGAAAAGATATTAAAGAAATTTACAAACATCAAGAATTAAAATTTCCGGAAAGAAAAGGTCCTTATAGAGTTGAATATTCAATTGATAAAGTATACGATGGCGGACTTTATAATAAAATCAATAATTTAATCAATAATTTATCTTTAGCAAGATATAATGTTGGTTTTTATATTAAAACATCTGCTTTTTCTCCTGAAGAAAGACAAAGAATTAAAATTGCCGGAGAAAATTTAAAAGATATTATGAAAATAATTTTGTTTAGAAGATTAGAATCAAGCGTTGCTGCTTTTAGAGACTCTATAAAATGGATGAAAAAATCAAATGAAATTTTTTTGAAAGCATTAAATGAAAATAAGGTTTTAATGGGAGATGACGCTGAAGATGTTTATGAACAAATTAGAGCCGGCGAAGAATTAGAAGATATTGATTTTTCAGAAGTTGAAGAAAATGGAGAAAAATTTAATATTCAAAGATTAAAAGATGCTGTTATAAATGATATTCAATTATTAGAAGAAGTTGAAAATTTTGTATCTTTAGAAAAAATTCCGCCTATAGAAGACGATAAATTGCAAATTTTAATTAAATTGTTAAAATCTTCAGAACTTAAAGATAAAAAAACAATTATTTTTACTTATTTTGCTTCAACGGCAAAATATTTAGGAGAAGAATTAAAAAAAGTTTTTGATAAGGTAGATTATGTTACACAAGAAGATGGGCAGGTTTTAACAAAAGCTTATAGATTTGCTCCAAAAGCCAATAATAAAAGAATATCTTCAGAAGAAGAAATAAATATTTTAGTTAGCACAGAAATATTAAGCGAAGGTTTAAATTTACAAGATGGACAAATAATTATTAATTATGAATTACATTGGAATCCGGTAAGAATTATTCAAAGAATTGGTCGTATTGATAGAATTGGAAGCGAACATGACGCAATTTATGTTTATAATTTTTTTCCAGAACAAGAAGTTGATAAACATATTTCAATTAAAGAAAAAGTTAGTAAAAGAATTAATGAAATTATAAAAATTTATGGGGCTGATGAAAAAACTATTAGTATGTCTGAACAAGAAATTAGAAGAAAGTTGTATCAAATTTATACCCAAGATGAAAGATCTTTAGAGGAAGAAGAAATTATATCTACGAGTCATCAATATAGACAGAAATGGATTAAATTAAAACAAGATTATCCCGAAGAATATAAAATAGCTTTGCAATTGCCACAAATGATGAATTTATGTGTTCTTTCAAAAAATAAAAAATATAAAAATATGCTTTCTGTTTTTTGTAAAGCAGGAGATTTTTTTAAATTAAAATTGGTTAATTTAAAAGGAGAAGTAGTTGAAAACGATGACTGGAAAATTATACCTTTATTTGAATGTTCGGTTGATACAAAAGAGGTAAAAACAAAAAAAGATTATTTTAAATTAATGGACAGAATTCTTTTAGATTTTGAAAGAGAAGCAAATATAAGAGAACAAAAAAGATTTACTCCTGAAAAAATTGTAGAACAGGTTATAAGAAGATTGGATTTTTTAAAGAGAGGTAAATCAAATAATTTTAAAAATAAAGTAGAAGATATTAAAAATAAATTAATAAAAGCGCAATTAAAATATTCTGACGTAAAAAAACTAAGATCAACTCTAAATAAATACGGAAAAACTCCAGAAGATTTTATTGATGAAATAAATAATATATTAACCAATTTAAATTTTATAGAAATTGACAAACCGAAATATGTTTATGCCCAATTAATTTTAGGAGAATTTTATAATTAAAATGTTTAAAGATTTAGAATTTAAAATTTTAAAAAAATTAGGTAAGGCAATAATTGAATTGTTTTTATTTTTTGTTTTTATTGGTGTCCCAATTGAATTTTTAAATAAGACATTAGTTAAATTATTAGAAAAAATTTTAAATAGAATAATTTATATTTCTTTAAATGATAATAAAAAGGCCCGGTAGGGCCTTGATTTAAAATCCCTACCGGGCCAAAACGCTCCCAGAGCAGCAGTGAGCCACTCTGGGTACCATAAACCTTTTCATGTGGCACCTCCTTTCTAAGGTTCTAAAAAGAAAATATTATAAATAATTTATTTTGTCAATTTAGTACTTATACTCAATTTTAATTTTTTATATTAAAATATAAATATGAATTTTAATAAGTTTGGAATAGAAGTTGAAATATCTTTAATAAAAAAGAGTAAAAAATTGGAATTTGCTGACTTTACAAATACTTCTTTTGACGAACTTGATAAAATTATAAAAAAACTTCCAAAATATAAGGCTGATGAAAATAAATTAAGAGTAGGGGACTTAAAAATAAAAGAAAAAAGATGGTATGTTGAAGGTTATGAAAGATTTAATTTAGATGGCTCTTTTAAAGAATGTTTAATAAAAGGTATTGAAATAAGAACAAGTCCTCAAAAAACAATTGATGATGTTTTAAAAGAATTAAAAAATAGCTATATTTTATTAAAAAAATATTTAATTAAAAATAATTTTTATCCTGTTTGTATTAGTTTTAATCCTTTTAAAAAAGAATTTAAACCAAAGCTAAATTCTTATGAAAGAAAAATGCGAAAGCATTCTCCTGAAGATTTAACAGCAAATATTGCTAATTTAACTTTTGGTCCTGATTTTAATTTTTCTATAAATGAAAAAGATGATAAAAAAATAATTGATATAGGAAAAAAATTAACTTATTATAGTCCATTTATTGTGCCTTTTAGTTTTTCGTCGCCATTCTTTAATGGAAAATTATGGAAAGGATATTCTTATAGAACTTATATAAGAACTGGCAAAAGACCATCTGCTTTGGTATTTTTAAATAATTCTAAAAATATGATTAAAAGCTCCCCATCTTTAACTCAAATTGCAAGAATACCAGCAGAAGCAGGAAGAATAGAATTTAAAGCATTTGATACTTGTAATTCTTTATATATGTATAAAGCTTTATTTATTTTATTAAAAGGAATTATTTTAGATAATAGTTTAAAACAAAGAGCATTAACTCCAGATTCTAAATTACATAAACATTCAGCTATTTATGGCTTTAAATCAGATTTTATTAAAAAAGAATGTTTAAAAATACTGGAAGCGGCTAAAATAAATTTAAATTCAAAAGAAAAAAAATATATTGATTATTTAAAAGAAATAGTTTTAAATAATAATTTACCTGTATTAAAATTAATTAATAACTATAAAAAAACAAGGTCAATTTTAAAAAGTTTAAAAACATATGAAAACTTACAATTATGATTTAATTATTGTCGGCGGAGGACCAATTGCCGCTTCAACTGCTTATTTTTTAAATCATTCAAATAAAAAAATAGCGCTTATAAAACCAGAGCCGCAAGAATCAGACAAAAACCATATTTCAACCTATCTTTATGCCGGAGGCTCAATCCGCTCTTATTTTGAAGATGAAGAAATAAAACAAGCAACATCGCAAACAATTGATTTTATTAAAAATTTAAAATCTCAAAACATTGATTTATCTTTAATTGAAGATTTTTATTGCTTTTTAAATAAAGGAGTTGTTGTACCTTCTATAAATATTTCTGGAGCAAAATTGGTAAATTATTTTTTAAATGAAGCTAAAAATAAAGGAATTGAAATATTTGAAAAAACTTATTTACAAGAAATTATTGAAAGCGAAGATAAAATAATTTTAAAAACAAACAATGGAGAATTTTCCGCGTCAAAAGTTCTTTTGGCAATGGGTCATTCAATTAATAATATTTTTTCTGAGGCAGGATTTAATTTTATTAAACGCCAACTTTTTGTTTTAGATTTAAATTTAAATGAAGAACAAAAAAGTTTTCCTCATTTAATTTTACCATTTAAAGATGGAGTTATTTATGTTTTTGTAAAAATTGTTGATGGTGAATATAGATTTGTTTTAGGCCAAGAAGATATTATAGAAGAAGATGATAAATTTGAAGCAACAAATTATTTTGTAGAATTAAAAAATATGGGCGCTTTTGAAAATTTGCCATTTTTAAAAAATGCCGGTGTTTTAAAAATTTTATGGGGATTTGATGCTGAAAATAAAAAATTAAAAGTTTATAATAAAAATAATAAAATTTATGCCGCTTGCTGTGGAAGCGCTGTAAGGTCTTGTGTTTATATTGGAGAAAAATTAGGTAATATTTTAAATGCATAATATAAATCTATGCAAAAAGTTATTTTAGAAACAAAAGATGGAATAAAAATAGTGGGGGATTATTATGATTTTTCTCAAAATAAAAGAGGAGCTTTACTTTTACATATGATGCCAGCAAACAGAAAATCTTGGTGGGATTTTGCCTTAAAACTTGAAGATAGTGGATTTCAGGTTTTGGCAATTGATTTAAGAGGACACGGCGAATCAGAAGGAGGACCAGAAGGATATAAAAATTTTTCTGATGAAGAACATCAAAAAAGTATTTTAGATATCGAAGCTGGAATTGAATTTTTTGAGGCTTTAGATATTTTACCGCAGGATATTGCTTTAATTGGTGCTTCAATTGGAGCAAATTTAGCTTTAAAATATGCATCAGAAAAAAAAGATTTTAAAAATATAGTTTTACTTTCACCGGGTTTAAATTATAAAGAAATTAAACCATTGGAATTTGTAAATAATCTTTTACCGCATCAAAGAATTTTTATAGCAACATCACAAGATGACATAATGAAAAATGGTCAAAAAAATTCAGAAGAAGCAGTGCAAATCTTTAAAGCAATTCCGAATTATATAGGAAAAAAATTAATAATTTATCAATCAGCCGGGCATGGAACAAATATGTTTGATAATCATCTTGAAAATGAACCTGACTTATGCAGCGAAATAATTAATTGGTTATATTTTTAAAAAATATGCAAGACAAAAAAGAAGTTAAAAAATTAAAAGAAAAAGCTTTAAAAATAATTAAAATTTTAAAACGCCTTTTTCCTAATGCTAAAATAGCTTTAAAATATAGTAATACATGGGAACTTTTAGTAGCTGTGGTTTTATCCGCCCAATGTACTGATAAAAAAGTTAATGAAGTTACCGAAAAATTATTTAAAAAATATAAAACTTTAGATGATTATTTAAAAGCAAATATCCGTGAATTTGAAAAAGATATAAAATCAACTGGTTTTTATAGAAATAAAGCTCGCAATATTTTAGCAGCCGCAAAAGTAATTAAAGAAAGATTTAATGGTAAAATCCCTAAAACAATGGAAGAAATTTTAACGATTCCCGGAATTGGTAGAAAATCTGCAAATGTTATTTTGGGAAATGCTTATGGTATTGTAGAGGGCATTGCTGTTGATACTCATGTAAGACGCTTATCTAAAAAATTAGGACTTACAAAAAATACAGATCCAAATAAAATTGAAAAAGATTTAATGCAAATTATTCCTAAAAAATATTGGTTTCCTTTTACTTATTGGC